>Ga0307510_10008514_pt1 | contig 12227 bp, 19 predicted proteins | sample 12_EM_MG_FD_207224 | JGI IMG/M metagenome (GOLD analysis project Ga0307510, IMG submission 207224) | Populus trichocarpa ectomycorrhiza microbial communities from riparian zone in the Pacific Northwest, United States - 12_EM | ecosystem: Host-associated > Plants > Roots > Unclassified | place...
CGCTAGGCGGTAGCGGTGGCAAGTCTGGTAGGATGGGTGGGTTCAATGGCAATGGTCGCTTAGGTATGGGTAGGGTGACGAGGAGGGGATCCGATGAGGATGAGAAAAATTGGGGTGGATCATAACAGAATGGGGGGAAACAAAGGAAACAAAGGGACACCATGATCCCAATGAATAATCCATGCACTGAGTTCTGTGGGATGCCACAGAAGATGACAATGGAAACTGGTGATGCAAAAGGGCTCCTGCAGACATTGGAAGAGCGTGGGTTCAAAGTCAATAAGAAAATGAAAGCAAAATGCTCCCCGGTGTGCACCTTCAAGAATGAGGGGTGCTGCATGGCCCGACTTCTGAGCAAACAGGATGACTTCCGACTTCAAAAATCTCTTCTTGAGGAGACAATCACAGGAAGGGGACACCTTTGCACCTTCCTACCCAAGTTTCACTGTGAATTGAATCCGATTGAAATGGTGTGTTCTTATTTCATTCTATTGCTATCTAATTCTCAACATGTACAGTACTGGGGCTGGTGCAAACAACAGTACAGACAAATTTACAAGGACAAATTTGATGATGCAAAGAGACTCACATGTGAATGCCTTGATGCGTGCCCAGTCAATGTCATCCAACGGTTTTTCAACCAATCATGGAGATTTATGTCAGCTTATCGTCAGGGGTTAACTGGAAAGGCAGCTGAATGGGCCATGCAGAAACAGAAGTCCCACCAGCAGGCTGGAGAGCAGGCCATGGACTTAATTGAGGCCATAGACACAACAAATTGACCCCAAAGGGGTAAATTTTGATCCAAAGTTACATCCAAACACAAAAAGCATGGGAAAAATACAAGAAGGGTGTTTTTCAACGTATTCAGCCCCCCTGATCATGATCCCGATGTCTGATTTCCCCAAAAAAATCTAGTTCCAGCACTAGCAAATTTGTTGTCTTTTGCTGTCCCGCACTGTAGAATGTCGACGGGTGTTTGAGAATATTGTACACTGTGCATGGCGTGCAGGCATGCTAGCGACACAAAGGGCTGCGGACGAACTGCTCGGATTTAAGTTGTTCTTGGATATTTGTACGATCACCGGATTTACATATACCTATCCTGCCTTTTTTTTTGTATCTGTAACGCGCTCAATCAGTTACTGTGATCGGACGAAACGAAAGAAGAGTCAGGTGAGTGCGAGCCGCAAGCCGCAAGCCAGTTTACGTTCAAGTCTCACATCGCATGCCACAGTGCCATTGCCACGTGCCACGGTGGGTTCCCACACTTCGGACGTAATAACAATCATCGTGATCTCCTACGCCAATGACAGTGCTGTGGTAGTCCTTCCGTTTCCACCACTTCGAACCCACATGTGCCTAGACTTCGCGTATGGTGCGGTGTATCCAGGCATGCCCCCCCCTTTTTTTACTGCGACTAGACTGCCATCGGACATCGCGTGTTCGGAAAAGGCTCCGCTGGCAATCCCCGTCAATTTGGTTGTCCTCATCCCCGTCGTATTCAAACAGGCCTTGGGACGAGGAAAAACAAATATGGTCGGGATTCAAAGGCGAAAGCATGAGTCGCCTCGTCGTGGCTGCTTCTGATTTATACCACAATGTGGTCCCCAGGTAACATAGAGACTTCATTTCCTGGTCACCATTCAAGCCAGTAAGCTGGATTCCTCGTTTCAATGGTTGCGGGCATTGAAAATTTCGCCGTACTCAGATCCAAACTTAGAACGGAGCCCGCAGACATGCCCGCTGGGATTATTGTGTGCTTTCTGCTATTTGAGAGTGTGGTTTCACCAACGCCATCACGTTGAGTGGCACGGCATTCTTCGACCGCTGTGGTCAGACACGGTGGTCGGAAAATGTGTGGAGGCGGCATACACTGGCATTTGGGTTTGTCTCAGATGCTCATTCAATGTCCATATCGACCATGTTCCAGGTCCCACAGGGCGTACTATGTCGTCCGAAATCGGACAAGCTGACGAGATCTTTCTTAGAATTCTTTATCTAGGCCCTTGCGACTGTCCGCAGCAGGATGTGAATCTAGAACGCCGCAGCAACGAATTCCTGACATCCGAGTCATCCCGCGTTAACAACTTCTATTTAGCCTGCTCCCAACCAACGTCACTTGCCATCCTAGCTGCCGCCTCGCCTCAAAATTTCAACTCAGTACTATGGTAAGGGCTATCATCACTCCCACTTGGCGTTGAAGCCAATCATTTTTTAGCCTAAGAATAGAAGAGCCGGCAAGCGTGACGCTTCTGCTTCATTGGTACAAAGAGACATTATTCGGCATGGCGAGTTTTTCTTGACAGATGAAATGACTGTGTTCCAGGTCTGTCATCACTCTCTAGTATGCATGCTAGTTCGTTACTTACCCATCATGATGTGACTTCTTGACCACCCTCCTACATCTCTCTCTGTCTAGGTGGAGAACTGTCTTTTCTGTGTTCACCGACACTTCTTGGCCAAGAACTCTCCCATCTTTAGCTCGATGTTTTCGCTGCCGCGCATTCCTAGCGAGGCCGACGCCGGGGCCGCAGAGGGCACTTCTGAAGAGAACCCTATCTACCTCTCTGGAGTGACGACGCTCGAGTTCGAGACGCTACTCCGATACTTTTACAAGTAAGCCAGGGTTTAACGAACAGCTTCTGCGTTCCGCCATTACCAATTGAACATGGCTAACGTGTCTCTCCTTCCCGACGCTGGTCCTCAGCGTGCATGACGATTTCTCCCTACCGCGGTCGAGGTGGATCGCACTGCTGTCCATCGCGCACCGCTACGAATTCATGAAAGTGCGCGCACGAGCGATTCGCGAGATTTATGATCCTCTAGGGAAACGGGACAAGAAGAAATCGAATTCAGACCCAGACCCAGACCCGGAACCACCAGACTACCTGACGCTCATATTGACGGCGGAGAAGTACGACGTGCCGCTTAAGCAGGCGCTCCCGTCCTTCGTAGACCTCGTGATGCGGGATGACCCGCTGACAGAGGACGAGATCGTGCGTTCGTCGGCACTCACCGTGCACCGGCTTGCAAGCGCGCGTGAGGAATATTTTCGCACACGAGACCAGTACACCAAGCCCGAAAACGCTGCAGAGCTAATCGTGCTTGGCATTTGGCCAACGGCCAAAAAATAACAGATCGTCGACGTGTAAGGAATACTATACGCAGTGAATGTTGTCTGAGGCAATATCATATGGTTATCCGAAGTGCGACTGGCGAAGCGGTTTGGATTCAAGTTGTTCTTGGCTTCTTAGACAGTCATCGGATTTACATGTATCTATTCTACCTTCTCTTTTTTTATGACGCGCTCAACCAGTTGCTATGATCAGATGAAACCGAAAGAAGAGTGAGCAAGCGCGTTCACAATTCGTCCCGCACGCATCACGTGCCACGAGCCACGGGTTCGTGACAATATTATTAATGATGTGATCTACGCCAATGGTTGTCCTTCCGGCTGGCCACCACTTCGAGTCCACATGTGCCTAAACTTCGCGTATGGTGTAGTGTATCCAGGCCTGCTCCCCTTTTTTCACTGAGACTAGATTGCCATCGCACATCGCGTGTTCGGAAAAGGCTCCGTTGGCAATTCCCGTCAATTTGGTTGTCCGGGTCCTCCTCGTGTTCAAGCGGGCCTGACGAGGCAAAACAATATGGCCGTGTTTCAAAGGCGAAAGCACAGATCGCATCGTCATGGCTGCTTCTGATTTATGCCACACTGTAGCAGTGGCCCCAGGGTAATGAAGAGACATCATTTGCTGATCAACGTGCACTCCAGCCGGGCAAGCTCGATCCCTCAGTCACATTCCTCATTTCAACGGTTGCGTGCATCGAAATTTTCGCCATACACAGATACAAACTTAGAACGGAGCCCCCAGACATGCTCGCTAGGATTATTGTGGGCTCTCCTGTTTGAGAGCATACAGTAGTTTACCAACTCCATCATGTTGAGTGACATGTAATTCTTCGACCGCTGTGATCAGACACGGTGGTCAGAAAACGTGTGGAGGTGGCGTTTGAGTTTGTCTCAAATGCACATCGAGTGTCCATCGACTACTAGGTTGCAGTGTGCTCCCACCCACCTGGCGTACTATGTAGTCCGAAATTGGACAAGCTGACAAGATCCTTCTTATCATAGGCCCCTGAGCGGATTAGACACCTAGAACGCAGCGGCAGCGATTACTCTCAGCCACAACGTAACTTGTCTTCCTAGCTGCCGCCCTGCCTTAAGACTCAACTAGATGCTATGGTAAGGGTTATCATACCTCACGGGGCGTTGAAGCCAAACATTTCTTAGCCTAGGTACCTAAGGTCCAACGCTTCTGCTTCACTGTCAGCGCCAGCCATTAGTCGACATGATGAGTTTTACTTGACCGATGAAATGACGGTGTTCCAGGTCTGTCTTTACCACGTAATATGCATGCCAGTACGTAACTTACCCGACTTCTTGACCGCCCCCTACGTCTCTCTCTGTATAGGTGGAGAATCGTATTTTCCGTGTTCACGGGCACTTCTTGGCCAAGAACTCTCCCATCTTTAGCTCGATGTATTCATTGCCGCGCATTCCTAACGAGGCCGACGAGGCCAACGAGGGTGCTTCAGACGAGAACCCGATCTACCTCTCTGGGGTGACGGAGCTCGAGTTCGAGACGCTGCTCCGGTACTTTTATAAGGGGTAAGTCAGGGTTTCACGAACTGCTTCTCCGTTCCGCCACTACCGACCGAACATGGCTAACGGGTGTGCCGGTACGGGTGCCCCTTTCTTTCCCGACGCTGGGCCTAGCATGCACGACGATTTCTCCCTACCACAGTCAAGCTGGATTGCACTGCTGTCCATCGCACATCGCTATGAATTCCTGAACGTGCGCGTGCGAGCAATCCGCGAGATCTATGATCCTGTAAGGCAACGGGACGAGGGGAATTCGGGTTCGGACTCATCCTCGGCACCACCAGACTACCTGACGCTCATGTTGACGGCGGAGAAATACGACGTACCGCTCCAGCAGGCGCTCCCGTCCTTCGTAGGGTGCGTGATGCGAGAAGAGCCGCTGACGGAGGTCGAGATCACGCGTTTGTCGACACTTACGGCGCACCGGCTTGCACGCGCGCGCGAGGACTATTTACGCAAGACTAAGGGGCGCTCCCGTAACGTGGCAAAGGTAATCGTGCGGGACATTTGGCCGGGGGCCCAAAATAAATAAATAAATAACGGCCAATACTGTACGTAGTGAATGGTGTCTGAGAACAATATTATTGGAAGGGCAACTTGCGAAGCAGTTTGGATCCAAGTTGTTCTCGGCTACTTGTTCATCGGATTTGGATTTATCAACACCAATGTCTACCTTGTTCTGTATCCGTGACATCTTTCTTGTACACGACACTGTAGGAAGCTGGGCCGGAATGACCTGGCAGGTGGGTTCGAGAGTGGTTCTAGAGCAGAAGAGGCCGCGATCCCGAGTAAGCGAGAACGGCGAGAGAGGGCGGCGTGAGGCGGAGGTGGTGCGAGAGGTGCGAGGCGGTGGTGAGCGGTCTTGAGGAGATGGCGAAGCGCAACACAATAGGCGGTGGCGAGGCGTGAGGCGTGAGGCTGAGGTGAACAAGGACATTGAAAGAAACCCACGAAAAGGCACTAGACCAGAAGGTGGTTGACGGCACGGCAGGCTCGGTTCGTCGCCAGTCGATCACGTAAGAGTAAGTGCACGCAAAGCAAAGGAAGGGGGAGAACGTGGGCTGCAGATGCCTGCCCTTGACGAGGCTAGGTGCGGGGGTTTCTATACGAGAGTAGAGCGATACGATGGGTATCCTACGAGTCAAACGGGTAGCAAAGAAAAGAAAGCGAGAACCAATGAGACACTTGCCGATGACGGACCCGCGCAGCGATGTAGACGATGGACTGCGGTGTCCAAAATGTAGAAATTTTCTGAATTGTTTATGCGACAGCGTGCATGTAAAGCGAGGGCGAGTGACGTGCGTCGATGCTCGATGGTAAAAACGCGAAGGTAAAATAGGAAGAAGTGGAATCGAGGGAGAGCGGATATTCTAAGGCGAAAGGAGATAGAAAACGTACGAAAAAGGGTCCTGAACGATCCTACACAGGAATATCCTTCCCCAACTAAGGACGTGATTCAGACTGAGGCCCAACTTGCAACGGGTTGTGCCGGACGTCTGCTACGTGGAGCAGCAGGCTTTCGATGCGGCACATGGTTGTGACGTCGGCCGACGGTCCTGGACGATCTGCGAGTCTTTGGCCGTGAGGATTGGGCAGCGACAAGGGGCGAGTCTTGTTCTGTTAGAGGGAAAGTGTCGATTGTTGGCAATGAGGGTGGAAGACAAAGGGCTGGAGGCAAGCCAAACGAGACGAGGTGCGAGCGGCCAAGGGGCTGGGCGTGCGGGATAAAGACGGTTGGAGTTGATCACACGGACAAACGCGTGTGATGTGAGGAACCGGGCTTGAGCTCAGAGACCAGGGCTTGTTTCCGAGGCTGCCGTATATGCCATCCTTACACTGGACATGCTCCCCTTTTTTTTACTGCGACCAGATTGCCATCGCGCATCGTGTGTTCGGAAAATGTTCCGCTGGCAGTCCTCATCAAATTGCTTGTCCGGGTCCTCGTCGTGTTCAAGCGGGCCCGGGGGACGAGGGAAAATAACATGGTTGCGATTCAAAGAATCAAAGGCGCCGAAAGCACGAGCCGCCTTGCCTCTGATTTATACCACCACACTGTAGTCTCAAGGTAACTTAATAAAGAGACTTCATTAGGGTCTTTCAAATTTACCATTAATCAGACCATTATCATGTTCATTATTAGTTTCATTATTTTTCAGTGGTGATCAAAAATGCGACAATTAATAGCTATTTTTCGATTAAGGCTGTCGATGGCTCATTCTTTGGTAATAGCCATTTTTCTTCCCCATTAAACGAGACCATTTCTATTCGGAGTTTGATTTCTTTTTGCCACCACGCGCTACTGTAGCCACTGTAGAGCACGAGCGCTTACCTTTCAACACGACACGTCAGCATCGCACGCCTCCGTCTGCTCGTCCTCTGCCTCCTTCACCCCCCGGTCTTGACTTCTTGCACTCTCGCCATACAAGTTCTGCTCTCGTCGCACCTCAAACCCTGCTACAGACAACACGTGGATCGCCCACGCGCACTTTCTACTCTCTCTATGTTGCTGCGTGGTGGCACGAGGCTCTCAACCGACCGACCGACCGACAGTAAATCAGGCCAATGAGCCACCATTTCATCCTTGTGCTTTTGCGATTCGTAAGTTCCCCGCCCTCTCCCTGTTCCTCACTTTTACAGATCATATCACATCTCGTCGATGTCTCAAATATCGCTGTAAGGCGAGCCATGCGCAAATGGCCACAACAAGGCCTCCTGTCTCCTGACGATACCGACACCAACACCGCCTCCCGATGATGCCGACACGTCCCAATGACACTGATACCACGTCCTGATGACACCGACACCGTGTCCCTACGATACCGATACTGCGTTCTAACGACAGACGCCGTGCCTCAACAACGCCGACACCATGTTCCGACGACACCAACGCTGCGCCTCAACAACACCAACACCACATTCCGACGATACCAACGCCGCGCCCTGACGACACCGACATAGCATTCCGACGATACCGACATTGCTCCCCGATGACACCGACATCGCGTTCTGACAGCACCGACACCATCGCCTCCTTGCCCTCGCCTTCATAGACTTGTCTCTCTCCTTACCATAGTATAGATCTCTGTAGGTACTCAATGTATATAAACTATGCCTCCTGCTCTTGTGGAGTGCATGCAGACATCATCCCTAATATACTGTAGCCCTTAAACTTTTCCTTGTGTGATCCCCCTTTGTTCAACAGAAGTGAGACTGCAAGACAAGCAACAAGGATTGCAAATGAGATAAGCATTGCAGGCCGGGCACTGCTTTTATTGTATTTTCACGCAAGTGCATACAACGTCCGGCCCTAAACTCGGTGCAATGGTCGGAGATGTAAACGTGATGGAGGTGCCGACACCATGCCGACAGGTCCCCAAGCCATTATTTTTACCATTATTGCATTTTCGCAAGAGGGGGGTTTCAAAGTTGACCATTAATTGTTCATTATTTTTCTCATTATTTCATCCATTAATCCAAATTTCGCGCAAAAAACGACTTAATGAACAAATTAATCGGACAAATAATGATGCGATTAATGGCATGTTTGAAAGACCCTATTTTTTTTTTTTGCTGGTCGCTGTGCTTACAAGCTGGTAAGCTCGATTAATGTGCGGGCATTGAAAATTTCGCCGTACTCAGATCCAAACTTAGAACGGAGCCCGCAGACATGCTCGCAGGGAATATTGTGTGCTTTCTGCTGTTTGTGTGGTTTTACCAACGCCATCACGTTGAGTGGTATGGAATTCTTCGACCGCTGTGGCCAGAAATGTGTGGAGGTGGCTTACACTTGTCTCAAATGCATATCGAGTATCCATATCGACCAGGTTCCAGTTTTCCTATTTTCCACAGGGCGTACTATGTCGTCCGAAATTGGACAAGCTGACGAGATCTTTCGTATAATTCATTATCTAGGCCCTTGCGACAGTCCGAAGCAGGATGTAGATCTAGAACACTGCAGAGCATGACGCAGCGATAAAATTGACATCACCTTGCGTTAACAGCTTCTATTTAGCCTGCCTCCAACCACAACATAACTTGTCTTCCTAACTGCCGCCCCGCCTCAAGATTCAACTAGTAGGTGCTATGGTAAGGGTTATCAACACTCCTTAGCCTCAGAACGCAAGAGCAGCCAAGGGTGATGTTTCTGCTCCACTGGCAGCACCAGCCATTAATCGACATGACGAGTTTTACTTGACCGATGAAATGACAGTGTTCCAGGTCTGTCATCACCATCTAATATGTATGCAAGTTCGTAACTTACCCATCATGATGTGACTTCTTGACTGCCCTCCTACGGCTCTCTCTCTCTATAGGTGGAGAATCGTCTTTTCCGTGTTCACCGTCATTTCTTGGCCAAGAATTCTCCCATATTTCGCTCGATGTTTTCGCTGCCGCCCATTCCTCGCGAGGCCGGTGCCACGGCCGTCGAGGGCGCTTCCGACAAGAACCCGATCTACCTCTCTGGAGTGACCGAGCTCGAGTTCGAGACGCTGCTCCGGTTCTTTTATAATAGGTAAGTCAGGGTTTTACAAGCCGCTTCTCCTTTCTGCCACTACTAACCAATCATGGCTAACGCTTGTACTGGTGCGGATGTTTCTTTCTTTCCCGACGCTGGTCCTCAGCATGGACGTCGAATTCTCCCTACCGCGGTCGAGGTGGATCGGTCTGCTGTCCATCGCGCACCGCTACGAAATCCTGAACGCACAGTTGCGAGCTGTCTGCGAGATTTATGATCTTCAAGGGAAATGGGACCAGAGGAAAATGAGCTCGGACCCGGTCCCAGACCCGGAACCACCGGATTGCTTGACGTTCGTTTTGACGGCGGAGAAGTACGGCGTGCCGGTCCGTCTGGCGCTCCCGTCCTACGTAGAGCTCGTGATGCGGGAAGAGCCGCTGACGGAGGCCGAGATCGCGCGTTTGTCGACACTTACCCTGCACCGGCTTGCGCGCGCGCGTGAGGAGTATTTACGCACGAGAGAGATGTACTCGGACCACCATAACGCGGCAACGAGAATCGTGTGCGATATTTGGCCAAGGCCAAAAAATATAACGGACAATAATAGAACGTCGACGTATACGGAATAGTGCCAGTGTGTGGAGGACAATGTCATATGAAGGGCGAGTTGCGAAGCGGTTTGGATTCAAGTTGTTTCTGGCTACTTAGACTGTCATCGGATTTACATGCATCTATTCTACCTTTTTTTTTGTATCTATGACACGCCCAATCCATTACTGTGATCGGACAAAACCGAAAGAAGAGTGGGGTGAGTGTGGGGCACCGCACAATTCGGACGCCAGTCATGAAATGTGACGCCAATGACAGTACTGTAGTTGTCCTTCCGGCTTCCCACCACTTTGAGTCTACATGTGCCTTAACTTGCCATATGGTGCGATGTATCCAGACATGCTCCCCTTTTTACTGCGACCAGATTGCCCCCGTCCATTGGTTGTTCAAGTCCTTGTCGTGTTTACTAAGCGGGCCTGCGGACGGGCAAAATCAATATGGCCGCGATTCAAAGGCGCAAGTACGAACCGCCGCGTCGTAGCTGCTTCTGATTCATACCACACTGTGGTCTCAAAGCAATGAAGAGACTTCATTCGCTGGTCGCCATGCATTTAAACCGGTAACTCGATTCCTCGTTTCAATGGTTGCGGGCATCGAAAATTTCGCCATATACAAATCCAAACTAAGAACAGAGCCCGCAGACATGCTCACTGGGATCATTATTGTGGGCCTTCTGCTGTGTGAGTATAATTTACCAACTCCATCATATTAAGTGACACGGAAGGTTTCGACCGCTGTGGTCAGACACGGTGGTCAGAAAATGTGTGAAGATGGTATACACTGACATTTGGGTTGTCTCAAGTGCACATCGAGTGTCCATAGGTTCCAGTTTTCCATAATTTCCAGAGGGCGTACTATGTAGTCCGAAATTGGACAAGCTGACGAGATCTTTCTTTACAATGCTTTATCTAGGCCCTTACGACACTCCAAAGCGCGATGTAGGTCTAGAACGCCGCAGAGCATGACGCAGCGATATACTGACATCACATCGTGTTAACAACTTCTATTTAGCTTGCTCCAAACCACAACGTCACTTATCATCCTAGCTGCCGCCCCGCCTCAAGATTGAACTAGGTACTATGGTAAGGGTTATCATCTCTCCCGCATGGCTTTGAAGCCAACCATTTCTTAGCCTGAGAACGTAAGAGCCTGCACATGTGACGCTTCTGTTCCACTGGCAGCACCAGCCAGTAGTCGACATGACAAGTTCTACTTGACAGATGAAATGACAGTGTTCCAGGTCTGTCGTCACCACCTAGTATGCATACTAGTTCGTTACTTACCCGTCATGATGTGACCCTTGGCCGCCCTCTACGTCTCTCTCTCTGTACAGGTGGAGAATCGTCTTTTCCGTATTCACCGGCACTTCTTCGCCGAGAACTCGCCCATCTTTAACTCGATGTTTTCGCTGCCTCGCGTTCCTAACGAGGATGGCGCCGCACCTGTCGAGGGTGCTTCCGACGAGAACCCAATCTACCTCTCTGGAGTGACCGAGCTTGAGTTCGAGACGCTGCTCCTGTACTTTTATATGGGGTAAGTCAGGGTTTTTCAAACCGCCTCTCCTTTCTGCCACTACCAACCGAACATGGCTAACTCGTGTACCGGTGCCGGTGATTCTTTCTTTCCCGCCGCCGGACCTCAGCATGCACGACGGTTTCTCTCTACCGCAGTCGAGATGGATCGCACTGCTGTCCATCGCTCACCGCTACGAATTCATGAACGTGCGCGCGCGAGCGATCCGCGAGATCTATCCTCTAGGGAAACGGGACCAGGAGAAACCAGCTTCGAATCTGGTCCAAGATTCGAAACCACTCAGCTGCCTGGAGCTCATATCTCTGGCGGAGAAGTACGACGTGCTGCTCGAGCAGGCACTCCCGTACTTCGTAGAGCTCGTGGTGCGGAAAGAGCCGCTGACGGAGGCCGAGATCGCGCGTTCGCCGGTACTTACCGTGCACCGGCTTGCACGCGCGCGCGAGGAAGCCCGTGCGAGTCGTGGGCTCTTCGACAGCCGTATAACAAAGAAAATTGTGGGCGACATTTGGCCAGCGGGCAAAATATAACAGAACGTCGACGTATAAGGAATACTGTAGGTAGTGAATGGTGTGTAGGGACAATATTACAGGGAGGGCGACTTACGAAGCGGTTTGGTTTCAAGTTGTTTTTGGCTACGTAGACAGTCACCGGATCTACATGCATCTATTCTACCTTTTTTTTGTATCTATGACGCGTTCGATCAGTTACTATGATCGGACGAAACTGAAAGAAGAGTGGGGAGAGCGTGAAGCGCAAGCGCGTTCACAATTCGTCCCGCACGCATCACGTGCCACAAGCCACGGGTTCGTGACAATGTGATCTCCTACGCCAATGACAGTCACTGCGGAAGTGACTTTATTTTCGCATCCGTTTTATGTAAGATTATCAATGTAATGACACCATTTTCTGAGGTTGACTGATATGGCATTTTCTTATCAATCTGACTCTGAAGAGAACGGG
>Ga0307510_10008515_pt1 | contig 12227 bp, 16 predicted proteins | sample 12_EM_MG_FD_207224 | JGI IMG/M metagenome (GOLD analysis project Ga0307510, IMG submission 207224) | Populus trichocarpa ectomycorrhiza microbial communities from riparian zone in the Pacific Northwest, United States - 12_EM | ecosystem: Host-associated > Plants > Roots > Unclassified | place...
GTTTTGGGTTTTTCCCTTTTTTTTTTTTTTTTTTTTTTTCTTGACGTCTTTGCTAGGTTTGCGAGCTGGATTTGTGAGTTTTGTCATGTGTGCGGCTGGCGAGGTAGTCGGCTCTGATACCGATACCTTCACGCAGGATATTCAACTTCCAGAAAGCCTACGCCGTGAGTCCAGCCGTGCGTACGCGCTGTAGCGTAGCACCGCATTGATTTTCTCTTTGCACTTGTAGATCCTGGACGAGTTGATCATTGCTGGCGAATTGCAAGAGTCTTCGAAGAAATCGGTACTCAGGGTGGTACGTTGAGACCTACAGACGTCACCGTGCTCTGACCTGGTGCTTTCTGAAGGTTACACAATCCGACAGCGTGGAGGAACAGGAAGCGAGCGAGGATATGATTTCGCGGATTGGCACACGATAGATATACACTTTTCTACGTCCCTTGGATCTTCTTGTAATTTCCTTGTATTCTGCACGGTTTAGAATCATCATACGATGGCACGAGACTACAAGGCCATACTCTGTCCGATCGTCGTCGCGCCAGTGCCAGTGCGTCACGGCGTGCCCACAAATTCTGGCGGGCCGGTTGAACGGGCCGCGACGCGTGACGAGTTGCCGTTTACACATAAGCCGTGTCGCGTTTGCCCGGGCCAGTTGTCTGATCCACAAGTTTACAGAGTGCAAACACATGGCTGTTCGTCTTTCTTACCCTCTCTCCCATGCCTCGCATAGCTCACTCTCTAATGTCACAGACATTTGTCGCACTTCAGGATGAGGATATACTCAGCGACGTCGTTCCCAGCAACATTGTCTCCCGCCAGGTATAATCTTCTACAAACGCGCGTGGATATCAAGGGGTTAAGAGACTTTGCCCACCTTTTTCATAGGACACTCCTGGAGAAGAGGTTGAGAGCGAAGGCTCTGCGGACTACCAGGAACAAGATGAGTTGATGAGCGAGGACGGAGTGCGTGCACCTAGACACTCTCATTCAATCACGGATTGACGCGTGGCGCTCAAAGAACCAAGGCGCTGGTCCTTTAACCAAGGCCCAGAGAACTGCAGAGAGAAGGCAGCAGAAGCAGAAACGCAAGATGAATGAAGGGAGGCTCGTCGAAAAGAGGCACCAAATGGACAAGGCCAGGGTATGAAATCGGTTTCGCTTTTTCTTACTTTCTGTACTCATGCCCCCTAGGTTGCCGACGCCGTCAAACGCTATTCGTACCTACTAGGACAGACGGATTTGTTCCGTCACTTTGTTGACGTGCAGGTTCGGCCCGAGTCATTGCATCACGGTATTCCACCGTTTGTGCTTATAGTACTTTTCAGAAAGCGCGCAATCCAGAATACGCGGCTGTATTTGACTCAGAGCCAAAAGCTAAGGGGAAAGGTCGGAAAAGGGGAGCGTGAGTTAACCGTTCCTCGAACTCCTGTCATAATCTCATGTATTGTTGATCAGTGACAAAACGGCCCGGCATCGCAAGTCCGAAAAAGAAGAGGACGAAGAAATGCTCAAGGATGGTGAAGCAGCCGTGGACGGAGACGACCAACCCTACGTTTTTGAAGACACTCCAAGTTGTGGGTTGCAACGCCCTTTTTGCGATTCTGCATGTTGATGACATCCTTCAGTTATACGTGGAATAATGCGCCCGTACCAGCTTCAGGGCCTTAATTGGTTGGTCTCCCTCCACCACAATAGCCTCAACGGTATTCTTGCAGACGAAATGGTGTGTTCCTATTGTGTGATGCCTCAGCCCCAAGATGTTTACGGCTGCGAATTGCATAGGGTCTTGGCAAAACCCTCCAAACCATATCCTTCCTTGCTTATCTCAAGCATCAACGGGCTCTTAATAGTATCCTACATCTTGTCGTTGTGCCAAAATCCACGTTGCAGAATTGGGCGCGCGAGTTCGAAAAGTGGTGTCCGGACTTCAACATCGCCCTTCTCACGGGTACCAAAGAGGAACGTGCAGAAATCATCGCGAACCGGCTCCTGCCTCAAGACTTCGAAGTCTGCATCACAAGCTACGAAATCTGCTTGATCGAAAAAAGTATACTCAAGAAATTTAGTTTCGAATACATCGTCATTGACGAGGCGCACCGGATCAAGAATGTCGACTCGATCCTATCTCAGATTGTCCGGAGTTTCTCATCGCGCGGACGCCTTCTTATCACCGGAACACCCTTGCAGAACAACCTGAAGGAGTTGTTTGCTTTGCTCAACTTCATATGCCCCGAGATTTTCATTGACTATTCGGATCTGGAAACATTCTTGCACAAGGACGACACCTCGACAGATGGCGATGAGGAGAAAAGCAAGAAGGTAGTAGAGGCGCTCCACAAAATTCTTCGTCCATTTTTGCTCCGCCGCGTGAAGAGTGACGTCGAGAAGAATCTCTTGCCCAGTGAGTGTTGCCATCGTACGTTGTTTCCTCCCTTGCCTATGCTCATATTGGTCCATAGAGAAGGAGATTAACATTTACGTTGGCTTGACGGATATGCAACGGAAGTGGTACCGTAGTGTGCTTGAAAAGGACATCGATGCGGTCAATAGCCTTACTGGCAAGAAAGAGGGCAAGACACGGCTCATGAATATGGTTATGCAGCTGAGAAAAGTAACATGCCACCCGTACCTCTTCGATGGCGCGGTATGTCCTCCCCCCATTGCCTTGAATGACAATTGATTGTTCTCCGTGTTTGATTTATAGGAACCTGGACCGCCATACACGACGGATGAGCACCTTATTCAAAACTCTGGCAAGATGGTGATATTGGACAAGTTGCTCAAGAGCATGAATGAAAAGGGCTCGCGTGTTCTCATATTCTCTCAGATGAGCCGTATGCTTGATATTTTGGAAGACTACTGCTTGTTCCGCGGTTACAGTGCGTACTGTATCACTGAATATCTGGCGACCGTTAATCATCTTCGTAGAGTACTGCAGGATCGACGGTAGCACGGCACATGAAGACCGTATATCGGCGATTGACGAATATAACAGGGAGGGTAGCGAGAAGTTCATATTTCTTCTTACTACCCGTGCTGGTGGTCTTGGCATCAACCTCACTACTGCAGACATCGTTGTATTATATGACTCCGACTGGCAAGCGTTTTCTTATGGCTGCCTCGTGTTCTCTGACCAAGTTGTTCCAGGAATCCGCAAGCGGATCTTCAGGCCATGGATCGCGCACACCGTATCGGCCAAACAAAGCAAGTCTTCGTGTTCCGATTCATCACAGAGGAGAGCGTGGAAGAGCGGATGCTAGAGCGCGGTGCGCAGAAGTTGCGCCTGGATCAACTGGTCATTCAACAAGGTCGACAGCAGCTACAAAAAGGTATGTGTATGTCGAGTCGTGAGGGCCACTATTTGCTAACGGTGGATGGGGTGTGAAGCCGCGAATAAAGAGGAGCTCTTAGAAATGATCACCCATGGAGCAGAAAAGATCGTGAACTCCACTGAAGCGTGCGTTTCCCGCCCCTCCACTCTTACCACTTGAAGGTATTCTGAGCATTTCTTTGTAGTTTCCAAATTGACCACGACATCGACGCAATTATCCAACGTGGCGAAGAGCGTACAGCAGAACTTAGCCAGAAATACGAGGGTTTGAATCTTGAAGATTTGTCGAACTTCAAGTCAGACAGCTCGTTGCAACAGTGGGACGGCGAAGATTTCCGCTCCGGGCAACACAAACCTCTCACCTTTAACCCCCTGTCGTTGAGCAAGCGGGAGCGCAAACTCAATTATTCGGTCGACAGCTACTTCAAGGAAACCATGCGCGCGGGACCAAGCAAAACAGAGAAGGCACCAAAGCTTCCTCGTGCTCCGAAGCAGATTTCCCTGTGAGTGGGCCCTAATTCGTTGACAAACCGTGTCACTGATCCCTTGCGTTATAGACAAGACTTCCAGTTCTTCCCACCAAAGCTTGCAGAGTTACAGGAACGCGAGCTTGCTGTATACAAGGTATGTATTACCCTATCTGATTTTGTGACCAGCTGATCTGCCTTTTCAGCGTCTCAACGAAATTCCTGCGACCCTACGCGAACCCCAAGGGGAGGATGACACACCTGAGAAGTTGGAGGCTGAGCAACAGGCTGCGCAAGAATTCGTTGACACTGGTATACTTCATGTCTGTAATCATCCCGTATCATCACTAATTTGTGGGTCGCAGCTGAGGCCTTGACTGAGGACGAGATCCAGGAAAAGGAGGACCTTATTGCCCAAGGTTTCGAGGATTGGAGTCGGCGGGATTTCCAACAGTTTGTTCGCGCACTGGAGTCTTATGGGTGGTATGCTGACTTCTCTGCCTATACATGGGGCTTAAGCTGATATCCACATAGGACTGAAGATTTTGATTTGTTGGCATCCGAGATTCAGGATAAGACAGCGCAAGATGTTGCCGCATATTACCCTGTGTTCCGGAAGAAATGGAAAGAGCTCTTAGGTATCGGGCTTGTCCTGAGACACGTACGATGGCTTTCCTGACGTCTTACCCCTAGAACACCCTCGCATCGCCGCCCGCATTGCGGAAGGTGAGGCGAAGCGCAACAAACGTTCGAATCTTGAGGCATTACTCGCAAAGAAGATCGGCGCCTTCCGATACCCGATGCAGGAACTAGAGCTGAACTATCCAACAACGAAGGGCAAGGTCTACTCGGAAGAAGAGGACCGTTACCTGTTATGTCGGCTAAGCCACTATGGCATGCGGACGGACGACGTATACGAACGCATCAAGAAAGACATCTCAGAGTTTCCCGTGTTTCGCTTTGATTGGTTCTTCAAGAGCCGCTCGCCACAGGAGCTCCAGCGCCGATGTAACACGCTATTGGGCATGATCGAGAAGGAAGCCGAGCAGGAGGAGATACGAGCCAAGAGCGGTGGGAGCTCATCTCGGGGCAAGGTGCGTTAATATACATGGGTATGTATGTGTGGGTGAAGGGTGCTGACGCTTATTCGAGCAGAAACGGGTGATCGATGAGGTCCAAAAGGCGGATAAAGTAGACAAGATATCTCGGGCATCGACGCCCGCGAGTGCGAGTGCAAGCGCGGGCGGAGGTGCGGGTGGTTCGGCCAAGCGTCCATCCAAGAAAAAGAAGACGTAGACGGCACGCTAGACCTCTCTTTACTTCTTGTTTATTCTCTCTTTGTGTCATCCATATACTACCCGAATTCATAGTCCTTTCGCTGTAGTTCTAGATGTCTAGATGAACAGTCTCAGTTCTTGCACTATACGCGCATTGTCTGTGAGCAACAATACAGCGCGTGTATTGAAGGACAGGTAAGGTACTTGTACTTATCTGGGACGCCAGTGGAGCCCACGAGCCGTACTTATTTTTTTGAATCCCTCGGGTACAGAACCCCACGTAGCACTTCGTGTATGTAACATTGGCTTCCATGTATGCACTAGCGTAAGGTCACGGTGGTAACGAGTACATACGTAGAAGCCATGAGGTCCGTCTTAGCTATTTGGCCATGGTAACTGAGAGGGATGGTGCCAGTGTATCGCTCACCGCTCACTTTTGCCAGGGCCTGGTGGTTTCCGAGTCTTTTCTTTCTCGATCGGCTTATAAGCCGAACTCCATCATCCATGCAACAAAAGTTGGCTTGTTGATCTCCTTGCCGAGCCCATTTTTCCAACTCACTTGCCATTTTTACAGGCGACTAGACCGTTCCATCCAGAATGGGCACAAACGACTCGGCCCACCCATTGTCGACTTCACACCAAAGTCCCTTGGCTTTTGGAACGATCTCACGACAGGCCATTGGGTCGTCGCCCCAAGTCCGTCGACCATCTCGGTCTTGTCTTCTTGCAACTGGTTCTGACCGTTTCCAGGCTCTTCTCTTCGCATGCTTCTACTTCCTATATTTCTACACAATATTTGGACCATTTTCACCACTTTAATTCTTTCTCGCCACTCACCTAGCCCCTTCTCCCCTCTCTTTTTCATTTCCCATCCCACACCGTCACCAACAGACGACTCTTCGGACCCAAGATACCGCAAGGGTTGGTTCGACCTCGTTTTCCTTGCCTACCACATTGTCTTTTTCTCTTTTGTCCGCCAGACCGTCATCTATAGAATCTGCTATCCTATCGCACAATACTTTGGCATTCGCAAGGAGGGAAAGCTCACTCGTTTCGGAGAACAAGGATATGCTATCGCTTACTTCTCATTTTTGGTGCATGGGGTCTGCGGATCATGTCACATCTCCCGACATGGTGGTACAACTGTCAACACTTCTGGATTGGTACGTTTGCTGTCAATCGTGTTGGCCTCGAATCTCACACATCCGTCCCTCGACCGGGAATGGTAGATTACCCTCACTGGCAGATGACTCCTGAACTCAAGCGCTATTATCTCCTGCAGGCTTCTTACTGGTGTCAGCAGCTTATAGTCCTCGTCTTTCGTCTCGAGAAACCCCGGAAAGACTTCAAGGAATTAATCGCACACCACCTCGTGACATTATGGCTCGTTGGGTTCGCACCTAGGTTTTAGATACGCTGGTACACGTCTCTGACAGCACGATTCGCAGATGGAGTTACGGGATCAATCTGACGCTGATTGGGAACGCGGTGTATGCCTCCATGGATATCCCAGATTTTTTCTTTGCAACGACAAAAATGCTTAATTATCTTCGTTGGGAACGTACACAAAATGTCGTATTTGTCGTTTTTATTGGGGTCTGGACGTGAGTGTCCCTCTTATGTCTCTGTGTTGTTCTGCAATATTCTGTTTAGGTATTTCCGACACTATCTCAACCTGGTCATGTTATATTCTGTATACAAGGACTTCGATCTAATTCCGTATGTGTCTCTATTTCTCACCTGCGCCGTTGCCTGACTGACTGTGGTTTTGTAGACAAGCCGCGCGTATTTTCTCCCCGACCAAGGGCGTCTGGATGGTGTGGTGGGTGAAATGGCAAATATTTACACCCCTTCTACTCCTGCAATGTCTGAACCTTTTCTGGTACTTCCTGATCTGGCGCATCTTTTGGCGGTATGTCCTTGGTTTTGCACTATACATGTCAGTCTAGATGGCTCACATGAAAGGAAAGGGTGGTGATGGGCAGCTCACTTAAGGACGAGCGGTCTGATGATGAGGGCTCGGATGATGAGTCCGTCGCCTCGGAAAAGAAACGCTCTTGAGTGTTCAGTGTGACGCATTGATTAGACATATTAACCAGGGATCTTTGCATCGGTAATGTGCCACCGATAGCGCAGTACGCTGCATCCCTAGGTGTCACCGAGTAGGCAAGCTCTTCCTTCTCAACGGTCGTGGTGGAACAGGTTATGTACAATACTTCCTAGTGGTTGGACTGCACACTCAGTATTTGCCATACCTATCGAACCTCTTTCCACCCGTCCACCACATTGAGAAGAATTCTGCAGAATTCATCCGTCACATGTCATATCTCTTGTTACTTTGGACGGAGCCGTTACGCAACATCGATCCGACACGTTTGGGCAAAGCATTGGCAATCACTGACCCTTTCGTAGACATGCAATTGAAGTAGTCGATCGCACCATCCATCACATCACACCGGACGATCACCCTTTCGGAGGCATCACTGTCGTCTTTGGGGGTGACTTACAGCAAACTCTTCCTGCCGTTCCAAAAGGATCTCGACAGGACAATGCTTTGTCAACTTTACAAAGTTCTTCTCTCTAGCTGTTGATTGAGGTTCTATCCCTCGACAAAATATGAGATGAGTGAAATATCCAGTCCATTGAATTCATTCGATGGTTCCTCAACGTCGGTCACGGGTGTGCTGTTCTAATCAACACAAGACAATATTGGTTCGTCTGGCTGACAGGACCATCTCGAACGCGTTAGGGACCTGATCGCATCCGTGTATGGATCGATGGGTTAACACACCCACTGTCCTCACCAAACTTCTTTCGTGATCGTGTTGTACTTGCCGCTCTCCGCACAATAAGCCCACCCACCCTACGTCTTTCACCTTCCCTGGTGAGGACCGTACATGCACAAGTGCTGATTGGCATGCACGGACGGGGGGTCATTCGTTGGAATCGACCATCGCCATACCGCTTTTGCGTCTGGCCAGTTATATGTTACCTCGACGTCCGAAGTTCAAATTGACGTTCTATTATCAGACAATGCACATACTGTGACTATGCGGCGACACCAGTAGTATGTGATGTCTCCTTGGTCGAGTCATAAAATACTGTCTTATCGATCAACCAATTCTTTCCGAGTCTCTGTATTCGCGAACACACATTCTGCTATAAGAAATTTCGGTATGCTCAGTGTCAATCACCTGTTTCATTTTTGATCCGAACGTGCACACGTTGCACGCTCTCATGACGATGCATTACTACGCGATCAGCTTGCAAACTTTCGTCAACCATTGGCATGTCCCGAACAAGACTTTATAGCGATCGGACATACAGGAAATTATAATACAGCACGAACTTTGTATACCACTAACAACTGTTCACCCAACCTGAACCGCTTCCATCTTTTGTATTCATACACCTCACATTCCCAGAACACAGGTTTATCAAATAGGTACTTCCATGATCATCAAGACGACGAGCAACACGCTGTCGTCAACGCACCCTTCCTTTGGGGTCGGTTCGCTATTTCGCAACGTTATTTCTCTGCCATTCACAATGACTCCGGTCCCAAACGTTGCTGTTCCCCATGAACCTGAACTGTGTGCTGAATTTGCATCATTGTACCAACTCTATAACGAGAACGCATACGTGATGAAGAGTCCCGATTCTCGCATCATCCATGCATTGACCGTAAGCGACAAGTACAGCGCGTGTACTGGGGTCCCAAGTTAGCAATGTATCTGAGATGCTACGGGAGTCCCTGGCAGCCGACAATCGAGCCATGCATGTCCAACGCCCTGGTGCATACAATGTGTGCAGATTGGCCGACAGCACAGCAAACCAAACGACAGTATTAGAAATGGGTCAAATCCCAGCTCCTACATCTTCGCGCCTGGCGCTGCGCCACCACCAACACCACCACCGATACCACTACCACCACCAGCGCCACCACCACCACCTACACCGACAGCTACTATCGTTGTCTTTGTCTTCTTGTTGAGGACGAACCACTTGACGAGATCGAGGGACGCAACCGAATCTTCGACGGATGAGTGTCCTTTCGAGGCGCCACCTTGTTGAATCGACCTGTTCAGGTGCTCCTTCGTCCTATCACGGATAGATAAGTTAGAAGAGCCTTGTCGTTGAGGAAAAGGTGCTTACAAGTCACGCAATGCTCGGCGATATGGTGGGCCCCGTGTGTGAGGGAAGAGCGCGGCCGTGTCGACGACGCGCCGATGCACGAGGCGCAGTGCGCGCAGGTCATTGTCGAGCGAGTGCCCGATCAGGATCGTGTCCGCACCTATGAGCCGGGCTAACGCACGCCGTACGGACTCGAGAGGTAGCACCGCGTGCGTTGCGTATTCTTCTGGGCGAATGCCGGAGAAGCGTGTGTTCAAATCCCTGGGTGGTCGGTAAACAACCCGAAAGTGCACTCGGATGAGAAGATGGGTAGGGGGAAACGACGCACACCGGCTCGACCCCGTCGTCCATCTTGATGAGTTCGTCGAACACTTCCTTCCCAGATGCATCGACGACCGAGACACGGGCGACACGGAATCCCCCGGTGGTATAGATCATCTCGCAATCCAGCGCGGCAATATCAAGTGCAGACGACGTCATTGGTGAACTCTCGGAGAACGGGTGGCGCGAGTGAAGTAAACTCGGATCACTCTCGTAGAAGACGTGCGGCCCGCGCGTGCAACCCTCGGCGTGGCCGTCGGCTGTTAGAGAACAACACGTATAGGTCCGCGTGCGTTCACCTGCGCGCAGTAGTTTCAGCCGGGGTGAATAAAGGAACCAAAGGATGACCTCTCGCCGTCAATAGTCCGATACAAGGCTCTTCCCCAATGAAAGGTGCAGGCATTGGCAATAGCCGCATTGTGATCGAGTGAGCGTACGATATATGGAGTCTTGCAGCGCTCGCAGTTGAGGAGCTTGCCGTCTGCACTAGGGGATTCACCGCCGGGTCCCCACTCCATTGGGATGTCAACAATGTAATTCCAGAGCTGTAACTCTTCGTGTGTGAGGAGTAATGGCTCGAGTTCGGATCGGGTAAGTCGCAGACTAGCCAGAGCATCCGACTCTTTGCGTCGAGCTGCAAGGTCCCCGTCTGTGCCAACAGAGGGGTGAGCAAGCGATGTTGGTGGATCGCGTTTCTTGAGCGAAGCGATAGAGGTGATGACGGTCTGAGAAAATGAGACTGCCAGCCGCTAGAACAAGACGGGAAAGGATCACATTTCGATAAGTTGGTTTTGTCGTGCGCTCGTATATTTCTTGCTCTTGGCGAAGCGCATGATCGGACGCTAGTGAGGGATTTTGAGGGAGAATGGCATTGTAGAGGACGACGAAATGATCGTATAACGATTTCAACATGGACTTGATGGGGTGAGTAGGTAGAGGAGCCAAGGTGTGAGCATTAAAGTGGAGAGACAAAGACACGGCAAAGGGCCGAGGGTACGTGGACGGAAGGGACAGGCGGAGACCACGTTGTAGACCGACAGACACGAGGTGAGTGACATACCTGACGTGTCGAAACAGGTATCTTTGACTGCCCAGCATTGATCGTGAGGGTAGGAACACCGGTCTAGAAGAATATTCAAGAGGAACGTTAGGAAACCTGGATGAGGTAATGGCTCCGTCGAGCTCACTGAGGAAGACGATGCTGTGGGTACCGCGACTGGTTTGGCGGCAGGGCCAGTTCTTTGAAGCTTAGTCGGTCTCTCGGCATCTGCAGGGTATGACGGACGACTGGATGAGGGGGTTTGTTGAAGGTCTGGTCGTACATCTGTTTGCGCACGGCGCTTTGCGGGAACAACTGTCGTCGTCGGAGTTGTAACAGGAGCAGGGAGAGTATCAACCTGCGTTACAGTGAGGACGGCGGCGGGATTATGAGAAAAGAAACAAATGGGACTCTTGCAAGAGTCCCCAAGCGGACAGGGAACGTCACGAAATAAACGACGAGTGCTGAACATGGCCGCGGAAACAAACGGGCCGACCTTGGTTTCTTTTCTTCCTTTATCATCAAACAGCCAATCCATGCAACAAAAGTTGGCCTGTTTATATTCTTACAGATATCCTCTTTTCAACTCACTTGCCTAACAGGAAACTCGACCATTCCATCCAGAATGGTCCCAGACGACCGCCCATCAGAGACTTCACACCAAAGTCTCGTGGCTTGTGGAACGACCTCAAAACAGGCCGTTGGGTCATCGTCCCAAGTCCGTCAGACATCTCATATTCTAATATTTCTTACAAATATCTTATCCTACCCTTCTCAAGGTTCCTCCCTTTGCATGGTTTTATTCCCCATCTTTCTACATATCAATTGGATCATTTTCACCCCTCTCATCCTTTCTCATCCTCCACCTAGCCCCTTCTCTCCCCTCCTCTTTATTTCCCATCCCACTCCATCACCAACAGACGACTCTTCGGACCCAAGATACCGCAAGGGTTGGTTCGACCTCATGTTCCTTGCCTACCACGTTGTCTTTTTCTCTTTTGTCCGTCAGATCGTCATCTATAGAATCTTCACTCCCGTCGCGCAATACTTTGGCATACGCAAGGAGGGGAAGCTCGCTCGTTTCGGGGAACAAGGATATGCTATCGTTTACTTCTCATTTTTCGGTGCATGGGGTCTGCGGATCATGTCACATCTCCCGACGTGGTGGTACAACTGTCAACACTTCTGGATTGGTACGTTTGTTGTCAATCGTGTTGGCCACTCGAATCTCACACATCCCTCCCTCGACTGGAATGGTAGATTACCCTCACTGGCAGATGACTCCTGAACTCAAGCGCTATTATCTCATGCAGGCTTCTTACTGGTGTCAGCAGCTTATTGTCCTCGTCTTTCGTCTCGAGAAACCCCGGAAAGACTACAAGGAATTAATCGCACACCACGTTGTGACTCTATGGCTCATTGGGTTTGCGCCTAGCTTTCATATACACTGGCACGTCTCTGACAGCACGATTCGCAGATGGAGTTACGGGGTCAATATGACGCTGATTGGGAACGCGGTGTATACCTCCATGGATGTCCCAGATGCTTTCCTTGCAGCTACAAAACTGGTTAATTATCTTCGTTGGGAACATTCACAAAATGTCGTGTTTGTCATTTTTATTGGGTTCTGGACGTGAGTGTCCCTATGTCTCTTGAGT
>Ga0307510_10008516_pt1 | contig 12226 bp, 8 predicted proteins | sample 12_EM_MG_FD_207224 | JGI IMG/M metagenome (GOLD analysis project Ga0307510, IMG submission 207224) | Populus trichocarpa ectomycorrhiza microbial communities from riparian zone in the Pacific Northwest, United States - 12_EM | ecosystem: Host-associated > Plants > Roots > Unclassified | place...
CAATCCATTGCATCTAGGCGGTGTAAATGGGGTATACAAATGGTGGATGAATAGCCTTGAAGACTTGTGAATTTCAGTCACCCATCCACATCTCATGATCCAAGCTCAGAAAAGTGATTCGAGAATGAGGGGAAGGGAGAAAAGAGGACTTTAGTTTCCTTTTATCCTTCACTCCGAAGCATTTATTTTTACAAATTCTGAACTAAGGCTAGTCAAATAGAGCTCTACATCTCTCACTGTGTCATAAGAGAAAATCAATCAAGTCACAAATTTAAGCAGGTTAGGGCCATTAATCATCATCCTCAATTCTGCAAACTTAGAAGCCAAATTATTTTATACTCAAACTAGTGACTTTGTTGGTACAACATCTAATTACCTAAAGCTATAGAATAACTTCTCTTTCCCCTCTCCTTTTAGTAGCTCTATATGGCACAACATACTAGCTATGGGTGTATAAGCTTATATTAGTTGAAACAAGCAAGTAACTTCAGCGAGCATAATGCTTTATCTTACCCTGGCAAACTCCAGAAGTTGAGACCAAGTGTCCCTCGAGATTGCTTTATTATGCTGAGCCTGAGAGCATCATCAAATAAAAATAAATAAATAATTCATGAAAATATAAATATCGATAAGACTAGAAATAAAACCATAGTTGATACAAACATGAATGGTCAAACCTACTAGAAAGTCATCTCTTACTAGAGAAAAAAACAGAAAGTACTGGAATGAAATTGGTGATAGAAGTATTAAATTCATGTCTGATGTGCTAAAAGATATCTATTAAGGACACTGGTAATTACATGTCAGTTTGCCATTCATAAATAGGTGTTCAAGACTACTGATTAGCTTATTAAAACACTTCCTGACATAATCACTCTAGAATATAGCCGTTCAAGACTGATAGCTGGTTAGCTTATTACTATTGCATACTCACCACTCAACACAAGTCAGCTTATCTAGATACCAGATCCACTATTCATAAGCACAGATTCTGAATTTAGGAATAATCAACCTTGAATGCTTTCAGTAACATTGAAATGATAGATCATCATATGCAGTTAAAAGCTACCTGTAAGAACTGGCACCAGTGATCCACCAAAGGCCACTGTTTTTCAGCAAACAGCAGTTGCCACATACCAATTGCTGTATCCAATGCCAACGATTTTTGTCCCTAATATCAACAAAAAAACACCAGAGTCAGCATAAGATTGGCAAACCTAATGTATTAAAAAATCATTGGAAAGTGTATTCCAATATCAGGTCTGACCACAACCACTAGCAAGCACTATATTTTTTGTGCTATTCCTGAAGCTGGACTTGTGACGCTTTAAATCATGTATGCATATGATAACCACAGACTTGTTCTATTCTACACATGGGAACTCACATCCATCAAGACAAATACTCACAAAACCAGGCACTGTGACGAGAAAACAGATTTCTGGAGATATGAAATGAGCATCACTGACAGTTTCATGAATAACAAGTTTTGCTAACATATCAACTCCATTAAAGTGCTTTATTCATTAAATTTGGTACCTGGCTTGGTTTATGCCACAGACAGGCAGTTGTTTAAATTGTTGGACACAAATTTTCAATATCAATGGCAAATTATCTAACATGTCAAGTATGCCAGATGCAAAAAATAATAGTTGTCGTCAAGCACAAATCCAGGCACATTCATTGTGCAAAACAGTGTTTACCTTTTCTTTTGCCCAGCCAAAAGCAAAGTTGTATATTTCACGAAACTTCTCTGGAAAATGGGAGGAAAGGTCATTTCAGTGATAAAACCACATAAAAAAAATCTCTTTATAATTATTTAAACAAATGTATATCAGGTTTTTGTGTGTGCGCACGTGCGCGCAAAGTTTGTGTGCCCACAGGTTTGTGATCAATAATACAATCCATACAACTAACCCTGGAATGAAATTTTAAAATTATAATTTATCAGGGAAATTTCTTAATAGTTTATGAAGTTGCACTTACGTTCGTCCATCAGCTCAGATCGCATATATGGTATTTTTTCACGAAACTTGTCCAAAGAATCGACCCTGCCAATAATATACAGCTTAAACTAGAGTCACATAAAAACAATTCCATGCTATCGACTTATACTTCTTTAGAGTGAAAGAAACAACAGGACACACAAAAAATTTATACACTAACCCCAGTGATTGTAATCCACCAATGAATTCCTGCTTGGAGAATTCACACATGGTGGCAGCCTTCATGTGCCATGAAACAACTAACTGCAATAACAAGTGACATAACATGTTACCAACTTACCTTACCCTGATTGGCATATGTAATTGACAATATGCCAAGTTAACAATTAGAAGAAAAAATTCACTGGTACATCATGGGTTAATGGGTACCTGTTAATGAATACTAGGAGTATAAGTTTTATGCAGAGCTCAGCCTTACAATGGCCCAATCCATGCAGGGCAGTTTTCAGGTTGGCATTCCAGGCAGGAACATATGCAGTTTCTTTAATGTAATGAATGCCGCTTATATGTTTGACTTTTACCATGAGCTTCCTTTCTAGATACTTTGAAACTCTTTATTATGAGATGACATTACCAATATGCAAATGGATAAAAATTCCCACTTTTACATTCCCAACTGTCCCAAAGTTCGAAAAAGGACACATCTAGTTCTTATAAGATGCATAGATTATCACTTCATATGTTAAAAATCAAAATTGAGAAATTTTCATTAAGTGGAACTTTTAAACAAGGGATGATGGATCCAACTAAGCCTAATCCCAATCCCATGTAGGACTTTCACTTTTTAGGAAAGCAGCCAAGTTAGGGCTACATTTAAAATGGATATGTTTGGGTTGATTCACCCAAGACCTTATCCAGGTCGAATCCATGCATATTTAAACACAGCCTATCAACAAGTGCGACCTATCAAAGAACCATCTTACCCAAAAGCTTAAACTGTTAGATGAGGTTTAAAGATATGATTTATATTATTCTCTAGTACACCCTTTCAAGTGAAAGCTCTTTGGGCTTGAAACTTGCACAGACTCATATTACTTTGTGCTTAATTTTTATCAAATAGAATGGAGGTAACGAGATTCAAACTCGTGACCGCTTGGTCATCAAGGCTCTGATACCATGTCAAAGAAACCAATTCAACTTAATAGCTTAAATTGTTAGGTGAGATCTCAAGATATGATTTATATTATTTTCTTACACAACCTACTTACACTAGCAAGTCTTTTTTCATCGATACAAGTTTGAAAAAACTCTTGTAACTTTCCACCTTGAATTAGTTGGATATTAATTAGAAAAGAAATTTTGAAGCGCCTCTCATGCCATGCATCATGTGAGAGTAAAATTCTCCTACCATACTCCGCCATATTAATGAAAACACCCCACCATTCCAAATACAAATCCACTAGACCACTTTGTAAGAACTACTCAATTACAATTGATTAATTATCCCTTCCTTCTATGTTTTCCTATCACTAGCTTAAATAAATTATTCCTTGCCAGTATATATGCAAACAGTAACTTCTTCAGAAAAAAAACATTAAAATTGTTATACTTCATATCCCTAGATTCCACATTGAAAAGCAGTGGAGAGAAACTTTAATTTTTTACGTCCGTTGAACTGAAAGCTCAAAAACATTCCCTAGGAAAAACTGATTAAGTTACCAACGCTTGAAATTCCAAAGTACCAAATGAGAGACCATTCAAATATTCCTTAAACTGTCACCCACTATATTAGAAGCAGGCAGGCAGCAAAACATATACTCTAGACGAGTTTCAAGAAACTACAACTGACATACTTTCTTCAAATCTTTCCAATCATCAAATGCCAGATTACTTCAGATTTAAGGGACAAGTAAAGCCAAGGACCATGAAGGAAGCTGAATAAAAAAGTGAACTAACCTTGTCCATCTTCTGATAAATTTTTTAAAGCTCCATCAGGATAATTGATCAGTTTATTTATGAGGTACATGGCCAATGGTGAAGATGTTTGAACAGGGGTTATTTATAAATGAAACAGTGTTGAGAAGTAATCAATCACATTTCTCTAGATATATTACTTGTAGGGTAAATTTTAGTTTTCTTCACTACTTATAGCAGGAACAGTAAAGGAGCTGGATGAAACAAAATTGTCAAGTTCAGTTTTGAATTAGAGACATTAAAGTAGATGAATCAACATCAACTATAACCCCTAGTCTTAAAAGCTAATGGTGCTGGTACAATCACCGATACCCACTCGATATCTATAATGTATTTCTATATAAAAGAAGCAGGTAAAATGTAACAACATATAAATTTCTAGACTGATTAAACTATTATTTAATGTATAACATATGCAAAGCAATTGCAATTTTGCAAAATTGTCTTACATGTTCTTTTTTGTTCTATGATCAGGTTACATTTCCCGTTTAAGTAATTCAACAGAATACCAGAATATGCATGTGAGTGAATAAAAATATATGCAGATGCATGCACCTCAGAAACAAAGCATTGGGACAGATAAATGCACGCATACCATAACAATATCTTGAGGATCCACCTGACAAATGAGAAAGGTTCAGATGTTATTTTCAGAATCTAAGAGAAACAATTTCTAATCTTTGAACTGATTCGATGCAACATTTATAATCAAACAAATAAATGGAAGTCAAAGCAGCACCTGAAGATCATTGCAAAGGATGGTGATACCATCAACCAGTACCATATCAACATAAGGATCTGCAAAACAAATCAGAGCAAAAGTCTATGAGTAAACATAATTTCGCTAACCTATTAATATAAAATAGGGTAACTATGTTCTTTAAAGAGTATCTTTGTGAAAAAAGTGAATTTTGTACTCACACAAAATTTGGTAAGTTGTTGGATGCTATATAGAACCATTAGGGCTTTTCCAATAAAAAAAAGTTGTTCCACTAACTTATGCATTATCCATACATGTGCAAAAAACATGATTTATTTGTAAGTTTAATATGCTTCAAATGCACCAAGACACATGCAGATAATGGTACTCCAAAAAAAATGATAATCAGAATTGCCATTGAGCAAATAACTGAGATATTCTAACAGTATATTTTTTCTTTTGTGAACACTGTAAGCCAAAAAGAATTGGCAATTTGTATATATATTGTAGACATTTATGTCTGCTCTGTCAATTTGGATCCTACATGGTGTGCACAGAGTATCAAATAAATATGGAGCAAGTTATATTTTTAGATAATTGGAACAGAGAGATTTGGCATCTCTAGGTTTGAATACTGCATTCTGTAAGAGGAAAAATAGAAAGAAAGAAGAAGAACCGAGATTACCTGGGATAGAACTATCAATTTGGTTGCATCTAAATAGTGGCAAATGAGGCAGGGTTATAAGCAACAACCAATTCCTTAATGATTATCTTAACATCAATACCTCTTTTAATATTAAAGAACAGATGTATAATATAACAACATAGAATTAAAAGTACATTCTCAATAAGCACAATGTATAATATAATGACATAGAAATTAAAGTACATCCTCAATAAGCATACAGTAATACATCTAAATGCAAATTTTCAATAAGCATGTAGCAATGCATCTAAAATTTATTAATTGCAGCATACTGAAGGTTCTAAATGAAGTGCCACTAGAGAGAGAGAAGTAGGTAGATAAGTACTGTTCACCTTTATATCTGTTGTAAAGCTCTTCCAAATGTCTAGAATCAGTATATGTTCTAGACTGAGGCATCTAAATGCACATTTTCAATAAGCATGTAGCAATGCATCTAAAATTTATTAATTGCAGCATACTGAAGGTTCTAATTTAAGTGCCACTAGAGAGAGAAGTAGGTAGATAAGTACTGTTCACCTTTATATCTGTTGTAAAGCTCTTCCAAATGTCTAGAATCAGTATATGTTCTAGACTGAGGCTGGCTGTAGAACGCATCAAATGCTCCTTCTAGATGCCAATCACTAGCCTTCAAAGCCTGAACAGCAACCTTCTCGCTGCATTTCAAAATAACTATTTTAATCACCAAACTGTAAAAGAAAAGGAACAAGGCTACCTGTGCAGATCATAAACACACATTCAAATCATTATTCCCAAGAACAATAAGATGTCACATTTATGAAAGGTCATTGCCCATATCATGTTCTGAAATCTATTCCTTTCTCTCTTTTTTCCTTTTTCCTTAAATAAGTAAAACATATTGATTAGACAATAAGTTCAATTTTAAATTCTAAAAATTGCTTCGATAAGTAATGAGAAATAGAAATAAAAGAAACAGCAAAGCACCTGGATACAATTCTTACTTTATTCACACATGCACACAAGATCTTTCCAATGAAAGTTAATTCGTGCTACCATTATTTAATTTTAATTTTAAAAAAAGGAGTATCAACAGCAAGGGAAAGGGTCCTCCAGGAACCTCATATTTAATTTAAAGTTTAGTCTCAATAATGATCATTCCAAGTACAGTAGCAACATCAAATTTAATCTTTGATTTACCTTGTCCCAGTTATACTCATGAACTGCTGGACTTTCTCACGGTTGCCTCTATTTAACTTGTGCTGTAGAAAACAAATGCATAAGAAAAAAGAAGAAGAAGAAACTTAAAGAAAAATAAAGTGAACATGCACACATTGAAAATGATTTTTGTTTAAATTCCTACATGACCATAATTAACATAAAACTGCAAGATTCAGCACATAGTTATAACCCATCAAATGAATATATGCTTAATAAACACAAAGAAAACAACTTGGTATAATAGAAATTTATAAACCATCAATCAGTAAGATTGCCATTTTTTTCACAGTGAAGACAGACTGTGCATGCACAGGCAACAAAACAAACTAAAATTTTTGCTTGAACACAGGTGAGTGCGCACATACATGTCAAATAATCCAAGAAACATTAAAAAAAAAAAAGAAACTGCATTAAATTTACACAAACTAAAATTTTTGCTTGAACACAGGCTGAGTGCGCACATACATATCACATAATCCAAGAAACATTAAAAGAAACAAAGAAACTGCATTAAATTTACACAAACTAAGATTTTTTTTTCCAAAAAAAACTAGTGATGATTTCTTTTTGCAACAAGAAGAATTTTCTTCCTTTTGCTCCTCTTTTGCAAGCAAGACCCTAAATTCACCAATTAACAAAGCCTAACTCAATGTAACTTCAAATTCTCCACAGAATACATTTAAAGTTTACACCACTAAATTAAAAAACCTACAATTAACACTAATTACCAGAAAATTGTACAAAATAATTCAAAAGAAACAATCAATCCCTCATCGCACACATATGTTGATGAAAACTAGTATAAAGCAAGCAGAAATCAATACAATCAGTTTTGCAAACAGCATACGCATACACCTATACTATATAAGTACACGTATACAAAAGAAACTGACCATCTTCCTAGCTTTGATGAAACCTGATTCACAGTGAGAAGTGATATTTGTGATGAGAGAGAATCTTAGGGTTTCGACTTCGATAGCTCTCTCTTGTTTTCAGTTAGCTTTTTTTTTTTCTCTTTACTAGGAGCAGTAAGTAAACTAGTGTTTGGCTGATTTCTGTCATTTTCATTATTTTAGCTTTACTTTGATTTTCTTTTGAGTCACCCCTCCAACTATATAGTATTCCTGCTTAAGTCCTAAATAATTTTGTTTTTTTGTCTCAGAGTATAAAATTCTCAATTGAATCCCTTTATCTATATCTGTTAGTGGATTCTGTCCAAGCTTTGCGTTTATGCTTCAAAAACCGAAGCTGTTTTGTAGGAAGCTTGACACTCTTTGCTGAAAAATGACATTAGAAATTTCATTTGGGGTTAAATTAAAACTTGGATATAGTTTTGGGGCTAAGTTAAAGTTTACCATTTTTGTATATCGAATGCTTGGAGCCGGCGAATAGCTTTTTCAGAAGGAAAAAAAAGAAAGAAAAAAGAGGAGCCCATAGAGGGAAATGGGAATCTATGGAATTAATTATTGTGATCGCTGATTTTATTTTATTTTTAATCTTAACATTACTGCAAACTAAGCTGTGAGATGAAGGCACAACGTAAGCGTGAAGACTCTGTGCTTCTCTTCATGTTTTTCTTTTGGAGCAAGCTTGTTCCAAGTTTCAAGCGCTATCTGTGCAACTCTGTAATAGTTGAATAAAAGTTGTGAAGAAATCGGAGGGAAAAGAAAAATTTGTATTCCTGAGAGGAAAACCAGTCGAAGCAGATTTTTCCAACTACAGAATTCTTACTTTAAAAGTGGAGTGTGTAATTAGATTCTCTTCCACAGCTCAATAACCCCAAGGACCTCTAGCTAATGGCCGTGTCGTGATCAGTCAATTACAAATGAATATTACTGCAAAATGCAAATCCCTTTTGGCTGTGGACCAGCTAGAAATGGATCTTGAAAAGCCACTTCACCAAGCAAGAACTGAAATCTATTTTATGGTGTGAAAAGGAACATATTCGTTGCTTAAGATTCCTTTCATACTTGGAGTACAATCCTGAATTAAATACATGGAGTCAGCTCCAGCCTCCAATGAAGGCATGAGATGATGTTACTTTGAAAATGTCTCCGATTTCCAGGCCCGCCTATCTGCTCGTATGATGAAATCAACGTTCTCCATGCTTTCTGTGTACAATATCTGTGGGCCCTCTTGTTAACTAGATAAAAAGAAGTGGTTATACCGTTATAGTTCTTGCTTCACTTCAAAGCACATCCTTTCATACTAAAACTTTTCCCTGTTTACAGCAAAGAGAGCTTGGTCTGATTGGAACACACAGCTCAAAAGTTATAATCCCCGGACAAGTTCAAAGCAATTTCCTGGGCTAAAAAATGGCGAGCAGACAGAGCAGTCCTCGAACAGATTCGTTAGACTATCGAACGGAGCTTCTATCACCTGCTGCGACAGGAGAGAATGTGAGCACGATGACAAGGGAGCCGTCTTGGCAACTAAGTATGGATAAGTTCCAGTTGCCAGAGAGGCGGATGGATAATCATTTTGGCTTTGGATATTTTCTTAAAACACTAAGTAAGCTAGAAGTTGATTTTTCACGTCACTAATTACAAACTTGATATAGTTGCTTAATGAATTTAAGGTTTCTTTTTTCCTCTCTGGCAGGGAGACAAAAGAGAATTTCAGAATACTACAGAAGGCAGGAAAAGCTTGTCGAGGGATTCCATGAGGTGGACTCGTTCATTGAATTGGGCATTTTGCCTGGAAGTTTAAGCGAGGTTAAGTTCTTTTACCTTCCTTTTCTTCTTTTCTTTTTAATTTTCAATTCCTCAAATACGAGTGCCTTAGAGTACTGGAACCACTTATCCCGGGTCATAACTATTTTGAGACCATGATCTTATAGAGAGCATCTTGATGATAGCAGCCGGTTCTGTTTCACTCATTTTAATTTGTTCCCAATTGGCTCTCGTGAAGATTTCGCTTGATCATGTGATCTTCTTTATGCTTGACATTTTTTTTTGTTGGTTCAGGATGAAATGAAACAGCTTGCAAGAAATGAGAGAGGGGCAATATATGCATCAAATGTAGCCAACTTGGTACTTTTCTTGGCAAAAGTGTATGCTTCTACTGAGAGCAGATCATTGGCAGTGATAGCTTCAACTTTGGACTCCTTCTTGGATTTATTGTCAGGGTTTATTTTGTGGTTTACTGCTCATACAATGAGAAAACCAAATCAATTTCAATATCCTATTGGCAAGCAAAGAATGCAACCTGTGGTAGGCCTTATTTCCTCAGCTGATCGTGAAGTTGTATATATATGAACTCGTTTCTCATTGTTTTGCAGTGACTTGAAAGAGGGTGATTATATTACCAAACCAATTAATGTCCCTGGAATTTTGTTTTGTTTCACATAAAACACACTTGCATTGGTGCATCGTTAACAGAAACACTCAAAACTAAGCAATGCTTCATTTGCTCACTTTTTTCTCGAGTAGCTTTAAGAAGATATGAACTTTAGGTCATTGAAGATGGTGCAAGTGTGATACACGTTGGCAAAAAATCTAATGAGTTTATATCGATCACAACTGTGTATTTGGGTTATCAATTGTTCAAGTCGTCTTATATTTTCTGTGCTTTTTCACCGATTCAGTGCTCTTTTTTTTGCAGGGAATTGTTATTTTTGCATCAGTAATGGCAACTCTTGGATTACAGATATTATTCGAGTCAGGAAGAGAACTTATTACAAGGGTATGCCAGTGCAAAACTTATTAGTATATGCTACAACTTCTATATAACCATAAAGGAATTAAAGTCATCTTTTCGATTAACTCTATGCAGGCTCAGCCAGAAAGAGATCCTGACAAAGAAAAATGGATGATTGGCATTATGGTCTCTGCCACAGTGGTAAAATTTGTTCTCACGGTATATTGCCGCAGATTCAGCAATGAGATTGTTAGGGCATATGCTCAAGATCACTTCTTCGATGTCATTACAAATTCAATTGGTCTAGGGACAGCAGTGTTAGCTATCAAGTTTTACTGGTGGATTGATCCTATTGGAGCCATCGTTGTAAGTTGACAGTATAAGTTCATGAATCAGAATTATTCAGTAATCTTGGTATATTTTCCCCTTTTTTTCACATTATTATAGCAACAACTGATATGTTGAAACTATAATGCAGATAGCTTTATATACGATGGGCAATTGGGCAAAGACAGTCGTGGAGAATGTTTGGTCTTTAATAGGGAGGACAGCTCCTCCAGAGTATTTAGCTAAGCTGACATATCTAATCTGGAACCATCACAAGGATATTAAGCACATTGAAACTGTTAGAGCATACACATTTGGTTGTCAGTACTTTGTGGAGGTTCATATAGTCTTACCACAGGATATGTCTCTTGATCAAGCACATAATATTGGGGAGACACTTGAAGAGAAGCTGGAACAACTTCCTGAAGTAGAAAGAGCTTTTGTCCATGTGGATTTTGATACCACCCATCATCTGGAGCACAAGTCCAAACGTCCATGAATATTCTGAACGAAAATCCTTTAATGGAGACTGCCTTATTATGGTTCAAGGCATGATGAACACTTTCTAGGATCTTCTTGAAAAAATATTCAATTAATGATGGAAAAAACAAATGAAATCTCACAGAAGAAATTACATGAAGTAAGGTGATCGTATAATAAGAGTGTGCCTATAAACTTGGAGATGGAGAAACATGGTAGCTTGGATTGATATTTATCTGTGGGGGTATAACTTAAAGGGGTGTTAGGGGTGGAAGAGAGTTGTTCTCCTGCTTATTGTAATGTTTATTTTGTAATTTTAAGTTGGGATTTGGCACCTTGTATTTGTTTATATAAAGTTTTCTATTCGTTTATGGGTTAATAGTGTTTAGTAATGTGTGATTCTCTGAACTCCCATTCCCTTCGAGAAAAAAGAAGCAGAAAAAAAGACCAGAACATTGTAGTTGTTGTGAGAAACTTGGAATGTATTATCTATCCATGAGGTTCAAAAACATTATAGATATCCAATCTTTTCTCCTTTGAACTAAGATGACTTGATGTGTTTTAATGTTCATAAAAAATAGATTATATTATCTGGCAATGCATTTCTCAGGTTCCTTTCCATTCAAGGAGTGACTATGCTACCTTCTCTGCCAAGCAAACACTCTTCTCAGAGGAGGAGGGGGGGGGGGGGACGAGTCCACGAATCGATTCATTAGACTATAGAACCGAGCTTTTATTACCTTCCCCACCTGGTGAGGATGTACCGGTCACCAGCGTGCCATCATGGCGTCTCAATAAGAACGAAATAGTCAGAGTCCATGCTCAAGATCATTTCTTCGATGTCGTAACAAATTCAATTGGTTTGGTACCAGCCGTTTCAGCACTCCGATACTACTAGTGGATTGATCCTACTGGAAAAATAATAGTAAGTTTCTTCTTTTCCCGTGGATTCCTGCAGTTCTTTATTGAAGCAAGCTGGTTCAGTATCTAGCAAGTTCTCCCTTGCTTTATCTCGTCCTTGTTAGCTATAATGAGCCTGCTTGGCTCCGTGTTCTTCTAGCTTTTACTAAGCAGGGCATTTGAAAAAGTGTTTGATTAGAATTTTAAAAATATTCTTAATAAAAAATTGTTTATTTTATTTAAAGATAAAAAAACTTTAAATATTTTAAAATTAACTAACTTGAATAGTAATTAAAAGATATTCAGTTACGTAGTTAATAACTTTAATTTTTTAAAATTAATTATTCTCAATTATTTTATATTATATGTATTAGATCT
>Ga0307510_10008517_pt1 | contig 12226 bp, 11 predicted proteins | sample 12_EM_MG_FD_207224 | JGI IMG/M metagenome (GOLD analysis project Ga0307510, IMG submission 207224) | Populus trichocarpa ectomycorrhiza microbial communities from riparian zone in the Pacific Northwest, United States - 12_EM | ecosystem: Host-associated > Plants > Roots > Unclassified | place...
AGCCTTTGTCACCTATTCCTTATCACAGCATCGACCAGTTCAACAAGACAGACGCACCACTTATCTCTGAAGTGTACATATGTCCAGTGCCTCGTCTCGCTCTGCGACGGCCTCGCAGGGTACACGGTTCCCCTCTTCAACACTCTCGCAGCCCAAAAGTCCCCCGCGGGATCGCCGCGGCCTGTGCGCGCCCCAGGCACGCGGGGTGCTTGATGCCGGTCGGCCTACGCTACTCGCCGCCCTCTCCTTCCTTTGCATCACCAACCTTTCCAACTCACTATTTGGCGATGTCCTCGACGCGCTGCAGACGCTCGCCCGCATAACGGGGTGCCTTGCGTTACCCACGCCGCGCGGCGCGTTCCCACCGAGCTCGAAAAAGCCGCCCTCCCACTACGCGTCGTCGCTGTGCTCGACGAACCACCGCAAGCGCAGCAGGTACCGCGCTGCCCCGTCCCACTGGAGGGGCTCACGCTCGGCCTCGCGGGCAGCGGTGGTGGCAGCGTAAGCGGAAGTGGCGCCGGACTGAGACCCCGCAATTTGGCGTGCTTTTGCGCACTCGTCGCTGCTGCGGTGCTTCTAGCTGGCACGCTGGGCCCCAGCTAGTTCGCGGTGCTCGAGGTGCTCCAGAACGCCACCCTGACCGGGACTCAGCCTCCGCCTCACCACTGACGGGTTTGATTAGCAGAGTGAGGAAGACTTCGGCTTCTGTCGCAAGTTCAGTGGAGAATTAGTTAAGCAACAGAAAGTTGACGCGAGTCTCGCGGAGCGTGGAGGGAAGGCAGAACGTTCGGATTCGGAGAGCGTTTTAAGAAGCAGCGGGGCCCGGAGGGATGGCGTTGGAATTAGAGTAGGAGTTCCGGGTGTTGTGAACATGACAGCGATGTAAGGGTTGCTAGTAGAGGGCCTTAGACAGAGGCGAGGAGCAAAGCAGCTCGGGCGTCAAAAGTAGGGAATGTTGAGAGGTATGGAACATATGGAACAGTACGGCCAACGGACGGACGACTAACGGAGGGTCGAGATCTCGTGACCAGCTTCTGTGTGCGGTTCAGAGTCCGCGGTTTATTCAGTGGTGTTCTCTTCGGATGTAGAACGGCTTAGTTTCGCCTTCGATCTTAATTCATCGTTTACCCACTGACCCACTCGTATGAGTCAAGTACCGTACATCCTCAGCTCTACTTGTCGTGTCCAATGAGGAGCAACCCTTTCAGATTACCGTGACCGTCTCAGAAGAGGCACTTTCCCTTTTCAGACGAACGCTGCATGACTTCCCAGACGAGATCAATGACGCCAAGTGGCCTACGGTGCTCCTCTCGCAGACATCAGGCGGCCCACCGAAAGATTGAGGGATGGTTATGACTGGCGGGTTTACGAGCGGGAGCTCAACGCACTCCCCATATTCACGCGATCCATAGAGGTGCAAGGGTTTGGTGAGCTGAGTATACATTACGTTCACCAAAGGAGCTCCGTGAAGGGTGCCGTTCCTTCGTTGTTCGTCCGTGGTTGTGAGTGGCCCTTCTATACCCCCCTTTCTGTCTCCCCTCACGTTTTATTACGCGTGCTCCGAAGGGCTAGGAATCGTTCTCGAAGTAACAAAGGGTTTGCCGTTGTTGACAGCAACCCCGCCCGACCACCCGTCTTTCCACCTGGTTTCCCCAAGCTTCTCCGAAAAGGCTTGGTCGGAGGGATTGCGGGAGAAAATGATTTCGTGCAGAGACCTATGCCGAGGTATGTGTGATAAGTTTAGCATATATCACCAACGGTTTCTCACAGCTGCGTCACTCAGCTCTTCAACAAACTGATGGTCTCTCTGGGCTACACGGAATATGTGACGCAAGGCGGAGACTGGGGTCATGGGGTGAGAAACCCACATGGACGGAATGTGTTCGGGAGCATGGTACTATTCAACGTCTTACTCTAGCTGAATCTCATGACAGTTTCGGAGTACGGACCTACGCACGTCAAGGCACCCCACACGAACCTGCCCATGTAGGTAGACCTTTCACGCGCGCCATCCAGACCTCATCGTTGTGTAAAAAAACAAAACAAAACAGCTCCCACCCTCTCAAGTTTTACCAAAACACACCCCTGCCATTCCTCAAATACGTTCTCGGTTCCTAATTCAGCTCCCGCGAAACGCAAGCACTTGCGAACAGGAAGAGATTCTTTGAGACCGGTATGGGGTACGATGCGACAAAACCATTTACAGAGCGCCGGTATGTCTCCGAGTCTTGTATTCGACAGACTCGGACTTGCCATTCAGTCCATCCGATCATAATTGAGAAAGATTTGTCGTTGAAAGTGATGGAGAACGGACGCCCCTCGCATGCGAGGTCCTGAATCTCACTAAAATTTGTTTTCCACCATAGCCAATCCTCCCGTTTAGCACCAGATTCCTAGTCACCATATCTGTGCTTATCCCGGAATATGTCACGGTTATCATTCATGGGCACGGTCGTTCCCGGCAATCGGATACCATCTCTCTTCTCATGGTCTCTTTCGCATTTCCCTTTCATGGATGGCTTTCAGGTATCTCCAGGCCCCCCTAGCTCATACATAGAGGACATAGTGCCTAAACGAGGTAAACCGTCTTTCTATTCTCGAAAACTCTACGCCTACCCCTACTGAGTCGTCAACTTGCACACTCGCACGCTCGTTTGCACAGAGGTTCTATGGTATGTCGTCGCGTAAAGTATCATACCTACTGTAGTAACGGGTCGTATACGCGTAAAAATACTATTGCAATACTCACTATTAAGAACCGTGGTCAGACAATAACTTTGCCATATTACTCGATCGAGAAACCTGAATTGGACTCATTCCTTGGATGTCTGTTGCACCTATATCCGCGCCATCCTCGATCAGCAGGCGTGCGACCTCGAGCATTCCGTGCCTTGATGCCAGGTGCAATGGCGTCGAGCCGTCGTTCCGCCGGGCATTCACATCACTATCTTGTTCAAGCAACGATCGAGCGATAACGGACCTCCCGTATTGTGATGCTAGGTGTAACGGAATCTCGCCATTACGATTTTGGATATTGGTGTCCGCGTTGTGCTGGAGGAGTGCTTGTGCGACCTCAAAGTAGCCCAATGCTGCCGCCTCATGCAGTGCAGTCCAGTTGTCTTTAGAATCCAAGGGGTTTGGATCTGAGCCGTGACGGAGTAACCATTGAACGATTTCGAGGCTTTCTGTGCACGATGCACTATACATTAGAGTCCGCTTGCGATGTCCCTGAACGTCTACGTCTGCGCCATGTTGATAGAGCAACTGTGCGACCTTGAAGTGTCCCATTACCAACGCTGCGGCGAGTGGTGACACATAGAAGCCACCAATGGCGTTCACTTGTTGTGGACATTTGTCGATGAGGTATCCTGCGGAGTGATGAAACCCGCAGAGCGCCGCATAGTATAAGGGAGATGCGTCTGACTTCTCGTTGGGGGCGAAATACCAAAGCGTCGAAGTAACGATGGTGGGCTTGACATCGATGTCGTAGACCCGGATCCACGCAGGAAAATATGGTTTATCCGGATCAAAAATAATTTCCATTTCTTCCCGAATACTGGTCAACACGTCATTAAATTGGGCATGTTTGACCCAATATTCTGCTGCATATCGAGCCAGAGGAAATTGGTCCCCGACGTTGGACCAGCTAGAACGAGCATCTAACCGCAGCAGAGTGCCCAGACAAGCCTTTGCGAGGATCATGTGTGCAGGCTCCGGGAGGATGTGGAAACGCGAGACGTCCGCACTTGAGGTGGCCAGCCGTGGCGAAGTCAGGAACTCTTTCACAGAAAAGTGAGAGAATTGGACGACTTGAAACCCATCTTCTTCGTCCACAACCGCGATCAAGCTCGAACACATTGAGAGAACAGCTTGCTCTTGATCCTCCCACCGCCAATCTGTCTTCAACTTCGATGTCTCTCCACTGGAGGCCGCCTCGAAGTCGATCGTGAGGACTTGGGCGAGTTCTGCGATACGAAGAGGGCGGATCGCCACTGCGAGACATTGCAAGAGCCAATGTGCATGTTCTCGGTTCGTTTTATTGATCTCCCGCAGTGTCCGCTCGTACGTCTCGTCTAACGTCTCGGGCAATTCTTCGAGCATATGCCGCACGCTCGCTGGAAAACAGTGTCGAAGTGCCTCCAGTTGGCAATATACCCAACGAAACCTGCTGGAGGAGTAAGTATGATGGTCTGTACGACAATGGGAATGCGCCTACATCCCATCGGCTCTTTCAGAGAGCGTCTCGACCACCAGCTTCTTGTCTTCATCTCGCCATCTCGCCATCTTTGCATCCGAGTAAGCCACAGAGGTAACATAGTCGACAATGTCCTTCTTTTGTCCACTTTGGTCGTGAAGGGACACAGAACGCGATGTCAAAGGCCCAAGGGCAGTACGGATGTCGATCTCGGGGCGACTGGTAACACATAGATGAAGATTTGGTGGGGAAAGTTCGACGAGATCCTTCAGGAGGTCGAGGACTTGCTCTCGTGGGGTTGGCAGCCCAGATGAGTCGGGGCATTGGTCAAGTGCGTCGATGATGAGGTAAATAGGGGGCTGATCCGGGAGCGTGACTAATTCCTTCGGGCACTTCATCAAATCATCTTCGTTCGGTTTTTGCACACCGCTATCATGGGCGAGATAGAGACGGGAGAGAATATCACAACAAGGATCGGATCGAGCGGAGAGTTGAATGACGAGAGACGTAAGTATGTCACGGCAGTTTTGCTTGCTGGTGTCCCTAAAGTCGCAATAGAAGTAGGCCACATTGGCCAGACCACTGTCGCGTAGGGAGATGATGTCCTTGATGATCGTAGAGCTGACCGAGAAGTAAGCATCTTGAGATCGATACCGTTTAGGAATAACGAACCAGAGTATACTCTTGCCGGAACCAGCTGCGAGATGGTCGTCAGCGAGAGTAGAATTGAATGGCAAGAGGAACGCACGTTTCCCGTGAACCCACAGCAGAGAACCGGCGGATTTCCATTCTCTAAAGATAGTTCCTTGAAAGAACCATTCTGCCGTTCCTTTGTGGCAAGCACTTGACGCAACGTTATGATTCGTGGACGGATCTGGTGGGGAGAGCCATCTACGAATGTCTTGTCGCAATTGGCTCCCTATGACGAGGCTTGAGCCTGCAAGTCCCATATCAAAGAGGTTAGAGGGCTACGAACGTTTTACTTGGTCTACGTCATTGGCTGTCTGCTGAGTGACGACCCTTGCCCCTCGTTCGTCTAGGGTACCAGGATTAGTCGACTTCGGTGACCAACTATTGAGAGTTTGCGTACCATCGATGAGCAATGCGACCTTGTCATTGACCTCCTTTACTTCACCACCAACGCTAGCCACCTTAGCGTCAACACCTTTCACTCTGTCGTCTACATCATGCGTCGCCCGCAGATTCTGCGCAGCGGCCATTCGTGCCTCCTCGTGCGTCAGCTTGTCAAGCTTCTTCAATGCGTCTTCTAAATCGGTTCTTCCAGCTAACCTCTTCAGATATTTCTCTGAAAAGTGTTCAGTTAACGATGGCGGGTTTGTAAATATCATTTACTCACTTGTCCGGCCTTGCTTGGTCTCCTTTGTCGCAATCCCAAGAATAGCAAGCACCTCGACCATGATCTTTACCATCATGTCCGTCATCTCCGGAGTCGGTGACACCGCCGTGTAGATTTCGAGACGACAGAAGAAATTTTCTATACGTTCGAATATGTCGATGAGAGTTTCTTGACTCGAACGAACATCCTTTGCTGCCTGGCGTATGCACAAGTTACAATAGCTCGCGTGGGGGGAGGAAGTAGGAAACGCACCGAAAGGAGGACGCTGACTCCGGTAAAAATCACTTTTGCAGGTGAGAAAACCTGCAGAACAAGTACATAGGAGTCCAAAGATAAAATGAATTTACATCATAAGACATACCAGACTAACTCCTTCTCCAATAGTCTCGGAGAAGACATAGAGGACGTTGACGGTCGGGTCAAGCCACTGTGTTAGCCTTTCGTCGCTGGTTTGAGACCGATTGAGCTCCTGCACTTGCTGTTGAAGTACGGCGAGAATAGATTCCGGAGATTGGCAGGCCTGGAGCTGAGACGCGAGGGGGTAGGAAAGCAGATCGTTTTTTGTACGTTTTTCGTAGGCCTTCAAGGCGTTGTTAAAAATAAGTTGAAAGTTATGGGAAGAGGGGCCAGCATGGTGAGTCTGAGACATGAGTCAGAGTGTGTGAGAGCTGTCCGTGTTGGGAAGAAAATGGTGAATTTTTGGGTATCGACGGTATATCGAGGAAAGGAACCAACTGTTGGGCGCTTGCCCACGTTGAGTTCGCGAATGGCTGATAAGCGCGCAAGACACACGAGAAGCATACACAGTGCGAGGCAAGGATACATACTGGCTCGTAGCTAGTTATTATAATTGCTGTGGCTCATCGTGATAACATCTCTGCAGGCTCGGGACCAGAAGTTGTGAATAATAAAAATTTCATCACTGCAGTAAACACACGCAGGCGGGTTTTTGGTCACGTTGCATTAACCGGCTTGACGGGCCGGTGATAACCGACCATTGTGAGAAACAAACCAACGCTCATACGGTCGCCTCCCCTTAGCAACATTGCCTTCCACACGAGGGGGACCCTCACGGATGGCGTAGAATCCCTCCACACCCCCTTGGATACTTTCAGGAAATCGAAGAATTTCTGATATAGATAAGGTCAGTCTAGAAGTGGGAGAATATCATTTCCCTCACGCAGGCGCAACAACCACGAGTCTGACCACATGACACCCAATTCCGACAAGTCCCTGTCTACGGACTGTCGATTTCCTTGCTTTCTCTCCAGGCTTTGCCAAAGCCTATCAATGTGACATAGGGAACATGAGGTGATCCACCCAGGCTCTCGTCCCTCCTCTCACCACGCCTCCACTTGAACCCCTTCTCAACCTTCTCCATCACTGCTTTCTGCTTCGTCTCCCTCGCCCCATCCCTTCCAGACTTCTCAGAAATAGCAGGCCAGCCCTCCCTGATGACACGTCCACCAGTCCCGATACTCAAAGAACCGAACGATGTCCCGCTCACACGCAAGCTCCTCACACAAGCGCTCCACGACCTCTCCGAGAGGCTCTACCGCTCGTTCAGGCGCCAGGTCCGCCTCGTGGTCCACGGCGGCGCCGTCATGGTCCTCCACCCCTCGTTATCCCATCGCGAGAACACACAAGACGTCGACTACCTCCACCGCTCATTCGTATCCGAGTATCGCGCCCTCGGGTTTCCCGATGCCGGCCAACGACTCCGCACGTGCATCGCGGAGACCGCTCACAAGTTCGTCCTAGGCGCGGATTGGATGAACGACCACGCGGATGTGGCGCTCCCCTGGGCTCTCGAGTACGCCATGGCTCCAATTCCCCCTCTCTTAGACTCGGTTCACCCGAATGTACTGACGATTTGCTCTTCCATACCCGACTTGCAGCCAAAGGGGGCACATATACGACCCGATTTTCCTCGCCTCGACATATCGCCAAAGCGCAGTTCCACAGACGATCTTCAACGAACGTGGCCTCGCGCTCGTCGCAGTACCGTGGCCATGGGCGGTCGCGCTCAAGCTTGCACGCTACACGAAGCAGGACCCGGTGGACTGTGCTGCGGTGCTACGTCTCGGCGTCATGCAGCGCGGCATCCACTGGACACTCGCTGGGCTCGAGCAGTGGATCATGGAGCGCTGCCCGCCGATGGGTTATACTGGCTTCCAGCCCCTGCAGAAGCAGCAGCTTCGGCAGCGCATACGGGATGCGCTCAATCGGGCGTTTCCGCAAGGGTCACAAGGTATACCGGGGTCGCGCGCGACGAGCGAGACCTCCATGTATCTCTCGCGGCGTGTACCCGTCTAATACTCCTGCGTGCTTCGTGCCATGATCCGACGCCGGACGTCGGACTCTTCCTCCCCTGCGCCCCCGTTTTTTCTCAAGCTGTTGCTCATGTATCCTATCTAACATCTCTTTGCTCTCTGTATCTGTCGCTTCCGTCCCATTACCAAGTGCAATGCTGTCGTGCCATGCTGTGCTTATATTTTCGTCTCACTTTTTATACAACCAAGGTCAATACCACCACTGTCACATGTTGTTATCCCTCAGACAAGGATAGTGTCTTACATGCTGTCCATGTCCATGGAACCCGCATACCCACCACGTGTATATTTACAATCTGTAAATGAATAAATTCGTTACAAACATCAAGGGTACTACGATAAAACATTTCGGCGCTCGATCCCGACTTGCGCCCATCTATTTCAAGCTATCACCTGATCAATCACACTCAATCACCTCATGTCTGCGTGCAAACATGGAACACATCGATGGGCGATGGGGCAGTGCCCTGGCCTTCCCTCTTAACCCCCAATCCTCGACCCACCACGCCCCGCTGTCTCGCCGTCGTTTTGTCTCTGAGAACCAACCCTCCTCTCATAGACCCCATTCATTCCCTACTCGTAATATGATTGACCAGTCAGCATTGGCTCATTTCCATGCGCTTCTGGAGTCTGCCTTACAAGATTATGAGAAAAAGTCCGGCATCACATTAACAGACAGGGACAATTGGCTTCCCATCCAACTACAGCGTCGCCACTCCATCGATAGCATTACCACCTTGTTACAAGACAAAACGCAGGCCTCCCATAGTTTTCAACAACGTGATAGAATCTTCAAGTCTATCAAGGCTACTGTATCAATTTTAACCCCGAGTTCTGCCGTCGCATTCGTCGCCGATGACGCAGGCCCGGTAAGGTGCTGAAGGCCTGTCTAGCATTTCTGACCGTTTTTACAGAAATTCCTCCCACATACGAAAGCTATACATTCTACCCTCGGTATCCTATTGGTCGTATGTGCCATTCCTAGCTTAATCCGTAGATACCATTCTGACGTCCAGGTCAATCAGGCGGCCAATGGCGTGATCACGGGTTGTGACGCACTCGCCGACATGCTCGAGTCGATTCAATATTTTATCGGTCGTCTCAGGATATATGTCGAGACGATGCCTGCAGTGGATGAGATAGTAGTCAAGTTGATGGTGGAGCTAATCTCCACGCTCGCTCTGGTGACCCAAAAGCTCAAGAAGCGACGTGAGCGTGAGTCTTTCCTCAGTCGTCAGTATGTTACTTTACTTAATGCGACGCAGTCAAATTGGTGAAGAATTTTTTCGGGGTTAAGGATATCAACGTAGCACGTCGGAAGCTTGACCGACTCCATCAAGAAGAGGTTCTAGCTGTCGGAGCTCAGATTCTCAAGGCTGTTGACAGTGAGTGAACGCCCTCGGATTATAATCCGCCGTGTGTTGAATACGTTTCCACAACAAAGCGCCCATTGAGTGTGTCCAGAATGCTCCCGGTACGTTTAGCTTTTGCTGGCGATAACAAGCGAGTTCCGTGTCTGACTGGGTGCTAGACCGAACAACGAGTGACATGAACAAGTAGAAACGTCAGCTATCTCCTGAGATTAATATTGTTCGAAAGGCTCAGGTACACTGGCAGGTGACGAGTTAGGGGGTATCATTCGAAAGTGGCTCTCTCCCCCCGATCCTTGGAAAAACTTTAACATCGCGCGCGAATCACGGCACACCGAGACTGGGGAGTGGTTCGTTAAAAGCAAGACACTCTCACAATGGAAGGATTCGGGACCAAGTTCGCTCCTCTGGGTCACTGGAAAACGTCAGTTGTCACCCGGCGCTTACATTTTCCCAGAGACTGATGCCCTCCCCTGTTCGTAGCGGGCGCCGGGAAAAGCGTCCTCTGGTACCTTAAACTTAGTATCATTTTGTCTTGAGGACTCATGATTTTCTTAGTTCCGCGATCATCGAGGAAATCAAGACTATGCAGAAATCGGGGCTTGCATCACTTGCCATATTTTACCACGATTTCAGAGAGGATGCAAAGAAGCACGTCTCTGGGCTTCTCTCGTCGGTGTTATCCCAGCTGTACAACCAGTCCGACTCCTACTACGATATCCTGTCCGCTTTCTATTCGACCCATGACAATGGCGCGCAATGTCCTGCTGACGACCAACTTGTCCAGTGTTTGATGGACTTCTTGAAATGCCGAGGAGCACGGCCAGTATATCTGGTCATAGATGCCTTGGATGAGTGTCCCAGCACATCTTCTCCATTGTCGCCCCGCGAAAAACTCTTATCATTTTTGGAGGACCTTGTCGAGGCACAACTCCCAACGCTGCGCATATGCGTCACGAGCCGACCCGAGGTCGACATCAAGGCTATCCTCGAGCCTCTAGCTTTCCGTTCCATTTCGTTACATGACGAAAGCGGACAAAAAAAGGACATCATAAAGTATATCGAGTCGATTGTCAACACGAATAAAAATATGAAAATTTGGGATCAGGAGCAGAAGCAGCTTGTGATTGATGTGCTGACAAAAAAAGCGGATGGGATGTATGGCCTTTACACCTCACCTCTTTTGCCCATCTGACCCACACATCCAATAGGTTCAGATGGGTCGATTGTCAGCTTGCATACCTCGCCAACTGCTTCCCAAGGAATATCAGGGATATCTTGAACAAATTGCCGGCGACGCTTGATGAGACATATGAGCGCACTCTACGAGGGATTCAAGAACCAAAGTGGGAATCTGTCCAGCGACTCCTCGTGTGCGTCACCGTGGCTTCCCGGCCGCTCCGTGTCGAGGAACTGGCTGAAATTCTCGCATTTGATTTCAAGTCGGGGGCAATTCCGAAAATTCACAAGGATTGGCGCCTTAAAAATCCGGTCGAAGCTGTACTATCAGCTTGCTCCACATTACTTTCCATTGTCAACGTCCAAACGTATCACGGCACTTCCAGAGTCGTACAATTCGCTCACTTCACGGTGAAAGAATTTTTGACGTCTAGCCGCTTTGCGGAAAACCACGACAATATTTCCCACCGCTACCATATTTTTATGTCACCTGCCCATACCTTCGTCGCCCAAGCATGTCAGGGTGTGCTATTACACCTGGACAAAAATATCACCACCCGGAGCCTGACGGGGTTTCCTCTTGCTGAATACGCAGCCCAGCACTGGTTCGAGCATGCCCGTTTTGACGGTGTGTCACAGCATGCAGTGGAAGGGATGAAGCAGCTCTTTGATCGGACTAAACAACATCTCTCCATCTGGCTCTGGATATATGATCCCACAGTGCCCTGCTCAGAGGAACGCGAACGAGCCGAAGAGCCGTCTCCACCCTGTAATACCCCCTTACACTATGCTGCCTTTTGCGGTCTACACGACATTGCGAAGATCTTAGTCATTGAGCATCCACAGGATGTGAATTCGCAAAGCGTTGATGACGCGTCATCTCCTTTGCATCTAGCTTCACGTGGTGGACATTTGGAACTCGCACAGATGCTCGTAGAGCGTGGTGCCGACATGTCAACCCAGAAGGAGGACGGGTGGACTGCGCTGCATTTGGCATCGGAGAATGGCCATGTGGATATCGCGCAGATGCTTGTAGAGCGCGGCGCCGATATGTCAGCCCAGAACAATGATGGGTCGATTGCACTGCATTTGACATCCCTCAATGGCCATGTGGATCTCGCACGGATGCTCATAGAGCGCGATGCAGACATGTCAGTCCAGAAGAAGGGCAGGTCGACAGCACTGCATTTGGCGTCCCTCAATGGCCACGTCGATCTCGCACGGATACTCGTAGAGCATGGCGCCGACGTGTCAATCCAGAAAAAGAACGGGTGGACTGCGCTGCATTTGGCATCCCTCAATGGCCATGTAGATGTTACACGGATGCTCGTAGAGCGCGGCGCCGACGTGTCAGCCCAGAAGAAGGACGGATGGACTGCGCTGCATTTGGCGTCCCTCAATGGCCATGTAGATCTCGCATGGAGGCTCATAGAGCACGGCGCCGACATGTCAGTCCAGAAGAAGGACGGGTTGACTGCGCTGCATTTAGCATCCATCAATGGCCATGTGGATCTCGCACGGATGCTCATAGAGCGCGGTGCCGACGTATCAGCCCAGAAGAAGAACTGGTCGACTGCGCTGCATATGGCATCGTGGAATGGCCATGTGGATCTTGCACGGATGCTCGTAGAACATGGCGCTGACATGTCAGTCCAGAAGCAGGATGGGTGGACTGCGCTGCATTTAGCATCGCGGAATGGCCATGTGGATCTCGCACGGATGCTCATAGAGCGTGGCGCCGACATGTCAGTTCAGAAGAACGACGGGTGGACTGCACTGCATTTGGCATCGC
>Ga0307510_10008518_pt1 | contig 12225 bp, 15 predicted proteins | sample 12_EM_MG_FD_207224 | JGI IMG/M metagenome (GOLD analysis project Ga0307510, IMG submission 207224) | Populus trichocarpa ectomycorrhiza microbial communities from riparian zone in the Pacific Northwest, United States - 12_EM | ecosystem: Host-associated > Plants > Roots > Unclassified | place...
TTGCATCTTTCATCCAAAAGTGCCTTCAAAACATAAAACAAAGAATATCAAGGCATTTTATATATAAAACATGGACAAAACATTAGGTAGATGTGGGTGAAACTATCGAATAATATGGTTATATCAACATGTATTGTAAATGGAATAATTGTCCAACTGCGAGGTATAATATGTATTTTGGTCATGTCCATGAACTAATGATTATTCTAGGAGTCGTGGCTTCGTATGATTTTTAGGTTACCAGGATCTCACAATGACATCAACATTCTAAAACGATCTTATATCTTTTCTTAATTGGTAGAAGGACGCAATTCATGTGTTAATTATTTATTAAATGGTCTTAACTATACGATGATATATGATCCTGTTGATGGTATATATCCAACATGATGAACTTCTGTAGAAACAATTCCATCACCATAAGGAAATAAACAGAAGTATTTTTCTATAGCTCAAGAGTCCGCAAGGAAATTTGTAGAACGAGATTTTAGTGTGATTCAAGTATTTTGTTTCTAATGTTATGAAACTCAAAACATGAATTTAGTTCAATGTGGACTTGAATGGAAGATATCCATTGTTTCATTAAGGACAAGTTATAACTTGTGAAACATAGGCCTGATCCTGGTAGCGAAAGCTAGAACTTTTAATTTGATATCTCCATCTTTCATAGAAAAACCCATGGATGTAGTTGATGAACAACTAGAAGGTTTGAATAAAAAATTACAATGATGGATTTAACAATATAAAAGTTCTCTTTCAATCTATTCTCTTTAGGTAAAATGTTTTTCAGTCATTCGATAATTTTTTCGTATCCGGTCTTACTCAGAATGGATGGTGAGCACTTGTGCAACGATTGATAATTTATTGTGATTTCTGCATCCATCCTATAATGTTTCATCGGAGTCTTTCAAAAGATCAAAAAACCTGGTTGCGTCTGTATTTGGTTCTTCATCTATGATTGAACATTCACCTGCATAACTCTGATTCATTCTCATCGCATCTATAACCATATTCATATTAGGATTATTATTATCATCTATAACTCCATGCACGTTGCTAAAACTAAAAGTTGACCCAACCATCCTTTCTACCAAGTTTTCGTAAGGAACATATGGTTCTCCATGTGCAAACCAACAGAAGTATTTCTCCATAAATCTTTTTTTGTAGAAGTTACATTGTTATAACATCTAGATTGAGAAACTTTTTTTTATCTTTACACCTCTTATATAAACATGTAATCCCGCCTCTAATAATATTTCTCGGATTAGATAGTGCGTAATTAATAAAACTCTCAACCTTATTATAGTAATCCATCTTGTACAACCTTTCAAGTGAAATTCGATAGATCCAAGAACGATCATCCATTACATATATCAAACCTATATAGAATATTGATGACAATATGTATTAATTAATTATGTGAACTAAATAAATTAACTAATATTGGTTTAACTCAAACTTATTCAATCTATTTTAATAGTACTCTTAAATCATTATTAATTTTCTATAAAAATTTTAATTCATCCATATTTACCAAAATTTTCAACTCAATAATAAAATTGATAAAATATGAAACGTATCCATTAAATAAACCATTATTTATTTCATTACAAAACACCTAAATCATAAAATCAAAATAAATTTCATTAAATTACAAACAAATATAATTTTTTTAAAATCTCAAACAAACTATAACATGTACCAATCATATATTTATACAATAAATTTCTATGGGATAAAGCTATAAAACAAGTAAATACACAAAGAAACTACATATACTACATCAAAATGCCATAAAAACTAACATTTTAAAATTGAGTTCAAACAAAAAAAGAATAGTTTTGCTTACTTGATATGAGGAATCCTAAAAAGAATTGAACCAGGACAAGGATACTGACAGATTAAGTGTTAGGGTGGCTGGATTTGTAGTAATGAGAGTTTGATTTGTGATAAAATGAAGGGGGGGTTAGCTATTATTTGCAGATAAGAAGAAGAAGAAGAAGAAATGGAGGGGGAGAGGGGGTCGTTTGTCAGGTTATAACTTAAATATTACCGATAGATATACTAACAGATATTAGCCGTAAATTTATTTCGTCGACAATACTATATGTAAGCAGACATGTTAATTTTTTTTTCATTTCTTCTTTTCACACTGTAATTCCATTGGTATACATCAATGAAATACTTTTGTCGGTGTATACCGAGGGATATAGCAAGAAAGTATTACATCGGTAAATTTCATTATAATTTATTGACATAATGTTTTCCATCAGTATTTCTATTTGTAGTTTTCAATTTTCTTGTAGTGGGATTATTTGTCTTACTTTTTTTAGTATCAAAAGTCATCATTTTATGATTACTTTTAATAGCAAGTTTAAAGTTTATTGTTGAATAATAATCTCTTTTCTCATTTTTTTTTCAATATATATTTTCTTACATGAATATTCTATAAGAAAAACTATTAGTTTTGACCCTAAATGAACACACCTAATAGATTATACAACTTGAAAAATAAAGAGTGTTTTGACCGTAAATGAACACAGATTATACAACTTGGAAAATAAAGAGTTAAATAATGAATCTCTAGCGTGTGTGTATGAACATTCTAGCTTATCTCGGGGGTGATTATTATTTTTCTTCAAGTATAATCAAACTCCTTACAGTAGAACTCTGAGAATCATTTTTCTATATTAGCCTTCTTTTATATTGATAGTTGAGGCATTTTGTCCAACACCTTAATTTATAAGGACATCCTTTAAACTCCTAGAATTTATGGCATTCCTAATTGGGATATTCATGTCAAAAAAGTATGTCCTCGTGTTGTAGGTGACTTAATTTCATCAACCTTTTGATCTTAAAGACTCGTATTGTGAGGATGGCCAGTTTGTTAAGGCTCAAAGTGCTCATCTTCCTAGTCCTCAAAATAGACAAGATCATGGGTGTCTTGTAGGAAGAAATCGTCAGAAAATTAGCCAAAATGTTCGAGTCTAGGATAGGTTTTCTAGACAAGGTTATGATGATTTTAGGAATGTTAAGTCGAGTCGAGGCAAATGTCTAATTTATCGAAAATTGGACCCAAATTTCATTTAGACTAGCTATACAGCACAGAAGATTACTCTAATAATAAGTGGTACTTGAGTGAATTTGATTTACTGAAGTCTTCCAAGAAGTATTGGCATTCCACCCAACACAATTTAGAGCGTCCAAGTGACCCGTCCATCACTCGATAGGGAGTCATGAAATAGAAGTTGAGAGAACCATATCTTTGTTCTTACCATAGGAGTCAATCGGTGGAGCAACTGCTTAAACATAAACAATGGCTGTCAAGTGTCACCGAGTATATGACTCGTTTTAGAGAGTTTGCACTTAGTTGTGAGTTAGAAGAAGAATCTCTCATTCGAGTTAGGATATTTGATAATGATTTAAACTTTGATATCAAAAGGGAAGTTAGCATTCCAGTTCCAGAGTTAGTTGATGAGGCATATCACAAGGTTTTAGGAATAGAAAAGTATCAAAAGCCTATCCCTCGTCGTGAGACTTGTTCAGTTGTTGAGTCTCGTCAGTTTATATCCCTCATGGCCTGTTCCTCCTCGTACAACTTCTCAATTTGTTTCACAGCCCAACTATATATTCAGCTAGTTCTTCTGGTGAATTTCGTGTTACTAATTAAGAAGAAAGGGCAACAAAATCAAGTGGTTTGGCACCATCGATGGCATGTCTATGGATTTCCCCCGTTTTCCTTCTTCCTTGAGAAGGAACTCAGATACTTTGTGACTGTCGTCTAAACATAGTTTTTTTTTTAAGTTTTGATACTAACACCAGCTAGGTTTTTCTGGTAGTATTACATAAATAAACAACCAATTAATTAAGCCTTGTATACTGAAGAAGCAAGACACAAGTTAAAGAAGTTGGCCTCAAGAGTTGTGTAGAATATCTACATATACAACCCACTGCATTACAAGAAACAAATCGAGGGAAGAGAGCCTCATCTTTGCAGGAATGACCTTTATGCAAGTCCCTACAGCTTCCAATGTAGTATGGTGGCCACATCCTTTACCTAACAAAGGAAGAAAGAAGGAAAATGCAGTAGTGAATAAAGTCTATATATAATTAGAGTGGTTTTATTACTTAATTTATTACGTTACAGGAAGATTATAATAGACAAGCAAGACTATAATAGAGTGCTGCTGCTGCATTTATTAGAGAAGGAGATGCTGGTAATCTCCATTTCACAAGTTCATTAATCTCGATCGAAAATATGGCTCATTTAAGCATATACAAAGTACATCTGGGAAAGAAAGTTAAGAACCAAGATAGGGTCACTGATATTTGGATGATGTTCATACGGAGAGGGAGGGAGAAAGGCTGTACTCAAGCCCCCAGAGCTCAAAACTGCCTTTGACAAAATCATAATAACCACCCTTCAGTCCTAGAGTTTTGTTCACCAAGCCATCTCTCACAAACGGGTAGGTTAGCAAGTGTCCAAGGGACACGTTCACTGCCTCCTGCAATATCGACTTAAACATGTTATTATTAGCAATTAATTAATGCCACTCGAAGTTGATCGTAGCTAAGCGCTTGCCTTTTCACATTGTGTACAGAGGTCTGGGAAAGGTGCATTGGCATGTTCTGCTAAAACCTTAGTCTTGGCAGGGTAACAAACTTTGACCCAGTCTTCTATGAAATCACTGCATATAAATTTCAATCATTAATTGTACAATCTATATGAAAAGAAACAAATAACTCAATGGACTTCTTAATTAAGACGCTAGCTTATGTACGTTGATGTTGTTCCATCATAAGGGAAGGACATGAGGCCCTTAATTCCACCACAGGCGCTGTGTCCAATGACCACAATGTATTCCACCTGCAACACTCACATGAACACCGATCAAACTTAAGCCTGGCTCTCCTGGCTGGTTGAAATATCAAATATGTGTGCGTGTGTGCGTGCATTCCATCGGTATTCAAGCAGTCTGAGAAGTTAATTGGCTGTCGAGGGATCAGAAGAATTTCATTATCATGATGGATAAGTAGCTAGTTCACCTTCAGATGCAAAACTGCATACTCTACTGCTGCCCCAACTCCAGCGTACTTAGTCTGTTGCAATAAATACAGAAAATTAAATAATTTTATTGCTGGGGAAGAGTAAAGATCACAGAGTAACATGAGGGGGTGATTACCTTATCGTATGGCGGGACCATATTCGCAACATTGCGGAGCACAAAAGCTTCCCCTGGTTGGAAATCAAGCACATGGGACGGGCAAACCCGGGAATCCGAGCATGCAAACACCATAAACTGTAACATTTTGATTACAACACAGGCATTAAAAATTTCTCAAGAGAACCCAACTTTTTTTTTTTTTTTTATGAAGAGACTCGTTGGATTTGGATCACACACGACATTAGAGTAATCTTTCTTTACTATATAATAACTAAATAAACCATCTTTACTATTTCATTAGGACTCAATCCTGGTTAATTATAGTTACCAATTAGCACATGCATGTCTATGATTAAGCGTGCGTGCGCACCTTGGGGCTTTGGCCTTTGGCAAGCTCGGAGTACAGTCCCGGATTCTTGCTGCCAAACAAAAAGCACAAAAACCACTTCAAATACATAGCTATTAGCTACGAACTCCTGTGTGTATTAAGCATGTACCAGAAGAATTGTAAGAGAAGAAAGAGAGTGAATATGACATACTCATATTTCTCCTTCTTGAAGTGAATGAAGCCGGATTTAATCTTCTCAACAGGATCGAATGCCTTGGGGTCAGAAGATGAGGCGGTTTGTAATTCAGCTGTTATCTGCTCCACTTTCGCAGCTGCTACAGTTTTCAGCTCTTCCTTATCACTGCAACCGACCATTCAACTACACATTACTTCATTAATACTTTAGTTATAAACAAGCTTGTTCTCTCCACTGCCATTTAGCTCATGCTTTCGCTTCCCCTTTAATTTTTTTTCTCACGTTAAGAAAGGAGAGATTATCTTTTAATTCGTTCGTACGTACACTCTGCTCGGGGAGGGATGAAGGGAACATAGGGAAGAAGAAGAAGGGTACATGGGTTGGAGGAAAATGAAAACACTGTTTTACCATTATTTATTGCTACGATAAATAATAAATTTTTTTCATTTTTACCTGAGGAGTTTCTTGAGAGATTCAATGGCCTCGTTGTAGTCCTTTCCCATTTCTTCGCCTCTCTGATAATTCCGACCCAAAGCATTTAGGAATATTAATTTTTAAAAAAAGGTACATGTAAATTATATAATGAAAGGGAAAAAAAAAAAAGAACAAGGCAGCCGAAGAAAGTACTTACAATTAAGAAATTAAATGAAAAGAGAGTGAAGAAACCTATTCAAATGCATGTTGCTAAGATACGCAATAAATTAATGCATATCGAAACGCATGAAAATAAACTGTCAATTGAGAAGTCTTTACTACGCCATAAATGTTGGCAAACGAGTGAACAGAACTGAGTTTTTTCTCCCCTTCTCTTGGGTATATGAAATTATGAATGGACAACCTTTCCTGTTGCCCTCTTACAGGAATCTTAACTGGCTTCTATCATGTACATGTATGTATACATGATGTATAGAAGATTTGCATGAACTATATGAATGTTTCTTGAACGTACCAGGTTGATACAACGGATGTTTTTCTAAGATCATCCGAAAAAAGATTAAATATCTAGAATTTTTGTTTTTATTACCATCAACCATATTGTGAGTCCTTTAGTTTATGGTTTGAAAGGATGCCTATTATATTTATATATACACACACACTAGTAAATAATAGTTAACAGTATATGCATGCATGATGCATTGTACTGTACCCGAGGTGGATAGAGAATAGGAGCAGGGGCTGCGAAAACAGGCTGGTTTCTGATAAGGGTAGGAGGAGAAACAGAGGAGTTGAGGCTAGCAAAGACTGAAGGACGTAATGCGGGTAGTGATCTCTTAGAGGCAGAGACAGAGGTGAGACACCAGCTGTTAATCGAAGCCGTCGACATTGTGCACGGGACCTTAGGATTCTGTGGCTTTATACCCATTTTTGTAGATAATGAAAACGATAGCTCGGTGAATAAAAGCTCATGCCCTTGTAGATGAGGTTTGGACGTTCGAGATCGATGCTGCCTCTCAATCCTCATCGTGATAGCTTGTACCGTTCCTCTTCTTGTTTTTGTTTTTGTTTTTTGTTTTTTCCCCTCAAAGTTCGAAAATTGAAAATGTATTTTGGAAAGCCCGTTTTCTCAAGCATGCTAATTTAATAATTTCAGTCAATATATGCTTCCCATATTATATTATATTATATTATAGACAAACAATTATAATTATTTTGGGATTTAGAGATATATTCACGTTCAATGCTATAAATAATTACCATATCAATTCATTATGGTAAATGTTTCAATTACATATAGGCACTAATAAATCAAAAGGTTATTTAGAGTTGCATTGCAATATGCTGTTCTGAATTATCTCTGTATGAGGCATCTTCCCTTCAATAAATGCCAGACGATTCATGTTAGACAGACCTCTCTATCCTAGTCCTAACAAGCAGAGGGGTGGCACGTGTCTGTATTGCTGAGGATGAAGATGAACCAGCGTTTTTTATGGTTAAAAAGCAGATAGCTATATCCTTTTGAACCATGGAATAACTGGTGCAAATGTGGCACACATGATGATGGGTGATGGAAAGTAGAGATAAGATCCTATCCCTAAAACATGGCTCTGGAGCCTTTGATGATCCGAACTTGCTAGAGACCGGCCCCTTGCATCCTTTGTAATGTCACTGACATGAGGATCGAGAGGTTTGGTCTTCCATGTGATTTTAACCGAGAGCTTTGCCTTGTATGATGACTTTGTGATTTATCAGTGACGCTGGATATATTAATTTGTATGCCTTCGAGAACGAAATTACAAGTAAAAAACTACAGAAAATGGCCTTACCTAGCTAGTCATATGATCTTGTTGTTGGTATAAATTTATGGGAAAGGAACACAGCACGTAATTCTTACCTCCATAACAGTTCTTGCAGGATATACACATACAAATTCGTTCCCATTGCTGACTTGTAGTTGCTAGACATGAATGAGAGCTTCAACCAAGAAGTGGAAACCTGCAAAATCTTCTTTCTCCTCGATGAACATTCCAATTCCCAGGCAATTCGTGCGCTGGTCTTCTTCTTCAATATTTTGGTACTGTTCGTCAATCATTATGATGGCAAGATTGTGGAATATTCTCGAGCTAAGACCATACTTAACCATTCTTTTTGCAGCGATAATTAGCTGGTCGAAACATTTTCTCTAGAACACAGACATTGTGACTGATCTCCAAGCTAGTGAAGCGCTTGAAGGAGAAATTAAGAACATGGGACATGGAAGGTTATATAGTTTCTTGCAATTTTAGATTTTCATTTCTTTATACGAATTAATATTCTTGTGGGGAAGGCATGACAACATTATTCGGCAAGGTGTGCACATCTTTGATCATCGTCTGGAGATATTGGTGGGGTAACTACAAGGTGGGAAGCTTAAAGCTTGTCCTAATTTGTGAACCAAAAATGTTTCAAACACTACAGTTTCATGTCTATCATTAAAATTATATTTGTTTGTTGATTTTTGAAAAGTTACATTTTGCAGCTTAAACTTTATTGCACGTGAATCAATTTACATTTTATACCTGCCATGCCCAAAAAAATCAACAAAAATTATCTGATTATCTATAAATTTGATATTATTTTTAATTCAATGACTAAAAAACCCTTGGTCTCCAAAAATAACAAAAATGCCATTATATTACTGTTGGGTCAATTTAAAAAAAAAATATTTGATGCACATGACATGAACATTACAGAAATATCACTATTCACTAATATATAAGAAAAACACCATATTTTTGCCACCATCCGAACTTATCAGTCGTAAAAATAAAAACACAAATTCACCTTTCTCTTAACCAAAAAACACTAATTTTCACCATTTGTGTAGCTAAATTTCTAAAAGCCCAAAAACACTATCTCACTCATGATCCACATCATACTGCCCAAATCTCCAAAACCAAATTCCACGCAACAATGATTTCCAATCACCATCACAACCAACACACTGTGAAGTTTTATCCATAACCATTTTCTAACATCATTAAAATGTCATCATCTACATTAACCGGTAGTAGTTTTACAAAGTTGGGAAACCTTGGATGGACTTGAACTAAAAAATAGAAGGTGCATAAAATGTGAAAAAAAAAAACAGTTGTTAGGATATCATTAATATTAGGATATCATAAACAAAAGCTAGTAAGAATAAGTTTTTAATAGAAATGATGATAAATTATGCGACAATATTTTTATTGATTGGTGCTAACTACAATAAGTGGAGCATGTTTTCTTGATGTGAAGGGAATAGTTGATGAATTGAAGAAAATGAAAGATGATTTATATAGAGTTTCAATCAAGAACCATAATATGAAGTCTAATTATACAAGTGTTAGCTAATATTGTGTGTGTGATGTTAATGTTTGTAGTTATTATCTTGTTCATGTCAATCTAACGAACTATAATATACAACATTAATAACATAAAAGTATTTAAATATAGCATCAGCAGTCACATATTGATAACAACAACAAACATTCTTAGTACCAGTATTGCAAATAACATCCCGACAAGCATACATAACATTCCATCAAGTATCAAAATGGTTTACTCAAAATTAGTTATCTTTGTCTAATTGTACCCGACTGCATTTCAAAAATAAAATAGATTGGTTAAAGTAGATTAACTTTTAAACTAATAGTAGTATGAAATCACTTGTGTTTAAGTTGATGCCATCGAGGAGAATGTACCAACATCATATCTTCCACCTCTACCATTTATAGAGCCTCTCCTAAAACCACTAGATCCACTTTCATTTCTACCATCTCTTGAGACCTTTCTAGCACCACCATTGGATCCCCTCTAAGTTCTTCTAACTCTGCAACCACCACCACCTGAAACATGTTCTACACAGTTCCTTTGGCATGTCTTAAGATTATAGTCATATTATTTGTAGTTGTTGCATCTAAGTGTGGAAGCCCTCTTCCTTATCATACTAGGCTAATCATTACTTCCTTTCTTTGATTCTTCATTGGTCTGCCAACATTCTTTTTCAAATTAGAAGAAAAAATAATTACTTTTTTTAGGTCGAAATAACTTCTAGCAACGGGTGCCTCGAGATATGCCTTCTTAAATATTTTCACACTAAAGTATACATGACAAACATCTTTAAATTCAATCATCTTCCGATGCACACAAGGCACCATATGCTTACATGAAATTCTAGTAACCATCCACTCACCATATGAACATTATCATTTCTTCAAATCAACACAAAGCCTAGTTTAGCCCCTCGTACACTTGGTACTTTTTAAAACTAGCTAGTATCATTCTTATGTTTCTTGTCTTCTCAACATAATTGTCCAATAAATTTCTGACATTGGGGGTGTTCTTGGATTCCCAAGTTGAATTCGGGGTAAATCTATCATAGAACCTAGCCATTAGCTTCAACCTGATTTTCTAATAATATAACAATTGGCAAACTTCTATACTTCGCATCTCAACTATTAAAGGACTCTATTATATTGTTAGTTATATTTTTTTGCTTTCAAATGATAGTTAAACATATATCTATACCAATGCTCGGAATGGATGTTATTCAACCAATAAAAAACATAAGCATCCACTTCTATAATGTCCTTCATGTAATTTTCAAAATTAAGAGTTATGTAAGATTTTGATGCACCCTACAGTTTGATCTTGAGTTCCAAGCCTTTAAATTTTTTTTTATTCATATTGGCATAAAATATACCTTGAACAGTGCTTGTGTGTTGCCTCAAGGAATACCTTTGTTACTGCTTTAGGCAGAATTTATACATAACAAAATAATTGTAATTAGTGCATGAAATTCATTATAAACATTAAATATAAATTATAATGAAAACATAGTTTACCTTATGTTATCACACATCATGCAAAAAGATTTTTTATGTATGTCATACTTAATGGATCCATAAAATACATATAGAAACCATTGTCAATGTTTCTTTGTTTTCACACTCAACAATAATATACGCAATAGGAAATAAACCATTGTTGTTATTCAATACCATTACAGATAAAAACACTCTTCTAAATGGACCCTTGAGATGACAATCATCTATACCAATGAATGACCTATATCCATTTATGAATCCCTCCTTCATGGCTTTGAAACAAATGTAAACCATCTAAAACTTCCTTGGAAATGCACTTCAAAGTTGTAATTAAGATCAAACCGTAAAAACACATGACCTTGGATTATATTATTTTACCAACTACACATGTCAAGGAAGTCTCTTAAAAGACTCTTTATGACTTCCCTCAACATACTACTTCGTCTTGGTTTTAACTCTTAATAGTTTTATTGGAGGTGGTTTAATACCAAACTTATCTTCAATAATGGTATCAAGTGTTTCATTTGATATATTTGGATCTACACTCATTATAAGTAACAATTTTTTCGCAATTTATGTTGCATTGACAACATTGATAATTGATGGTCTAATACAACTATATTTTTTCTCTCAAAGACTTAACCATGAATGTATTAGAACTAGGCAGGACAGAAGCATATATTCTCTATAAACAACCATCACCCGTATATTTTGCTACCACTTTATGCTTTTGATCAATATACATTTTTCTAATGGTAACCATGTTTCACTTTGTAGTCTCTCAAAACATCTCTTAATTCATTTACATTGCTGAAAACATGAGATTCCTTAAACTTTATGGAACCATCAACTCCTAACTTAAACTTCTTACATTTGAAACTAGTGGTAGGTCATCTTTCCTCTTTTTATATTTGTTACTCCCATCGATATTATCCTTATCAATAAAATTATCATTGTTATCACTCTTAACTTTTTCATAATTTCAATTGTTGTCTGAATTAGAATCATCATAGAAAGTTTTCCCAGTTGAACCATCACCTACCAAACTATTAATCTAGTCATCTTCAGCTTCATTCTTGAACTTAAATCCTTCCTCCCCAGAAAGGATAGTCTTGATTTTCTTCCTCGCTATCATTATATATATCAACAACATCATCACTCTCAATAGAACCACCCACATTGGCATCTATTTCAACTTTAGCCCCTTCACTAGAACCATTAACACTACCATCACCACCACCACTATCATCG
>Ga0307510_10008519_pt1 | contig 12225 bp, 12 predicted proteins | sample 12_EM_MG_FD_207224 | JGI IMG/M metagenome (GOLD analysis project Ga0307510, IMG submission 207224) | Populus trichocarpa ectomycorrhiza microbial communities from riparian zone in the Pacific Northwest, United States - 12_EM | ecosystem: Host-associated > Plants > Roots > Unclassified | place...
CCCCCCCAAAAGACGTAGCGTATAAGACCTGACGCGTTCCATTGCACAACAACTACAAACTACAAATATCCACATCACGTGGGATACATTACACTCACGCATTCTAATCCCTATTCTCTCTGAAAAATCTTCATCAGTCTCCGGGATTCTACGATGTCTAGACAACCTCAAGGCAAATCACTCAGTCAGCCAAATTCACGAGTAGGCAATCTGGAGCGGCGTAGACGGGACGCCATACCCACGCAGACGGGATCTGGATCAGGAACACAGGGGACCGAATCAGGCAGCTCCCATAGTACAAGAACACTGCCTGCCGAATCAAGCAGCTCCCACGGTACACAGTCGTCCGGTCGCAGTTCTTCCCCACCACAAACCACAAGACGCCCCCCATCACGACCCGTGAAGTGCGCCAGAAGGAGGACCTTACAGACCACAGCGTATAGTGAACCAGAGGGGGAACCAGATGCACAACAACAAATAGCGACAGTTCGTCTGAGCGATGAGAGCAGCGATGAGTACGAGAACTCCAGCAGATCTGATGAAACTGAATCAGACACAGAACCAGACGCCGAAGCCAATGATGTCCCGGATGACGACACTGGATCAGGGTCTCGTCACCGATCACGAACTGCAGACAGACGACAAGCAAATACCCGGGTTTCAACTTTGGGAGTTTCGACCACCTCCGGATCTCAAGGAGCGGTGCAAGTCAGGCGCACCCAAGCTGCTCGACCACGTATCATTCAGGGTGGTGCGTATACTCCACCGGTGTTCACATCTTCCAGTGTACCACCATATTCGTCGCCGCTGGCCACCCATAGTCCCACTACGTACGGAGTCTGGAGCTCGAGTCCTCCCAGCCATCCCAATAATCAACAACACGAGCATCACATCTGGCCGGATACTAACTCACAGCGAAATACGGCCACCGGGGCCCAGGCTGCTGTAATAGTGCGGGCCAAGACTCTTATTCTATGGTACACCCTGTTTGTGAATCCTGTCCTAGCACCCGCTGTATTGATGTCCGAGGTCCACCGTGTTTGGCTGAAGGCTCGCGAGGACATATCCGAGGCCGGAAATATTGAACCATCGGTGGCAAGCATAAAAATAGTCAGTGGACGCTGATACTCAAACTTGACGCACTCGTCGTGGGTGCTTATTAAATGTGACAGATACGCGCCAGACACTCTGCAGTAAGATCCCAGTTTCTGTTCCACGTAAAGGAACGCATTGGAAGATATTACGATCTCCCGCAAGACCCAACGGCGATTGCGCGTAGGGTGGACTACCTCCCCGAGAGGGATAGATTCATGTGTTCCCCGAGAGGCTATGAGGTAAGTGTGCGCTTTGTGTTAGCCCGGCCACAACTAATGCCTATGGACTTGACCCAGCAAGTAACGAATCGATTCCTCGCGCCCCAGATCCCCGAGGCAGTATGGGGAAAGTACTTCAAGGGCAGGAAAATGCGTCGGATTGCCGAACCTGATTTTCTTGGTCGCATCAATGGCACCATGATATGTTTAACCTGTGCCATACTCTGCCATACTCTGCGCGCATGGCAAGCCGGAATCTATCTTGAAACATGCGTCTTCAAGCCGGACGCAGTAGCAGGTGAGCCTGACCCTGAACCTGGTGTTCTCTAGTTCCGGCCAGGATGCTAACCTCATGATGAGCTCGGAAGACCTCTTTGCCCGCCAGCGCCAGACGTGGGCCACGTGCCCGGACTGGGTACAGACAATGATCCTCAAGAACATTCGCGAGACCATCAAAGCGAAAATGGAGAAGGAGCATGGGATACAGGAAGATCGCCGTGAAGGGTTTACTGAGGATTGGGAAGCAGTGGCGGCAGAGGTGCAGACTCAGATGTCTAGACGGCCAACCCACGGGCAACTCCTCGGATTCCGACATGCCCAACTCCACGCCTTCAGACAGGTCCAACTTCACAGATTCAGGGTCAAACTCGCGGCAACCTGCGTATTGGAGCCCTGGCTGGAGCCCCTGATAACCGAAACGATTCACAGGAAACTGTCTCATCTTTCAATTTCACCCACGTGTCGGCAAACCGGCTACTCAACTTCCTTGATTCGGACCTACAGACTCCGAACGGCTCACAGGAGGTGGCTGGGGGGCTAACTTTGGACAATACTGTGACTCCGACTACATGGCGACAGCTCGCGCTCAGCCTTGATGATCTAGAGCCGGCGGAGGAGACTACTGATCTGTGGAATATGGAGCAGGGGGAAAGTGCGAGCATAGGTGCGGGTAGTTAGAATGCTGAGCATGTGTAGTGTAGTGGTTTTGGGATGCGTTCTCACATATAGGAAAGTGTGCGAGGAGCAGGGTCGTATTAAGATGAAGGCGTCTAGCCAACTCAAGGAATTCAGAATAGAATTAATAGAAGCAACGCTTAACAGGTGCATCTTGGCGATCAGGATGGTAAAACACATCGTGACAGCGTTTGACAGAAGAGAAGTGCCTAGGCGTAGGATCAGGATGGCATTAAACTAAGTACACGATGCGTCCGGATGAAAACGCGGCGTCAGATAGAGTCACGATCGGATAAGGACGCGGCATATATAGGGCATAAGATCAGGAAGAAGGGAGCAGGCGTCAGGAAGGGAGAGATGCGGATCGTGGGATCCGGACGAGGTTGGCAGGGTGTCAAAACATTAGGACGCGAGATGTGAAGATGAGTGAAGCCCTGACGTTCGCTGAGAAGGAACCGGCATCACGGCAGGAGAGTCATAGATCCGACGCAGTCAGAACGCAATAGCGGAGGACCCGACGCAGTAGGAACGGAAGAGTCATAGATCAGGGGAAGTCAGGAGGTAATAGAGGAGCACCAGACGCAGTCAGGACGCACAGGACGTAGGGGTCCGTGTCCGGATGGCGTCAGGACGGATGGCGCTAGGTGACGCAAAGTCAGGACGCGACGTCGATCCGACGTTACGTCCTAATTGGCGATTAGCATTCCGACATCCAGGGCGTCAGACGCACAGGGCGCACAGGACGCAAGGTATTATTTTTGCTGATGACCTTGAGCAAGTTCATGGAATTACCAAGGATAATCCACGCGAGACTGGTCGAAAGTCTACACTTTCGCAGAGAACAAGGCTAGCCAATGTCCAAAGTCAACTGTCAAGTACTTCTTGGACCCGTACTAGTAGTATGACAAACAGAATTGAGTTCAATAGTGATTTATTTAAGGCACCATTGATCAGGTGGATCTGTTCTAGCAATATCAGTTTTGCAATTGTTGAGCATCATCGCTTTCGACAACTATTAACTTATCTTTTCCCCTCAGTATGTTTCATTTATTGAATCTTATATATCATATATTAATTTGTACCATTGCTGATAATATAATATGGACTCAGGTTCCCTTGACTTCTGGGTTAAATCTGACACTTCTTCACTCGAGTACCACAATTACGAACTGGATTTTGTATACCTTTAGGATAGCAAAAGCCCAATTAATCGTTCTCCTCTCAAAAGTCCCATATAAAATCCATTTCAGCTTTGATTTATGGACCTCTCCCAACCACCGCTCTTTTCTTGCTTTGGTCGCCCACTGGGTATCCTCTGAAGGAAATTTGATAGCTGCCACCTTAGGCTTCCAACGGCTTCAAGGACCTCACTCTGGTGCCAATCAAGCAGATCTAATTTCGAAGATGCTGCTTAGTTATCAGCTCACAGGAAAATTAGGATACTTTACGATGGATAATGCCTCAAATAATGATACCGCCTTAGCTGAAATCCAGCAACTGAGCCAAATGGAGGGAATAAAGTTTGATGCAAATGAGCGTCGAGTTCGATGCTTCGGTCATATTATTACCCTAGTTGTAAAAGCCTTTTTGTGGGGCGACAAGTTTGAGAAATTTGAGTGCGAAGTACACACATTTGAGGAAATTCAGCAGGAATCTGAACTATTGCAAGCATGGTGGAAGAAGGGCCCATTGGGCAAACTGTATAATATCGCAACCTGGATATTAAGAAGTCCTCAAAAGCGCGAGCGGTTTGCCAAAGTTGTCAAGCAACAGCTTCCCGACTGTCCAGTCCTTGTACCACTTGTTGGAAATGCTACCCGCTGGCACAGTGATGTTGATGCCCTTGAGCGAGCTTTCATTTTGCGTATTCCTCTAGATGGATTTGTTGCTCTTGCCCCTAAAGAGGAACGGCAACGACTTGGTGGAAGAAGAAACGGGAAAGGAAATGAAACAGAAAATGATAATGAGCAAGATCCTGAATATCTTTCAACTGATGAACTTACAATTGATGATTGGGAAGACCTTCAAGTTATTAGCACAATTCTGACACCATTCAAACGAGTTAGTTTATATTTACAAGGGATGAGCAGTAACCGAAATCCGGCAAATGGATATCTCTCACAAGTTCTTCCCGCAATGGATGAATTATTATCACACCTCGAGGATGCCAAAACCCGATATTCAGGTCCGACTATCTATAGTACTCATATCTCAACGTCAATTAACCATGCTTGGGATATCCTTGATAAGTATATATAATAATCAAAAGGAGCATGAATATCTTAAATCACTTACTAATCCTACTATTTATTTATTAGATACTATCAGCTTGCCTATACATCAAAGGTCTTATATGCTCCCATAGCTTTAGACCCAGAAATGCATTTACAATATTTTGAGTCGGAGTGGAAGGAACGTCCAGAATCGATAGTTCTGGCACGAGAAAGGGCAAAGGCCTTATGGAAAGAGGATTATAGTCTAGCCAGAGGCGAAGTTGCAGAGGAAATTGAGCGTAATCAGAATGACATAAGAGTTATATCTTCTCAAGCTGAGTAAATATTGCTATCATACAATAGAATAGCTTATTAAGCTTACTATAAATCTAAAGATATGCATAATATCCCATCTGAGAGCAATTTACCACGATGGAAGCAAAAGCGACAAGCTAGAGGCACAATCCCTGCAGGAGACCAGTTTGATCGCTTTCAAGATTTGGAAATGGATGATATTGACGTTCCAGATATTCTGAAATATTGGTTCGAAAAGGGAAAAAGTCCTCGCTGGTTTGAGATTGCTACAATGGCAATCACGATTCATAGTATTCCAGCAATGTCCGCAGAAGTTGAACGAGTATTCAGCAGGTAAGATACTTCTCTAATAGTGATTTAGTTAAACTATCAATAATAGGAGGAGGAACATGGTAATCGCGATACTGAAAATAGCTCTCGAATTCTCATTTCTGATAGAAGAAATGGTCTTAGCGATAATGCGATTGAGGCGGTTGAATGCTTGAAGTCATGGGGAAAAGCATCATTATTGAATACTGAAGAATTGGACCGAGTAGAGGAAATGCTTGAAGAGTTGCAGAAATAGTGTACTATATATTGGTAATCAGTGAGCCATACAAGAGTTAGACTTGTAAAAACTCTATGCAAGAAGACCTGTATTCGGAGTAGTATGAGTTTGTCTTTTCTTGGCAGTGTGAGAATTAGTAACGGCACCTGGAATTGAGAATATCAATTTATTATTGTTTTGAATGCCATTATATTTTACTATCTCATAAATAATAAATCTAGTAAATTATTCCCGTTAGCCTCTATATTCTTTATTGTTATATATCTAGAGTGTTTTACTTTCTGTATTGAGGTCAATTCCCATCAATAAGAAGATTTCAGTTATACTCTGAAAAGAGCTTTGAGTTGTGCTCGGAAAAGAGCTTTCAGTTATTCTCTGAAAGGAGATGCTCAAAAAGAGTCTTTTATTTATTCTTATAGAAAGAAATATTTTATCCTCACATGGAGCAGCAGTTTATACTCATGCTGGAGCGAGAATGTAGAGCCTAAGCTGGTACTTCTGGGCCATAGGTGCCTCATCCCACACTGAATTGAAGTGTTCCACTTACTTATACTCCTACTACTCCTACATATAGGAATAGCGTGGCCTAGAGTAAAGCATATGGTAGGGAATTGAGGGAGAAGATATATCACGGTCATGCTAACGGGAAATTGAAAGAATGGTGTGGAAACAAGTAAGAAAAATAGTAGACTAACGGGAAGATTGTTACCTTGAAACAAAAAAAAACAGAGCATATTGCCGCACTAAAGAGTTTTGTATCCACTTCCTTCCCTGGCCTGGCTGATTTCCAACCTCCCTGTTCCTAGTTATAGCTTAACCACTCGGACGAAGCTCTAATAGCAATAAACCCAACTAGTGGCCAACTGCGGCGACCGAAGGAACAGAGACAATACCTTCCTCCTTTAATGGTAAGAATTGAAAGCAGCAAGCACTTATAGTGTCAAACTGGTCTACCATAGACCACAATACAACTTTCCGTATCAATCTATGGTCAACGATTATTGCCCTGCGGTCAACTTTGTCAATATTACTGACACCGTAAAAACCTGGTATATCCACTATCGGGGATCGAGGTCCAGACTTTCGCAAGCCGAGACAAAACACGCCGTAAAGATATCAGGCTTTTCGCTTCGAGTACAACCTGGGCTGGTATAGCTTACTGGATATCATTAACTTGTATTCGTTATTTTGTTAATTTGCCGTGCTGCCTCTGTTGTGGGGCGGTGGTACGGTTGGGATCTTCGATAGTGGATACAGCGGGTTCTACCGTACCTCCAATTGGTATCACACGAACACCGCTGGCAGCTTCGCGGTGTTGCACGTGTAGGCTTCTGTGGAGGATTTCGGAGAAGAATCACACTGTGTATTAATAGGATTAGTGTGCTTGAGGGCTTGAGGGCTTGAGGGGAGAAATGGGGAGAATCTTCCCCTTCTAATTGTAGCTTAACAACTCTGTTATGTGCTGCAAATGCCACCACTTCAAGTACTATTTTCTAATTCTGCTCTTGCTATCAGAATTGTCAGTGGAGACCAAAATGCCGAGGGGAAACTTGGCGGCCAGTAGAGAAACGTGGTGGAAGGGATGTAGAAAGGGGAAACACGTGTGTAGTGAGTAACGCAAGCGGACATGGACCACCTGAAGTGTTGCAGTAGAAGTAATAGGATCATCACGAACTTGAAAGAGTTGGATACACAAAGCTTATAACTCTGAGGCAAAAGAGTTCTTGATTACTATGATTTTCTGTTTGTTAGCATTGGAGTCTGAGAGAGGAAAAGGGAAAATAATCAGAAAGAAAATAGACAAGTGTGGCGATCACTCAACAGAGAGGTAAAAGGGTGATTTTTTATATATACTCCTCGGATGACCCCTAGTTTATGAGGATATAAGCAATAGCGGGCGGGCAAGTGAGAGTATGTATGTAAGAGTTCGTGTTGAGGGAAAAGGACATTTGGACGGAGTTCAGTTGGCGATCAGAATATCTGTACTTGGCGTTTCATGTCACTTCACCATTTGTTTCATTTTACTGCCAAGATTTAATATACAGATCATAGCTTATCACTCGAAAGCCTGCAGGTCACCCAGGCCGTGCCCGGCTTTGGTTTTGGAAGGCCGCTTTCCTATAGTCCGGCCCGGCCATCTCTGGAAAAGCCTGGGCCAGTCCGGCCGTACTCAAAGCCGGACAGACTGGCCGGTTGGGATCACTGGGCGGATGTTTGGTGTGACGGCGGCAGAGTGTAGGGCGCTGCGCTAGAAGGTAGTATTGTGGGCACGGCTGTTGGAAATCGTGAGATGCCGCTCGGTATTCTCGGCATATCGCCATAGTCGCCTCCCTGTTTGGATCACTTTTGGCATGCGCTCTGTTTTTGGGGACGCATTTTGGCTTCGGAGATCTGCTTTGGGTTTCGGAAGGGCATTTCTGCTGCAGGAATGCGCTTGATTTTTGGATCGATGCGTTCGTCGGGAAATCTGTAAGGGAATCGGGAAAGTGTCGGACGCATGAAGGCTCTATGCCGGGTGGGTGCGAACGGTGGGATTTTGTCTTTCCTTTGTTAGCACGGGAGTGAGCAAGGGGAATGGGAGACATACGTGCAATAGCATCGGCATGTGTGGTGGCCAATGGAAAGAGAGAAGGACTTTGTTGTGTGTTTATCTACCGTGCTCCTATCCTTACTGTTAGTTGCGATGTTAATGAAGAGAACTTCCCCACTTTCAAGATGTAGGATAGACGATTTGAGTTAGCTTACCTAGGGATTGTAATGTCGCAGAGGTGTGCGGACCTGGACGGGTAGCCGCTCCCAAACTGAGTCCGAATGAAATTATTCAACTCCCAACTCCTAAGTTGTGCGATTGCATTTCGTTGTGAACCCTTGGCGTTTCGTTTTGCTGTAACCGTTCAACCAGGGTTCCGAATATTCCGACCGGTCAAGTCTTGGAGGCGGGACCGGGCTGGCCAGTCCTGGTGATGGCGATGACTGGACCCGACTAACTTGGGTGGTCCGGTCCGGTTTGAACTGGTCCCAGACCAGTCTTTATCAAAAGATCGCATGAGTCTGAATGGCACCAAGCCCAACACTTGCTAAGAATACAAGTATAGCTATACTAGGATCTTAAAGTCGCTTGGCATGCTATGAATCAACAGCCCCTCAATACAAGTTGATAGAATATCCTGGAGAGGATGATAGTATGCGGTGGAAATACAATTACCTGATGGATAAGTCGCATCCAATACCAGTATTGTGGCATGTGGTCATGTAATATCACTCACTTAGTGAACCAAAAATGGTTCGATACTCAAGAACCTATTTTCGCCACCCCTAATCTAAGCGAGGCACTATCTCCACCATATAATTCATGGAAACAATAAGTTTAATTAAAAAAAGCTTTATTTGAACGTAATATATAGTGATAAAAATAGCATATCCTATTGCTTGGCAGGCCTGGTCAGACCAGTCTTGGTCAGGTCGGTTTCCATAATCCTGACTGTCCAGTCGGTCTAATTTCCACCACTGGACTAGACTTGACTTTCGACCTGACTAGCTAGTCCAGTCCAGTCTTCCGCCGACCATTCGGAACCATGACAGTGGCCGTTGTCCCTGCGAACTACCAGACCTCTATCATCGGCAACCACCTGCTGAAAACATCAACTCCTTTCACCCCTCCAGAATTTTTCCTTCCACCAAGTGTTCTTTATCACCACCTATACCATTTCCCCTTGAATAGCTCCTGCCAAAGACGCTCTATCCTTTCAGCTCTCTATTGTCCTGCGTACCCACACCTCGTCCCTTTGCAACCTATACTTCCCATTGCTGTTCCCAATCAGACCGTACCAATGTCCGCAGACCCGTTCAAGAGTGCTGAGACGCAGCACGAAATGAATGAGGCCAAGCAAGATCCCGATGTACATGAGTCTAGGATTGAAGTCAGGCCTCATCCGGGGTCTAATAAAGAACTCCAAAGCCTTGACGACTGGTGGCTCAAATACTCCCAGGAGCAGGAGCAACAGCAGAAACAGGAGTTGCAGAGGAAAACTGATGAAATTCAGAACCTGACTGTAGGGTCCTCTCTCATGATCTCTATAATATTTCTAATCACTTTATAGGCCGCCCTTATAAGGGATAAAACCGAAAGGGTGAGGATGGAGGGAAATGTGAAAATCTATCGTGCGATAGGTACTTAATACCAATGAACATGTGTTGAGTTGTTGCTAATAGGTTCTCCCAGAATAGATTTTAGTCCTGAGTGGAATGGAGGGGATGATTCCCCGGATGGCGGATACAAGATCAGAACTTTTTCGAGCTGCGGCAGATTCCAGAATCCATTGAAATTCTTCATAAGGAAGCTCAAGCTTGTGGACTTGTGTTTGAAGATGTTAAGGCTTGTGCTAGGTCTATATATTTTAAACTACTCCCCCCTGTGTGTAATCCCGACCATACCGTGGTAATCAGAGATCTGGATTTTCCAGAGAAGGAACGTGCCGCACTGATCACCTTCATGAAGGTGCAGAGCTAGTGGCCAGGGGCAGTGCCGTGGATGGAGGATATATCAGGGAAAGCAGATGAAGGGAAAGTCTGAGGATGCTAGCAGATCAGGTGAGAACTCAGGCGCCACTACAGCAATCTTCATGAAAATAGGCTATGTTCGGTAGAGAGTCTGTTGAAGTCCTTGTCCTTTCAATGTCTTCAGATGTGTCCTATGTGCTCAAAACTTGACTTTTACTGAAAGAACTCTTGATCCGCGACATTCTCTATCGTCTCCCATCTTCACTCTATCCACCCAAGATCTCACCACTTTCCGTAAACTCTTATTCCCTGATTCGCTTCCTTCCTGATAGGGTGGTCTGTTTCCCAGCCGTTATAGTGCGACAGTGATTCGTTCCAACCCCTGCAAAATCTCAATCCCTAACCTCTGCTCTCCCCTAGTTCCAATTCCTAAACCATCCCAAACATATCTACTTCGCCTAGGCCCCCTCCAAACATACTATCACTCTGCTAAATCATACTACTCAATCGTGGAACGGTCTTTAAACAGAATTGAGCTCAGCTATCCATCATTAGTGTTTCAGTGATGTCCGAGATATTGAACTTTCGTGAATTTTTCAACAATTCTTTCCTTGCATAGTAGTCTGATTGACCAATCACATGGAGGTAGTATTGACATGGGATTGGCAGATGAGATAGGCTTTGAATGTCCACATATTAGGTCAACTAAATTCACATTAAGTGTGTTAGATATTGTAAATGTTCCCCATAGACTATTTGTAATATTTGGATAAATCTTTCTCGTCCACGTTCATCATTCTCACCTTGCCCACAATCTGTGAAGTCTCTCTACACTCCGGTGTCCTTTTATTTCCAGGAAATATCATTTTCTATTGATTTCCTCACTCTTTGTCTTGTTTCCTTGTTCTCTTGTCTTAAAATATCGTAGAGTGTACTCGGACGGTCAATATGTTCAGTCAAATACGAGGGCAACAAGGCAAGCGACAAAAAGATTTGATTCTTATTTAAAGAAGAAGGAAAAGAAATAAAACGAATGATGATGATGATAGACGATGATGAACGATATCAGAAAAGAAAAAGGAACACGCAGGGTTCCGAATAGTCCGACCGGTCAAGTCTTGGAGGCAAGACTAGACTGTTCTGTCCTGATTGATGTCGATGACTGGACCCGACTAACTTGGGGGGTCCGGTCTGGTTTTGACTGGTCCCAGACCAGTCTTTGCAACAGATCGCATGAGAGTCAGAATGGCACCCAGGCCAACACTCGCCAAGAATGGATGCATATCTATAGTAGGATTTTAAAGCCGCTTGCCCCGATGTGGATCAACAGGCCCTTAGTACAGGTTGATATAGCATCCTGGAGAGGATAGCATGTGGTGTAAATGCAGCTACCCGATGGATAAGTCGCATCGAACACCCATATTGAGGCAGTTGGTTATGTAGTATCACTCAGTTAATGCGCCAAAAATAGTTCGATACTTGAGAACCGGTTTTCGCCACCTAATCAAAGCGAGGCACTATCTCCACCATATAATCCATGGAAACAATAAGTTTTATTAAGAAAGGCTTTATTTGAATGTAATATATTGTGATAAAAATAGTATACCCTATTGCTTGGCGGGCCTGGTCAGACTGGTCATGGTCGAGTCGGTTTCAATAATCCTAACTGTCCAGTCGGTCCAATTTCTACCATCTGACTATACTTGACTCTTGAGCAGACTGGCTCGTCCAGTCCAGACTTCCGCCGACCATTCGGAACCCTGGGAACACGATGGTCTCTTATAGAGACAAAGTCAGCAAAGAACAGAGAGACAGATAAAGGAAAGACGTAAGGGAAATGTAGGAAATTCTCCACTGTCTCGCATCTCAAACTTTCTCGATACAAATCCCGTGTCATCATGATAGTTGGTAGCTAGTGCTAGTCTGTCTGGTTACATGTTTCCACTATACTAGTCAAACGCATATCAGAATTTTTCAAACACTGAGTGATTTGGGTAAGGGCGCGAAACACTAGGTCCAGCCATAGTAAGTTTCAACATCTTGTACAGAAGTGAACATACTTGTGGTCTCACATCATTGCTACACATTTTATGGATAGGACGTAATTGCATGTGTTTATGTTCCGCACTTGTAGGCGATATTAATCACCGGCGCCCTCCTTAGACGATCCTTACACTCTATTAGAAGATGCGAGAGCAACACCGGAGGATTCACCAGACTCAGGTATTCGGTGAAGGATGCGAAGTGAGGGGAAAGCGGCGTAGGAAAGAGGGGTAAGAGTAGTGATGGGCACGATCATGATCTGATCGTGGGGACCCTATGATCGAATGATCGATGAAACTGGGGAGCCCTGATCGAGTGATCGATCATGGTCACTGCTCGA
>Ga0307510_10008520_pt1 | contig 12224 bp, 6 predicted proteins | sample 12_EM_MG_FD_207224 | JGI IMG/M metagenome (GOLD analysis project Ga0307510, IMG submission 207224) | Populus trichocarpa ectomycorrhiza microbial communities from riparian zone in the Pacific Northwest, United States - 12_EM | ecosystem: Host-associated > Plants > Roots > Unclassified | place...
GGGGAGGAACGGCAAAGAGTTGACCCCGGGCCGGAGTAGCGGCGTGGTCACAAAGTGAAAATCCGCCCCGCCCCGCCCCTTAACGAACACTAGGCCAAACAGCCTTTGGATTACGCATCGTGGGATTTGTTGCCATTTCTGTATATAATAATTGCTTGGTAAGTAGGATGTTGGAGTACGGTATACCTTCAGAAAGGGTCAAAGCCAGAAGTAATAGTTAGGCTTCGTTATGGGGCCCCGTTTCCGAAAAGCGGGGACAAAATAACCTAGGTTACTCTGATTAACTGGCTGAAAAAATCATCCAAATCGGACCAGAACTGACAGAGATCGAGCTCTTTGAAGTTAGACAACTTCAAAGAACCCTATCTCACTCAGTTTTGGTCCGATTTGGACGATTCTTTTTTTAATCTGCAGTTAATAACCTGCTCTTGGCGCCCCGTTTGTCAGAAACGGGGCCCCGTAACGAACACTAGTAATAGTCTCAACTCTTACTGAATAGGTGGTTTCAGCGGAGCTCATAGCCAGTGATAGCTCAGGCTTAGGTGGTGTCTGCTGAAAGCACCCGTGCTGTGCTAAAGGTCTTCTGGAAGGTGGGAGAGGTATCTGCACTCTTGCGGGTTGTTGTCAGAATCGTGTGAAAACTGAGTGGCTCTGCTATCCGCAATCTCAATAGTACCACTTCACCAACCCACAACAGGCTTAGAAGAGTAGGTTAACAAAATTACTAATTTTAGTTAATATGAGTCAACCAGGTCAGCCACTCAAAATGCTATCCAGTGGGGGAAATACTCTTTCTTGAGGGGTTTTACCTTGGATTGCGGACACAAGGGGCCCAATATCTGACGCAAAGTCTCTGAACTTTTTACAGCTGATATTTCTCCAGAGCTGGTGGTCTAACACAGGAGGGATCCAGACAAGAAACCACAGTTGAGAGAGAAAGTGGTGGTATGAGTGTCAGGGGGGGAATCGTAGCAATAGGCCGGGTCGGGGTACGAGGTGGGGTTGGTGGTGGTAGTAGCTATTGTGAAAGTGGTGGTTCTTGGGGTAGCTGCAGGAGGGAAGGTACTTCTATGGGAAGCCAGTCCCGTACTAAGGTATAATCCTGTAAACGTCAGATTGGAAGTAAAGTGAAACTCAGGCAACCGACCTTACTCGCTACAGGCAAGAAGTATTCGAAAACAGGGATACAGCAGGGATTTACGAAATATATGGCAAAGGTTCCGTGCGTGTCCAAGCACCCATATAAACTTGCAGTTCGTATTTTCGAATACCTCTTGCCTGGGACAAGAACAGGAAAGCCTGAGGAGAGGAAATTGCGCACGGCTTAAACAGCTAGGGAGAGTTGCAGGTGGTTGAACAGGATCTAGGAAATTCTCACTAGCATCAATCTAACTGTCAGTGGAATACACAGGGGTTGTGGGAGGGTAGCTTACCGTAATGGCTGAAAGGAGGTAAGGTACCGGTACTAATAACCTTCTGTAAGACTGTAGTACTCGTTACAAGCAAGAAGTATTCGAAAACAGGCATAAGGTAGGGATTCGCGAAATATATGGTAAAAAGTCCGTGCATCTCCGAGCACCCATATAAACTTGCAGTTCGTATTTTCTAATACTTCTTGCCTGGGACAAGTATGAGTACGAGTTCAGAGCCGCAGGTTGGGTGCAGATAGTACCCGCTCAGAGGAGGGGGAGAGGTAGTAGTGATAACTTCCAGAAGAGTAGGCGGTAGTGAAAGCTTTTCAGAAGTAGTGGTAGTGGAGTTTCAGAAGAGTTGCTTGAAGTTGATGGGTTTTCTGGGAGCGGAATTGCTGATAGCATTTTTTCTCTTTTTTTTTTTCTCATTAAATTTTATTTCTTAGTAGAGGGTAAACCCAGCATTTACCAGTCACCAGTATGTTTTAAACATTTTATAAACCCTAAAATCTGCTATCATAAGGCTTTGAAACTCTACCTTACAAACATCACGGCTGCCAAACACGCGAAACTTTACAACCCGCATTTTGTAAGGTAAACTGTGTTTGGCAGCACATTGTTTGAGAGGTAGAGTTTGGAACCTTATGAACTTTGGTTTGGAAGCAGCGCAGTTTAGGGTTTAAGAGAGTTTTGAAAACAGCCTGGTGACTGGTAAATATGGGGGATTGCCCTAATAAACTCGATTTACTACTCTAATAATGTTATTTTCTCCACTCCTGTTTAGGGTTGAGCCCGAGTAGCCACACATGTATAGCGTCTACCTTATAAAAGTTCCTTCTCTTGTTTGGCAAACTATACCTTACAAACTACGGCTTGGCACACCTTACAAAATGCAGTTTGGGAAACCTTACAAACCGCAAGCTGCAAGGTGTTACCTTACAAAAGTTGGCCTGCCAAACAGGGCCTTAGTCTTATGAACCAATGCCTTAGTAAGGGGAAAGGAGGCAACGGGTGGAAAAGGTAGAGAAAACCTATTCAATACCAGCGAATCTCGGACCCTCCCTACATAATACCTTCCAAGTTTTTTTATCCCAGCAAAAACATAACTTTTTCACCCAGGGCCAAGAAAATACACCCTCAACTTCTAGGTAAGAAAACACAATCACAAGGATTCATGGCAATTTAAATATTTCTTTAAAAATAAACCAGACCCCGGTGTGAATATTGATATTTATTTTTTCTTTAAAGGCAGTTAGAAGGAAAATGCAAATTTATCTGCAAAAGCGATTTCTTGCAGTGCCAAGCAAGCTAATAAGCACCATGTCAACACAGCTTGGCAGGATGCCTGCCTAGGAATTTTCCTAAACAGGAGGTTTCTTGTCTAATGTTTAAGCTGTGGGTGAAACGTTGCGTTTTGCTGGAATAAAAAAACTCGGAGGGTATTTTGTAGGGAGGGTCCGAGATTTCGCTGGTAGACTATTGAACCCTTTCAACCACGTCTATCACAACATAATAATATATTAATATCATACTTTTTTTGGGAAAACTTATACTCCGTGGCGCTCAATTGGGCTTGGCAGGCTTGCAGTGTACCGGCATTGGGAAGTGCGGTGCTTAGCCCCACGGAATCTGGCGTGTCACGAGGCGGTGGGAAGAGATTTTCCAGCCTATGTCGACCCCACGAAGGAATATTGTACGATGATTTAAGTTGGATATGAAGGGCTTCGACTGGTTCACTCATAAGGCTTGATGTAATTTTAAAGATACTGGTGACGATTCCACGCCAGGCCCTCAGGGGTGTTCGCTCATCACGGCGAAGGATTTGTGCAGCGCCGCAGCATAGCATTTAACATAGTGTGGTGTGGTACGGTATTGCTTGCTACGGATGGAGTAAAGACAGCCAGAGTGTGATTGACTAAACTTTGCCGGGATTAACCGGGCAGTCGGGAGGCATCCATCAGGTTCCACAACGACCCCGCTTCAACTATAGTTGAATAAAAGAGATTGAATCTTCAGCTGCCAGCGCTTCCATCAACCAACCTACTCAATCACCAATCCTCATAAGTCTTTTCGAACAGCGGAGATGTCTGAGTACCGCATTCCTGACAATATCGACTCCAATACTGGTAATACCAGCCCCTTTAGTGGTATGTGGAGCCACTATACTAGTACCGTTGCCGATTATCGACCACAAATCTTGGCCTGGCTATCGCCGCTAGAGCCTAGGATACGGCACAGGGAAATTCAAGAGAGCCGGGTGGAAGATGTAGGGAAATGGGTCTTAGAGACCGAGGAGTTTAGAAGCTGGTACGCCGGTAGTGGGGGAAGTGGATCTGATAACGCGGTTTTGTTTTGCTACGGAGATCCCTGGGTTGGAAAGACTTTTATTAGGTAAGAAGGACGAATCTCGACGAATAGAAGAAGGCCAAGTGCTAACAAGCTGTGACACTAGTTCATTAGCGGTAGACACCTTGGCCGGTCAGACCAGAGGCCAGGGGGCCGCGATTGCATGTTTTTATTTCGACTTCGCCGCCCGGAAAGAGCAGTCATCCGTGAGTGTGCTGGGTGCCCTGCTCAAACAACTTGTGAGTGGGCTAGGAGAGATACCCGGGGAAATAGCCGAAGCATATGAAGATCAGAAATCGGTAGTTGGCGGAGGGGGACCCCAGCTTGACGCTATTATAAAGATGCTGCAGAATACTGCTTCCGTAAAGCGCACGTTCATATTTATCGATGCACTCGATGAATGTGTGGCACGAGATCGAGTCAAGATCCTCGATTCACTCGACCAAATTATACAATGCTCTCCGGGCACGCGGATATTCGTGACAGGGCGATCGCACATCGAGGCTGAGGTCGGGAGGCGTTTTTCCGGGAGGGTAAAGGCCATGCGCATCACTCCACGAAGAGATGATGTAGTGAGTTATCTTCACAGAAGACTAGAAGAGGACACAATGCCAGACGCGATGGATGGCAGTATTAAGGGAGATATCCTGAAGAAAATTCCGGATAATATTTCAGAAATGTAGGTTGAAGCAACAATACCGGAGGAGCTCTCTCAAGTTATCGACTAACAGATTCATATATAGATTCCTCCTAGTCTCACTGAGTATCGATGCGATCCTTCAGGAAACTACAATACTTCGCAGACGGCAGAGACTCAGCGCAATGACAGACGGTTTGGGCTTGGGAGGTGCTTGTGGTGAGATGTTGGACCGGATAAAGGCACAGGAAGGGGAGAAATCGAGCTTGGCATGGCCGCATTGATGTGGATATCTCACTCGGAGCGGCCCTTAAGGGTCGACGAATTGTGTCACGCTCTCGGAGTCAAAATTGGATAGGCAGATCTCGAGGACGACAATGTCCCCTCGATAGGGACATTGCTAACCTCTTGTCAGGGGTTTGTTTCCATAGACGAGCAAACTTCCACGGCCCGGTTAATCCACCCCACCCTTCAAGAGCACCTCCGGGCTCATCCTGAGCTTTTCGATAGACCTCACGCGACAATAGCAGAGACTTGCCTAAGTTATCTAAATTCCCACAAGGTCAAGGCTCTTTCGACCAGCCCCCCGGGTAATCTCCGTGGCAGACCCTTTCTCAGACATTCTTCTCGGTATTCAAGCACACCCCTTCTGGAGTATTCATCTCTTTATTGGGGGACGCACGCAAAAATAGATCTATCGGATTGCGCGAAACAGCTCGCGCTAAAGATGTTCAAGGATTACAACGGCCACATATCTACAGAACTCCTCTTGAATGCGGGAAAATGGAGGTTCTGCTTTCCTGGTATCGATAAATATTCTGGGTTCAGTGGCTTGCACTGTGCATCCCTCTTCGGGATTGTTGGGATGGTAACTAGCTTGGCAGAAGTGAAAGGTTGTGATATCAACCAAACAGACTGCACAGGTAATACACCCCTGGTGTGGGCTGCTTCGAATGGGCACGAGGGGGTAGTGAAAATACTACTCGGGCGGGGCGGCATTGCTCCAGACAAACGGGGTACTTGGGAGCGAACGCCGCTGTGGAGCGCAGCTTATTACGGACATGAGGGAGTGTTGAATATCCTACTCGGACACAAGGATGTCAACTCCGACGCACCGGATATCAATGGCCGAACACCGCTCTGGGGTGCTGCTGAAGATGGACACGAGGGAGCTGTGAAAATACTACTCGGGCGGAAGGATGTTAGCCCCGACAGACCAGATAAGTCCGGCAGGACACCGCTCTCGGGTGCCGCCGAGAATGGGCGCGGGGGGGTAGTGAGAATATTGCTCGGGCGGGGTGACGTCAATCCCGACAAACCGGATAACGACGGCGCAACACCACTCCATTATGCTGCTGCGAAGGGACACGAGGAGATAGTGGAAATACTGCTCAGACGGGATGACGTTGACCCCGAGAAACGGGGTATCTATAACCGAACACCTCTCTGGAGTGCAGCTAGTTATGGACACGAGGGAGTGCTGAAGACCCTACTCAGGCGGACGGATGTCTATCCCGACGCACAAGATGTCAACGGTCGAACACCGCTCTGGGGTGCTGCTGCAGATGGGCGCGAGAGAGTGGTGAAAATATTGCTCGGGCGGGACGATGTTGATCCCGACATACCAGATAAGTTCGGCCGGACACCGCTCTCGGGGGCTGCTGAGAATGGGCGCGAGGGAGTAGTACAAATACTGCTTGGGCGGGGCGACGTCAATCCCGACAAACCAGATGACAACGGCGGAACACCACTCCATTATGCTGCTGCGAACGGACACGAGGGGGTAGTGGAAATACTGCTCAGACGGGATGACGTTGACCCCGAGAAACGGGGTATCTATAACCGAACACCGCTCTGGAGTGCTGCTTATTATGGGCACGAGGGGGTGTTGAAAGCACTACTCGGACACAAAAATGTCACCCCTCACGCACTGGATATCAACGGCCGAACACCGCTCTGGGGCGCGGCTGCGCGTGGGTGCGAGGGAGTGGCGAAAATACTGCTTGGGCGGGACGGTGTTGATCCCGACATACCAGACAAGTACGGCCGAACACCGCTCTCGGTCGCCGCCGAAAATGGGCGCAAGGGAATAACGCAAATACTACTTGGGCGGGGCGACGTCAATCCCAACATACCAGATAAAGACGGCGCAACACCACTCTATCATGCTGCTCAGGAGGGACACGAGGGGGCAGTGGAAGTGCTTCTCAGACGGGACGACGTTGACCCGGAGAAACGGGGTATCTACGACCGAACACCGCTCTGGAGTGCGGCTTTTTATGGGCACGAGAGAGTGGTGCAAGCACTTCTCAGACGGAACGATGTCGACCCCAACACACCGGATATCAACGGCCGAACACCGCTCTGGCAGGCTGCTGCAGATAGGCGCGAGGGCGTAGTCAAAATACTACTCGGGCGGGACGATGTTGACCCCAACAGACCGGATAAAGACGGCGCAACACCACTCCATCATACTGCTGAGAAGGGTTACGAGAGTGTAGTGGAAATGCTGCTAAGACGAGACGACGTTGACACCGAGAAACAGGGTATCCACGACCGAACACCTCTCTGGGTTGCGGCTAACAATGGGCACGAGGGAGTCGTGAAAGCACTACTCAGACGGAAAGATGTCAACCCTGACATACAGGATATCAACAGCCGAACACCGTTCTGGCAGGCTGCTGCAGTTGGGCGTGAGGGGGTAGTCAAAATACTCCTCGGGCGGGGCGATGTCGACCCAAACCGATTAGATAGGTACGGCGCCACACCGTTCTTGGGTGCTGCTCTGTATCGCGAGGGAGTAGTGAAAATATTACTCGGGCGGGATAACATCGACCACGACAAGCCAAATTACAGTGGCTCAACACCACTCCATTGGGCTACTAAGAATGGTCACAAAAGAGTGGTGGAAATATTACGCGGACGACTTCAATCCTAAACAGGATAGCAGCAACTGAGCACCGCTCTGGCGTACCCAGCAAATGATACCGCTACTTGTACTACGCCTCCCAATGTCTGACACACCCGCCACGGCCTGAGGCCGGGAGGCATCATCCTCTCTACTGCTTTCGCGTACAGATTACCTATTTACCACCTCCGCAATGACCGCAACTGCTCCTTATACATGCCTCCCCCTGTCACTTCCTTCCCCTTCTCATCCTGTCACTATTTCCTTCTCTAGTTCGCAACACCATCTTGTTTAATTGCCGTCTTTTCTTTTCCTTTCCTCCGGAGTAGGCATACCACGAACACTTAGATTATATATTTTTCCCTTAACCCAGGAAATCACTTGTGATGGAGATGCATAGGTCTACCGCTTTCCCCGTCGAAAGATCTACGTGCACTCCCTTTTGTTGTCGAATCTAGATTTTCCGATTTTCCTCATAATTCAGACTTTGGGGTTGGCTGCGGGCTATTTCTGTTGTATTGACACTGATATGGGCCGGTGTGTTTTGGGATTACCCCCCTATTTACTTTTATTTTTTCGTAATCTATCTCGCACATTTATTGCTCTTTTGTTTTTTTCTCTAATCCCCTTCTCCTTATCCCTCTAAAATAGACTTGCGGACCGCTAAGGTGCCAATAGAGAATAAAAAATATGAAGTGCAGGTAACTTCTAACACGTGAAAAGCCCGGAGCTGGTAGTAATTGACTAAAACATGGCGGTGGTTGGTACCAATCATGGGCACGGTTTAATGGAGTTCATGCTGGCAGACAGCTTCCTCGTGGGGCAGGCACCTGGCTCGGGGGTGAGATTAGGAGGTTGCCCATACTTTTCAGTCCCGCTCATCAAGGCGAATTAGCAAAGTGCGGAGTCCCTTGAGCGTCAGGTTAACTTCCACTCTACGAGAACCGGTGTCCTACCGATATCAGCGTACGAGCGAGTTTGGAAGCACACAACGTCCGGGCCGGGCGCCAAGAACCGATATAGTTAAACTCCCCGGCCCGGTAGGGAAAATATAGTCATGTCCGAGAGACGAGTGCTCGAGTAGTGCTCTATGTTAGTGTACCTTGTAAGACTTATACTATGTCTTAGATTAGAGCTGTAAGGTATAATACCGAAAAACGGTATCTCGCAACTATGATATCCGATGCTGGGTGACTGTTCTTGCCATAGAAGCCCAGGGCATAGAAAGCGCTGATAAGTTAAGTTCCCCGATGGCGAGCTGATTTCTGCTTCCAACCTGCGGAATAGGTGATTCCTAGATAAGATTCGGAGATTAGGCCCTAGTTAGCTTAAGAGGAGGGTCGCATGCCGAGGGCGCTCCTGCAGGAGAGGGGGGAGAGGTGGACAACATTTATGCGCGGTACCGGGGGTTGGGTGTACTAAAAGAGAAACTCTAGATTTCTTTTCCTTGTCTCTATGTAGTGGGTAAACAGTACAGTGCTGTTTTTCAGCACACTAGAGCGGGGGCCTCTCATTTAATCAGGGTTCGCAATTCCACCAGAGCCACAACTTGTATCTAGAGTACCTTGTAAAATATTTAAATATTTTTACCCCCAAGAAGTATGCTGTGTATTCTCGCTTGTGGTTAGAAATGGAAGCCAAGACACCCACTTTATACTTGACAATTCAACAAGTGTTGTGACTGTTTTGCCACCAGGAAGTACAAAGAGGTCTGAATATATATAGAATCACTAAGTGCACGAAACCCAGATGTCCGACTACTGCCACTTCAAAAAGTGTCCACAAGGCATGGACCTATCTAAGCTCTCTACCAGCTCAGTATGTTGAATTTGAGATAGTATCCGATTTTTAAAATTTCAGAGGGTTGTAATGCTATTACCACAAGAACTCGAATAATCGGACAATGTGCCAGGAGGTTGGAGTTGCCTCTCTTAGCATGGTCTGATTTATTTTTTATTTTTTATTTTTTCCTGTCTCGGGGGGGGGGGGATTTTTGTTTTTCACTCCTTTTCCGTAGGAGGAAATTTCGGACTATGATACATGGCAGATGGTCCGAGTTTTTACTGTAGGCATTCTAGTGTTGGGGCGTCCTGAAATTTGGTGAGTTTTGGCGTTTGTCCCCGAACCTTTCTAACGGTATTGTACCTGACCCCACACACCCCCTTTTCAAATATAAGTGTCTTTTTCTTCTAACCTCATCTAGCTGCCGGTGTTAGATGGGGCTAAGGAAAGCTAATGTACTCATCCCCTATTGTCGTATTCCAACTCGGAGACAGCTCTCAGCCTCAAGTAGACGAGTGACGGCCTGTGACTGGATAATAAAAAAGACTGGGAAAGAGTGATGATATCATGATTGTTACCTTCTCAATAGCCTAGGGAAGGGTGGCGATGATGGTTACCAACCTAGGGGCATTGGGCTAAGGTAGGGTGGAACTAACCTATTTTTGATTTTTTAGAACTATAATTTTTTAGAACTATAATTTTTTAGAACTATAATTCTACAATTGTAGAATATCAATCATAATATTATTGTATCCCCCATATGGTAATTTTTTTCAAAGCTTGTTTACAGGATATTTATTCTGTCTTTCTTGGGCAGTTAGCGATGCAGATTGTTCGGAATATTCATTTAATCACTACTTAGGCTGACCGGCAAGCAACGTTTAGGCCCTGTTTGGCAGGCCAACTTTTGCAAGATAACACCTTACAAAATGCGGTTTGTAAGGTTTCCCAAACTGCGTTTTGTAAGGTGTGCCAAGCCGTAGTTTGTAAGGTATAGTTTGCCAAACTGCAGAAGGAACTTTTATAAGGTAGACACTATACATGTGTGGCTATTGGGGCTCAACCCTAAACAAGAAGAAAATAATATTAGTGCAGGTTGGGCAAGATTTCAAAATTCATGACCAAGTGTTATTGTATGAATATTTCTTTATAATTAGGTCCTTGACTTGCTGTACTTAGCTGTATATAATAAAAAGAGGGTACTGGAACAAGTAAATATATTCAATTATTTTCAAAAAGTGTATGAAAATAGCAGTATTATAATACTTTATAAAGCATGTTTAATCAAAATATAAAATTCCATCAATGCCTGTTTCCCAAAGATCAACTTCCTACACTCATACCAGCATGGAAAACCACCAAAGAAATACTAAGGAAGTAGCAATGATTGCAGCTATCGCAGCACAGTCACTTTCAGTGATTTACCTTCTCCATAATCAGCTCTTCTATCAAGCAATACCACAACCAGTTCAGGCAAAGCATATATCCAACCTCTCAGATGAAGCCTACAGCCAAGAGATTCTAGCTTCTTTGCATGAGCAGAGAATATTAGAATGTCTTCATATGCCGTTAAAGACATTTAAAGCCCTTTGCCAAATGTTTCGACAAGCCTCATTACTACAAGACACACAATATACGAGTGTAGAACACCAGGTGCATCTTTTTCTCTTTATTGCGACAACGGCATCATCAAATCAAACGGCTCAAGAATGGTTTCAGCATTCTAGACAAACATTTAGTCTGATTTTTAAAGACATCATCACTGCTCTCAATCAGCTGAGTACCGATTATATCTGTCATCCGTCCACAGCCAATACCGATTTAAGCCTTATTCCGCCTGCGATTCTTGATAATCCTAAGCTTCATCCATTTTTTAAAAATTGCCTTGGAGCAATAGATGGATCGTTGATACCTGTCAAAGTATCACACAACCAGACTGCTGTCAACAGAACACGCGAGGCATTTACAGCCCAAAATGCATTAGCAAAAAGAATACCTTGCGTTCTGTCTCTCCCCGCTCACCTGGTGCGCCAGACGTTCCAGGCGCTTATAACGTAAACAACTGTTCTGGGTGCGTCCACCCGGGCTCATTCCATCCGGAAGTGAAAGGGCCGCGTCCAATGCGTCTGGACACAGACTTGCGTGCCCGGACGCATTGGATGCAGCTCTTTTTGCGTCCTGACGCATTTGACCTCCCCTGGTGCAGCCACCCCCCTGATACTCTACCCCCAGTGCCCAGCCTCTTCATACCTTTGCTCCCAATGCACCCATTTCCATGCTGCCCTTTTGCGGACGTCTTGCGGCCGCGACATGTCTCCTCCCGGCCTCCCTCACCGATACCCCCGCCCGCCAGCTTTCTTTCCATGATACCCACTCTCCTTTAACCCCGTCACTAATCTCTCCCTGAATCCATTTCTGATCCGGAACCCCACCAACATCACCTCCGCTTCTCCCACACTCCTGGATTCCCTCAGTCCTCTCGCGTATTCGGCCGACGTTTTCCCGTCATTACTTCCTCCGCCCTCATCCCTCCCAAGACGTCCAGCCCTTCCTCCTCCACCCTCTGATCTAAGCCCGTCTCCTCCAATATTCGGCGGACGTTCTCCCTCTCTTGCCGTTTCGTGCGGCTCTCTCCTCAGCTCTCCACCTCCTATCTCGTCTACTCCATGCCTCTCGCCGCCTCCCCAGCCTCTTACAGTCCGCTCGCGGGCTCCAACCGTCTTCCCCGGCCTCTTACAGTCCGCTCGCGGGCTCCCACCGTCTTCCCCAGCCTCTTACAGTCCGCACGCGGGCTCCCACCGTCTTCCCCGGCTTCTCACAGCCCCCCAGACTCATTCCCATGCCTGTCAACCTACAGCTGCCCGCTAGACGACTTACCCAAGCCTGCGCAGTTTATAACCATCTGCCCGACACATTCCCATGCCTTCCGAACCTACAATTGCTCGCTAGATGCCTTACTCATACTTGCGCGGCTTATAACCATCCGCACAATTCATTCTCATGCCTTTCCTGCTGTAACGGGGGCACTCTGTAGGAAGACGGATCCTAAGATTGCGACCGCACCGAAGACTCAAAGTAGAAGTAAGGATCAAAATAAAGATAAAGATAATTCAAAGTAGAATCAAACGGTAAAACTTAA
>Ga0307510_10008521_pt1 | contig 12224 bp, 18 predicted proteins | sample 12_EM_MG_FD_207224 | JGI IMG/M metagenome (GOLD analysis project Ga0307510, IMG submission 207224) | Populus trichocarpa ectomycorrhiza microbial communities from riparian zone in the Pacific Northwest, United States - 12_EM | ecosystem: Host-associated > Plants > Roots > Unclassified | place...
AGTACAGTACCTTCAGGTTCGGGGTCCGGTTCAGTCCGAACTGGGTTCACAACATTTGGCCCCCTCCCAAACCTTGAACTGGACTTCCAGTTCAGTTTGGGCACTATGCTGAACCTTGAACCAGACTTCGGTCCAGTTCGCAAAAGTTTGGGTCCAAACCATGGTTCAGAACCGGACTGCGGCATCACTACTACCCACCCATCAGGGGCTTTGGTCAGGCCTGATCCTGGTAGCAGTAGCTGTGTGTATGAATTAGCCAATCAGAGCCAAGATGGAAAATGCCAAATATGATTATGTCAACCATGAACCTTAGAGCCTGGCCAGCCCCAGGCTCCTACCCACCTATTGGGGGCTTTGGTCAGGCCTGATCCTGGTAGTGGTAGCTGTGTCTGTGTGTATGAATTAGCCAATCAGAGCCAAGGTGGTTTATCACAGACTAAATGTCTGCATGTAAGTTTGAATATGGAAGGTGATTGGGCACAATAGAACCAGAGCATGTTGATCTGAGATCATCCAATGGAGCAAGCATTGAAGCGGGCCGCGATTGTTAGTTGCTCTACCGCTGTGAAGGGGGAAGGGAAAGGAGAGGGAAACGCAAAAGCTGAAAGCTGAAAGGAGGGGAAAAACGCGATACAAGCTGTGGCATGGCTGCATGCAGGTCTTTATAGTTCAAAAAGGTATCTACTTACAGTCTAGACTACAAGAAAAGATGGTGATAGAAAGAGGTGACAGGGTGAGAGCAAGGCAGTGAATGGGAAGACAGTGCAATGCTGCATGCTGTCCTGTGGCATTGGTCAATTCAGGTGAGGTGGAGGTGTCCAGATTTGGGCATTTGCAAGCCCAGCATGTATCCCATCGTTACAGTGGGAAATGCCAAATATAATTATGTCAACCATGAACCTTAGTGTAGCCTGACCAGCCCCCAACAGTTGGCAAAACTTGTCAGCTACAAGTGTAAGATTCCTTAGTCAACAGCATGAGAATGCAAACCAGTTCATAAATTTCAGTCACATGACCTATACAGGTTGTGGTGATTATACCCTATTTGCCCTCCACCAAAAATATATATATAAATTAAATTTAACTTTTCCACATGGGTTGCCACCATGATATTGTAGCATGAGAGGGTGTTGGGACACTGACAATACATGGTCACCATTATGCTGTTGGTCATTAATGCTTAAAGAGGATAGTCATGGTAAACCTAAATGGTGTAGTGGTTACTACATTTTTGTTGCCACAAATGGCAGGATAGGTCATATGTTTGATTCCATGCCAGTGTAATATATTGTTTCTCATCTGCATCATCTCACTAGCATTGAATATACTTTTGTTTTGCAGTGCCTATCTCATGTCATGATTAATACTTTTACACTATTTGTTTGTAGCTTCTACACACCAGGTAGTGGAGCAAGAGAGTAGCAAGGGAAGAGTGGATGTGGGACTGCAGACTCACATGTCACGGACTGCCCCGCTTACCAAATTCCTTCTGTCCTATTCCGTTCTCTGATTCTGTTTCCGTCTGTGACTCCGGGCCGCTTTGCCCTTGCTTACCTAACTTACCTATGGACTGCTCTTGCATTTTCTAGAGACTTCCATATGATTCTATATGCTTCCATCCCTTTCCTTGATGTTCTCTCCCTTTCTCTTACCTTCTAGTAGCTTCCATCAATACATGTATATATACTGTACCAAGTAGCATAGAACGGCTTCCCTAAGCTCGTTCTATTCGTGCAATCAGACTATTGATTAGTCTCTTCCACAGTTGAACGCGTGCGGCTTCCATCGAACGAACCCCTCTTGCATTAGTCAGCTCTGCTGCTAATTGCCCTTTGACTCTCTACGTCTCGAGATCACGTGCTAGTGTCTTGCTTGATTCCAAGTCATGTCTGACTTGTGTAATCCTCACTCGTAATCCTCCTTATCACGTGACGCCTCACGTGACCGACTTCCCCTTTGGGAATGACCCCTCTCTGAAACCCACCTTTGTAATCTCATCCGAGATCCCCGAACCCAAGATCCCCGACTCGATCCGACATGGTGGTCTGACTGTGACACACAAGTGACTGAGCACCCACACCTATAATCAGTGCATTCAACACCCTATTTCCTTATTTGTACAGGTCAATTTTTTTCATAACATGGCCAGGGGCTGGACTAACTAACTAACCCCAGGTCCTGGAATCCCGGTCCAAGACCCCCTTGCAGGTACCCTTCAGGTCATACAAACATGGGCTGGGTTGCACAGGTATGGGCTGGGTCAGGCAATTCTGGGCAGGTTGGGCATGTACTGTAGCATTAGGAAAACACCTTGGCTCTTGCTGAGACTTCCTGTCACTTTCTGAGATTTCTCACTACTTGGGCATGCTTGGCACACCTTGATTCAACTTTTTTTGCTTTTTCAACTTTTTCAACCTTTTCTCAAGAGACACAATTCTATCAAGTGTACCAAAGTTGAAAAAGTACTATCAAGTACTCCTCAAGCAAAAATAATAATAACCAACTACTAGACAAGTGAGGCACATGTCAGGAACTCACTACTTTATGGGTAGCGAGACTTGACAATGGTGCAGAGTTGAAGGTAACTGATCCAAAGGAGCAGCAGTAAGATGTTGAGGAGGAAGAGGCAAAAGGCAAGAAGAGGTGGGATGTGGTAGACTGCTGAAGATGATGAAGGAGCTTTGTAAGGCTCCATTATGGGCAGTTGACAAGAGAACAGTCTAAGGACTGTTCACCTAAATTTGTAGGTCCTATATACAAATACAGGGTGGTCTGTGCATAGTTTAGGGTAGGTACTATTACAAGTAATGGGGGACTGCACAGTCAATGCGCAGTAACTGCGGATTACATCATATGTCTTGATTGGGGTCTTGCCCCAATAAGCTGGGTCTCTGTTGATCATGTCGCATCACATCTTTGTTGATTATTTAGTGGACACGTCTTGTTGATCATTCCCATGATCTTCCATGTGTTGATCAATGGACTGGACATGCATCCAAAGCATGTCTGGTCATATGTTATCTTCCCAGGGTCACAAGGTCATATCTTCCCAGAGTCCCATGCTAATAAGTCATGTGATGTCATAGTGGCAGAGAGGTCACTTGATAAGTCATGTGTAAGGTCATGTGATGGGTTCCCACAGTCACGTGTTGGGTCATGTGAGGTTCCCATGGTCATGTGTTCTTGAAGTTACTGGTTTGTAGCTGGGATTGGGGGGCATAAGTACCACTCGCAACAGTATCCTCTCTTTAGGATCTCCTTGCACCTGCAAGGCTTGTATGCATATCCCCTCTTTAGGACGTTGGCAAGTGTGGAATTCTGTGACTAATTCTTTGGCATGTGTTAGTTCTCTAGCTGGGATCCATGAGTTGTTGGCATCTGTGTAGCCTTTCCAGTGGATGAAATACTGTGTGCTCTTGCGATTTCTTGTGGGACATGCTGCTAGGACTTTGTCTATTTCGTAATGTCCTTCTTCTCCTCCAACGATTTCTGGAGGGGGTCATTCGAAATTAGGTCCATGTGCTTGTGTTTCATGATAGGGTTTCAGTAATGAGTTGTAGAATACAGGGTGAACCCTCATGGTCTCAGGTAGTTGTAATTTGCAATTGGTAGGTGAAGCCCATATGACCTTGAAAGGTCCATATCTTTGTGGAGTGAGTTTTGCTTTAGGGTGTGTAGTTTGTAAATTTGTGGCTTCCAAGAGTACTAGGTCATCTTTGTGGAATGTGTAGGATAATTCTTTGGGTCCTCCACTTCACATTTCTTTTGCTGCAATGATGAGTGCTGCTGTGACTTCTTTGCATATTTGTTCTAGGTATTGGATGCATTCATCCACACTCTGAAGTCTGGTTTGAAGTTGCAAAGGTGGTTTAAAGGTTGGCTGAAAGCCATACCAGACTTCGAAGGGGAATTTATGGGTGCTGCAGTGGGGTTGAGCATTATATGCAAATTCGATGATGGGGAGGAGTGAGACCCAATTGTCTTGTTGGAAGTTTCCACAGATATGAAGGTATTGCTTGATGACTTGGTTAACTCATTCTGACTTGCCATCAGTTTGTGGGTGAAATGTGGTGGACAATTTCTGTTTGATTCCTAGTTTTCTCCAGAGTACTCGTGTTACTTGTGTAGCAAATTGTGGTCCTCAATCCAAGATAATGGCTTTGGGTACTCCAGTTCTTTTCCAGATGTTGTCTACTAGTAGTTGGCTTGTTTGTTTGGCAGTGATAGTTTTATGACAGGGGGATAGAATGATTGCTTTGCTGTGGTGGTTGATGACCATGAGGATGCTATCATATCCTTGTGATACTGGGAGGTCTACAATGAAGTCCATGGTAATTGTTTCCCATATCCCTTCTGGGATCTTGTTGGGCTTGATTGGTACTTTGGTTGGTGGCCATATCTTTGTGGTTTGGCATGTGGCACATCCTCATATATAGGCTTTGACAAATTCAGTAATGCCTGGCCACCAATATTCTCTTGAGATGAGTTCAATGGTTTTCCATTGTCCTGTGTTACGATCCTGAGTCCTATTTTTCATTTTTACTGTTTTTCTCCTACTCAATTTATGTGTTCGGTCACTTGTCCCTACTCATTCCCTCACGCGCTGCTTGGACCGTCACCCAATCACCTGACAAGTCACCTGATAAGTCACTTGACCATTCCACAGCCATTTATCACATGCCATCACTCTGCAGTCCGCAGTACCCTGCAGCATTACCATTTAACCCCTTATGGACTGCCAGGTCATGATGGGGCTATACTTAGATTGCCAGCTCATGATGAACCTTACTATACATGACTGTGACTTCCCATTACCTGTGACCTCCTACTTGTATATAAACCCTTGTACTTTTGATGGTTAGGCCTTAAGCCTAACTTGGTTTTCAATCCAAGACTTGTAGCTTCCACCCAAGACTCTCAGAGTCACCAGCCTGATCCCTCAGTCGCTTCAAAGTACCATTGAAGCTCTTCCCCTTTATCCCATTACCAGAACACTCAGAAGTCACCCTTATCATCTGGGGACTTACTTGATATCAGTGTAGGCAACCAGTACCACCCTACTCTCATAATCATTGCCTCAGGAGGACACCCCACTGAGCAATCCCAGTCATCACCAAACCAAACCATGCACATCGTGTCTTTAAGGCCCTTGGACCTTAACACAAGTTAGGCTTTTCTATGAGCTCTTGGAACACAGAGCTACTCAAGTATCATCATGGCGACCACCCAGTCATACAGAACACTCAATAATGAGTTCATACAAATCTTCAGAAGACAACAGGACGATCTCCCAGAACATGTCAAAGTTAACACATACTTTGACAATCAAGGACCAGGATATCAATATAGGATATTACCTTGATGCACCAACAAAAACACATGCTCCTATCGAATTCATCGAAGCTAACAACACCTACTACTGGGTCAAGCTTATCTGGAGACAAGACACTTGGCAAACTAGCCAAAAAGGAATATACAACAGACCACTTGTCGGCTGGTGGATCGAATCAGACCCTCAGCACCCAAACCATACATTTTATGTTCAAGAGGCCAGCATCCCTCTTACTATCGCAGCAGTTACCACTGCACTTCAGCAGCTTCCTACCCAACCCAACACCCCAGATTATCCAACTGCAATGGAAGGACAACAGGAAGAAGTTAATGTCGCTACTGGCCAAGCCCAGCAAGAAGCACAGAAGATTAACATTATCAGTAATCCCTCTAACGGCACTCTCAAAGGAAACCCTCCACCTATGTTTGATGGAGACAGAGCCAAGACCCGCAAGTTCCTACTCAATTGGGACCTATGGGCAGCAGTCAACCGAGCCAATGACACCATAAAGAAGCCCTTCTCCAGGATCATCACCATGCTCAGCTACATGGACGGCACTTGTGTAGATGCCTGGAAGGAGGAACAACTCTGGAAACTCAAAGAAGAAATGGATGACAGAACCCTAGAGACAGATGAAACACTCTGGGACCAATTCACAGAAAGATTCAAGAATGCCTTCGTTAATCAGAACTGTCGATCTGAAGCTTACCAGGAGTTATGCAAACTCAAGCAGGGAGAAAGTCTTGACAACTTTTTCACCAAATTCAAACAACTTGCACATGAAGCAGACGTTCCCCTAGACAACAAGGGAACCATCAAAACTCTCAAACACGCGATGGCCAAAGGACTCACCAGTGCCATCATTAATTCCCCCACCTTCGACCCTACCACAGAAATCCAATGGACTTTCAAACAGTGGGAAGAACAGGCCCACAAATCCCACCTCAAGTGGAAGGCAGCAGCTAAGTTCACCCAAAAATGTCAGGGACTCTTCCAAGCATTCAAACTCTCCCCCAAGCAGAACACCTATGGAAGGAACAACAACCAGAATTGGAGGAACAACAATGGACGACACACCACCTCTCAAGGAGGATATCATATGGACGTCGATGCTACTGTCACCACAGATATTAACGCTATAGCTGGCAGAGGACAACAGCACTCTGAAGCCAAGAAAGCAGAACTCATGAGAAGCAACACTTGCTTCTATTGCGAAAACAAAGGACATCGAGCCAGAGACTGTTGCAATAAACAGGCAGACCATGGTAACTACAGTGGTTGCCCTGATCAAACCAGACCTATTAAAGTTCATGCCACACCTATTATGCCAGATCTTCAGGATCCAAATACATTTGTCAGCTACCTGAAGGATAACATGGATACCTTCGATGAGGACACCAAGCTGACCATGATTGAGAAGTTGATGCCACAGGATTTTACCAAGGCCTGAAACTAGCTGCCATAGTTAGGGGATTTTGACTTGATAGTGTATTTATAAACAAGTCAAATTCAATACAATTAAAAGTTCCAATCACACATTATTGAGGAATGGCAGAAGAAACAATCCTACTTGACACTGGAGCAACAGAAAACTTTATTGACCAGACGACTATTGACAAACTCTGTTTAGGAACCAAAAGAATCCCCCACACAAGAGCAGTATACAATGTCAATGGAACCCTCAATCGAAGTGGATCCATCACTAGAGCATGTGACCTACTTGTCACTCAAGGAAACAAGAAAGAACAAGTATGGTTCTTTGTCACCAATCTAGGCCGTAACCAAATGCTCTTTGGCTACCCCTGGTTCAAAAAATTCAACCCTGATATTGATTGGGAGAAAAGCAAACTCAAAGGACCAAGAGTTCAAATCAAAACTTTACTCCATGGCACCCTTTAAAGAGCAAAGACATGGCTCAAACAGAAGAACCAAGACAATGAAGACCTTATCCTCAAGGCACAGCAAATTGAGTGCACTCTATGGTTGGGAGTTACCCCTTCAGAAATGATGGGAGGCCTGGTAGAAGTCAACTGCACTCATACAGCAGTCGAAATGGCCCATAAGTATGCATCGGAACATGGGAAGGAGGAAGTCATCCTCCTGGAAGAATTCAAACATCATATGGCATTATTTTCAGATGAAGAAGCAAACAAATTCCTGCCAGCTCGCGGAGATGGAGACCACAAAATTGTACTCATGGACACTGCCCCTACTCGCTTCAATTGCAAAGTCTACCCACTCTCAAGAGATGAGCAGGAAGCAGAGAACAAGTTTATTGACAAAAATCTGGAAAAAGGCTACATTGCACCCTCAGACTCCCCCTACAGCTTCTCTACCTTTATGGTCCCTAAGAAAGACTTGAAGGAGAAAAGATACATCATTGACTATCGCCCCCTCAATGCAGTCACTTGGAAAGATGTAACCCCACTCCCCAATCTCAAACAATGTATTGAAAACTTGCAAGGAATGGAACTATTCAGCAAGTTTGACATCTGATGGGGCTATAACAATATCCGCATATGAGAGGGCGACCAATGGAAAGCTGCATTCAAAACACATTGGGGACTATTCGAACCCAAAGTAATGTTCTTTGGGATGAGTAACTCACCAGCCAGCTTCCAATGGTTCATGAACAGTATTCTCGAAGAACTATACAAACACTTCGAGAAGAAAGGCATACTCGAAATATGGCGCATCCTCCAGAACTACATGGATGACTGTGGTATAGGCACCCTCCTCAAGGATTTCAAACTTCACATCGAAATCGTTCACTTCCTATTCGACCTACTTGCACATCATGGCCTACATCTCAAACTGTCAAAATCTGTCTTTATGCAATCACAAATGGACTTCTTAGGTGTCCAGATCTCCAAGGATGGAGCTACTGTCGACCCAGCCAAAGTTGCCAGACTCAGGGATTACCCACGTGAACTCAAAGACAAATGACAAGTTTGTGGATTTTTAGGAGTCGCTGGCTACCACCGCATGTTCTGCCCCAACTTCTCCATTATCGCCGCACCTCTTACAGCACTTACCGGAAAAGACATACCCTTCGAATGGGGACCCAAGCAAATTGAGGCTCAAGACAAACTAATCACCCTAATCACCAATGCACCCATCCTAGCCAGACCAGACCCAGACTGACAATTTGAGCTCGAAACTGACGCATCACAAGTCGGAACAGGAGCAATACTTTATCAACAAGACCCCCCTATCACCAAACCAGGCAGTACTCAGAAACCAGGACCACGATGACTGGTGGGATTCCATTCCCAGAAATTTACCCAAACCAAGCAAAACTATCCCATTTATGACCACAAGTTCCTTGGAGTCATGAAAGGACTTCTTTGCTGGTTGCATTTGCTCAAAGGCACAACAATCCCTGTCCTGGTATATACTGACCATGCAAACCTTAGGTACCACAGAGAACCCTGCAAAATTGGGCCATGCATTGCTGGTTACTTACCAGAATGCAAACAATATAACATCTTACTGGAGTACAAACCTGGGGCTACCAACTGAGCAGACACACTATCTAGGCGACCCAACTATGAAGGACCAAATGAAATCAACGAAGATATCACTGTATGGCTGGATCAATATTTCTGTGACCAACATACCTCAATTCATATATTTGACATGGACAGCATAGGCGACAATTTAGACTCAAGAGTCAAGCTAGCACAATATCAAAACCAAGATAAACTCAAGCAATGGGCACCAGCTTACAACTTATCTCTACTGGACGGCACTCACTGGTACCACGGAATGGCACTTGTTGTTGTGGCAGACAACGACCTTAGAAGGGGAGTAACATCCCTTTTTCATGACCACAAAACTGCTGGACACACTGGAATTACCAAAACCCTCCAACTTATCTTGCCCTACTACTGGTGGCCTGGAATGAAAATCTTAACTGAGTACATCAAAGGCTGCACTACTTGCCAAATGACTAAAGTCAACACTCATCCCGCTCATCCCCCTATGTTCCCAATCACCCCAACTGAAAACGCTTGACCCTTCAAGACTGTTGCCATGGACTTTATTACCAAGTTACCCCCATCAGGAGGATACGACACCATCCTCATGATCACTGACACAGATTGCTCAAAAGCATCCATCTTTATCCCCTGTAACAAAGCAATCAACTCAGAAGGAGTTGCTCTACTCTACTTGAACAATGTCATCCCACACTATGGCATATCTCACAAGATAATCTTGGACCATGACGTCTGCTTCGTATCCAAGTTCTCAATGGAACTATGCTGCATCTTGAATATCCACCAGAATATCAGCACAGCTTATCACCCTCAGACAGACAGAGCCAGCGAACAAACTAACCAAACCCTTGAACAGTACCTACAAGTCTTCTGTGGTACTCAGCAAAACAATTGGCATGCTTGGCTACCCCTTGCCCAATATACCAAGAACTCCTGGCCTTCCACTACAACTAAGAAAATGCCATTTGACTTACTCATCAGTTACACTCCACAAGTACATCAGCCAACCAGAAAGACAGACATCCCATCCCTCAAACAACAACTCTCATCCCTCAATGAAGCCAGGAAAGCCACCCAAGAGGCACGACGTAAAGTGCAAGAATCCTGGATCAAAGAATGCCCATGACATTCACCATTCCCCATCAAATCCAAAGTCTGGTTAGAAGGAACAAATCTATGCCTACCAAGTAACATCACACCCAAGTTATTGCCAAGGAGATATGGACCTTTCAAGGTAGTCTCCCAAATATCAAAAGTTGCATACAAAATCAAATTACCCCCTACCTGGAAGATTCACGACGTATTCCACACCTCCCTACTCACGCCATACAAGGAAACCGATCAACATGGCCCCAACTTCCTAGAACCACCACCTGACATTCTAGAAGGCAAACCGGAATGGGAAGTCGAGCAAATCCTCAGAGAAAGACTATTTGGTCAATGGAAGAAAAGGCAATACCTTGTGCACTGGAAGGGATACTCACCAGCTCATGATTCCTGGGTTAACTCTGAGGATCTCCATGCTCCGGAGTTACTAGCAGACTTTGAAAGTCAACCAAACAGTATAAGAACCCTTGGAATCTCAGACGACTCTCCCTATCCCCAACCCCCATGTCTTCAGTCAACCACAAACTCCCTAGCACAGGATTCACCACCTCTACCATCTTCACCCTGGGCACCAATGATGGCATCATCCTTATCCAAATGCACACCCACAACAATCAGCTCTACTTCTTTGGAACCTTTGTCCAATGTGGACACTTTGACATCCAATATCACTGGACCACCTGGTGACCTAGAAGAACCTCTAACACCATCAACATCGACCACGAAGCAATCATGGTCCCAGTTAATAATGAAGAGCCTATTATCCAGATCCCAGTTAACTATGAAAGACTTCCATTTGCACCACATCCCCCAGAGTACTACCCCCCAAATGTCATCATCCCCAACGTTGTCCCCACTAGCGCTACTAGCGAGAGTAGCAGCAACAAAACAACATCTACCCAAGAACCAGGAAATACCCCACTCCATGTCACCAATCCTGATCCCTCTACCCCCACAGAAGAAGCAGAAAGCAACAACCAGTCTGAACAATACACTGATGCTGGACTCCTTGATCCAGACCACCTCCTCCATATTGCTCAAGAAGAAGCATGAGGAATGTCTTAAAGACATGATCTGACTTAGTGACAAGTGGACCCTTCTCAATAATCAATTCAAGAACATCACAGTCGCTAGAATGTTCAGAAAGAAGGATAGCAATGCCACCCTCTACCTTTATCATTTCCATTGACATCTCTATGATATGGTCACTAAGGAGCTCCTTCAATCGATCACCAAGGAACACCTTCAAAAGAAGACCAATCTTCCCTTTGGCACACTCTTCCCTCATTATCGCATTCTATAGGACCAATCATTCCTTGAAGGACTTCAAACACTCCTTAAGAAACAAAGAAGAAATATAAGAAGTCCATTACCTGTATTCATACCCAGCCCTACTCCCTTAGGAACAGGATCAGGAGGATCCGTTATCATCCTGGAAGCACCACCCTCAGCCCCAGCCATCATACCATTATCACCTATCAGACCAAAGCCAGTCATCTTACCCCACATCCACCTGTCTTCATCCCTGCCGACATTGTTAGCACCAGTCATTGCACCATTACCTCCAATCCCATTGGAACCTGTTGGACCACCCTTAACAGAAACATTAACATTTCCCCCTGTGACTATTCCCCCCAGTCCACCACTTGTGGAATTACCTTGTGCCCTGGCACCACCACTTCCCCTAGTTCCCTGGGGATCACATCAACAAGAATATTTGTCAATGGAACAATATGAACTGCCAGTTCAAATGGACGAAACACCTGATCTGATCAACATACTGTTACCCCCATCATTACCTATATCAACACATTCATTAGCCCCTGCAACTAGGCAACAAGAATATATCCCATTGCCACCAATTAAGAAGATGACTCCCTCTTCACTCGACCTCATTCCACTTCCATGGGATATACCTCCCTTCCCAAGACATGTCTACCAACCATCACCTCCAGTTGGATCTTTGTCAGACCTCCCCCTCATTGTCTCAATGACTCCCAGTTGTACCACCCCCTTATGTCACCGCCACAAAGTGAGGGCAACACTGATTCAGTGTTGGGTTAGGTAAGCTGTCCTAACTTGGCGGTATGTCACGTGGATAGCTTGGTGCCAAGTTGTAGTCGATATAGAAGAAGTGGTTCCTGCACTAGAGTAACGTCCTAGTACCCACTTATAGAGGAATGTAAGAGAAGAGAAGGGAGTTGAATTGACAGGAGATTCAACTTGCTGTCTTAGGGACAGCAGCAAGCCTCTTTTATACTAGATATACAAGGACGACTAATCAC
>Ga0307510_10008522_pt1 | contig 12224 bp, 13 predicted proteins | sample 12_EM_MG_FD_207224 | JGI IMG/M metagenome (GOLD analysis project Ga0307510, IMG submission 207224) | Populus trichocarpa ectomycorrhiza microbial communities from riparian zone in the Pacific Northwest, United States - 12_EM | ecosystem: Host-associated > Plants > Roots > Unclassified | place...
ATTTATCGATCACTGACCTCGTCCTCAACTTCTCGCTCACGTTCACGTTCTCGCTGACATTGTCGAAGCTCGTGGTCGAGAACAGCTACAGGGTGACCAGAGAGCTGTCGCGCAGCGATGAACTGTCGAATGGCTTCCTCTTCCTTGACACATTTTAACCGCTTGGGTCCCTCTAAGTGAAGGTTTTCTAGCATGGGTAACACTTCAATCACACTTTCTCCTTGGAGGGCAGGTGCGACAAGTGGAGCTACTCCACGAGATAGGACCAAATTTTTCACAGCCCTGAACGGCTGTAGAAGTTCCAGCCATTCTGTGCTCTCAATATCGTCTCGCCAATGTGATCGATACGAGAGGATCTTTAGGTGCTCCAAGGTGGAAAGGGGAGGCAAAGACGTACTACAGACATGTGCGAAAGATGAAAGCTGCCAGTCTGACGGTGGAAATAAGATTCGCAAAGATAAACCTTCATGAACAGCCGTCCCTTGCGGTGAAAATCTGACCTCGGTACAACCATCGTAAAAGTTTATGTTTGCTCGATAGTGTGCCTTGATTATTTCTGTGCGACTGATTAAGTGGCGGAGTAGTGGTGTGTCAAAGGTCAGTTGATTAAAGAATGTTATCTTGAAATGATCGAGTAAGGGTGTATCAATCAGGGATACGATGTCCTCCAGGTACTCGCTATTGCCTTTGAAACTAAACTTGGTGAGAGCAGGGAGGTCAATGCGTGTGAGCGGAAGTAGACGCTGGTTTCCACTGTTGACTCGAAATTGAGGTGATCGGAATCCGAGGCGAAAAGATTTGAGCCTTGTCAGCGCAGACAGACATGTGACCATCTCCTCGGGTGAAATGTATCCGGAAAGGGGAATGGACCAAAGGCGAAGAGTTCCAAGATTTCGGATAGACAAGAGTAGCCTCCTCACTTCCGGAAAAGGAATTCCAGAAAAGCCGAGTGAACGGAGACGTGGGGCAGATCCACCTAGGAATGACTCAGGAAGGGTCGGCACATTTCCACCATCCGAGTACAACTCCAAGTGTGTCAGTTTCGGGAATGGCTTCTCCACCGCCGCGATTTTTTTCATCAGAGAATTCGGAATGCCCCGGATGTCAATTTTACGCACGCGACAGTGCTGCTCGAGTGCTTTAATGATGTTGTCCATACCCCTTGGTCGCTTCCCTTTGGCCATAAAGTCAATGACGATAGGCAACGCTGGCCAGATGTCCAGCATCTTCAGTGGTCGTTTTGGGGTGCAAAGCAGTCGTAGGTGCAGGCGTCGAGGTGAATCAAACACAACAGACCGCCATCGTCGGCACACGTGGACAAGAGTATGCCATACATCTTCATCAGCACCAGGTCGATCCACATAAAAGCTGAATATTTCTACGAGGACGGTGTTTGGGAGTACCTCGATAGTCACCGGCGGGTAAAGCTGGTCTGTACAGCGCAACTCGATGATCGTCCAAGAGGAACACGTGGACTATCACTCACCTCGCTGATCCTCAGAACACAACGCTTCTCGTCGACGTGTAACGCTCTCTCTTGCCTTTGAGTTCTCGACAGTGGGCATTGGCGATGAAGTCACGTATAAGGAGATAGAGCTGGGGTTTTGGGTTTCGAGGAGGCCGAAATATGCTGTTGTAGGGTGAGCGCTTCTGCTGAGTGCGGAAAGCACCGAAGGCAAGGAAAAGTGTTACTAGTAGCCGGCCCGTGGAGCCGAAACCGCGTGTCTGACGACGGTTCGAGTTTAAGGAGCGCTGCGTCGTGCTCAGCCTTACCGTCCTGGCCCTTACGGCACCACTCATATTCCGACTCCCTCTCACTCCAAGATTCTTTGGTAAGGCCCGCATGTCCGCTGCCCGAGGATACACGACACAAACCCGGCTAACCATTTCTGGCGTTGCCTCCAGCTCTTAGGTGAATATTTCTCGTATACATTGCACCGTGTCTCTTGGCAGGGAAGAGACTCAATCAAGGTTTCACGCCAAGTCTGCTCTTTGCGTCCAAGGACGCCACGCTTCCAGGTAACTGTAGCCTCGGTCTGGTTCGTTTGAAAATCCTAAAAAGTACAACTGAGTCGACATTGCGTTTTCCTGATGCTTCACCTGTTGACGACTTGTGTCCAGTGATATGATTATACATCGGTGGTTTTATGTACCCGCAATCACGGCAGGATCGCTTCTTCTTCTCAAACCACCTATTGGTTGTGATAACGAACGAGCATGGTTGTGAAACAGGGATCTCACTGGAACCCGAAATTAGCAGTATCCGCGGATAGTATGGCTTCTTTCCGAGGATATACAAGAAGGAGAATCGCCACTCGTTGGATGTCTGCTGTCACCATCCACGAGTTGGGTGCTCATGAGTAAGCTATATAAGCGGCGACCACCCCAGGGCCACGCAGTTGTCGAACGTTTTCAAGACTCTGCCAGGAAACCCCGCATAAATCGCCGCGATGACAGATCGCATTCCTCCACCGATTGAACCCTTGGAAGAAATTCATGGGATGGTTCTCCGTTGGCCACAAACCAGGATCTGCTCACGCACCAGCGGGGCCTTTAGGTAGCGCTGCACCAGGGGGGATACTCCTCGGCTTTTCTCGTTTCGCCTCACCACGGCCTCTCGATCTCTTTTTGTTCTGTCTTTTCGTCTTCATCGCCATTTCCTATGCAAGAAGCCCAAAGCGGAAGCTACCTCCCCACCCACGACGCACCCCAATTATCGGGAATCTATCTCAGATGACGGACAAAAAGTGGCTATTTTCGCGAGAATGCAAGGAACAATTTGGTGAGTACCGAGATTTGCTCAGAAATGATACTGACACTGACACACGAGCACCGTGGGCACCACCAGGCGAGGTCATGTCTCTCGATGTCTTCGGAAAACCCACCATCGTCTTTTAATAGTTTGAAATCGGCCTTCGAGGTGCTCGAGCGCCGAGCCCGTAATTCCTCAGGCCGCCCTCGGCTCATTGTGGCGGGCGAGATCCTCAATCAAGGTTTAGGGCTGGCGCTGGTAGATCATGGAGATCTGTGAGTATCGCGCGGAGCGGTCCTTGGACCCCAGATTATTAACGCCAACACATTTTCACAGCTGGAGTCGCCTGCGGCGTGCCTCCCATGACGCTCTCACCAAGAGGGAAGCACAGCGCTACTACCCTATTCAGATAAAGGAGGCGAATATCTTGATCACCTCGCTCCTGACCAATCCCAAGGACAGAAAGCAACACTTCATGCGAGCCGGAGCCTCCACAATCATGGCGATGGTGTACGACTATCCAACACTCCCATCGGCACATGATGAGGCCATCGGAGAAATCGATAAAAATTTTCAACAGGGCTCACAGGCGGTTAATCTTGGGGCTTCTCTTGTCGATTTTCTTCCCTGGATGCTACACATTCCCCAGAGGTACGGGCTTTCTCTACAGTTTAAAGATCGTACTTATCTTATCTCTGACGAGTCTCTAGATTTGCGAAGTGGAAGAGAGAAGCGTTGGAACACTCTGCCGAGCGTGCCGAGTTGTATCTACGACTATTCAACCGTGTCAGAACCGATCTTGTATGTCCTCGTGTCAGAATGTGTGTGGTGCCCGAATAACAGAGCCGCATAGATGAGTGGTGGTGTCCGTCCTAGTTTCAGTGCATCGTTGATCGAATTGCGTGATCGGTATCGTCTATCTGAGAAGGAAATGGCATACCTCGCCGGGAAAACGTAGTAAGTCATCGTTGCTTCCTGTCTGTGCGAGGAATTACGATGCGTCATAGTGCTGCTGGATCCGAGACTACTTCTACCCTGCTGATGTGGTGGACACTTGCCATGGTAGCCTTCCCTCAAGTGCAACGCAGGGCGCAAGCCGAACTCGATGCCGTCGTCGGCCGTACGCGTCTACCTACATTTGCTGATGCCTCGCACCTCCCATACGTGCATGCAGTCATCAAGGAGGTTCTACGCTGGAGACCTGCTATACCACTCGGAATGCCACACAAAGCTACGGAAGATGATTGGTATGATGGTATGTTCATTCCGAAAGATGCAACATGTGTGGCCAATATATGGCAATGCAATCACGACCGTGCCATATTCGGTGACGATGCCGATGAATTTAAGCCAGAAAGGCATCTCGACGACAAGGGAGAGCTGTTACCAGGGCCCATTGAAACAAATCAGGAGGGTCATTCGACGTTCGGATTTGGCCGGCGCATATGTGTGGGCAAACACTTGGCGAATGACTCGCTCTTCATACACACAGCAAGGATTCTATGGGCGGTGTCCCTCGAGTGCGCGCAGGACGAGAATGGGAAGGACGTACTTCCAGACATAAATGGGTTCGTGGCAGTGGGCATTATAATGTATGTGCTCCTGCTAGCAGAGCAGTTTGAAACGTCGCTGACATCCTACATAGCCGTCCTGTGCCGCACGACTGCAGGATTACGCCACGTTTCCCTGAAGTGGGGACTATTCTTGCGGAGGAGGCTGAGAGTTTCGAGGGTTGAATGGTTTAGTATGTGACAATGTTAGGGCGATAGATTGGCGAGGTCGAGTAAACGCGAGGGTTTTTTTGTGTACAAGACAACGCAATAGAGAGTAGTCAGTATTTTTTTAAGCAAGCTAGGCATGAGCTGAGTTGAGCTGATGGTGACGGAGTGGTGACGGGCGCTGAGGTATTTGTATTTATTTGTACTGAATTTAAATCACGTGCTCCATTCAAACCTTTTCTCTCTCATCACTCATCTAACAACGACCTTTTTGGCTCGTCTTGACCCGCCCCAGCTGCAAGCAGAGTTGACGGTCTGCTCAATACCTCCAGCATGGGAAGAGGCATCGAAAAGAAGCAACTAAATCGAATGTTTTCGGACTTCGGACGTCATCACTTGTTAGGATGACGTCCGGTAATTGTATCGCACGCTCAACGCGGTCGTTGCTCTGGCGACGTGTAGGGAGCACTGTCACGGTAATCCGACCTACGTACCACCCGTGAGTGAGAGAACAAGACTCGTCTGCTGAGGATATGTCCAATTGTTGAAGGTGCTTGTTCATGGAACGGGGAGCTTTGGTCGTTGGGACGAATGGGACTGAATGGTGTGTAGGTCCAAGGTGTTCGAAGGAGAATGTCTAGGGAGAGTAAGTTATGCCCTATATACAGCGAACACGCAAGCATCCTGATGAATCGGTGCTGGTCCTAGTACGGTGTGATGGCTTCTCGTAGCCTATTCGTCGCCAAGACAAGATCACTGGGATTTGAATGAAAAAGTCAAATACTCTCACAAGCCCAATTCCCGTCAAAGTACGGGCATCTATTTTTTAAGTTTCGTTCGCTGGTAATTGCAAGACACCCCTTCACTAAGTCTATCGGCTCATTCTCGCCTTTGCACTGCTCAACAAGTACACCTGGCAAGTTCGAATCAGCATTACGTCGACTAGTCTGCTCCTAAATGCGATACACTCACCGAATCAAGGCTATTCTTGAAGCTCTGTCGACTCGAAATGTTTGCAAAGTGCCTTTGCAGACGCCCAAATCGTTCACTCTGGAAAAGTGCCTCGTGCACCCGCGGACCCATTCCCTCCGCATACTTCCCAATGTCGTTGCGTAAGAACAGATCCGCCCGGCTAAGGAACGGAGCAAGAGCGGCGTCTGCTATCGTAAACCCGTCGCCGACAGCGAATCCAGTAGGCGGGAGCAGCTCTTGGACTTCGGCGACCCCCGCGATCAAGCTGTCTTATGACTCGCCTCGATAGAAGAATGCGACATATGGCGGGAAGAACTTGTTCGCGACGGCGTCGATGAAGAAGCGCACTGGCACGCGTGCGCGCTGGACCGGATCCTTTGGAAGTAGGCCAGATCCAGGGTACAAGTCCGCGACGAACTCGAGCATGACAAGCGATTCAGCTATCTTTTCTGGCTCTGGTGATGGATGCTCGGGGTCTGACTTGGGAGATCCATACACAAGAGCGGGCACCTGTCAGTTACGCAATTCAGATATCGATGAAGGCAATCTGGGGCGATGAATGACCAACCTTGCCCGCTGGGTTTATTCTTGATGCGTACCACTCAGGGTTGTTTTAGCACTACACATAGTCGCATGAAAACGGTTGACCAACCCGATGAGCCACAAGGGCAACCCCGCATTGCGGCATGCCCGGGCCGATCAAACCGAAGAACGCATGTATACGACACGACAAGAAATCATTAATCATCAATCAAGATCTCCGCCACTCCAAAGTGCGAAGAAAATGTTCGGAATGGTAAAGGCATTATTTTCTCCATTTTTTCCGTATTTTTCCGGGGCTCCTAAAGCACACAGCACACTCATTTCCCGTTATGCCTCGTTAACCGCAGTCGTCCCGCACCCCTTTTACTACCTCTCCATTCTACTACGACCCCCGATTGCCCCTGTATCCCTGTATCACTTTCGAATCGCTTCGAAGTGACCCAACCCCTTTTCTTCTTCGTTTGTAACTGCTTTTCTCAATAATGTAGAAAACATGTATAACTCAAAAAGCCTGTATTGTGTCGCAAGTAGACGTATCATCAGTTTTGTTCTCTTCTATCCCTCAAAAACCCGTGTCCCTCTCTCGTCCACTCAAGAGGTTTTCATTAGCCTTACTCATTCATCGCTCAGCTTCTCTTGTCGTCTCAAGACCTTTCGCGCCTCACCGCCAATCGTACCGGCGCCCTCGGACCCTATCACGCCGATTGCAAAACACCAGGTTATGGGACCTGGAGTCGCAAATTAAACACAATCAAATAGCGCGCACTTCAACCTATTTGACTGTTTGACATTTTAAACTATCACCTCTATCACTATGGGCAACGATCGGACTACCATCACCAAACTGGCCACGAACGGACTCAACTGGGTCACCTACCACAATCGCATGATATCGGCTTTCTACTGTCGCAGATGGTTGGAACACCTCAGCACTACCACCGTGCCTCAAAGTTATCTCGACGCCGGCGATATCAACGGAATGTCCCCGCAGGCGCGATGGGCATCGGAAGAACGCACAGCCAAAGAAATGATCGCAGAATCAGTCCCCGACCATGTCTTCAATCGGATCAAGACCAAAACAACCACTATGGAACTCTGGGACGCGCTCAAAGGCCTCTGCCAAAGCCGATTCAAATTGATTATCATCGATTTGAACAAAAGGGTGCAAAACGCGAAGTGCGGAGAAGATGATGATATACGCGCCCACATTAACAAGCTTGATGACATGCGAGAACAGCTATCGGCCATGGGCAAAGTCATCGATGATCAAGAATACGCCTCGATCCTACTCGGATCTCTTCCCACATCTTATGCGCCGACCATCAGCTTGATAAATACTATGGCCGTCATGACCGGTCTGGATATCACCCCCGATCGAGTAGCCCGATTAGCCACCAACGAATTCGACCAACGCATGATCGCCGCAGGCAAATTCAACAATGGCCCGGACGAGGCCTTCGCCACTGAAGATCAAAAGAAAGATCGATCAAATTTTGAATGCTACAACTGCCACAAGAAAGGACACGTCAAGTCCAAATGCTGTGCCAAAGGAGGCGGTAAGGAAGGTCAACGCCCACCCAGAAACAACAATCGCATGAGCAAGAGCAACCGCAACAATCGCAAGAGCAACGTTAATCAGAATAACGATAACGCCAACTCGGCCAACGCGGACACAGAAGCATGGGCTGCGATCGAAGAAATCGAAGAAACAGAGGCTGCCGTAGAGGGCATAGACGAAACCGATCACTCTGACATTCAGCAGATCGTTTACAGCGCGGGTTACTAGATCCAAAGACCAGAAATCGAGATCAAGCTCTATGACTCCGGAGCATCTAGGCACTAGGCATATGTCCCCCTTCTTTAATCGATTCACCAATTATTGCTCCACCCCCCCGCGCCCTATAACTGTTGCTAATAAACGCCTCAGCCTGGAAGTTGTGTTTATGATCACAAAATACATTCTAGATGATGACGAGAGACGACGATATCACAGCCGTTGGTTGTCGTTTCACGGCAACATTGGCCATGATTAAGTTTTGCTGTGGGTCGTGTGGATCGCAGAAGACCAGATAAGTCAGGGATGTTCACGTAAAATCAAATATAGACATAGCATTTCTGTTCCTCTCTTCAAGTTGCAGATCTCGGGGATTGAGTGAAGATAATAAAGTGCAGCGATGCTTACTTAGCGCCATGTCAACTAGCCGAACGGAGCAACGTAGATAATTGATGGCCTAGGTGGGGCCAATTGCTATTAATGTTGTCGCTCCGGGGACGGTATGCCATTACTACCGGCCGTGGCTTCTGTATGAAACGGGGTTTGCGAAAATATATTGCATGGACGTACAGACTCCATACTTTCTTAAATTTTACTTTTTTTACTTGAAAAAAGTGATAAAAGTACAAAAAAGTACAAAAAGTAAATTCAGGGTTTTCCTGATGAGCATATACAAAGGCAACCGTGACGAAAGTGGTGTATCAATACGGGGAAAGTACGCAGGAAGTAATGTCACACGGCGGAAGCATTGGGTCGAGCGCAAGCAGTGATGCTAGAAGGGAGGCCCCTCATACTAAAGACAGAGCCGCTTAATGATACTATGCGGAGTGGAAGGCTGCTCTGCTCTCGGGAATCTCGTTCGCGGACACCAATACCCGTCTGCGCGTGGTTCCGGGTTGGTAGCCAGTGGTGACGCTTACTTGATAGTAGCCAATAACTGGCATCCCAGGGGTCGAAAAATAGGTGTAAATTCTGTAGAAGAATGCAGGAGATAAATAGAGGGTAGAGAACGTCAATCAGATGGAAAGCAGAGAGCATTTGTCGCTCAAGTTGTCGCTGACGTTATAGAAAACCACGGGTGGTACAGAACAGCTACAGGGTGACCAGAGAGCTGTCGCGCAGCGGTGAACTGCCGAATGGCTTCCTCGACAGGCTTTGACTGTTGGGGCCCCTCTATGTGAAGATTTCGTAGCATGGGTAACACTTCCGTCACTCCTCCGGCTCCAGCAAGCTCTTGGAGGACAGGTGCGACAAATGGTCCATCATATAGGACCAAATTTTTTACAGACGTGAATGGGTGTAGAAGTTCTATCCAGTGTGTTTTCTCAATACCGTCTTGCCAATGTGATGGATTCGAGAGGATCTTGAGGTGCTCCAAGGTGTAGAGGAGGGGGAAAGACGAGCTACAGACCTGTGCTAGAGAGGAAAGTTGCCAGTCCGACGGTGTACATAAGATTCGCAAAAATAAACCTTCGTGACTGGTCATCACTTCGTGACTAGCCATCACATTTTGCGATGAAAATCTGGCCTCGGTGCGGTAATTGTAGAATTCTACTTCTGCTCGATAGTGTGCCTGGATTATTTCTGTGCGGCTGATGAAATGGTGGAGTAGGGGGGTGTTATATATCAGTTGATTAAAGAATGTTATCTCGAAATGATAGAGTAGAGGGGCATCAATGAGGGATACAATGCCCTCCAGGTACTCGCAGTTGCCTTTGAACCTAAACTTGGTGAGATCAGCGAGAACGATGCGCATGAGTGGAGGCAGACATCGGGTTCCGCCCCCGACTTGAAATTGAGGTGACTGGAATCCGACCTCAAATGATTCGAGCGCTGTCAACGCAGGCATGCAGGTGACCATCGCCTCGAGTGGAATGTGTCCGGAATGTGGAACGGACCAAAGGCGAAGAACGACAAGGTTTTGGATTGACAAGACGAGCCTCCTTATTGCCGGAAAAGGAATGCCACACAAATCGAGAGTGTGGAGACGTGGGGCAGATCCACCGAGGAATGAATCAGGAAGAATCGGCACATATTCTTCATTCGTGTTAAGCTTCAAGGATGTCAGTTCCGGGCATGGCTTCTTCATCTCCGCGAATTCTTTCATCAGAGAATTTGGAATGTCCCAGATGTGGATTTTGCGCGCGCGCCAGTGCTGCTTGAGTGCTGCGGCGATGTTTGCCATATTCCCCAGTTGCATCCCTGTGGCCAAGAATTCCATGAGGATAGGCAACGCTGGCCAGATATCTAGGATCTTTTGTACTCGTTTTGGGGTGCAAAGCAATTGTAGGTTAAGGCGTCGAGGTGAACCAAAAACAACAAATCGCCATTGTTGGCACACGTGGACTAGGGTATGCCATACATCTTCACTGGCACCAGGTCGATCCACATAAAAGCTGAATATTTCTAGGAGGACGGTGTTGGGGATAGTAACCGGCGGGTAGAGCTGGTCTGCACCGTGCGAGTCTAAGATCGTCGATGAGGAACCTGTGGGTTATCGCTCACCTCGCTGATCTTCAGCACACAGCTCTCTTCGTCGACGTGTAATGCTCTCTCTTGCACCTGATTTCTTGACAGCGGACATTGGAGATGATGCGGTTATGTCACGTATCAATATCAAAAGTTGGAGATGGAGCTGCCCGTGGAGTTTGGGGTTTTGCGGACAGCGGAGGCCGAAATATAGGTCGTGGAATACATGTGTCGTGAGTTAAAGTTTTCCAAATGCATGTTATGACCAAGTACAACGTACAGTGCCTCAGGCCCCAAGCTTCAAGCTTCAAGGGCGCCAGGGCGATCAAGGTCGGCCCTGGCCCTGTGGATTGCACAGTCCCTCGCCGCCGACCGCAACTGCCAGTGTGGAGGCATATACGGTTTACTAACTGGGATGGCTGTGGCTGTGATGCGGATTGTTCACCATCCTGGCATTATTAGGTGACAATTGTAGGGTGAGCGCTTGCTGAGCGCTGAGCGCGTGCATGGAGCAGGAATGGAACACTGGAACAGGCAACTCCTCAGGTCCGCCAGGGACGGCCCGGGGAGTCGTCCGGGTCCTGTCGAGTTCGAGAGAACCGTCGTGCCCAACCTCGCTACCTTGCTCATATTCCGGCTTCCTCTCATTCTCCGCGATTCTTTTGTTCCCTCTTTGTGTGATATTAATATGTATACTTTCGACTCGGTTCTCCCAGTTGGTCTCTTGTATTGCACTCGTACTAGTTTTTAGTACTAAGGTTACGTCTGACAAACTGATACAAGCAGTACTAGTACTAGTACGCCGCAGCCCCATAGGAGTGGCGTACCCGTAGGTATGTCAGATTGCGTTGGACTGAAAGAGAGCTCCTTTCGAGAGAGAGAGTCCCCCTCTTCCCTGCGCGTGCGCTCTAACGGGCCCGTAGCCTAAACTAGTTCACGGCGCTAGTGTATTATTAATATGATGAGATGATTGAGGGATAAACGCGAGTGCGATACGAGTAAATGAGGGATGAGAGCGCAAGTGAGATCATACAATGGGAAAGAGCGGAACTACCACTCTCTTAGGTTGTTCTCTATTGTCTGTGCAGCTTTATATACGGGGTAGACTAGTGTAATCAGGAGGCCTTGTGTAAGTCGTATGTGACCAATCTTATATAATCTATTATGCAGTCGGGCTTGTCGGGCTGCATCCCTATCGGGCCGCGTCCTAATAACTATACAGTGTTGTCATCGGCCTTCCCTGTCCGTCCTGGCGATGACACAATGTGGAACTTGTGTCTGAAAAGTCATCACATGTTCTCACTGTCCAATGCTGATTTTGAGCTATGGCCCATGCTTAAGTTTGACCGTGGGGCTTTTCCAGGCCTCCTCGTTCTCATTTCTCCCCCCCCCCGCTTGATTGACCTTTGTAAGGCTGGCAGTTGCGCTAGGCTCGGAATGCCTATTTTCCTCATCGCCGACACCTCTGACTCACCTTGCCCGACATCTTCGACGCCACAGGGCAGCGCGCACGCGTTGCTGCCCTCTCCATTCTCTAATGTCGCTCTTGTTATTGTTGTTAGGGACACGTAGCTACATTGTAAATAGGTAGAAAACTTATATATAAATCCGAGTGCAGCACCGTGAGCCTCAGAAAACGCTGCGCGTGTCTCCCGGGTAGGCAACGAGTGCCACCGGTTTTGCGTCGCGTTTACCCCATCTCTCTCTATCTCACCCTGGGGATTATCCTCGAACTCACAAGTAGATGCCGTCTCTACCCTACACCTTCCTTTCCTTACTCGTGGCCTTTCTCTTATCAAAAGTGTCATTGCTTGCTCTCTTCTATTGTCTTCCCTTCTTACGGCCTTCCAATACGCCTCACGAATTCACAATATTCACACACGCATGAACACACATTGTATCTGGAACGTATTCACGGACCTAGTGGACATGTGTCATCATAACACAAACCAAATTTCTTTCTCGGTCAATGCAGTAATTACAAAGCACCCCTCGC
>Ga0307510_10008524_pt1 | contig 12223 bp, 12 predicted proteins | sample 12_EM_MG_FD_207224 | JGI IMG/M metagenome (GOLD analysis project Ga0307510, IMG submission 207224) | Populus trichocarpa ectomycorrhiza microbial communities from riparian zone in the Pacific Northwest, United States - 12_EM | ecosystem: Host-associated > Plants > Roots > Unclassified | place...
CCATCCCACAGAAAGCCATTCTGAGGTTGGAAAAATAAATGCAAGACATTGGCCACATTTACTCCTTTTTCACTTTATTTGTTAATTTTTCTTTGTTGTTTAATGGTGCCGAAGAGAGTGATGGTTCTATGCAATGGTTTCACTTTTTCGATGGTATATTTCTCGGTCAATGGTATCCGGAAGGGTTTCACGCCAAGATCATGGTATTGAAAAGGTTCACCCGTGATTTTGCCTGCTAATTTAGGTTAGCCCGGGAAATAATCCCTGTCCCCTACGAAAACTTCCCCCCTTGCGTAGAATTTCATAAATACTCTACGAGTAGTAAGCGTGCGTCTTATTCAACATTTTTGTTATCACAGGAGGAAGGGTAGCTAAAGTTTTGGGTTACCGATTGGACCAACAATCGTTACCAGATTTCTGGGCTCGCCTAACTTTGGATTGTGCCTTATTTATGGAATTCAGCGGTACAAGCACCAGTATGGACGTCTAAGATATTAAGTTTTTTACTGCGTAGGAAAACCTAGCAACAACATGCTACCAGACTGCCTTGCTGTTCGGCGATTTTGCTCCTCTTACCACCACTGAAGGCCCTACATACCGCAGAAACTCAAATAGAAGAAAAATGTGCTCGGACGTTGGAATCCCCCTTCTCAGCTACGCGAGGGGAACAACACAGCAAACGAGAAAACCTCTGGATTACCATGCGCTTGCCGGTCAATCCTTTCGGGTACCATCGACCGGGGGTGTACTCGGGTCAGGGGATAAATGATGAGATGGACAGGGGTTTATGGGTCCGGGTGCTTGGTACAGTAGAGGTGAAAATGATTTAATTTGGCAGGAATAATGCCAGGAAGGGTAAAAAGCTTTGACATCTTGACCCCCTGTCCGTCTCATCATTTACCTCCATACCCGAGTACACCATCGAGGAAGTGGAGCCTTCAAAGGGGCAACCCCCATTGCAATGAACAACGAACAACGAACAACGAAGTCTTAACACATTCGGTATCTCTTTATCCCTTAAACGATGTGGGGTAAATGGAAAAAAATGACAGAAAAAATAAAGAATTACTTCAACCCTCCTAGTATTTTTCTAGAACCTCCTCGCAGTTACCTTTTTAACCATTTTCTAGGGATTCTTGGTTGAAAAACTATCCCACAGAAAGCCATTCCGAGTGTGGGGAAATAAATATAAGGCATTGACTGCATTTACACCTTTTTCACTTTATTTGTTAATTTTTCTTTGCTATTTAATGGTGACCGAAGAGAGTGATGGTTCCATGCAATCGTTTCCTGGTTGATGGTATCCGAAAGGGTTGACCGCCAAGCACATGGTATTCTAAAGGGTTGCTCGTCTAAATAACTTGGTATCTAACATACATCGATGTTTAGAGGAGAGATGAGAAGGGGAAAGAAATAACAAAGCAAAGAGAACGAAGATAAAACCGACAGAGAGCAAAAATCTATTACGAACTGGGAACCGGGATAAGCTTGCATATCGTAAAAAGGTGGCCTAAACTTCGTGCCGCGACCGCAGCGCTGGAGCGTAATTCCTTACTGCGACTTATATTACAGCGGATTCGAAAATAGAAAAAGGGAATCGTGGGGTAATAGTTCTGGTACTAGCGTAGAGAGTGAATGGCCTTTCCGGAACAGGCATGGGAATAATTTTGCAAAGGAATTAGTGTGCAGGGTCCCTCCAAAAGGTGGTAGGTATATGGCTTCGGGATTAGGTGGCGGTGTGGGTAAGGCTTCGAAATCCATTATCGACTTTGTGATATCCTGATCGCTCCTCGTGGCACGGTGCGAGTGTGCGGTAGGCCTCACACCTCGGGCTTGTCAGGGCTGACGTCTTTCGGCCCATGAAATAGCTGCACTACTGCCTCATGTCCTTTCTCGGCAGCCCACGAGATTGGTGTTCGGCCCTTACTATCTGGCCTGTTGGGGTTGACGTCTTTCCGTCCCAGTAACAGCCTCACCACGGAGCCATGTCCATTCTCAGCAGCCTTCGAGATAGGTGTGCGGCTGCTTTTGTCTGGCCTATCGGGGTTGACGCCTTCCCGTCCCAGTAACAGCTCCACCACTGCCTCATGTCCATTCTTGGCAGCCAGAAAGATCGGTGTTGTGTCCCAATTGTTCAGCATATCGGGGTTGACGTCTTTCCGTCCTAGTAGCAGCTTTACCACAGCCTCATGTCCACGCTCGGCAGCCCACGATATTGACCCTCTGCCGCCGGAGTCTGGCCTATCGGGATCAATGCCTTCCCGTCCAAGCAACAGCTCTACCACTGCCTCATGTCCATTCTCGGAAGCCCACGAGATTGGTGTTTGGTCCCAGACGTCTACCCTATTAGGGTCGACGTCTTTCCGCCCAAGTAACAGCTTTACCACTGCCCCATGTCCATTCCCAGCGGCCCACGAGAGAGGCGTTCGGCGGTGGCCATCGTCTGGCCTATCGGGATTTATCTCTTTCCGCCCTAGTAACAGCTTCACCACTGCCTCATATCCATTCATAGCAGCCCATATCAGCGGCGTAACACCACTTTCGTCCACCCTGTTTGTATCGACCCCATTCATCATTGTCAAACCCCTCCCAATCTCAACAAGCCCAAACATGGACGCAAAGTGCAGTCCTGTGAACTTGAAAAATCCCACACAATACGTAGGGTCCCAATGGGGCATGGGTTCCAAGAGTGGCCTAATTGATACATGGTATTCGTAGCGGCTAAAGAGTTTCAGGGCAAGCGCTTTCCCAACATCCGTGAGCTGGTTTTTGATGTGGTCTCCCCAGTATAACGCTGAATATTTCAGGAAGGGTAAGTGTTGAATACTCTGAACGCGAGAGTCCGAAAGAGCCATTACCTGCTGCGAATTCAGGTATGTCAAACAGGTCTCCGCAATTGCCGAGTGAGGACTCTGGAAAAGGCTACGATGATTGACCAAATACTCCCGGAGTGTGTGGTGGACGAGTCGAACAGTCGATCCCTCCTCATCCACCACAACAAATCCTTGACAGCAGCTCAACACTGTCTGTATTAAGGGAGCATCATCAGCACTGCAATCCGTCGATTCTATTTCCACCGCCAAGGCCTGACAGAGCTCCTCTGTTCCTAGCTGCCGTTTCGAATGACATATCCACATCAGAGCGGTCGTCCCGAGTCTTGATTTATAACCACCCTGTGCCTTGATCCGATCTAAGGTTGCGCCGTAGGTATCTTCTAGGCTCGGTCCATCGGTAATTGCCCGGAGCTTTTCTCGCCGCCCACGAATGGTAGTCTCCTGCATAATTGCGTTGAGGTTTAGAGAGACTAGCCGGAATCTTGATACATATCTGTCAGTGGATAGCTTAGGTAAGGTTCCATATTTAGCCAATTATACTCACATCTCCGAGGCAGCTTCCGGAATCTTCTCCACAATTTCTGCCTCTAATTTTACGCCCATCTCGCCCGAACTTGTGCTTTCGGCAAGTCTTGTTTGGATGTATCGAATAATGTCATCATTCGGGGGGCTTATCGATAACAGTGCTGTTCCTTCTATGAAGTGCTTTTCCACTTCATCACCAACATATGGTCTCCCAGTTAGGAACACCCGAGTGGTGGGGGAAATTTTGATGATATCCCTGAGCGAAAGAAGTACCTTGGCCTGATCTGGTGCGGCACACTCGTCCAGTGCATCAAGGCACAAAAACGTGGGCTGCGTAGATGAGAGGTTTCCCAACATCTTCACAATCTCAGAAAGCTGTAATTCCCGACCACCGATGAATTTCTTATGCCTTCGAAATGCTTCCGTTATTTCTTTGGGAATTTGCTCAAGACTACTAACAACCTGCTTCAACAGAGCTCCCAGGACACTCATCGCGGACTGTTCCTTTTGGGCCGCGGAGTCGAAATAGAAGCAGGCCACGACATTATCCTCTCCGGCCTCTCCCGGCTCGTCGCATAAGGTATCTATGACAAGTGAACTATAGTCGTAAATTGTCAGAAAGGACATCCAGTGTTGTGTTTTCCCTCTTTGACATCGGATGTCTTACCTGATGTAAGTCTTGCCGACCCCTAGATTGCCGGAGCAAAACATAGTTGCCTTTTGCGATTCACCCTGGCCATCGCCGTTCCTCCAGCTTCGAAATTCCTCTGTGCGTAGAAGCCAGTCACCCACGTCCTTAACCCGGGTTGTTCGAATGTCGTTGTGCCGTAAGTGGGGCTCGAGAGGCGACAGCCAAGTCAGGATTTCGGACCGATTATCGGTGACCGCAGAGTCATGACTGTTATTCATATTGAAACTATTGGCGCTGTAGGGAAGAGGGATAGTATCACGGTTCTGGCAGCCGGTAGTATTTAAAAAACAAAAAAAGCTATTACTATTTTGCGAGTTGGTGGTGTTGATAGAAATATTATATCCTGGAGAATTGGGATTATGGAGGGACTTGATAACGAAGCTTGGAGCTGGAGACCTTAGGAATATCGTAGAGGACAGGCTGATGAGGTGCGGTGGTGTTGGATAATCCAGAGTGAGGGGGGGGCTGGGCTTATCACTATTGTCCAGCCTGGCAGATGAAAGCTTAGGCCACACCTCCCGAACTTTCTCCAACTAATACCACGCCTCTAGTTACCAGTACAAATGTTACAAGTTACCGACGATCAGAGCCTGAACACAGGGATTAAAACCCCGTCCATGTACTCGAGTATGGAAGATTGTCTGTGCGGGTCCAAGTCTCCATACAAAATTCTGGTGCACAGACAATCAACCATACTCGAGTACAAATTTTTAATCCCTGTTTTCAGGTTCTTCATGCCGGGGACTTGTACTGTATGCCACAACTACTCGTCCCAGGGAAGAAGTATTCGAAAATACGAGTTTTGAGTTTGTATGGGCGCTCAGATAATCGCAGGGGTTTTACCATATATATTTTTAATCCCTGTTTCCGGATAATTCTTGCCTGGGACGAGTACATGAATACACCAGTGTAGCAACGAGGACTATTCAAACGGGAGTGTACTAACACATAGTTTTTGCCGTGATTCCTGCCATACGCTACCGTACTGTACCAAGCACTTCCATAACCTCTGACGACTGCTGTTATGATACGGGACAAATTCTAATTACCGGTGGGCCACCTCACCTGACATACCTCTCCTTCGACCAAGCTCATGCCACCGGCGAAACAAAACATCTCGCACAACAACGCAAGAAATAAATTCATACCACTCCACCACACCACAAAACCCCCAGCAAGGCACAGTACCCAAACACCCTGATCATTAACCACAATTTCAAATCAGATAAGCCAAAGCAGCCAAAGCGAGATCTGTATCATAACAAATTCTTCCAAACGCCCCAGATAACCCAACAACAACAAGCCCCCTCTCTACCTCTGAACTTCCTTGCACTTCATCTCCTGACAGCTCATCCCATTCTCCCTCCATCCCCGCCACCAAACCGGTCTGGGCCCCTTCCTCGGCGGATTATCATCAGAAATCATCTCGTCAGCTTCATTCTGCTTCAACGCCTCTCTCTCATCATCCGTCGTGATCTCCACCTCCCAGTGTCGCCCCTGGTAGCAATAGGGGTACATGTCGGCTGGATCATCCTCATGTTCCTCGCTCAGCGAATAACATATTCTAGCGCCGCAGCACAGGAATTCCTGCGTCTCGTTTTCATCGCCGAATTCATAGGGTTCTTCTATATAGTGTGTGACGGCGCAACCGCCCTTGTTGGCCAGTCTGTGAAAGGTTTTATGACAGTAAACGCAATGGCGGAGATCCGAAGCGGCCTAAATTCTGTTAGCTCTACTTTCTCCAAAAAAAAAGTTCATCAAGTTAAAGTTAAAATTGAAGAGGGGATCTTTATCGATTACCTCCGGGAATGCTCCAGAGAGGATGAGCGCTTCTACCGCTGGTCGTGACAAGCTCTTCAGGTGCTCCTCTAGTCTTTCCACCGTGGGATATTTTTCCCTCAGATTGTGGAAGGCCGGTTGTCGTGGTCTCGTCGCAAATTTCGCCGGCCGATCCGACCCGCCGTCGGTTTTTCGCTTAGGCGCGTGCGACATTATTCGGTAGATATCCTATAAACCTGAGCAATTGAAGTCCCCTCGCTGTCAATGGAATCCTCGGAGAACTCAGGAATTCTCCCTTCCCCGGTGGTGGTGGGGAGGGGGCATTCTACTTGTACCCTCCCGCCTCCCCACTCCCCCCCTCCCCTTTCTTCGCCTTGCGACAACTCTTTAACAAACACACAAGGCTGCAATGGCTTGTCGCTATTCCCCGCACTTCGGCAGTCTAGAATATAACTACCTGACCTTTTGCTAACGGGTTTGCGTTTGCATTTGCGGCTTCATTGGTCGACCGCTTCCCCACGCACCTCCATTCCATTCGCCCGCTGGCAATAACTGCATCTGCACACCCTCATCATGCCTTATCATTCGTCTAGCAACCGGAGATAAAAAAAGGATCCGCCTAGAATTTTAATCTGTTTGCCATCGTGATTGCGCCTTATTCAATAAGAGGATTGAGCGATACATGCGCCCGTCAAGATCCGCATCTCGCTGCAGCTCTTTTAGGGTTTGGAAATGGCAAGTACTCGTACAGTGCGAGTGGTTGTACTTTACCGTGCTCGAGTACCCGAGGAGAAAGGCGCCGATTCCAAGCATATACCCGCAAGCATTAGTTGGAGGACAACGACCGATTGCCAGCGAACGACGCGCGTGGGGTATTCTATGTGTCAATGTGCTCGAGGGGGAAAGCAACCGTCCATTGTCTGGACAATTGCCCCCGGATACTTTCTAAATTCCATGAGAGGTCTCCCATTCACCGTCTCCCCGAGTGACCGCACGTGAAAACAGCGTACAGCACTAACCTTCCCCATTAGTGTCCTATCACACCTAACCCTGAACAGCGCTCACCTACATACGTACGGTAATCTTAATTCTTCGGGTCCAACATCCGGAGTGCAGGAGAGCGGGGGCGCCATTCTTCGAGTTCCACTCGTCCTTCCATGGAGGAGTTTAATTCGGGCTGTAAGTGAGCGGCACCAAATACCGGGGACCATTGAGAAATCCTTAGGCCCAATCCCTTCCCTACTCTTTATCCCCTATCTCTTGTCCAGGATTCCAGAACAGGGACCGGTGCCGCTCAGTCGAGCAATCGGGCGGAAGGAACGCCCCAACAAATACTTGGTAAGAGAAAACCCCCCAGGAACCACCGCACCTATTGGACCGTAAGGTGGAGTGAAAGATATGGTACTCGAACTGGCCCGACTAACCTAAAAAGCTCTATTTAGCACCAAGGCTAACAGTACAGTACTTGAGGCGAACTCTTCCCTTCCTATCAATTGAGAATAGGCCACTAGGAACCTTTGACGAATACCCTCCCCATTCGCAGTTCTCGTGTGAGAAATCCCTCAAGTCTCCGGGGGGGGGGAATTGACGACATCCACCGTCCCTCCCTCCTTCCTTTCTCTTCGGTAGACAGCTTATCCCGTCATCCCTTCAAAAATCGTCTAATCCATTGTGAGTTCTAGCATCTATGCCCTTAAATAATAATAATAATCGTAAGCGAGGTCGTCCAGTCAGCGAATTGTTATCCATTGGGCTGCTGGGGGAGGCTGCGTGTGCGCCATAACACGAACCCGACAGGTTATTTGAAGGAAGAGGGCCGAAAAGTACTCGAGTGCTGTACCAAAAGCACATTGTGGAGGTGGGACCAAACATACGGCCGTGCAAGTAAATTAGGGTGCGGAGGGGAACGCTAACTGAATTCATGTCGCGCAAAGAATAAGAATATAATAAAATGTGTGCAATAAAAATGGTTATAAGTGTAGTAGCTCTGCGTTACCTGGTTCGTTTTTCAACATCATTGCTATTTGCCCGTAATATAATACGTTACGACGATAACTCAAGTCTGATAAGTCGCCTCTCTAACGGTCTAGATTTTCTCTTTGAGCTAATCGAATTACTATAGGACTACTGTGCGGGTGCGATGGCTTGGATGACATGACTAAATTGTGGCTCGTCGATAATTATTATCGCAAAGGCGTACGAATAGCTAACTCTTCACCTACAAGTAATAAATCAACATCAACATAGCGTGACACGAAATTTTAATCGGAGTTACTTGCTAGTTACATCATAGAAGTACATCTAAAGGGCCGCTTTGAAAGAAAAAAACTTAATGAAAAAGCAATCAAACATTGTGAATAGCCGCAGGTCCACCCTCATTGTACTCCACTCTTGTCATAAACCCGCAGCTGAGACCTTGGTCAACGATAAACAAAACCTTTGCTGCGACCTGAGCTCCCAGGAACGCCGCCTCCTCAAATCCGGCATCTTTCCATTCGGGAAAATACTCTGGTGGGCGCGGAAATTTAATGTTTGTCGGCGTCTGGCCGTGGCTGGAGTGGTGGCCGTGGTGACCCATGGCAGGGAGTGAGAGGTTAGAGGTAGTCGCAGCGACGAGAAGAGGATTGGCGCCAGTATGGCTGGAGGGGCCAGCCTGCGGGACGGGTGTTGATGTTCCGGTTGCAGCGGGGGTAGACATGTTGGAGGGCAATTCGGAAGAAAAGATAGTGGCGGAGGAAGGGGGAATGATGTACTTGCTCTGAATAGTTTGAAGCAAAGCTTCCTTAAAACCTATATTCGTTGTCAAAACTTGAATGCAAAGGAATATCCTATCAAACAGGGGAGACAAACCTCTAATCTTGGAACCATTTCCTACAAGGATGAGGCTTTCCCATAATTCTGCTCTACGGGAGACATCTTCGACCTTTGAAATAACCCTCCATATACGGTCCGTCAGTTCCTGTAAGATTCCACATTCTGCAGCCATAAAGCGCTCGACGCCAACTTGAATCTCCCTACGGATCTCGTCTTCGCCGATCTTGGGAAGCCCCTCCGCCGCTGCCCTTTTCTCTTCCTTCCGCCTCTCCTTTTCCTTTTGTTTGCGAAGCGCTTCCTCATCAATGGCGACAGGAGCCGGAGCCGGAGCCGGAAGAGGTGCGGCCTCAGTTTCTTGTGCGACCGGTGCTGCGGTATCTGTAGTTTGGAGAGTCGTAGTAACTGTAGTAGTAACCGTAGTTGTTTCCGCAGTATTTGTAGTTGTAGCTTCTGTAGTAGCTACTACTTCCGTAACGACAGCAGTCTCCGCGGCCCCGGCAGGCTTCGCAGGTTCGGAGACAGGGTCCTCTGTCTTGGGCTTCTCTGTGATGGTGCTTTCAACGGCGGCGGCTTCTGTGGTTATGGGTGGGACAGGAGCCACTACAGTTGCAGCAGCCACTTCCTCTGTGGTGGTTGTAGGCACAGGAGGGGGAGGAAGGGCAGGAAGGGTAGGAGGGGCAGGGGGAGCAGACTCGGTTGGATCAGCCGGGGCAGTTGGAGCGGCCGGTGTAGCATCTATAGAGGCTATCTCCGGAATGGGTGCGGTGGCCATAGGCGGAACCTCTGGGGCCACTGTTGCGACCGGAATAGCCGGAGGTGCTTCCGCGCCTACGACAACTTCAGGGAGCTTTGGCGCTGATACTGAGACAGCGGATTGTGGTTCGTCCAAAATCATTGCCGAAGACGAAGTTAGCTCGTCGCCGGGCTTCTTCTTCTCCACCACCCAGAAACTATTGGTCTCCCTCTCCCTGTTAGGTAACTTGCGCTCCGCCTCTCCGCGCTTCTCTTTTTCCCTCTTCGCAAGAAATTCATGTGTTTTCCCTGAGGCGACAATAGCAGCCACGTTCATGGTACCTTCCTCCTCATCAATTAAATCAGATCCATCCATCTCAGCTGCTCTCTTCATCTTATCGTTTCCTGCTGCAATTGCGGTGTTCACGGAACTCGCGTTTGGTAACTGGTGGCCAGAGTGCAATATTTCGCAAATGGGTGACCGTTTAAGCTGCTCGACTTCTTCATATTTCAAATCCGGCAGTAGCTTCATTAGATGTTTCGTCATCGACTCCCCACCCCAGCCGGGGACCGTCTCACGGGCTCGCTCCTGAATAGTGAAATCCAAAATCGGTGTGATATCCGTCTTCTCAAACCCAACATCAATGATCGTAGAATTTTGCAGACCGTAGGCCCACAGTGTCGCTAGAGCCATGTCCATAAGTACGAAGCCAGGGGCTTTCAACTTTTCGAACACAAACTGGGTGATCCGTTCTTTATCACTTGGTGTGAAAACTGGGGGGCAGAGCATAAGAATTGGGGTATGAAACGTCGGGTTAATTGTTTCGTGGACATGTTGCCTAGAGAGGGTCAGTATGGAGGCAGAGAATGGCATGAGGGAGATTACAGTAGCGCAAAAAAACACCCCCAGTCAACAACCTTTCCCTCCTTCATACACCAGACCGCACCCTCCTCATCGTCCTCATCTTCCACGTACACATCACCCAACTCTTCATCTTCTTCATCTTCCTCCTCCTCATCATCCTCTTCCTCATCATCATCCTCTTCTTCCGCTTCCTCTTCTTGTTCGCCAGCGACATCCATCATCTCCGAGTCCTCCGCCTTCAATTCTGACACCAATGGCTTCACCTCATCCTTCACAGTTGTCGCCATTCCTTCGCCCGGTTTAGCCTCTCCTTTCTCAGAGATGTCGAGTTTAGCGGTGTCTTCCGTAGCTGTATTGACCGCCCCTGCGACCGCGGACACTGGAATCTTTGGCTTTTCCGTGCTGTCATCCTCAGGCTTAGCCCCTACGGCCGTAGCCTCATCACCTTCCTCAGCTTCCTCTTCATCCTCCTCCTCTTCATCATCCTCTTCCTCATCATCGTCGTCATCGTCATCGTCATCCTGCCTAGCCATCGCCGTTGCAAGTAATCGGTCCTTCTCACCTTCGCGAGCCTCCCTAACCTTTGTCCATGTCCATGTTCCTGGTTCCAATGCGGGGAACATGCGACTCGCAAGACGAAGCTTGGCCGGAGTGAAGGATTCAGGTAAACCTAGCTGCGCGAGAGTTACCTGCGACCCGGGGGATATCACCTACGCTTGTTAGCCATTAAACTAGCGAGAGTAGACTGAAACCAGTACAAGAATATGATCATCTCGAAAGGAAGGCATGCGAAATTATTGTCCCACAAACCGGACGATCGAATAATCTAATCACAGTATCAGTTGCAAGCGACGTAGCAATAGAGAGTGCAGGAGCCAGAAATTATTGGCAGGGGGGTGGGTCGGCCGACTCGTGTTGAGACTTTGTTTTGGTGTTGCGACAGGAGTTCGAGGGATTCCTTTGTAAGCAGCCCATCACGTGATTGTTGCTAGACCGGATCTTGGCAGAACATTGTTATCGTACCGGTATTGTCCCAGCGGCCTTGGACAGATCCACCTCTCCGAGGCCGCACCCCACCAGGCTCCCATGCCCGCCGATTAATGCCCTGGCGGACCAGCCCATCCCATATGCCCCACATATCGAACCGCAAGCCGGAGCTTGGCACCGCGCCTATGATGCGTTTCCCTGTGCTGGACTGGGGGAGTTTATTGTGTTGGAAACGTAAAGAACACCCGCGTCCCTCACATCAATAACCTCTGATCATACCGGTACCCGCGTGGCCAGCCAAAAGAGACCCACATCAAGCTCTCAGATCAGGGAAAAAAACATATTTGTCTATCGTCTTCTAATATCAAATCTCGCTTTAAACTTTCTCCCTCCCATCCACACCAGAAACCCTCACTCACATATACTCTTCCAGATCCTCCGAAATACGCCGTAATCGTCAGTGTCAGTTTCTTTGCCTCAAACCCCATCCCGGCCCACGACGCCCAGCACACCCTAACCCCCAAACCCTACCCCCAATCCTACCCTCTCTATGAAGGGCGTGTATAACAAGAGACCACATCTCCCTCACCACCGCCTTCTCTGACATAGAAGTCGCCCTTCGGCAATGAGCGTGGTCGACCCAACCCTCTACCCTATCATCGTCGAAGCCATAAAGCCGCCGGAATCAAGGGCTTCGCTCATTCGATACGCCCCGCCCCGTGGATCGAACGGGGACCTTTCTCTCTGCAGCTTTTTCCAGGCCATAGGTATGGGAAGTGCCGGAGAAGTCTGGTACGAATTACTTCGTGGGAGTGGTAAGCCCGGGATCAAGGAGAAGTCTCTGGAAGGGACATGTTAGTAGTCGGATTTGTTCTTGATTCTAAGAACGTGGAAGCAACGGTGATCGGAGGTGGGTGCGTATTTGGAGATGTCGGTGATGCGGTTGCTGTGGTGTTGGCAAAGGATGAGGTTTGGGGGGGGGGGGTTGGAGAATGG
>Ga0307510_10008525_pt1 | contig 12222 bp, 12 predicted proteins | sample 12_EM_MG_FD_207224 | JGI IMG/M metagenome (GOLD analysis project Ga0307510, IMG submission 207224) | Populus trichocarpa ectomycorrhiza microbial communities from riparian zone in the Pacific Northwest, United States - 12_EM | ecosystem: Host-associated > Plants > Roots > Unclassified | place...
CCGCTGTAACACGCGACAGTTTTGGAAGCGGCAGCAATCCGCAGAATTTCAAATGGAAAATGACTTATAGAAACTGAGTAAGCATGAAAGGGGACCTACGTCTAAAGGGACCAGATCATCACGGCCACGCACTCCGACGCCTCGCCCCTTGGAAAAGGGCAAGATGCGTGCCCTTGAGCCTTCCGAGGTTCCCGTGGTTCTGGCGCCGGCCCCTGTCCTCCCCTCCTTACCCCCTGCCCCCCCTGCCGTTCCCCCGTCTTGTGTCCCCGTAAGCGACCACGCTCGGGACCGGGCTCGACCTAGCGTCGCCCAGATGAGGAATGGAAAGAAGGCGTCCTTCGCCGAGGCTGCCGCGAAAGCGGCCTCCAAGCCCGGCCCCCCTAAGCCCCCCCTTGGCCCGAAGGCTGACTTAGCTTGCCTCCGAAGCCACGAAGCCCCTCCCCCTGCTCGGCCCAGCCTCGTGCTGAGCCTTACCCATCACACGCTCGTGTCAACCCTCCGCGCCAAGGCAGCTCTTGCACCCCCGGTTCTGGTTGACGCCTGCAACGCTGCACTCTCTGCTGATCCCGTCCACGCTAATGTTCGGGTGTCCGCTGCAAAGTGGACGCCCAAGGGGAACTTAGTTGTGTTCGCTGGTCCCAGCGTCTCCTGCGACGCACTCTTCGCCACTTCCCATATCCTCACGTCTGCCGTGTCCTGGGTCCTGCCAGAGGACCCTGCAATCTCTTCCTGCCTTAATGTCAAGTGGGGTAAGGTACTGATTAACTCGGTGCCTACTGGCGTCTCCGAAGGATGCCCCACCGCACATTCTCCTGCCGCGTGTTGGCAGGAGCTTATCGCCAACAACCCTTCCCTACGCCACCTCAAGGTTTGCCAGCTGCCCTCTTGGGTGCGCCGGCCTTCCCTCTATCACCCTGGGTCCCAATCCAGCCTAGTCTTCTCTTTCGAAGACCCGGATGGCTTGATCGGCCCTTCCCTTATCCGTGCACGTTGCGTGTACGCCTTCGGATCTCAGTGCCGCGTTTCTCGCTGGCGCTATCCCCCCCCTTCCCCTGCCAAACGTGAGGCGGCGGAGTTTGCGAAGAAGGCACGGAATGCCCGGTCTGCGCGCGAAAGTGTTGCTGGATCGTCTCGTCCCCCTGCCCCACTTCCTGTCACCGTCACGCAGCTTGCTGCGGTTCAGTCCACTGCCATCCTTGATGGCGACACGTCAGCGATTACGGACATTGCTGCCGCTTTGACTTCTCAGTCGAAGCGGGCCCCTACCTCATCCCCGCCCACTGACAGGTCTGTGACGCGGGCCAACCGGAAGAAGAAGAAGAAAAATTCTAAATCCGGCCCGGCCCCCCCGGTCGCTTCGGCGGCGCCTCCCCCTGTTGGTCAAGACCCTATTGCGTGAGTCGGTCGGAGGCAATATAGCCCGACTGGTCGCCCTCCTCTCTACACCCCGCCTTTTGTAACCCCTGACCCGCATACCCCAATCGTCCACCAACCCCTAATCAGGCGCTTCAGCCTTTTCCCCCTTCCCCACCCACCTTTCCAGGGCGCTTTTTGCCCCTTTCTATCTTCTTCCCCCTCCTTCTCCCTGGGTCCGTACGCCCGCCTCCTGTCGTCAGCACCAGGTGCGATAATAGGTGCAAGTGGCGGGTGGCATGTGGTCGCTTCAGTAGACCGGATCAAGACAGCGCGCGCGCGTTGAGGAGCGCGGCCGAGTCAGGACATTAAGGGAAAGTCGTAGGGTTTTCGCACTCGGTAGTTTAGGTTAAATATTAGCGTATCATGTCTGGTAGCACGCGCTGAGGACAATAAACTATAAAAAAAAAAAAAAAAAAAAAAAAAAAAAAGATCATCACAGCCAAACACCCCAGATTTGCTATGTGACTCAGGGATTGCTTTGTGTTCCTGGCATCAAACGTAGTGGGGTGGGAAATCAGATCAGTTGACTTTGCATGAAAGAGTGGGGCTCGAACTCTGGGGATGAGTATGCCTACATCGTGGCTGAATCCGTGTGTGTTGTACCCACGGTCACGGTGTTTCAAATTGTTTTTGATCAACGGCCTTTCCGTGCACACACGGTCCGGCCTCTTTAATTAAGCCGTGCATCTGTTCATGGGGTGGAAAACTCGAAATACTGCCTTACTGTGCTGTACTGTAGTGAGCCTGTCTGCACATTACTGTCAGTGAAGATGAAAATACTGTACCGTGTTGAGATAGCTAAATTACGAGTCCGCGCGGGCAAGCGGCGCAAGTAGTGTTGTCTACCTGTGATTTCCTCTCTCGTCATGAATCATGATCGTGCTGGACCACTAACGCGAACTCTCCTCACACCGGGGCATCAGTACTGCATCAGTCCTCACACTTGTCACGGTGACCGCTGCCATCGTCATTATGGACTCGGCCGGCACTGTCCACAAAGGAAAACGGCCGTTTGCGTTCAGGTCGCGGCTCACACGGCACGGAAAGTGAAGGGAAAGGCCTGAAAAAAAACCCACAGAGAAGGGATGTGGCGTACTCAATAGCACTTAATCTTTGAGTAGTAGTAATAATGGAAGTCTGAATGGAACAAGGCCAAGACGTCGACTCGAAACCACAACCTGTTGATAACCCTACTTTGGGACACAAAAAGGACGTTAGAGTTGAGGTGAGCAAGGGGCAGTGATGAATGGGGCAGGGGAAACCCGAACAGGTTTTCCCAATCACCACGTGACAGGCAACACGCTCCAATGGTTCTCCAATGTCCGGCAGTAGTCTAGCCCGAGCAGTATGCAGGGTATGCCCTGGTGAGCTGCGCAAGACCTTGAAACCAAACAGAATTCCCAGAATGCCGTTCACATGAAACGTCTGTCAATTTTGACAGATATGTGCCCATCAGATGCAATGGAATTCAAAGTTTCGCAGGTCAACTCTATGGCGAGAGGTCGAGAGTTGTCGCGGCACTGCCGTCTGCGAGAGTGCGAGAACTTGAAAGCGCAGCCGGGTGTGCGCGTCTGGTATCACATTGTAACCATGTCATGTCCCCGCCGTTTCGGGACCTAACCGGGCCGAGACCTGTTCAACCGCGGCCTTTGATCATCTCCGAGCCCGAGCCGTATCCGTTGGAAAGAAATTCTGTCTGTGCTACATTATTGACAGTAAAACTTTGTTGCAACACTTCTGTGCTTCTTAGTGCACGCCAGGACACATTTATAACAGAACACTGACATCGCCTACGTGCACGACTTCGTTGCCGATTCAGCAAACTCGTTATGATTACCCATAATGGTTAGTGGCAAACTCGCTGAAAAAAACCTGATGACTGTTGACCTCACCTCACTCGGAATCACTCCAAACCCCTGCTCACCATACCCACTTTTTCAACTTCAAGCTCTGGGCATCTAATTCCACAACCTCTCCTATGGACCCCTCCGTCATACGACCCAATGTCCGTGCCAGGCCTCCCTCATCATGTGTCTTTCTTCATCACCCCGATGCGAAACTGTCATCTATCCCGTAACCAACACCCAAGGCCTCAAGAAAAGGAAAGTCAAATAAAAGGCACGCCATGTTTCAACCGTTGCCAAATATCCCTCACTGTCCCAATTCCTGTACTCCGGCCTGCTCCACCTATACACGACATCTCAGACCCAGTGAAAAATGGATCTAATCGGATCGAATAAAATTGAATACAATCGAATGGGGTCGAATACCATCTAATAAATAGACATTTATTTGACCCGATTAGAAAGCTATCGAAGGAAAACTAATTGTATCAAATCACATTTATCGGAATCATGTCCTGGATCGGGCACCGCTGCTATTTATGGAATCTGGAACCGCGTAACTGTAGGCCCGGGTATGGTCCCGTGTGTGATCTGGTTATGCCAGATCTGCTGGCCTGGCTCCGAAGCCTCCGATTGTATGCGTCATATTTTTGTAAGTCATCTGTTTGCTCCTCACGCCCATCTTCCCTCAGCGATCTTTTCTATCTCCTCACCATCGCAAGGTCTCGACAAACACCACCCCTGCGCCTGCCTGCTCCCCTACCTCTTCGACCCCTGTGGATGGGAAAGTCGGCAGTGCATGCAACAACAATGACAAGGAGCCCACAGTTTTTTATGTGGGGTTTGAATAAGTGAGTCTAACTTTTCCCCCCCAAGTTCTGTGTGCATCGTCCTGACCCTTCCACACGTCCTATCCCCGTCCTCGCCACAATCCCACCCCTCCAGCACGAAGATGCTACGATGCTAAACAGATGGGGCACCGCCGCCTGCATCGTCCGCCTGTGTCCGAGTCTGCGCTTGTCCGAGTCGTACCTACTCGCCCTCCCTGGTACGTCGCCCTTGCTCTTGCAGTTTTTTTCCTGACCAGTCCCCCCACCGCTCCTCCGCCTCATGGTGGTGCCACCCACCCCCCGCTCCATTCAGCCAGCACACCGAAAGAAGCCACCCCAATCCGCACTTCCAAGTGATGACACTGTCTCCTCAACACCAAGTCCCCCAAACGAAGCCTGCCCAGAAGCCGAAGCAGGAACCATCGCAGGTCTCATGACCTGGCTGCTTGAACCTGCGTCAACGGCGCACGCACAACATGACGAGGAGCTTGCACTTTTGTGAGGGTTCAAATAGGTGAGTCTTTATTTTTTTCAGTTTTGTGCATCGCTCATCCTCCCGGCGCCCCCCTTGTGCTCCCCACTCCTGCCTGCCCCCACGCTCTTGCATCCAACTGCCCCAACATCAAAGACTAAGCTGGGTTTGCGACCATGATGCCGACGTCGGCGACACAGCCTCTCCTATGCCGCCGTCTGCTCCTCAGACAAAGGCACGATCCTGGACAGCAGGGGTCCGCCCCTATCGCGCCCACATCTACTCGGACACATGACTTCCTTATGCTCACCGGTACGTCCCATGCCCGCCCCGCCGACAACCCGACGTTGACACACTTGCATCTTTTTTTGCGGCCGGCCCCCTCACCGCTCCTCTCCCCCACGGTGGTGCCACCCATCCGACCCATTCAGCAGCTCACCAGCCCCCCTCTTCGACCAACATGGAGACCGCCGCTGTCGTTGTTCTTCTTGGCCTCAACAGGCCCTTTCGACTCAGTGATTCGCTCTCCAGCTGGCCATCCTGGATCCCAAAGGGCTGCTCCCGCCCAAGTGGACAGGACGTCCTTGCGCGACAACTTTCGCATCAGCCCATCTTGCTCATGTTCGCCCTCGTCTGGGCCCCTTTGCAGCAACGCATTGACTTCGCACTTGCACTTTCGTGGCAGCACCTCAGTGCGTTTGCTCATTTGTGGCGGCATGTCAGGTATCAATAAAGATACCCTCAAGGTACATCTAACTCATCTCATCTTATATGACTTAACGCTCACACTTTTCACATACATTTCTAGGAGTGCAAAGAAAAAGAAAAGGCCAGAAAGGCTGGAATAAAGGTGCGTACATCAAATCAATTTTTTAGTCGGCTTTCTAACCACAGGCAATGGCCACATAGAATGGGCGTCGCCCACGCAGAAGGGTGACAGGAACCAAGTATTCCAAGTCAATGTGATGGATTCAGACATGGTGCGAGACCCACATCTCATTCAATTCGTTCCCCAATACCGCTCTCACATGCATCTAGTTCATTCTAGATCTCTTGTCCGCATCAAGCCATTGCCAACATCTGTCCGGTCTCTTCTTGCAAGCTGCGACGTGTATTCATGCTCTCATCCTCCCCTTTCCTGGTCAGTGTATACTCACCCCACCTCCTCTTCCCTCGACGGCGCTGCCACTATCAAACTCGACTGCCGTTGCATACGCGGCTCTTCCCCGACCAAGTCCATGCAAACACCATCGGCGGCTTCATGCCCTACACAAACTCTTTTGACCCTGACTTTGGCAAGTGCCTGCAGTGCATTGCCACGAATTGCATGTGGTACAGCATCAACCCTCCTGCGGCACACTCCTCAATTGCATGCAGTGACTCAACCAGTACTGCATTCGACAGTAATTTGATGGAATTCGTTTTATTTGATGGGATTTGATAGCATTTGAAAGTATCAAATTATATAAAATGTAGTACCAGTACTGTAAAATCGAATGCAATCTAATGTGAACAAATGCAATCCAATGTGAACAAACGTGAACAATTGTGATCTAATGCCATCAAACCTGGGCAGATCAGTTTGATGGCATTATCTTGCATTCGATGGGATTCACTCCTGATCTAATGTCGGTCTCACTTTTCTAATCCCATCGAATCCAATTATTTATATTGACCTGATTCGTTCACATTCGATCCAATTAGATCCATTTCTGGCTGGGTCTCAGACCTGGATTATCTTGGGTAGGAGATCACCCGTGGCATCTATCATCATCACGAGGTTCAGGTACTATATAGGAGGAGTGGAATAACGATAACCCGTTGGTACTGGACGTTTCCAAGCTAGCCCTTGATCCAGCAAGTTGGACCTTCTATGTTTCGTTTGGGACTTTTAAGTGGTGTTGTTGAAGACAGCGTGCAATGGTCCGAGGGCGATTTGTGGCCAGTCGGAGAGTGGGCCGATAGTGCCGGTTCAGTCGGCGGTGTAGAACGCAAGGGATGAGGTCAACGAGGGGGACCAGAATGAAGACAGAGTGTCGGAGCCCGGTCCGGAGGCAGCCAGAATACAAAGCGCCACAGACGTCAGTGAACAATAAGGAGTGGAGTCATGTGCTCCGATCGCCCGGACGGAACTCAATACTGCCCTTACCCAAGGGCTGTATATTAATGTGTATAGTAACGAGCCAATACAGTGTGTATGTGCAAGAGCTCACAAGCAATACTACGCATGCTACTACCCGTGATCTTTACAGGTTATGGGCCCTGCGCGTGAGCTCTAATGCCTACCTAACACCTTCGCGATCTTCTTTATCGCTCATCTTCTTACCATTATCTTATGCTTATCACTCCTATCTCATCTCCTATTACTATGATTGTCCCTAACAACGTGTCGACTATCCAGCCAGACCTAATGGCTAACGAAGATAATATACTTGATTTACCTGTTACTCCCCCCGCTCCGAGTCGCCAAGAAGATTGGCATGTGCCCATGGCGGCACCAAGAACTCCCACTATCGCTCACATCCACGCCGTAGAAGGTGCTGCCATCACGAAGGCAGGTGACCTCCTTGACAGTAAGACCAAGAACTGGTCAGGCTGGGCGCAATCTATGGTGCTCCTCTTCAAACTCTTTGGCATCCAGGAGTATGTCTTGGGTGAGGTCACTTACCCAGACCCAAAGGATGACCCAGAGAGCGCCGCAAACTGGACGTATAACGATACGTTCGCCCAGCTGCTCATTACAAGCAATATATCTGTTAAGGAAAGGGTTCACACAAACGGATGTACAAGTGCACATTGCATGTGGCTTAGTCTCCAATCCATGCATGAGAGCAAGAGCCATCTTATCCTTACCACACATCTCCATACATTGATGAATACCATCGCTGCAGAAGACAATAACATTACCAAGCATCTCACAAAGCTGAAGCTCAGTTGGGACCAGCTCAGCCTCTTCAGCGATGACAACTATCATGTGTCCAAGTTCCTATTCAAACACATTATTGCCTTATCACTTCCTGAGTCCTGGGATAACTTCACAGATCAGTTTGTCGCAGGTCAACTGGACCTTGTTGACACAGACCCCAGGAAACACATAGACATGCAACAATTTATCGGTATCATCAAGCAGGAGCACAAGCGTAGGCAATCGCGCAAGCCTGCAGCAAGTAAGCTGCCCGAGCAAGCACTTCTATCCCTCGGGCGCGACACCAGTAGACTCCCGCTTGCCAGTCGCATTAGCAGCAATGCGAATAGCCAGAATCGCGCATCGTCCTTGCAAATGTGCTGCAGGATCTGCAATTGCGATAATCATGCCATATCCAAGTGCCTCTACAAGGGCAAACCTAAGTGCACATTGTGCGGAAACTTTGGGCACTCGAACAGTGATTGCTGGGATGCCGATCCCAGCAAGCGTCCACAAGGCAATGGCGGTAGAAGAAACCGCTACAGGCCTACTAAGAGAGCTAGACAAGAGGCAAATAATGCCAACAATTCTGAGCAGGCAAACGACGCCGAAATCCAGGAGCACGTAGCGTTTAACATTGAGCACGCTGAGACCGATGACGGGGAGGAGACTGCAGCTATTGTCGCTGATGAGTCGAATGTGGTGGAGGAACCAATGGTCCTCATCGCTGACAATGACAAGTCGGGCATAGTCGACGATGACACCTATGATGGAGAGTATTATAATTTCAATCATGTCCCTAGCTCTGACGAAATGGACATACGTTTGATCTACTATGATTGGTTGGCTGATTCGGCAGCCACCACCCACATCACACACCAACACAATGCGTTCATCACCTACGAAATAATACCAGAAGTGCCTATATCTGGTGTAGGTGGATTGAAAACGCACGCGATCGGACAAGGCAGAGTGAATCTGCAGTCGGAATGTGATGGAAAAACATATATTCTTGAGCTACACAACGTCCTACATGTACCCGATAATCGTAACAATTTGCTGTCCCTCGGACGATGGGAGACAGCAGGACGCAGCTACACTGCGCACAATGGCATACTGTCCCTCCTCACGAAGGAAGGGAAACCTATTGCGAGAGGCACGAAAGTCAGAAACAACTTGTATAAGATGACATTCAAACACGTACCTGAAACGGCACACAGTAATTGCGCATTCAACACCACAAGCTCCTCACAGACATGGGAGACTTGGCATCGATGTTTCGGGCATGTCGGATACAGCGGTATAAAGAAACTGCTAGATAGTCAGCTCATTGACGGACTCAAGATAGACACGAACTCACCGAAACCAGACTGCATATGTTAAGGTCCAAGGGCCTTAAAGATGCAATGTGCGTGGGTTGGTTTGGCGACAACTGGGATTGCTCAGTGGGTTATCCTCCTGAGGCAAATGATCATGTGAGTAGCGCGGTATCGATTGGCTACACAGTATAACAAGTAAGTCCCCGATGATAAGGGCGACTCCTGAGTGTTCTGATAGATGATGAAAGGGGAGAGCTTCAAGAGGGGATTGAAGCGACTGAGGTTTCAGACTGTTTGACTCTGAGAGTCCTGGTGGAAGCTACAAGTCTTGGATTGAAAACCAAGTTAGGCTTAGGGCCTAACTGCTAAGAGTACGGGTGCTTATATACAAATGAGAAGTAACGGGTCACAGGAGTCACAGAGAAATATGGAAATATTCAGTGAGGTACATCATGATGTGGCAGTTCTAAGTATAGCTCCATCATGAGCTGGCAACTGCAGAATGGAGCATCATGAGCTGGCAATCCATAAAGGAGTAAATGGTAATGCTGCGGAATGCTGCAGAATGGAGCATCATGAGCTGGCAATCCATAAAGGGGTAAATGGTAATGCTGCGGAATGCTGCGGACTACGGAGTGATGGCATGTGATAGTTGACTGCGGAATGGTCAGGTGATCCATCAGGTGACTTGTCAGGTGATTTGGTGGCGGTCCGAGCGGTGCATAAGGGAATGAGTGGGGGATGAGTGACCAAGAGCACAGAAATAAATGGTGAAAATAAAGGAAAATTAGAGGTAGGGCTCAGGATCGTAACATGATGCCCTTCCTAGAGTGGTCGTTACCACATGACCTAGGGTGAAGATGGTTGCAGCCAGTTGGAAGGTACACAAGGTATCCCTATGTCCATGCTGTCAGGCGTGGACTGTCCTGTGTCTGCGATTTGTCCTTCTTCCATTGACGAGTTTGAATCAGTTATTTCTCCTTCTTCCCCGAATTCATCTTCGATTTCAACGATGGTTTGAACCGGTGTTCTGTAAAGTCCACCAAGTCCGAAACTCGAAGGTGTTGATAGAGCGGTATTCTTGGGTGAGTCGGGAGGGGTAAGTCGCTCTTCAGGACTCATTGACCTCTTGGTTACTGGGTCACTTCGCTCACGTTTGAATGGCATTGCGACGTGCCGTGGTGATTCTTGTCATTTCCCAGTAATTGGTGATGGTTGTTCTTCTGACCAGTTAGGTGGTCCTTCTTCGTTGACCAATGGTTCGTCTTTTGTGAGAGGGTGTTTGGGTAATAAAGGGGTAGTATGGCTGAGGTTCATCGAGACGATCAAGGGTAATTGTGACGAAGATGCAATTGGAGATGATAGTGGTGGGATATCAGTGGGGTCATCAACGACCATGGGTAGTGGCTTGTATTGTTCCATTGACGAATATTCTCGTCGATGTAATCCCCAAGGAACTAAGGGAAATGGCGGTGTTGTAACTCGAGGTGATTCCATTGGTGGTGGGTTAGGAGGAATGGGTATCAGAGCAAATGGTGACGGATTCACAAGGGGTGGTGATGGTACTCTTGGTACCATTGGTGGTGGTAGTATGACCTCCTTGGGTAAGGACGATGACGGTGGTCTTGGAATGATGGTAGTGGTCGACCCTCCTGTTCCTCCTGATAGATTTGGACTGGGTATGAATACGGGTGACGGTGACTTGCTCCTCAGAATTCGCTTTTGTCCTCTGAGGAGGGTTCGTAGTCCTTCAAGGAATGTTTGATCCTTTAGGGTGTGGTAATGAGGGGATAGGGTGCCGAAGGGGAGGATAGTTCTCTTCTGGAGGTCTCTTTCCTTTGCGATGATTAGAAGGATTTCCTTTGTAACTATGTCATAGAGTCGTCGGTGGAAATGATAGAGGTAAAGGGTGGCGTTGCTATCCTTCTTTCGGAATAACTTTGCGACTACAGTGTTCTTGAATTTGTTATTAAGGAGGGTCCACTTGTCGCTGAGTCGGACCATGTCTTTGATGCATTCTTCACGCTTCTTCTTCAGCGATGTGGAGGAGGTGGTCTGAGGGGATAAATCCGGCGTCGGTATATTGCTCGGATTGGTTGTCGTCTCCTGTCTCTTCGGTGGGAGTAGGGGGGTCGGGGTTGGTGATGTGAAGTGGAATGTTTTCCGCTTCCTGGGGGTTAAGGATTGTTTCGTTGCTGCTACTCTTGCTAGTAGTGCTAACGGGGATGGTGTTGAAAGGGGTTGCAGGTCTGGGCTGATATCGGGGAGGGTGGGGAACGAAGGGGGTTCTCTGATAGTCGACAACGATCCTGAGGATAGGGTCTTTGTTATCAACTGGGACCATGATTGCTTCGTGGTCGACCTCGATGGCGTCAAGGGTTGCTCTAGGTCGCCAGGTGGTCCAGTGGTAGGTAACATCGAAGTGTCCACGTTTGACAAAGGTTCCGAAGAAGTGGAGTTGATTGTCGTTGGTGTGCATGCGGATAAGGATGATTCCATCATCGGTGCCCAAGGTGAAGATGGTAGAGGTGGCGAATCCTGAGTCGGGGAGTTCGTGGTGGATGGAGGACATGGGAGTTGGGGATAGAGAGCGTCGTCTGAGATTCCAAGGGTTCTTATACTGCTTGGTTGACTTTCGAAGTCCGCTAGTAGATCCGAAGCATGGAGATCCTCGGAGTTGACCCAGGAATCATGAGCTGGCGAGTACCCTTTCCAGCGCACAAGATATTGCTTCTTCTTCCATCGACCAAATAGTCGTTCTTTGAGTATCTGTTCGACTTCCCATTCCGGTTCGCCTTCTAGAATGTCAGGTGGCGGTTCCAGGAAATTGGGTCCGTGTTGATCAGTTTCTTTGTATGGTGTGAGTAGGGATGCATGTGTCAGGAACTCACTACTTTATGGGTAGCGAGACTTGACAAGGGCACGGAGTTGAAGGTGACTGATCCAGAGGAGCAGCAGGGAGACATTGAGGAGAAAGAGACAGAAGACAAGGAGAGGCAGGAGCAGGTAGACTGTTGAAGGCGAGGGATGAGCTGCTGACGATGAGGGAGCTTTGAAAGGCTCCAGTGTGGGGTTTGACAAGAGAACAGTCTAAGGACTGTTCACCTAAATTCGTAGGTCTTATATACTAATACAGGGTGGTCTGTGTGCAGTTTAGGGTAGGTAAGTTTACAGGTAACGGGGGACTGCACAGTCAATGCGCAGCAACTGCGGATTATATAATACATCTCAATTAGGGTCTAGCCCTAATGAGTCGCATCTTCGTTGATCAAGTCGCGTCGCATGTTCGTTGATTGTTTAGTGGACGTGTCTTGTTGATCGTTCCCACGATCTGCCACGTGTTGATCAACGGGTTAGACGCGCGTCCAAAGCGCGTCTTGTCATGTGACATTGTTGATGACCAGTTCCTAGATAGGTCATGTGTTATCTTCCCAGG
>Ga0307510_10008526_pt1 | contig 12222 bp, 8 predicted proteins | sample 12_EM_MG_FD_207224 | JGI IMG/M metagenome (GOLD analysis project Ga0307510, IMG submission 207224) | Populus trichocarpa ectomycorrhiza microbial communities from riparian zone in the Pacific Northwest, United States - 12_EM | ecosystem: Host-associated > Plants > Roots > Unclassified | place...
TCTTACTCAATCATTACTAGAACTATATCAGTTATTTTTACTCATTTCTTAAGATCATTTTCTTATTCCAAAATATATTTATTTTTTTATTTCATCATTTATTTTTTTTATAGACTTAGTACAGTTTCATGATAACATTATTGATTTTTAACCGGTGTTTAAACCAATATTTTTTCTTGTAGTTCTTTCTTAACTTTTATTTTTTATTTCTATTATAATTTCTTCAAATTATTTTCTCATTCTAAAAAAATATCTATTTCAAATTTTTGGCCCGCCCAAAGATTAAAAAAGAAAGATCAAATTTATAGGCAAAAATATTGATTACAGGTTAATTACTTTGAAGGGATAATTACATAGTAGTGTGCTAATTTTACAACTTTTCTCAATCAAATATATATATAATTTCTTCATTTGAGTACCTTATTTTTTTTCCAAGAGCTCTAATCATATACCTTCTTCTACCTCGCTTTGACCTTAACTTGTTGCTGATACACTAACACTTTCACTTTAGTATATAGTATCATCTTTCTCATTATGATACATATAAAAAAACTTTTTGGAAAAATTATATTTAGCCTCTTTTCATTACTCTTTTTTATTTTGCTTTTTAAAAAAAATTATATTTTATATCATGTATTATGGAATGTGTTAGAATAGAAAATATTGTATTATTAATGTATTGACTTATCGTGTATAATATGCTACATCGTAACACATGTACTGCTCTAATTATATAAATAGCAGAGGTGGCTATCTCATTAGGTTAAGCCTTTTAATTATCATAAACCTTGTTTCAACTTGATATCAAAGTCAATTTATCTTAATAGGTTTATTCTTTAAATGACAGCCCCTTTAATTATTTTATATTGCTACTGCTTCAAACAAAATCATCTACAACGCTACTGTTTCTCTGCAACGTTGATTTATTCTTCAAACGACAACCCCTCTATTGCTTCTCAGCAACAAAATCATCTCCTCTATTTGTTGTCCATTGCTACTCCTCCATCAGTAACGATACTGCTTCTTTACAACGCTAACTTTCTGCCTCACGATCAGCATGTTATTACTTGCTTCATTGTGCTACTGTTTCTGCATTCTTTTGCTATTTCTTTGCTACTGCTCTAGAGTTAGCTTCTATTTTTTCTACTCGTCTTCTGTAATATGGATCCTTCGGTTTTTTTTTGTAGTTGGCACCAATTTCGGCGCTTCTTCTCCCAACATCAATGCATCATGCTTCCCTCTACTGCGATAGCAGTTGTTATCCCCCTTTCAAATACACAGCAGGTCATCAACCTCAAACTCACCAATTCCAATTATCTATTTTGGTGTATGCAGATAAAGCCATATCTGATTGGCCAAGGGGTGTTCTCGTTTGTCGATGGCTTGCATTCCTGCCCTTCTCCGCTTGATATGTCTAGTCACTCTACTACCGCCTCTACCAACATTAATTGTGGTCCTTCTCAAGCGTTTCACATATGAAAACAACAAGATCAACTCATACTCAATGCTTTACTCTCATCCCTCTCCATTGATGTTCTTCACCTTGTGGTGGACTGCCCAACTTCGGCAAGTGTTTGGAGCACCCTAGAACGTGCCCTTGCCTCTCTATCCAACTCTAAGATTATGCAATTACATGGCTCTCTCCAGGATATTCGTCAAGGTGATGATATTGTCACTCTCTACCTGCAAAAAGCTAAAGGCTTATTTGACAAACTAGCAGCAGCGGGCAGACCTATCTCCCTCACTGAGTTCAATCTCTATGTTTTCCGGGGCCTTCACGGTGAATTTTAAGATTTGGTTACTAGTCTGTTGACCAAAGCTGAGCCTCTTGCGTACTCTGAACTCTATAGTCACTTGTCTAAACATGAATTTTTACACAAGAACTCTCTTCATTCCATTCCAACAACTGCACCGTTGTTGCCTACACCCTCCCTCTGCATATGTTGAACAGCATGCCTTCGCTGGATTTAATGGCAGTAGCTCCTCTTCTCATCCGGGGAGAGGAAGAAGAGGAGGTTGGAGAGGTAACTCTAACAGCAATTATAACCAGTACCCTGGCCAGCCTTACAGTGGAAACAGTAGGAGCTCTTCCTAGCAGAACACCAGGAGCTACGGCAGCAACTGGCAGCAGCAGAAACAAGGAGGGCAACACCGGTGGCCTCGGCAGATTAGATGCCAACTTTGCAGCAACATCGGACACTCTACACAGTAATGCTCTTAGCTTGTGCATCATGGGAATCAAAGCCTCGGCCAACCTCTTCTTTAGTGATGTTTCAGCAGCAAATCATGTCATTTGGTTCCCCAATACAGGTGTGAATCAACATATTACTCCAGACATTACCGGTATGACACATGCAGACCCTTATCTTGGTAATGATCAATTATATATTGGTGATGGTAAGGGACTTATTGTATCTAATACTGCTTATAAAATTTTGCATACTCCGAAACGAACCTTTACTCTGTCTAATATTCTACATGTTCCAAAAATTAAGAAAAGACTCTTATATGTTCAACAATATTGTTGTGAAAATTGTGTCTTTTATTAGTTTCACTCTTCTTTTTTTTATGTCAAGGATCTCATAACCAAGGCAGTTCTTCTTTCAGGTCAGAGTAAATATGGTCTCTATATCCTTACCGAGTCCTCTGCCACGTGTCTTCCTCAGGCTTTTCTGTCCATCTTTATCGATGTTTGGCATCGTCGTCTCGATCATCCCAACTCTCGTGTTCTGAGTCTCTTAGCATTAAATAAAAAGGTTGTCTATACTTCTCGTCCTTTAAATTTTCAATCTCGTCTGTCTTGAAAATCATCTCGTCTGTCTTTAGGACCTACAGGTCATCAAACGTCTACTCCTCTTGAACTTATTTTTAGTGATGTGTGGGGTTATGCTCCTATGTTATCTTCAAATGGTTTTTGTTATTTTGTTATTTTTATAGATGCGCATACAAAATTTATCTGGTTTTATCCTTTTATCCTCAAATCTGATGTCTTCAATGTGTTTCATCAATTTCAAGTCTTTGTCAAACGACAATTCTCTCGGAAAATTAAATATGTTCAAACTGACTAGGGTAGTGAATATAGTAAATTAAATTCATTATTTAAAACCATTGGTATTCATCATCACCTCATATGCCCAAATACGCATGAACAAAATGGTATTGTTGAGCGTCATCGTCGTCATCACATTGTTGAAACTGGTCTTACTCTTCTTGGTCAGTGTAAATCACCTTTAAAATTTTGGACTTATACTTTTGAAACCTCTATTTACCTCATTAATCATATGCCCACACCGGTTTTGTGCAACAAATCTTCTTTTGAATGTTTGCTTCATCAACCACCTAATTATGATTTTTTATGTACTTTTAGATGTTTATGTTTTCCCTTTCCTCGACCTTATAATACTCATAAGTTAGATTATCATTCCACTTCATGTGTGTTCTTAGGCTATAGTTCATCTCATCTAGGGTATCGTTGTCTTGACTTATCGTCTAAGCGTCTCTAAATCTCCCGTCATGTTCGATTTAATGAACATGTGTTTCTATTTCTCAAATCTGCCCATCTTCCTTCACCCACCAGCTATACCCATCCACCTACCATTGTCACACACCTTTCCTCGCTCACCATCTTTCCGTCTACCATACCATCAGCCCTACCACCCACATCCTCTAACCTTGTTGTCCCCTTATCACCATCTACCTCCATATTTGTTGATCATTTTACAAGTATAAGGTCTGCAACGCCGGCGTTATCTGTGTCAACGTCTCCTCTAGTTGTTGTGTCTCTAGTACGATCATCCAGCTCTTCCTCTCCATCTAGATCATATGTCGTGTCTTCACCAGGTCTGGACCTTTGTGTTGATCTGTCCAGTTATACTCTTCCACGGCAATCGTCCCCTATTCAGACCCCTGCTCCTCTAGCACAGCGACAGCACCCCATGGTGTTGCGTCCTAGACATAATAGGACTATCAACATCACTCCAGTCGCTGCTTCTTCCTCACAGCCTCCAGCTTCACTAGTAATGTCTCCCTCCACTCTCAAACCTCTTACTTTTAAGAAGGCCAACCATTTTATGTGCTGGCATACTACCATGAAGTCTGAAATTACAGCTTTACATACCAATGGTACTTGGTCCTTGGTACCTTTTGATCCCTCCATGAATGTGGTTGGCGGCCAATGAGTGTACAAAATAAAGTGTCGAGTTGATGGTGTTATTGACCACTATAAGACTCGTTTGGTTGCGCGTGGGTTCATTCAATAGGAAGACATTGATTACTCAGAAACCTTCAGTCATGTTGTTAAACCGACTACTATTCGGTTAATTCACACTATTGTCGTGTCTAAATGATGACAGATTCGACAACTTGATGTTCACAATGCCTTCCTCAATGGTTCACTTCGAGAGGTTGTTTACATGGCACAACCCACAGGTTCTGTAGACTTTGCACTGCTAAAACATGTCTGTCTTTTTCACATGTCTCTATATGGTCTAAAACAAGCCCCTCGGGCTTGGTACAGTCGCCTGAGTGACTTCTTTCATACTATTAGTTTTTGAGCTTCCAAGGTTGATACCTCTCTCTTTATTCTGACGAGGAATCATGTTATTTGCTATCTGTTTGTCTATGTTGATGACATCTTGCTCACTAGTAACAACTCTTTCTTAATTCATCGTCTTATTACCTTACTGAGTTCAAAATTTAAGCTTCGTGACTTGGGTAATGCTCATTATTTTTTTAGGGTTGGGGTCACATCTACTAATGTGGGACTCATGCTGAGTCAATATAAATATGTTCTTGATATTCTCTGTCATGCTGGTATGTCATCCTAAAAACCTGTTGATGCATCAGCCTCTATTTCCAAGCTTGATTTGTCATCTACTGTGTTATTATCAGATCTCACTCGCTTTCGACAAATTGTTGGTGCTCTTCAGTATCTCACATTTACTAGACCGGACATCTGTTATGCTATCAACAAGGTCTGTTAGTTTATGCATGCTCCTACTGAGAGTCAATGGGCTGCTGTTAAACGTATCTTGTGTTACTTGAAAGGTACGTCATCTTATGACACCCACCTTACTCATGGCTCATCTTTATCCTTTCATGGGTTTACTGACGCCAATTTGGTGGGGAGTATTGATGATTGAAAATCTACTAGTGGATATATTATTTTTCTCGGTACCACCCCTGTTTCATGGAAATTTGGGAAGCAACGCATTGTTGCTCGCTCCTCCACTGAAGTAGAGTATAAAGCTTTAGCTGATGGTACTGTTGAGGTTCTTTGGTTACGTTATCTTCTGACAGATCTGTGTTTTTCCCCTAGTTTTGTTACTACTATCTGGTGCAATAATTTGGGTGTTACTTATCTGTTTGCTAATCTGATTTTTCATACTCGAACAAAACATGTTGAAGTTGATTATCACTTTGTTCATGATCGAGTGGCCAAAAAAAAGATTCAGATTTGCTTCATCTCCTCCAAAGATCAATTAGTAGATGTTCTTACTAAGCCACTCTTTTAGTTTACATTTGCTCTTTTACGTTTCAAGCTTCATGTGGATAACCTACCTTCAGCTTAAAGAGGTGTATTATGGAATATGTTAGAATAGAAAATATTATATTATTAATGTATTGATTTATCGTGTAGTACACTACACTGTAACACATGCACTACTCTAATTATATAAATAGCAGAGGTGACTATCTCATTAGGTTAAATCTTTTAATTATCATAAACTTTATTTCAACTTCATTCTTATCTTAACAGGCAAAAAAAGAGTTGGGAAAAATATCATGTCAATATATTATTTACATAATTGTCATTATATTCCATTTAATAACTAAAAAATCATTTCAATATCAATATTACACCTTTTCCATCACACATATAATTGCCATAAAGGACTTTAGAAACACTACTATGATGACAAAATGCTTGATTGGTTTAATAATTTTGTTAGCATTCATGAAATAGATGAAGATGGTGCTCATTTACAGATTATACAAAAGATAATGTCAGATGAAGAAAAAGCTTTCGAATACCAAATTGTAACAGCAGCCTGGTGGAATACTCATGGGAACAAATTACTATATATATATATATATATATATAAAGGATCTAAAAGTCCCTAAAAAATGTCAGAACTGAACTGGTATCAACAGATTTAGGCATCAATGTCTCCTCTCTTTTTTAGAGAGGATATGAGAGCAGAAAGAAAGCATGGAGAGAGATAAGGGTTTTGATTTAAGTCACAATCAATCTCTATGACATCTTCTTCTTCTTCTTGTTTAATCAATCCAGGGAAGAGATCGATTATGCAAAACCTTGTTTGTTGTGCGATCAACATGTCCACTCCACAAACCTTCTCTTGCGCAAGCATGTCCGCTCACAGATCTGTGACAATTGCACCTCGGAGTTGGTTTCTGTCCGCTGCGTAAATGACAATTTGATACTCTGTCAAGAGTGTGATTGGGATGTTCATGGTACTTATTTTATGGTTGTCCCACAGCTCTTGATTTGGCTTCCATATGGGGTTTTGATTCGGAAGAGAAGAAGCTGGGGCCGTTGATTGGAAATTGAAGAACGCAATCAACAAATATGTGCGGCCCCAATTGTAATTGTCAATGTTAAAAAGCAATGCAATCGACCTAATATAAAAGTAGGAAAGAACAATTGAATAGACAATTCACTTTCCCTCCTGTGCATTCTTCGGTTCTAATCTCTGTGATCCATTTTCACTTCTTCTTTTTTAACGTCTCTGGGAAGAGAGAGGAGGGAAGAAGGACGGGGAAGAGAATGGAAAATAGAGCACCATTTATATATTATTGACGAGGTAATTCAGTCATTTAATCCAAGTAAATTTATTAACATATCATTTCTAGTCAGGCTAAATGCTTGAAGCCCGAACTTCGAATTTCGATATTTCATACAGAAACATAAACAGTAGTTTTCCCTTGAAACCTCCATTTCATATTTTCATCACAGATGGAGATATGAATGACTCCAAACTCCATTGGGACTCTATACTTGTCGTTGAATTTCTTTAAAATGCAAAGACATTTACGCAGCTGTCTACACTGACAATAATACGGAAATTAAGTTGAGGAATACGTGTTGATGATGAAACAAGAAGATGATCGTACAAGTAATTGATTAACAAAACAAATAATAGCGAGAGTACTAATTAATGGCACGATTTCTTCTCTCGCAGCACATGACCTTGATCCAATAGACAGCCAGGACTGTGCTCGAAATCACGAGGTTCCCCTGTTTAATTAAATCCAGTGGCCTTTTTTTTCTCTTTTTTCTTTTTATTCTTAAACATAAGAGGACGAGTTCAGGTTCACAATGTCCAATAAAGATTTACGTTGAGATCTTAGCATATGCTATGTACTGTTTTCTTACATTATTATAAATGCGTTGGGTGTATTTAATCTCTTGATTATTCTTTTTTATATATATAAAAATCAACTGTTTAGTAACACTCCTCCATGTGTAGATCATCTATCTGGTATTTCGTAACGCGGTGAATTCTAGGAGACCTTCAAATCAAGTTGAAGAGAGCTTCTTAGCTTTACCAGATTCATAACTTGTCATTTCCGCCTTCCATCCCGTTTCCAGTAGCACCTCCTCCCGGTCTGATAAAATCAGAACCCCAATTTCTTTAAAATCCTTTTCTCTTTTTGCTGCATATTATTATCTTTCTGTTTTTTTAGAATTGAACGTGTGATAAGTAACAAATACCTCTAATTAAATAACGTGGAGATTTCAAGTCTCGGACTCCAAGCAAAGGTAACAAGTTCTAAGAGCATCATCATGTAAAGAAAACCTGGAAGTTCTAGCGGAGAATAGGTTTGCAAGGAAAATTAAAGCAATAAAGAGAAAGCAAGTAGAGAAATTGTAAATAAAACCCTATAGGTAAAACGAAGATATATAAATTTACATGGTTTGCATTGTTTACAATAATATATGCTCATATTTATAATGTTATAGAGTTTGAGTCCTATTAACATAAATAATTTTAATCATATATATAGATATTGATATCAAATAAAAAGATTTATTGAATTATAATACAAGCTAAATTCTCCATCTATTGAATATAAGTATAATACATGGATCTAGACATTGAGAAGCAGAAGATCGTCATTTTGCTCTATACATTGAGAAAGAAAGGATTTCCTTTCACGATAACCATGTAAATCCTGATATATGGATCAAGTCATTCCACATACAACCAAGCATTGCCCTTGCCAATTACATCATAAGGTTTGGTAAGATGTCAAAAATCTTTGGTGAACAATGGAAGTGCTAAAAAATCTTCATTATTATTCAGCTATCTAGAATCACGAACAAACCTAATAGGGAGATTTTGGTCGCTCTTTTATATTCTAATCAAATCCAACTATATTTTTCTCTTTAGGTATGGGATGCAAACCATTGCTTTGCATGCCCTAGCCTTAATTAGAGGAGGTTGTCCTAGAAGGTGAAGAGTCTTATTGCTAGGTACTCCTAAATTTAAGTGCATTATTGAAGATATAAGATAAACATGCCCTCTTACAGGAAAATGTATTCTTTCTATTGTATTGGATATATAGATACTTAAGTCCAAGAAACCAACCAAAGTCTAAATATAGATGATAGTAGATTTGGTTGTAGCCATGACAATTGCTCTTAGACCATTCCTATTAGAGGAATGTCAATCTAGATGTGAAGATCGCCCTTTTATGATAAAATACAATATTTACAGTCTTATGACGAGTACAAATAAAGGCTAGTGGTTATTTTGAAGAGGTTAGCAACATTAGGGAAATCCTAAACCTAGATTTCATTTGTATAAAAAAATGATCTACTTCAATCTTCTTTTGATAATCTTTCTTTTAAATGATATAGAGAGACCCTCTTATCTATTACCAAAAGGACAAATGTTTTGTTATCTCCTCTTACCACTATTAGGACAGGGCCTCTACTATAAATCCATTATTGAAACAAGTTCTCTTTAAGCCTTCAACAATGGAACATTTCAAGATTCTTGCCTTTTATGTTGAAGGTGTATGCCGCCTAATAAAGGTTGTTTTTGTTAGGTTAGATGCCTTACTAGAAAGGTATTCTTCTAGTTCAAAGGATAGTATTAGTGATTAAAATAAAAAGGAAGGAATGAAGATATCAACACAGATACTCCTAATTCCGCTAAAGCTCCAACATGAGCTAAAGTCATGAATGATCTCATCTTATCTTGTTGCTTCTATGGTACAATATAGATATGGAGGGTAATCATATTGAGAATAGCCTAAAATATGAATTTATATCATCAATTGGTCATCCTTTGTCAACTCAGTAGCTTATATCCTTAAGTAATCTCTAAAAGTTTAAGTTTCATATTCCTCTATATTACTAGAACATAAATGCATTGATGTGTCCGTATATCTTATTGGAGAGGAAAAGGTCATCAGGTCACATCACCACATGTTGTGATTCCTTTAAACTAGTGTGTAAGTCCATGTGGTTGCTAAAAAAATCATCGATCAATTTTTTTTTATTTATATTGATAAAAACTTTTCTTCTTTGTATAAGAGAACCTTGGAAGTCTTTCTCTCTCAAATATATATTCCTTCATCGATAGATATTTTATCTTTTAAAATTGATCATAAGGATAAAAACTAATTAAAAGGGTTATTGTGGGCTAATATCAAGGAGGTTATGGTCATTCTTGCCTTAAAGGACAATATTTTAGGTAATAAAACCTTTAAAAATCATCAAAAATAGCTCTGAAAGGAAACCATTTCCTTAGAGCTCAAGGACTCATTGGGTCATAGCATAAAAATAAGTCTTGGCATAATTGTACTAAGATATCAACCCTCTTATCAATACTAAAGATACTCAAACAATAGTGTTATAAGACTATGAGGTTATCCAATAATCTTTTTAAGCTTAGAGAGAATCATGAAAGGCTGAATATTCACCTATCTAACAGGAAATTAGTCCTTTAAATATGCTTATCTACACGTTTAGTCTTAAGAAAATAAGGTGGCTTGTATAAAGAAAAAATTCGATTAGGGTTGAAAAGGATTTTGTTTAAGTTAAGGCTGCTCTAGCCTCTAAAGAGGTTGAAGTCATGAATCGTATAAAAAATATATATCTCTTAATAATTCAACTGACATTACTCCTATTTTTTTAATCATAGAGACCATCAAGATAAAATGCCTTAAAAAACATTGATGGGGCTTATTCATCTTAACTAACTAACTAAGATGGACAACTATATTATTGATTGATCAATGGTTTATATTTGAATATAAATTATCACTTTCATAATATTAATCGAGAAGGTGGATTTTCTAGAGGACCTAAGTAGTTAACTTGAAGAACACAACCTTAAGATCACTCTAGGATTATATTGAATATACTTCGAGTATAATTAGTTTAGCTTGAGTTTATAAGTTGGTAAAATTTATTATAGCCAATTAGAAGTATGCCCTTCCATACTAGATCATTTTTGAAAAATATTTTGATCGAACACACTTGTTATATGCATTTTCAACCTTTCTCTTAAGTGTTAGCAAATGATCTGACACATAAACTCTGATCTCATACAAGTTCTCTAACTCAACTAGTATGACTAATTTATAGTTTGAACTATCATTGTTACCTTGTGTAGAACTCTTGAATGATTGTAGTTTAAGCTTAATTAGTAACTTAGAATCATGCCTATATATTAGGGTAAATGGAGATGTTTCTAAAGTAGTATTTTATGAAGTCCTGTATGCCTATAGTACTTCTAGTAAAGTCATTCATGAATCTCATGTTGTTCTAGGATTAAGGCAACAATAACACCTAAGGGGGTGAATTAGGTGCTCCACTAATTATGTCAAATACTGTAAATAATCACACTTAGCACATATAACATAATAAACTCAGTTTTTAATGTGGTTCAGCAAGCTTACATCCACACCTCAAATACCAACCATACTTGAGTATTTTACTCTTTTACTAATCTAAGTGAAAGATACAATGTCCTTGATGAATCCACACCAAGCAATTACACCGCTTGAAGATGTCTCAACTTCAAGATTTTTCTTTCAGTGACAATATATACCTCACCAATGCCAAGAGTTTATCCAAACTCTCAGGTGTTTATAATTATGATTTGTTTACAACAAGATTCACTCTCTCAAAGAGTAAATTATACAATTAAAAACTATAATCTCTATATCCCACTCAATAGTACTTAGAATGATTGAAGGTGTGCAAGTGTAATGAATGTCAGATTTTATACTCTTGTGCTAGAATATAAATATTTAATTTAGCACAACTTAGAGTATGTTAGGATTGATGCTTTCTAATTGGTTTTTCTTTTGGAATAACTTTTATATTATGTATGTTTAGAATCTTTCTTTTATTTTATATATAAGAGAGCTATATATATATATATATATATGTTTCTAGAAGAAACTAGTCATTGGAATGCCTTTAACGGCTAAAGCGGTTGACCGGTTCCTATAAAATTCTCAAGTGTTCATCACGAATGAACTGCGGTCGACCGGTTCACTTGGTATGTCCAAGCGGTCGACCGATTCAACTTAATAACCAATTTTGCTAGCTTTAAACCTGGTAAAACTTAAACCGATTAAATATATGTCGATCCTATTTATGCATGCAATGTGAAGTGTATGAGTTTATTTTAGTTTGCTTATTGAGTAAGATATAAATATTTAACAATAGGCTCTAAAATGAATCCTTAATAGCTAAGTCTTCACTTATTTTGCATCTTGGACATGTTTCTGGATTTCTACATTCAATTTCATATGCTTATTGATGTGATCTTCATATAAAACCTATTTAAATTTAATTTCATTCAAGCATATCATTGGTCTATTTTTCATTTAATTGTTATCATCATAATACAAGATATTATAAATATTAATATGTGACCCATATGTCAACAATCTCTCCTTTTTTTGTGATGACAATTAATGTATGATTATAGATATAAAGATATGTGTCTCCCCCAATATTTTAAAATATAGTTCCTTAGAGATTTAAACAATAATATGCAATATATATATATATATATATTCCTAATGTTTATTTTTCTATTTCCTCTCCCCATTTGTCATTAACAAAAAGTAAATAGAGAGACTGAAAAAGATTAGAGAAACATAACATAATGTTTAAAATACACCATTCATTACAAAAAGGGAAAGAAAGTAAAATGAAAAACATGAGAAGTT
>Ga0307510_10008527_pt1 | contig 12222 bp, 15 predicted proteins | sample 12_EM_MG_FD_207224 | JGI IMG/M metagenome (GOLD analysis project Ga0307510, IMG submission 207224) | Populus trichocarpa ectomycorrhiza microbial communities from riparian zone in the Pacific Northwest, United States - 12_EM | ecosystem: Host-associated > Plants > Roots > Unclassified | place...
AGTACTGGATTTTCCAGTGCAAGTACGCTCACGGGCTGATGGCTGAGGAGGATAGCTAGCGCTGTGGTTTACCGAGTTGTGATCGTATTACATAAACCGACTAAACGTTTCCTTTTCTGTTCACGACTGTGGCTGCTCCTGCTTCTGCTTGGTCCACACGCGGACGTCCGCGTCTTTGGCTGCCAACTGCGAACATTCGTCGACTCCCGCATCCTCACCCCAGGATATTTATCCACGACTGAGGACCGTTCCTTTCTTCTTAGGTACATCTTCGTGCAACCGTTCTTCGCTCCCACATAATAGTCCTGCAAGAATAGCCATCATCATGCAGCGCAGCAACTCCATGCTCTTCGCAAACTTCAACCAGGATTTCACGTGTGTATCCGTTCCCTTCTTGGAGCCGTGTATACCAAACTTCTTTCTCCTAGATGTATTTCAGTTGGCACGCGTAAAGGTTACAGTATCACAAATTGTGACCCCTTCGGGCGGGTCTACACTATGAGTGCGTTGTCCCATGTCCTGCTCGGTTTCCCGTGGTATCGATGCTGTTCATCAATAGACGATGGCGCACGCGGGATAGTGGAAATGCTCTTCTGTACTTCACTCATCGCTCTCGTTGGGGCGGCGGACCAGCCATCGTCGAGTCCACGGAAGCTGCAGATCGTGAATACCAAGGTGCGCCCCTGCCGCCAGACTCGACGACCTCACTGTTCACCTCACTTCATCTCAGCGACAATCCATGATTTGCGAGCTCCTCTTCCCTTCATCGATTCTCGCGGTTAAAATGAACCGAAAGACGCTAGTGATCGTCCTAGAGGCAGAGATCTACATTTATGACATCTCCAACATGCGTCTTCAGCACGTCATCGAGACAACACCTAACCCCGAAGCAATCGTTGCCCTCTCGCCTTCCGCTGATAACTCCTACCTCGCGTACCCCTCTCCTGTCCCCGCACCAGCACCCATTTCCGCCGTCTCACCACAGGCAGCACCCGCTCAGCCATCATCCGCAAGCGCCGCATCAGGCGACGTCCTACTGTTCTCAACCAAATCTCTCACCGTCTCGCAGATCATCCGCGCACACAAGGCGCCCATCTCCGCGCTCGCGCTGAACAGCACCGGCACGCTTCTCGCGACTGCCTCGGACAAGGGTACCGTCATCCGAGTGTGGGGCGTCCCTAGCGCGGAGAAGTTGTACCAGTTCCGGCGTGGCACCCGCGAGGCGCGCATATACTCGCTCAACTTTAACGTCGTCAGCACTTTACTGGCGGTGAGCAGCGCGCACGATACGGTACACATCTTTAAACTCGGTAGTGGACGTAGCCCGAGCACAACCAGCAGCAGGGACGACCACGCAACGAGTCCGTCGGGTAGCGTGGACAGCCGCGAGGGCGCTGGGGCGCTGGAGGGAGGTTACGACGCATTTGTGGATGACAAGAAGAAGAAGAGTGGGGGAATGTCATCGAGCCTGCGGCGGCGGTCGCTGCATCTCACGAAGAACATCACGTCATCCGTCGGCGGGTACCTTCCGAATACGCTCACGGAGATGTGGGAACCGTCGCGGGATTTCGCGTTCCTCAAGCTGCCAACAAGTGGCGCGCGGTGTATTGTTGCTCTCAGTGGGTGCGTCACCGGGCTAGTCTGTTTATTTTGTCTCGCGCGTCACTGAATTGTATTGTGATTACCAGGACGATGCCTCAAATCATGGTTGTCTCTTCGGAAGGCTATTTTTACTCGTACAGTATCGACCTCGAAAACGGTGGGGAGTGTTCGTTGATGAAACAGTACTCGTAAGTCTTGCACCATCGGAATTTCACCACCCCTTGGTTCTGATATCGCTCTTAGATTACTCGACTCCGCAGACGAGGCCTCGAATGATTAGGTCCGAGTTACTGTTGTAGAGACGCGATATTGTCCCTTCATCTTGTATAATATGACGTATTATCGAGGACGACTTTGAATACCTACCGTAAATTTCTGGCTAGTTTTTCGTTTTTATGCAGCTGGCGAGTGATAGGGCGATTCTTGACTATTCTTCCTCACTCCTGCGGCGTATTGCCCTGTTCGACCATAACCCTCCTATCAAGAGCGTGGCGACGTCTTTTCCTTCGGTACTAAGTAGGTTTCACGACCTCCCGTCTCCTTGGGTTCTATCCACGATGTGGATACACCGATTCTTGCAATTCGCCCCGATGTCGTGCCATTCCCTTATGGGGTATAAAACGTGACCGTGGGAATTATATGTCCTTGTCTGTTTGCTTTGCTCTTCCTCTTCCTGCCAAGTTGAGAAACTTCAAGTTAGTGCTCATACCGTCCGGGTATCAACACCATGCCGTCACGGTCGAAACGGCGAAGGGCTCGACGACGGAAGCAGTACGTGTTACAACATTCATTTCATGTGTTCCCAATTTCCTCAGCTATTTTCCCACAGTCATAATGACCCCAACGATCATCAACTGTCTTCGAGGCCGACAATCTGTAGCATTCCAAAAGAGGTTCTCCTCGAGATATTCGACTCCTTTCGACAATCCTTCCAACGTGAGTTTCGCTACGAGAGGGCTTGGAACAGCAAGAAAGGCTGGTTCAAACTCGCACATGTATGCCGAAAATGGCGACAGCTCGTGCTCACATCGCCTTCACGTTTGCACGTACGGCTCCTCTTCACGGAGCACAGATCTGGAATGGGGATTACGATACGAGTCATACGCCGTCTCCCGCCCCTGCCGATAGTTGTCGATTTTAAATCTGGAGTCCGGTTGCCCGGCGCACAGTTTTGGATGATCTCTGCTCTTGCATATCCCGATCGCGTGTGTGGGATCGTCTTCAACATGTCCTATGAACCATCGAAACACACGTCGAAGTTGTTGGCCGCAATGAACCAGCCTTTTCCCGCTCTGACGAGCCTCGAACTCCATTGTCCGTGCTTCGAAAAACTCCCCTCTCCACCGCCGTTCCTTACAGCGCAGACCCCGCACCTCCGAAGTCTCAAGTTTATCGGCGATGTCACCGAGTTCTTTCGAGTACTACCGTATACCACATCCCTAGCTGACCTCACAGTGTGCCTTAATTCAAGCTTTTTTTCGCTGCTCGACACCCAGCTTCTTGTCCGTCTACAAGGCCTATCCTCCCTGCGTCACCTCAAAGTGGAAACATGGGAGGCTGACATGCCAGACCACCCCGGCCGGAGGGAAAATGTCCTTCTCCCTACGCTGACATCTTTGTCCTTCTTCGGCTCTATGGCCTTTTTGGACGCACTTATGGCTGGCCTGGCAGCACCTTCCTTGCAGGAGCTCCGCATTTCCGTATATGGCGCCCGTGCCATACCCCCACCCACGCATCTCACCTCATTTATCCATAACTCAGGAAGGCACCTTCCCTCCGCAAAACTATATGCCCCAGGACATGGGATAAACCGGATAAACCTTGTCATGTCGACTCATTCCCATTCGGCTGATGATCCCCCCTTCAGAATCATCGTAGATCGGATACGCTCGACCCTACTGATGGGCGATCTCTTCTCTGAAATACTTGCAACTGTTGAAGATGTCTTCCTTGCAACGCCCTTTTTTGTTCATCTCGAAAGTCACACATCCATTCAAATTCAAGTATTTTTTCACAGCTCCCCGCTCTTCTCGCCCTTCCGTAGTGCGAGGATACTACGAGTTTCCCCTGGAGCCGAGAGGGCAGTTGGAGGAATGTTTCGTAATAAGGGGTTGATTTCGGCTCTCCTACCCGCACTCGAAGAGATCGAGTTGAATGCGATAACGCCTAGGTGTAAACCGATCCGAATTGACGACGAGAAGGAGTTGGCGTCTGTCCTTGAGCCGTTTAAACTGTTTGTGGACGCGCGGAAAGAGGCTGGTCACCCCGTGAAGGTGCATTGGAACACAGATCGAGTGGTTCCGGAGTACTTTTGGAACACAGACATGTGACCGCGTCATAATATTTACATTTTTCTCTTGGATTCAGGTTCTGGATTTCGCACTGAAGATGGCACGCAGCAGCTGGGAACTGGGATTGTTGGTTGAGGTGGGGATCTCAGTGTGTTTGGTGTCCACAGCCATATTCGGACATCTATCCCATAATTCTATCCTCGTACTTACTGATAAATATGCTACACCATCTTCTCTTCCGCCTTGCGTCACTTCTCTATATTATACCCGCGTAGTCTCCAAGTTAAAGGATCGCATTCCATGACACTTTTCATTGAGTAGCTCCGCAATCCGAAGTGCAAAGCCGAGCAGAACTCGAATTGGATTTGACGACCCATTCGTATGTGCTCATTAGCGACGCATCTGATTCCTCCATGTCACTGATTGCCTTGAGGACACTGTGTCACCCAGTGAGGCCAGTAATTAGTCTTTCGACCGCCAACCTCCTATCAATATCAAGATGTCTGTTACTGAGATGAGGGGATGTCGTACGGCTAGCAAAGCCGAAGTATTTTCGTTCTAATAACATTTCGTTCCCCGGCCTCCCAACAACTTGAACCTCTACCTCCTTGGGTTTGACATGCGGCGTGGATACGTTGGCTCTCGCAGTTTCGGCACGATATCTGATTGATTAGCGACTCGGAGGTTTTGCGTTTCTACGTTTCCATTCCTCTGCGAGCATCACAACAAGAGAGGGGCAACGTCTTTTCCTTCAGTACTAAAATTAGGTTTCACGACCTCTCGTCTCCCTGCGTCCTGATGTCGGGCTTCATACCTGCCATTTCCAATCCATGTTGATCAATCGTGGGTATAAAACGTGACCGTGTGAATTGTGTTCTCTCTCTCTCTCTCTCTTTTTTTTTTGCTCTTCGGCCTCTTCCTGCCAACTTCGTGCCCATACCGTCCAGGTATCAACACTATGCCGTTCACACGGGCTGCGTCTAGGGTCCTCCTCCGGCAGTAGTATGTGTTACGACATTTCATGTGTTCCCAATTTCCTCAACTATTTTCCTACAGTCATAACGGCCCTAACGGTCATCAACTGTCGCCGAGGGCGACAATCCGTAGTATTCCAAACGAGGTCCTCCTCGAGATATTTGTCTCCTTTCGACAATCCTTCGAACACGAGGGTGACTACGAGAGGATTTGGAACAGCAACAAAGGCTGGTTCAAGCTCGCACATGTATGCCGAGAATGGCGACAGGTCGTGCTCACATCGCCTTCACGTTTGCACCTACGGCTCCTCCTCACGGAGCACAGGTCTGGAAGAGCATTTGCGATACGACGTCTCCCGCCCCTGCCAATAGTTGTCGATTATAGATCTGGAGTCCGGTTTATCCAAACACAGACTCGCATGATCTCTGCTCTTGCATATCCCGATCGCGTGTGCGGGATCACCTTCAACATGTCCCCTGGACGATTGCAACATAGCCCGAAGTTGTTGGCGGCAATGAACCAGCCTTTTCCCGCACTGAAGAGCCTCGAACTCAATTGGCCGGGCTTCGTAGAACTCCAGACTCCACCACCGTTCGTTATGGGGCAGACCTCGCACCTCCAAAGTCTCAACTTCATCGGCAGTGTCACCCAGCTCAGTCGGATACTGCCGTATACAACATCCCTCGTCGACCTCACTTTGAGCCTTCGCACAATGTTTGTTTCAACAGATGACACCCAGCTCCTTGTCCACTTACAAGGCCTTTCCTCCCTGCGTCGCCTCAAAGTGGACATGTGGCATGCTGAGATGCTAGGCCCCCCTGGCGGCACGGGATATGCTCGTCTCCCTACGCTGACATCTTTCTCCTTCACCGGTTCTATGGACCTATTGGATGCATTTATGGCTGGCCTGGCAGCTCCATCCTTGCAGGAACTCCGCATTTCCGTAATATCCGTATATCGCACCCATGACATACGCCCACTCACGCATCTCACCACATTTACCCATAACCCAGGAAGACGGGTTTTTTCCGCACAATTGAACGCCCCAGAACATGGGATAAACCTTGTCATGTCGGCCCATTCCCATTCGACTGATGATCCGCCCTTCAAAATCATCGCGAGTGGGATGCACTCGATCCTGCTGCTGGGCGATCTCTTCTCTGAAATGCTTGCAACCGTTGAAGATGTCTTCCTTGCATCGCCCTTTTGCCTCCCCATTCAAGACACTTCTCACACTAACACGTTCTTCACGCCCTTCTGTAGTGCGAAGATAATTCGAGTTTCCCCTGGAATCGAGTCGGAAGTTGGGGCGATGTTTCGTAATGAGGAGTTATCCCCGGATCTCCTACCCGCACTCGAAGAGATCGAGTTGAATGCGACAATGCCTTCCTGTACACCGATCCGAATTGACAAGAAGGAGGTGGTGTCTGTCCTTGACCCGTTTAAGCCATTTATGGATGCGCGGCAACGGGCTGGTCACCCTGTGAAGGTGCACTGGAACACAGATCGAGGACTTCCAGAGTACTTCTGTAACGCAGAAATGTGAGCGCGTGATAATATTTACACTTTTCTCTTCGGTCCAGGTTCTGGAGTTCGCGTTGAAGATGGTACGCAGCAGCTGGATACCGGGATTGTCGGTTGAGGTGCGGATCTCAGTGTTTGGTGTCGACCGCCATATTTGAATAAATATCCCATCATTCTATCCTCGTACTTACTGATAAATATGCTACACTCTTTTCCGCCTTGCAGAACTTCCCTACATTAGACCTGCGTCAGTCTCCAAGTTAAAGAATGGCATTCCATGACACTTTTTATTGAGTAGCTCCGCAATCTGAAGTGCCAAACCAAGCAGAACTCGAACTTGGATTTGCGGCCCATTCGCATGTGCTCATTAGCGACGCATCTGACTCCTCTAAGTCACTGATTGCCTTGAGGACAATGTGTCACCCAGTGAGTCCAGTATTTTACAGTCTTATGGCCGCCAACCTCATATCGAGGTGTCTGTTACTGAGATGAGGGAGCTAGCAAAGCCGAAATCTTTTCGTTGTACTGACTTTTCGTTCCCCGACCTCCCAACAACTTGACCCTCCGCCTCCGTCTCCTCGGGTTTGACATGCGACATGGATACATTGGCTCTTGCAATTTGGCATGATGTCTGATTAGCGAGTTTTTGTGTTTCTACGTTTTCATTCCTCTGATGATCGAACCTAATACTCAATCTGCCATCTGCGTGCTTTTAAACACAATCGTGATAATTACCCGTTCTTTCCCTCGTCCCACCACCGGCAACACCCGCTCAAGCTTCTTCCGCAAGTACCACATTAGGCGACGTCCTGCTGTTTTCGACCAAGTCTCTCACCGTCTTGCAGATCATCTGTACACACAAGGCCCCCATCTCTGCGCTCGCGGCATGCTTCTCGTGACTGCCTCGGAGAAAGACATCATCTGAGCGTGGGACGTCCCTACTGGCGGGGTGAAGTTGTACCAGTTCCGGTATGGCACGGGCGAGGCGCACATAGACTTGCCCAACTTAAATGTTGTCTGTCAGCACTTTCCTGGTGGTGAGCAGCGCGCACGATGCGGTACACATCTTTATACTTGGTAGCGGATGTCCGAGCGCAAACACTGTCAACGGCAACAGGGACGGTGTATTGAATATTGTTGCTCTCAGTGGGTGCGTCACTGGACTACTGTAGTCTGTTTATTATGTCTTGCGCTTCACTTGATTGTATTGTGCTCCCCATTGGCAGGACGATGCATCAAATGAGTCAAATCATGGTTGTCTCTTCGAAAGGCTACTTTCACTCGTACAGTATCGACCTCGAAAATGGTGGGGAGTGTTCATTGATGCGCACCTTCGGAATTTCCCTTTGTTCTGATGTCGTTCTCAGATTACTCGACTCCGCACTGGCAGACGAGACCTCGAATGATTAGCCCGAATTACTGTTGTAGAGCCGCGATATTTTCCTTCATCTTGTATTATGATGTAATATGGGCGATTCTCGATTATTCTTCCTCATTCCTGCGCCATCTGCTGTAAATTAAATTATGCCAGGGTATAAAACGTGACCGTGTGAATTATGCGTTCTGTTTGCCTTTTGCTCTTCCTGCCACTGGGCCAAGTCGCCGTCCGGGTATCAGTGGCAACATTATGCTATTCACATGGGCTGCGTCTAGGGTTCTTCTCCCTCAGGAGTATGTGTTTCAGCATTTCGTGTGTTCCCAATTTCCTCAACTATTTTCCTACAGTCATAACGGCCCCAACGATCATCAACTGTCTCCGAGGGCGACAATTTGTAGCATTCCAAGCGAGGTTCTCCTGGAGATATTCGACTCCTTTCGACAATCCTTCCAACGTGGGGGTGACTATGAGAGGGTTTGGAACAGCAACAAAGGCTGGTTCAAACTCGCACATGTATGCCGGGAATGGCGACAGGTCGTGCTCACATCGCCTTCACGATTACACATACGGCTCCTCTTCACGGAGCACAGGTCTGGAAGAGCGATTGCGATACGACGTCTCCCACCCCTGCCAATAGTTGTCGATTATAGATTTGGAGCCCGGTTGGCCCAAACACAACTTCGCATGATCTCTGCTCTTGCATATCCCGATCGCGTGTGCGGGATCACCTTCAACATGTCCCCTGGACAGTCGGAACACAGCTCAGAATTGTTGGCGGCAATGAACCAGCCTTTTCCCTCACTGAAGAGGCTCGAACTCAATTGGCCCAGCTCCGTAGGACTCCACACTCCACCACCATTCGTCACGGCGCAGACCCCGCACCTCCGAAGTCTCAAGTTCATCGGCGGTGTCACCGAGCTCTGTCGGGTACTACCGTATACAACATCCCTCGTTGACCTCACTTTGAGGTTTCACACAATCACTTTTTTGCCGCTCGACACCCAGCTTCTTGTCCGTCTACAAGGCCTGTCCTCCCTGCGTCGCCTCAAAGTGGAAACGTGGGATGCCGACATGCCAGACCACCCTAGCAGGAGGGAAGATGTTATTCTTCCTACACTGACATCTTTCTCCTTCGCCGGTTCTATGGCCCTATTGGAGGCACTTATGGCTGGCCTGGCAGCTCCGTCCTTGCAGGAGCTCCGCATTTCCGTATATCCCCGTGCCATATCCTCACCCACGCATCTCACTTCATTTATCCGTAACTCAGGAAGACGGTTTTTCTCCGCACAATTAAACCCCACAGGACGTGAAATAAACCTTGTCATGACGACCCATTCCCATTCCCATTCGACTGATGACCCGCCCTTCAAAATCATCGCGAGTAGGATGCGTTCGATCCGGCTGATGGTTGTTCTATTCTCTGAAGCACTTGCAACCGTTGAAGATATCTTCCTTGCATCGCCCTTTTACCTCGAAAGTCTCGCATCACCCATTCAAGACACGTTTCACGGTAACACGTTCTTCACGCCCTTCTGTAGTGCGAAGATAATACGAGTTTCCCCTGGAATCGAGAGGGAAGTTGGAGAGATGTTTTGTAATGAGGAGTTATCCCCGGATCTCCTACCCGCACTCGAAGAGATCGAGTTGAATGCGACAATGCCTTCCTGTACACCGATCCGAATTGACGAGAACGAGGTGATTCCTCTCCTTGAGCCGTTTAAGCCATTTGTGGATGCACGGCAACGGGTTGGTCACCCTGTGAAGGTGCATTGGAACACAGATCGAGTGCTTCCAGAGTACTTTTGTAACACAGACATTTGAGCGCGTCATAATATTTACACTTTTCTCTTAGGTTCAGGTTCTGGGGTTGGCGTTGAAGATGGCACGCAGCAGCTGGACACCGGGATTGTTGGTTGAGGTGCGGATCTCAGTGTATTTGATGTCGACGACTATATTTGAATATCTACCTCATCACTCTATCCTAGAGATAATTATGCTACACCATCTTCTCTTCTGCGCTGCAGCACTTCTGTACATTAGACCTGCGTCAGTCCCCAAGTTAAAGAATCGCATTCCACGACCCTTTTCTTTGAGCAGCTCCGCGACACGAAGATATTCCGGGTGCAACCCCAGTAGAACTCGAAGTTGCTCATCAGCGATGGTGATCATGGATATGCATTTTAACTTGCAAGTCACTAACTGCCTTGAGGACACTCTAGCATCCGGTATTTACAGTCTTTCGACCACCACCGTGACCCGTGTTCAATTGAGATCGAGGTGTCCGTCACTGAGATGGGGGGATGTCGTACAGTTAGCAAAGCCGAAATATTTTCGTTGTACCTACATTCCGTTCCCCGACCTCCCAACCACTTGAACCTCCGTCTCCTCAGGTTTGACATGCGACGTGGATACATTGGCTCTTCCCATTTCGCAGGATGTCTGATTAACGAGTTTTTGCTTTCCTCTCATTATCTCACATGTTTCCATTCCTCTGATGATTGAACTTATCACTTGATCTGCGTTCTGCGCGCCGCTTCCTATCTTTTTCTTTTTTGGAAAGCGATGTATTCCTTAAGTAGTAGCTACAACTAGCTATCGAGAAGTATGTGCCATGTGGCGGGAGACGAACGATGAACGTCAGTCCCTTTCGGCTCGCTGGAGCCGGACCGTGGGTCCGGGTTGAGGAAAAATGCTGGTGTGGGAATCAGGGCATGTGGCCTGGCGTCAACATGCTCTACCACCCACTGACTGACACCCCATCCAAGTTTATTCAATTGTTCGGGAGGTATTTCTCTCTGGACAAAACATGTTCCCAGATGTTTACCACGAGGTTGGTAAACCATTTGTTTCGTCTGATTTTAGTTGCGGCTATTTTGTCATTGGCAAGTCTTGTATTGATTGCACGGAGCCTTCTAGTTTGGATTTCTTGGTGAGTGTGGTTTCTGCCTTGGATAACCCTCTCGCAGGGCAGAACCCATATCAAGAATGCCGACCAAAAAGTCCATATTAGTGTAGTAGGGTTGACAGATTGGAGACAGCAGGTTTACATGTGGACCACCTAACTAGTATGACATTGGGAGACCGGGGGTCGAAGCAGCTTACTTCTAGGGCTACTGTTTAGCAAGTTTCAGAGGTGTATTGGGGGCTCAGAGGAGTGAGGCGTGGGAGTTCAGGCGAGCCATGTAAGAAGGCATGGCGTGTTTGTGGCCAGTTAAGGCAAGAGTTAAGGGGTGGGTCGGGCTAACCGGGTCGGAGCATTTGGTTGGGCACCGTGTTGAAGGAACACGGTAGAGTAGAATAGTTTATGGAGGTGCTTTTTATTCGGTCAGACGATAGGGAGGATGGTGTGTCCTTTTGATTCCTTGTCCGAGTTTTAACCGTGGGAAACCGGCCTGGTCGCGTTTTCAAGGCAAGACGCGGTTCGTTGATGTTGATCATAAAACGTGACCGTGGGAATTGTGTGTTTCCGTTTGTTTTGCGTTTTACTTTGCTCTTCCTGCCAAGTTGAGAAACTTCGACCGTCCGGGTATCAACATTATGCCGTTCACCCGGGCTGCGTCTAAGGTTCTCCGTCAGCGTCAGCAGTATGTGTTACAACATATTCATGTGTTCCAAATTTCCTCAACTATTTTCCCACAGTCATAACGGCCCCAACGACCATCAACTGTCTCCGAGGACGACAATCCGTAGCATTCCAAACGAGGTTCTCCTCGAGATATTCGACTCTTTTCGACAATCCTTCCCATGTGAGGGTGACTACGAGGAGGTTTGGAACAGCAACAAAGGCTGGTTCAAACTCGCACATGTATGCCGAGAATGGCGACAGGTCGTGCTCACATCGCCTTCACGATTACACGTACGGCTCCTCTTCACTGAGCACAGGTCTGGAAGAGCGATTGCGATACGACGTCTCCCACCCCTGCCGATAGTCGTCGATTATAGATCTGGAGCCTGGTTGGCCCAAACACAGCTTCGCATGATTTCTGCTCTTTCATACCCCGATCGCGTGTGCGGGATCGCCTTCGACATGTGCCATAGAGAATCGAAACACAGCTCGAAGTTGTTGGAAGCAATGAATCAGCCTTTTCCCGCCCTGAAGAGCCTCGAACTCCATTGGCCGTGCTACCTAGAACTCCCGTCTCCACCGCCGTTCCTTTCGATGCAGACTCCGCACCTCCGAAGTCTCAAGTTCGTCGGCGATGTCACCGAGCTCAGTCAAGTACTGTCGTATACAACATCCCTCGTTGACCTCACTTTGAACCTTCACACAATCATCTTTTCGCCGCACGACACCCAGCTTCTTGTCCATCTACAAGGCCTGTCCTCCCTGCGTCGCCTCAAAGTGGACACGTCGGATGCCGACATGCCAGACCACCCTGCTGGGAGTGAAGATGTTCTTCTCCCTACGCTGACATCTTTATCCTTCGCCGGTTCTTTGGCCCTATTGGAGGC
>Ga0307510_10008528_pt1 | contig 12222 bp, 9 predicted proteins | sample 12_EM_MG_FD_207224 | JGI IMG/M metagenome (GOLD analysis project Ga0307510, IMG submission 207224) | Populus trichocarpa ectomycorrhiza microbial communities from riparian zone in the Pacific Northwest, United States - 12_EM | ecosystem: Host-associated > Plants > Roots > Unclassified | place...
GTCCTGCCTGATGCGGGCAGCGCGGGGCTGGACACCCACACTTGACGGGCTCGCTTCGTAACCTGAAAGGCGACCTTCGCGAAGGACTGGTTCTGGCCGCGACTTGCCTGACATCGGTCTCTTCGGACGGTCGGCTCACCGTCGCATCGCCGACGTTCGAACCTCAATGACAGCTGCGCGAGGTGAAGCGGGCGCACCCTGGTCCGAGCGCTATACCCGGCCCCGACCCTGAGCCGACACCAAGAATCGTGAAATCGCCGCCTGAAAGCAGCCGTTCAACTGCTAGATAGAGTTTGCCGCGTCAGCCCTTCCGATACGAAAGCCATGCGAATCCGATTCACGTTGCTTTCCCAGGAGGATCCTGGCCTGGGTCGACGACCCGTGCGGCATTCAAGATCAACCACATCAGGTGGCCCATTTGTCGTTGATTGACCTTGCCGGTATCGGTCTGGTGAACGACGACGAGATCGTTCACCGGGTCGACGACCACATACTGTCCGTTGTGACCGTCGGCCCAGAAGCCGCCGGGCGACAGATTCATGATGCCGACGCGCCGGTCCGGAAAGCCGGTCCACCACATGTAGCCATATCCCGAACCCAGATAGGTTTCGGACCTAGCGGTCGTGCTTTCTCGAACCCAGGCCGAAGGGACGATGTCGCTGTTCTGCCAGCGCCCGGAGCGCAAGAAGAGCAAACCGAATCGCGCCAAATCGCGAGCGCTCATGCGAAGCGGGTAAGCCGGGTACATAGAATCGGCACCACGCACGTAGCGTCCGTCCCGGGGCCGGAAATCCTGCATGCCAATCGGATCAGCGATGTACTGTTTGAAGCCCTCGAAGATCGACATGCCAACTGCCCGCTCATAGATGCTGCCGAGGACGTTGAAGTCCCAGTTGTTGTAGTACCAAAAGGTGCCTGGCGCATGGCTGCCCCGGACCGGGCGACGCCGCTTCTCCCCCTCCGTTTCATACAGGGCCGGGTGATACACGCCGGAGCGCGCCTGAAGCAGTTGCCGAACGGTTGCCTGCTTCTCTGTATCGCTCAGGGCTGGGGGCACGTCATCGATGCCCAGCGATCCGACAGAAGCATCGAGATCGATCTTGCCTTGCGCAGCGGCGATGCCGATCAGCGCGCTGAGCAGACTCTTGCGCACGGAATGCAGTTCCAGCCGCCGATCGATCTCGCCCCAACTGGCGAGCATGCGGCCATGCTGGATCGCGACGAGACTCGCCGTGCCGATCGATTGAGCGTAGTCGCGTGCACTTGCAAGCGCCCCCATCGACCAGCCCGCTTGGTCGGGCGCGATCCGGTCCCACTCCTGCGCGGGCCACGTGTGAGTCCGTACGAAAGGCGCTGCGAGAAGCGGGGTTTCGTGGAGAGCCAAATGGACGAACGGAAGAACCAGAAAGCGGCGGCGTTTGAAGGACAAGATGGCTTCCTCGTTCATGAACCTCATCCCAGCGCGGACACACGTCGGTGCGATCAGCCAGCAACGGGAGTGAACAGGCAACGTTGACAGAAGACTGTTTATTTGCTGGCCATTACCTGTGGTTCACAAAGCAGCATTTTGTAGAGCGACCAGAAGGCTCGGCAATTCGCGGCCGTCGACGGCACGAGCGTCGGGACCGCCGGGTCCGTGAATACGGACTGCTCCCTCAACCGACGCTGGGCGCACTTCGCCGGACAGCTCCATGGCAGCCCGTTGTGAGTGTCCGAAACTCGCCGGGACGACCTGTTCGCGGTCGACGCCGACAGCGGCCATCCGATCAAACGCGCACTGAACGGCCGGTCTTCGAAGCGGCGACCTCAACATCCCGACCCAATGCGGTCTTCAACGAGCGTCTGGTTTCGGGCAGCGCGCACCGCAGGTTGATCCACAGGGAATCGAGCGGGCGCCGAACTGGCGCCTCCACCCATCGTCCATGTGTATCGATCATCCTCGTAGTCGCGTCGGGGTGGCCCTTCTGACGCGTGAGGAAAGCGCGATGCCCAACGGGCGGCCAGGCCGATGACGGCCAGCCGCGGCACGCATAGCCTCAGCGGTAGCTCGCCTCCATCAAGGCATCGGCGAGGTCGCCGAGCGCTTGGTGGTCCCAGCTGCTGTTGTTGAAGAGGATCACCGTGTGACCGTCGGCGATCACCCGCCGCGCGACCAGTCGGAAGCCGCCGTTCGAACCGTCCTCCCAGGCCGCCTCGCGGTCGAGGCCGGCAATGCGTTCGACGCGCGTCCGGCCGCCGAGCGCGTAGTGCTGCTCGGGCATCGCAACCGACATGAGCGTCCGGCGCGCAGCCGGTGATAGCACCGGGCCATCGAGCACCCCGGCCATCAAGCGAAACAGGTCGCCGGCGGTCGTGTAGAAGCCACCGGCCATCGCCATGTGGTCGGGCAGCGCGCCGTTGCGTCGCACCGGGCTCGGTAGCAGTGTCAAATAGCCCTTGGCCATCCCATCGACGAGCGCCGAGTCGCCACGGAACACGCCGCTGTCGCGCAGGCCGAGCGGTGTGACCAGGATCTCACCGACAAGCGCGGTGTAGCTCCTGCCGCTCGCGCGCTCGACGATCGCCTTGACGATCAGCCAGTTCGAATGCGAGTAGTCCCAGGCTGAGCCAGGTGCGAACGCGAGGTCGCCACTTGCATAGCGCCTAACCGCCTCGTCCTGCGGTAGCTCGACCAGCGCGGCGGCGCGGTCGGCGCGCAGCGCAGCGACGATCTGGTTCGGCACGCCGCTCGAATGGCTCATCAAGTGGCGCAGCGTCAGCTGGGAACCGGTGTCGACGCGGTAATAGGGCAAATAGGCCCTGATCGGCGCGTCTAGCGCGAGCGCTCCGCGGTCCACCAGTGCCATCACGACGATCGATGCGATCCATTTCGAGACCGAGCCGGTCTCGAAGCGCGTCTCGGCACGAATCGGTACGTTCGCAACGCCGTCGGCATCGGCAAGGCCTGCGGCCTCGATCGCGTCTACCCGGCGGCCACTGCCAACCAGCGCGACGCCATTGAAGCCGCGCAGCGCTGCCGCGGCGACGGCAGCGCGGTACTCGTCCGCCGACGCAGCGTGCAACACCGGACTCGTCGCGCTGATGGCAAGCACCATGAACAGTGCCCGAGCGGCGCGAACCACTTCGAACCTTGTTGCCCCGGCCGACGGTTTGCCGAGTTCTCCGTTGTCTGTCCGCATGCGTGTGCCTTGTCAGCCGAAGTCGGGCCGATCCTTCGTGTTTGTGGCGGTCATCTCGAGATGTGACCATGACCCGAGAGAATTCTGTCTGATGGCTTGCCGACCGTCCGCTTTGACGCGACACACTGCGGAACCAAGGTACTGAGTTGCGTCTGGTGCGAAGAGAGCGTCCACGGAAAGCGTCGTACGGCTACCGTCCACCGCCACACACCGAACGCGGGATGCCGAACCTCAAGAGCACGGTCCGCCACATTTCGTTCATTGACGCTGCGAAAACCCCGCCGTGGAATGTTCTTACGCGTGTGCTCGAACGCGACGCCCGACCTTTTCCCAAACGGAGAGTCAAGGCGCTACTCGCTTTGCCCGCCGTTCATGTCCGACGTTGGAGCGTGTGACGGCTTTCGGTCGTTCGATATTGCGATGTGACCGACTTCACTCGACAGCGCATTCAACTGATCAACGCAACAGATTCGCTTTCCTGATCTCGTGTCGCAAAGCTGCCGGCTGGGCCTGCACACAGGTACCTGAAGGAAGCCCCGCAGCACCGGGGCACACGTCGGCAAGCCGCAGACTGTGCGCTCGAGGCGGCGAGCACCAGTGAGGCCGCGCATTCGCCTACCATCGCTGCATGGACGCACGCGAGACCGCCCCCTCTCCCGAGCGCAATAAGCAGCCGATCCTCGAGGTGCTCGCGCGCGTCTTGCCGCCACGCGGCCTCGTGCTCGAGATTGGCAGCGGCACCGGGCAGCACGTGGCGCACTTCGCCAAGGCTTTGCCCGCCCTGACCTTCCAGCCCAGCGAGATGGACGTGGAGCGCCATGCTTCCATCGAGGCGTGGGCGGCCGCGAGCAACCTGTCGAACGTCATGCCGCCCCTCGCCATCGATGTCACGAAGCGTCCCTGGCCCGTATCTGCGGCCGACGCGATCGTGTGCATCAACGTGATCCACATCTCCCCGTGGGAGGCCATGCTCGCGTTGATGGCCGGTGCCGGCATGATCCTGCCCGCCGGAGGCGTGCTTGTGACCTATGGCCCGTACATGCGCGGCGGCGCGCATACGTCGCAGAGCAATGAAGCGTTCGACGCGGGCCTGCGCGCAAGGAATCCGCTCTGGGGCGTGCGCGACATCGACAAGGTCGCGGAAGTCGCCGGCAATGAAGGCCTTGCGCTGGAGGCGGCAGTACCGATGCCGGCAAACAACTTCACGCTGGTCTGGCGGAAATCAAACGACGCGCTCCCCGGCACGCGAGCCCTCATCAACGGGTTTGCCTGAGCACCAAAGCTGTTGGCCACGAATGACGGGAACTGGCCGAACGAGGACTGTCGCAGATCGACCCATAGGAGCCGGCGGCGGCTTTCGAAGACGGCCGGTCTACACCCGAGCCGACCCTCCGCGTCGTCGGCTTATGACAAGTTGCCCGCGGAACGGCGGGGCCTCCAGTACGCCGCCCGGGCGCGCAGCGGGTCTCACACGTCAGCGCATACGTGACAGCCAAGACCGACGCTCTGCAGATAGCCTTCCAGCACGTCGACGCCGCCAGATGCGACGATTGCGCCGACGTAGCCGTCCGGACGCACCAGTGCCCAGTCGCCGGGTGCCAGCCCGTAAGCCACCTTGAAGTGGCCACCTTCGTCGATCAGTTCGCCGCGCGTGCCTATGTGGTGGATGTGCAGACCCCGACGCGGCGGCACATGGTGTCGCCGGGCCTCGTAGGCCAGCAGCGTCCAGTGGGTACCCTTGAACAGCTCAAACAGGCGCACCGACTGTCCCGCCGCGCCCACGAGCGGCGCATCCGGTGCGCGGTCCCCTGCGAACGGCCCGCGAGCGCGCCCGGGCGCTTCCATCGCAAGTCGCGACCACGTATAGCCGATGTCGAGTTGATGCACCTCGCGCCCGCGCCGGATCTCGCCGCGTTTGGCATCGTCGAGCAGTTTGGTGGCGAGCCCGAGCATCTGGGCGGCAATCGGTCGACGCTCCTCTTCATAGCTGTCGAGCAAAGACTGCGCTGCCCCGCCCACCACAGCGGCCAGCTTCCACCCGAGGTTGTAGGCATCCTGGACGCTGGTGTTGAGCCCTTGACCACCCGTTGGGGGATGCACATGAGCGGCGTCTCCGATCAGCAGGGCCTTGCCGACGCGGTAGCGATCGGCCAGGCGCGAGTTCATGTTGAAGGACGACGCCCACGATACCGACTGGATTCGAATGTCGTCGCGCCCGGTGCGCGTGGCGATCATCGCAGTCAAAGCCCCGGGCGAGAGCTCTATGTCGCCTTCGAGCGGGACTGGCGCTTGCAACTGAAACATGTCAGTCCCAGCAAGAGGACACAAGCCGATCTGCGCGTCCATGGCCCCCTCATTGAACCGATGCCAAGCGTGGCGCCCCAGGCCTGTGAGCACGACATCCGCCACAACGGCACGCACGCCCAAGGTCTTGCCTGGAAAGGCGATGCCAAGCGCATGCCGAACGAAGCTGCGCCCGCCATCTGCGCCGACCAGATATCGGACTCGAACGGCTTCTTTGCCCGCCGGGCCAGTCAACGCTGCCGTGACGCCTTCTTCGTCCTGCTCGAAGCCCAGCAGTTCACATCCGAACAACGGCCGCTGTCCGAGTTCTGCCAGACGTTCGCGCATCACACGCTCGGTGAGGAACTGCGGCACCAGCAGCGGAAGGTGATACGGCTCCGCGGGCGTGGACTCCTCGTGTTCTATGGCGAGCGATTCAATGTGGCTTCCATCAGCCCGGTAGTCCCACTGCGGCGGGTACAGGCCGCCCGTTGCAACGACTCGGTCGAGGATGCCCAAGTCCTCGAACACTTCTTGCGTCCGAGGTTGGATCCCCTTCCCGCGCGAGCCATTGAACGGTGCGCTCATCTTCTCGACTAGGCGGAAGGACACACCGCGACGTGCGAGGTCGATCGCAAGCGTGAGTCCCGCCGCGCCCGCACCGCAGATCAACACGTCGGCCGAAAGAGTCTGTGACATAGCGAACTCCAATATGTGTAAGATGCACTCAATGGAGCGGATGCTATGTCAAAGAAAATAAATGTGCAAGATGCACTCATCTCGACGCAACTGAAAGCGCTGCACGGTTCACTGATCAGCATCGTCAGCGTCATGAATCGGCCGCAGCGCGATGAGGCCATGGTGCGCGAAGCAGGCATTTCCCTGGATCGCGCGCTGTTCCCGTTGCTGGTTGCCATCGAGCGACTCGGACCGATCAAGGTGGGCGATCTCGCCGACCGAGCCGGGCGCGACTACACGACGGTCAGTCGCCAGGTCACAAAGCTGGAGGGCTTAGGTCTGATCCGGAGTCAGGAAGGTGCACAAGACCGTCGCGTGCGAGAGGCGGTCGTGACGCCGAAAGGAAAGGGTGTGACCGACAGAATCGACGCTGCGCGGGAGCGCATCGGTCGCGCAATATTCAGCCAGTGGGATCAGCACGACCTCGCCGAGCTGGTGCGACTGCTTGGGAAATTTGCAGCCGATATCGAGGGTGACGGCTACATGGAGACCCAGATGGCAGTCCGTACTGCGCCAACCGCGCGCGGCGCGCGATAGAAGGGCAGCGTAGTCGCGGTCTGAACTCTCGAGCACCAGGAGTCACAGCGTCTGGTTCGTCGAGCACGTTGATCAGATCCTCGGCGCGACAGTCACCTGGGTTGCGCCTGGGGTTCGGAATCTGCCGTCATGGATACCTGCCACAACTCAGTTGGGAGATCCGCGCAGTGCAGGTCCTGCTGTCGCGCCTGCGCATCGGCCCCATCATCTACACGCATCGTCGGAGGTGGCGGTCACGGCGTCACCAGCACTCAAGCACTCAAGCACTCGGCACCATGACATGCACCGCGCGAAAGCGGTCGATCGCAACCCGCGGGCCCCGTCCGGCAGCGCCGCACGTCATCGTCGCAGTTCGACGCTGAGGCGAAGTTCAATGCGTCGAGCAGCCAGCCCGCAAGCGGCCACTCAGGACTTGAGTCCCTTCAGCGGCGGGGCGTGTGCCGCGACGCCTGAACGGCTGTGGCCGCGGCGTGAATCCAGGGCCACCTGGCGAAAACCGCGTGGCGTCGTGCCGAACTGAGTACGGAACGAGCGGCTGAAGTGTGCAGCGTCGTTGAAGCCCCAGCGAAAGCAGATCTCCGAGATAGACAGCGCCTCGTGCGCCCGGCTCGACAGGTCGGCGCGGCAGCGTTCGAGCCGGCGCTGCCGCAGGTACTGGCTGAAACTGAAGCCGGCTTCGCCGAACAGCTTTTGAATGTAGCGCGGCGACGCGTGCTGCTCATCGGCGAAGCTTTGCAGCGAGAGTTCGCAGTCTCCGAGCTTGGCCTCTATGGCCTGACAGGTGCGATGGAACAGCACGGCGCGGGCGCTGCCGAGACTGCGGATCGCCGCCCCTTCCCAGAGGCTCGCGATGACGAACTCGGACAGCGCGATCTCGATCGGGCGCAACTGCTCGGCATCGAGGTCTTCGAGGTTCTCCGCAATGCTGCCCAGCATGCCCGCGAAGATGCGATTCACGCCGCGGCTGCCCGACAGCGCACCGACCTGCAGCGACCGCAGGTCGAACAGGCGCGGATGCAGGAGATGCCGCGGCATCTTCACATAAAGCAGGCGGAAGTCGTGCGGCAGTATCAGCGTGCAATCGAGGCCGGTCGGCCCGTACAGCAGATCGCCCGCGGCCAGTTCGAGGCCGTTGCCATGCGCATCGAGCACGAACGTGCCCTCGATCAGCAAGGCCAGCCACAGCGACTCAGGCTGATCGACACAGCGGCCGGAGATCGTCTGAGGCGACGCCGAGAGCCGCGAGAACTCGATGCCGAGCGGCGACACGACGGTGGAGACATCGCCATGAAAGCCGGTGTCGTCCTGCGGCGTCGCGGTGGGCAGCGTGATCTGATTCAGTGCCGCGCACCAGCCGCGCTCAGCCTCCGCACCGGGATGAGGTTCGGTCGAGTAGCGCCAGGCCCTGATGGCTTCGACTTGCATGTTGGAAATCCATACGCAAGACATGTGCCACCGAACCTTCAGGGGCTCTTGTCGCTGCCGCTGTCGGGGAACAGGCCGCGGCCGACACGCACGTGCACGCCCTGCCGGCCGTCCACGACCTGCGTCACCGCAAAATCGGCGGCCACGCTCATCAACGAATAGCCGTCGTTGCGACTCAGCCCCTGGTGTTCGTGCAGCAGCGTCAGCATGTCGAGCGAGGCGCGTCGCATCGCGACGTTGAGGTCCTCGTCGAAACCGTGCACGATCCAGCTGTCCGGCGTTTGCAGCAGAGGCGACGGGAAGTGGAAGTCGCGCCGCACGATGACCTGGAACAGAACGTTCAGCGAGGCCTCGATCGCTGTCCCGCTGAGCTCCCCGTCGCCCTGCGAGATGTGCGGGTCGCCGATCGAGAAGAGCGCGCCGTCCACCGCGACTGGGTAATACATCGTCGCGCCCGCGCCAATGCGCCAGTTGTCGATGTTGCCGCCGTGTGCGCCAGGTGGGATGGTGCTGACGCGGCCGCGCACATCGGGCGCGACGCCGGCCGTGCCGAGGTGCGGGCGCACGGGAATGCGCACGCCGGCAAGCGCCGGCTGGCGGTCGCAGACCGGGCAGTGCGTGATCGTGCCCGGGGTCATGTACTTGCCCGGGAAGTCGTAGGCGTAGAGCGCTTGCGCATTCTGGGACGCGTCGTCCAGGCGGTAGATGGTGACGCGCTCCCTTTCCTCGAACTCCTTGTACAAGTAGCCCCAGTTGGCCGCGAGGTTCGAACCATAGAGGCAGCGCGGCTGCATCTGCAGGTAGCGGACTTCGAGCATGTCGCCCGGCCGCGCGCCTTCGACCCAGATCGGCCCCGTCATGATGTGCACGCCGGGGTTGCGATCGGCTTCGGGGATCTCGCGGAACAGCGTCGAGACCGTCTCGTCCATCATCAGCTCGGGCGCGTCGCCGGCGTGGTGCGTGATGGCTTCGGCCTGGATCAGGTCGCCGCTGCGCACCTTGAGCGCTGGCGCCAAGGACGCATCGAAATAGCCCCAGTGAACGTTCTTCGGCGTGGCCCGAAGATGGTGGATGGCGGAAGGGTCGACGTCGGCAGCGTTCAGGTGTTCGCGTTGCAGCAGGCTCATGGTCTCTCCAGGTCGTGCGAGATCATTCTTGCGGCACCCCGTCCGTGTCTTGAACGGACGCGCATGCTGCCTTGCGTGGCCCGACCGGGCGTGCGAGCACAAGTCCCGATGTGCCTGCGCGCAAGACGAATGGCCTGGGACATTGCACAGTGTCCTCAGGCGATGGCCCTTGGCACACAAGATGCTGATGTGCCCTGGCCAAGGCGACGGCTGGGCTGGAGGATCGAAGCGATGCAGGAACAGCGCACGATGCGCAGGTGGTGGGTGCTGGCGGCGGTGTCGCTGATGTTCTTCTTCGTCAGCGGCTCGACCTTCTCGTCGCTCGGCATCGTGCTGTTCACGATGGCCGGCGAACTGCACTGGTCGATGGCCGAGGCTGGCGCGAGCTTCTCGGTGCTCGGCATCGCCTGCTGCCTGGCCAGCCCGCTGCCGGCGCCCTTGATGCGGCGCTTCGGGGGCCGGTTCACGCTGTTCGCCGCGGGCTTGACGCTGGCGGGCGGCTTCGGGCTGGCCTACAGCGCGAACAGCCTGGTCGTCTTCTATGTCGCGATGGCGCTGCTGGGCATCGGCTTCACGCTCGGCGCCAACATTCCGGGCGTGTTCCTGCTGGCTGGCTGGTTCCCGCAGCGCGCGGCGCGCATGATCGGCATCTACCTGATGTTCGGCGCCTTCGGCGGCGTCGTGGCGCCGCCGCTGGTCCAGCGTCTGGTGGCGGCCAGCGGCTGGCGTGCGCACTGGCTCGTGATGCTGGCTTGCGCCGTGGGCCTCGCGATCTTCTGTCTGGTCGCCGTGTTCGATCCCGCTCCGAGCGCACCGAGCCGCAACGCCGACGCGCCCGACGCCGGCGGCCCAGCGCACGGCTGGGTCTACCGCCAGGCCCTGGCGACACCGCAGTTTCTGATTCTCGCGCTGGCGATGATCATCACGCAGACCACCGTCACGACTCTGCACAGCGCCGCGGTCCCTCACCTGACGCGGCTGGGTTCGACGGCAGAGTTCGCCGCGTTGATGCTGAGTCTGCAGGCGCTGCTCGCGACCCTGGCGAAGGGCTTGGCAGGTTCGCTCGCCGAGCGTCTCGACCCACGCATCGCGCTGGTCGGTGGGCTGGTCGTGCATGCCGTCGGGCTGTTCGCGCTGGGCAGCGCCAACACCCACGCGCTCGGCTATGTGTTCGCGATCGCCTTCGGCCTCGGCTGGGGTTGCGTCTATCTGGCCGTCACGGTGTTGATGCTGCGCTACTTCGGGCGCGACTGCGGCACGGCGCTGATGTCGACCGTCTGGTTGCTGACCGGATTCGCCGCCGCCGGTCCGGCACTCGCGGGCCTGCTCGCCGACCGCTTCGGCACCTTCGCACCGGTGTTCGAAGCTTGCGGATGGCTGCTCGTGCCGATCGCGCTGGCCGCGTTGATGATGGGTGCGCCGCGGCTGCGCCCCGCCACGGCCGCGACGCCCGCGCCGGCAGCTTGAGAGACTGACACGATGCGCAACGCCATGCCGCTGTCGGCCACCGAATGGAGCCGGGCACGCGCCGCGATCGCCACGGCGATCGATCGCGCCGAGCTGGTCGACCTCGTGCTCGCGCTGTGCAACATCCCGGCGCCGATGGGCCGCGGCCGCGAAGCCGGCGAGTTCGTCTTCGAGTGGATGGCGCGCGAAGGCTTCGCACCCAGGCGCGCCGGCCTGGTCGAGGACCGATTCAATGTCATCGGGCGCTACGGCGGTCACGGCGACGGGCCTAACCTTCTGTTCACCAGCCACCTCGACACCGAGAGCCCGCTGTACAACGAGCGCGACCGTTACGGCATGAAGCCCGAGACGGTAGCCGACAAGCAATGGCTCAGCGCGTGGCTCGAAGGCGAGGTCTTCTTCGGCCATGCGGTGGGCAACGACCGTGGGCCGATGGCCTGCTTTCTGATGGCCGCGAAGGCGCTGAAGAAGGCCGGCATCAACCTCGCCGGCACGCTGTACCTGACCGCCTGTCCGGGTGAGATTGGGCCCGAGCCGGCCGAGGAATGTCAAGGCCCTGCCTACCTCGGCAAGGAACTCGGCGCGCAGTACATGCTGGTGCACGGCGGCGTCGCACCCGACTTCGCCATCGCCGCCGAAGGCACCGACTACGGCGTCAACAGCGCCGCCTGCGGCTATGCTTACTACCGCATCACCGTCTACGGCGAATCGGTCTTCACGCCGCTGATCGAGCACCCGACAGCACTCGTCGCGCACCCGAATCCGATCGTGCGCATGGCACCTGCCATCGAACTGCTGCAATCCTGGGCACGCGACTACGAACGCCGCCACCGCTACGAATCGGCCGGCGGCACGGCGATCCCGAAGGTGCAGATCGGCGCCGTGCGCGGCGGCAACGCGCACGCGATGGGGGCGGGCAGCGAGGTCTGCTCGCTGTATGTCGAAATCAATCTCACGCCGGCGCAGAAGATCGCCGACGTCGACCGGGAGTTGAAGATGCTGTTCCGTGGGGCCGGGTTCAGCGGCGTCGAGATCGAGCCCTACGTGGTGCGCCATGGCTTCGACGCCGAGCCTGCCGCCGTGCAGCCACTGCACGCAGCGCTCGACACCGCGCACCGCCTCGTGCGCGGCACACCGATCGCGCCGAGCGCGCCGGTGTATTCGAGCATGTGGCGCGACCACAATGTCTTCAACATGAACCGCATCCCGGCGGTGACGATGGGGCCGACGCGCTGGCGGCCGTCGATCGACGACCTGGTGGCCTGCGCCAACCTCTACGGGCTGGCGGCGCTGGGCGTTTGCGGACCGGCAACTTAGCGTGGCCAGCGCCGGGCCGCTCCCAAGCGGCCGCGCACCCGCTCGGCGGATGGCGTCGGTACTCCGGCGCCGGGTGCCACGTCTAGAACCCGATGTTCTCCGAGAGCCATGACCAGGCCTCGATCTCGGCCTGCTGCTGCGTGAGCTTT
>Ga0307510_10008529_pt1 | contig 12222 bp, 9 predicted proteins | sample 12_EM_MG_FD_207224 | JGI IMG/M metagenome (GOLD analysis project Ga0307510, IMG submission 207224) | Populus trichocarpa ectomycorrhiza microbial communities from riparian zone in the Pacific Northwest, United States - 12_EM | ecosystem: Host-associated > Plants > Roots > Unclassified | place...
CGAGCGCCGCCGCCGCGTTCGCCTTGCTGGCCCGCACGCGCGCCCTCGGCCCGGCCTGGTTGGGAAATGCCCAATTCACCGAGGGGCCGACCCCCCAAGCCAGGCCGCGCTCCTCCGTGAGGCCGTGCAGGGCGCCCGACGCGCCGCCGTAGAACCCGCCCAGGGTGATCCGCGGATAGAGTTCGGCGGTGGCGACGCCCACCCGCGCGCTCGCGGCCGCAAGGTTGCGCTCGGCCTCGCGGACGTCCGGCCGGCGGCGCAGCAGTCCGGCGCCGTCCCCCACCGGGATCGGCGCCTGCAGCTGCGGCGGCGCCGTGCAGGCCAGGGCCTCATCCGGCGCCCGGGCCGGGGTTTTGCCCAACAACGCCGCCAGTTCGAAGAGCGCCGCCCGGCGCTGGCCTTGCAGCGGCGGCACGCTGGCGCGGACCTGCGACACCAGGATCTCCGCCCGCACGAGGTCGAACGCCGAGGCGTCGCCGGCGGCCTGGCGGCGCGCGGTGATGTCCCGCTCGCGGCTGACGACAGCCAGCGAATGCTGCGCCACCGCGATCTGTTCGCCCAGGACGCAGATCGAGACGTAGGCCCGAGTGGTCTCCGCCGCCACCGTGACCTTGACCCCGTCGCGGACCGCTTCGACAGCCTGGGAATCCGCGCGCGCGGCCTCGGTCGACCGGCGCACGTGGCCGAACAGGTCCAGTTCATAGGTGACGTCGAGCAGGTCGTCGTACTTCCATACGGTCTCGTTCTTGCGCCCGAGGGCTCCCAGGAGTTCGTCGGTGACCGGGTCGCGGCCGCGGGTGGCGGCGGCCGTCGTCGCCGTGACGGGATAGCGTCCCGCCCGGGCGGCTGACAGGATCGACCGGGCGGCGACAAGATTGTCCTCCGCCGCGGCGAGGTCGCGGTTGGCTGTCAGCGCCTCGCCCACATAGTCGTCCAGCCGCGCATCGTCGTAGAGCCGCCACCAGGCGTCGGGCGGCTCCGCCACGGCGGCCTGCGTCGGCTCGGCTGATCGCCAGGGCTGGGCCGCGCCTTCGGGCTCCACCGGGCGATGGTAGTCGGGGCCGACCACACATCCGCTCAGCGCCAACGCCGCGACGCTGGCCAGCCATGCTGGGGTCCTCTTCACGCGCCATCTCCTGCGCGCCGGGCGAAGAGCGGCCGGGTGCGCGCCGGGCCCGGCGGCGGCGCAGCCTGGGCGGCAAGCAGCAGCATGCCGATGGCGGCGATGGCGGCGATCGCCACGAAGGCGTCGAGGACCGCCTGGGTGGTGGCCGCGCGGCGAACCGCGCCGGCCAGCAGAACCGCGCCGCGCGGCAGCGCGGCCGTGGCGTCCCCCAGCCGCGACGTGGCGGCGCCGTAGAGCCGCAGCCGCTGCTCGACCGCTGCGTCCCCGACCTGCACGTGCAGACCGATCAGGTTGCTGGCGACCTGCGCGCGCACGCGCACGAAAGTGACAACGAAGGCCTGGCCGATCTCGCCCCCCATCAGGCGGGCCATCTGGGAGAAGGCGCCCAGCGTCAACGCCGTGGCCGGCGTGATGTGCTGTGTGGCGTAGAAGACGATGCCGGTCAGCGCGAAGCTCTGCCCGACCGCCTGCAGCAGAAGCGCCGGCCAGAACTGGTCGGCGCCCCAGGCGGGGGTGAGGCCGTGCGCGATCGCCAGGCACGCCGTGGCGATGCAGACAAAGCCGAAGGCCGCCGCGAACCGGGCGTCCACGCGTTGCAGGCTGAGCCCGGCCAGGGCGCAGACCAGGAACTGCGGCAGGGCGATCCAGATCAGGGTTTCGCCGATCTCTGGCGCCCGGAAGCCGCGCACGCCGCCGAGGAAGACGGGGACGAGGTAGGCGGTCGACAGGATGGTGAGCCGCAGCACGCCGATCAGCGCCGCTACGGCAGGGAACGGCGGCCTGGCCAGGACCTTCAGGTCCATAAAGGGCTGCGGGGTGTGGGCCTCGTGCAGGAGGAAGGCCGCCAAGCATACCACGCCGGCCACGAGCAACCCCCAAATGAGGCCGGAGTTCAGCCAGTCGAGTCGATTGCCCTGGTCGAGCGCGGCATAGATGAGGGCGAGGCCCAGCCCCCCTGTGGCGAGCCCGTAGACGTCGTGCGGCCGACGGTCGGCCTTGGGCGGCTCCGGCGCCGCCCCGAGATACAGGCAGGCCGCCATGCCGAGCGCCAGCGGGACGCTCTGCCAGAAGATCCAACGCCACGAGAGGTGGTCGACGTAGAAGCCCTCGACCGAGGCCGAGATGTTCAACGACAACTCCAGGTTCAGGGCGTAGAGCGCGACGCCGTAGGTCCAGAGCCGCGGCGGCAGGGCCCTCAGGATGAAACTCACGGTGAGGGGAACGAAGAATCCCGACGCCAGCCCGCCGAGGAACTGCAGCAGGAGCAAGGCCGGCAGGCTCGGGACCAGGGGTTTGATGAGTGAGATCGCCGCGAACGCCACGGCTGCGTGGATCAGCACCCGCCGGGCGCCGTAGACGCCGCCCAGCCACACGGCAAACGGCATCACCAGCATCTGCGCGGTGGTCTGGGCCGTGGTGATCCAGGCGCCCTCGTCGAACCCCGCATGCACGACGCCTCGCAGGTCGTTCAGCCCGAAGGTGGAGAGGCGGCCATTCAGGGTGGACAGGAAGGTGCCCAGGAGGACGGCCGCCAGGCCCCAGGCCGGCGCCGGCCCGCTGGCCGGCGGCGCGGCTGTCGCGGTCACCGCCGATCCCCGTCGCGTGCGTCGACCCGGGCGACCACCGACATGCCCGCCCGCAGGCGGTTCGTCAGGCCATCCGTGTCGTCGATGAGGATCTTGACGCCGACCCGCTGCACCACCTTGGTGAAATTGCCGGTGGCGTTGTCGGGCGGCAGCAGTGCGAACTGCGCGCCCGACCCCGGCGCGAACGCGGCCACATGCCCCCGCAGCACGCGGCCGGGGAAGGCGTCGACGGTGATGCGCGCCGCCTCACCCACGTCCATATGCGTGAGCTGGGTCTCCTTGAAGTTGGCGATGACCCAGAGCCTGGGCAGTGGGATCAGGGTCGTCACCTGCCCCCCGACGGGCAGGAACTGGCCCGGCCGAACCTGGCGCTGGCCGACGACACCGGCCTGCGGCGCCACGATCTTCGTGTAGCCCAGGTTGATGCGGGCGGTCTGGAGGGTCGCTTGCGCCGCGGCGATGGCGGCCCGCGCCTGCGCCCGCTGGGCGGTCAGGACGGCAAGCTGGCGATCCGCCGCATCCGCCTGGGCGCCGGTCTGGCGCAGCTGGGCGTCGAGCTGATCACGCGACGTGCGCAGGCGCTCGCCCTTCTCGGTCGTCGACGAGCCGTCCGCCATCAGCCGGGTGTCGCGGGCGAGATCGCGACTGTTCTGTGTCAGGTTGGCGCGCGTGGCGTCCACCACGGCATGGGCGGCGCGCGCGTTGGCCGCCAACAGCGGGCCCTGGGCCGCCAGGGCCTCGGCCTGGGCCTGCGCGGCCGCGACGCCCGCCTCGGCTTGCGCGACCGTGGCGCGATAGTCGTCGTCGACGATCTCGGCCAGCACCGCGCCTGCGGGGACGCGCTGGTAGTCCTGCACCGGCACGGCGCGGAGATAGCCGGCGACCCGCGCCGTGATCGGCGTCTGGTCGGCCTGCAGGTAGGCGTCGTCGCTCTGCTGCCACCCGGCCCGCCCTTCCCAGCCGCGCCAGCGGGTGGAGATGGCGACGAGCAGGCCGAGCGCCATCAGCAGCAGCGCGCCGCGCCAGGACCATTCGAGTATCCGGCTGGCCGGGGCCTTGTCCGATGGCGGGGTCATGGAGGCCTCCGTTTTGTCGTGCGTCCGCCTAGGCGCGGGCGGCGGGGAGCCCCCGCTGGCTTACGTCGCGATGCTCCCGCCGCCAGGCGGCGGGACTCTGGCCATAGTGAAGGCGGAACAGCTTGCACAGGTGGGCCTGATCGGTGAAGCCGCAGGTCACGGCGATCTCGGACATGGCCGCATCGCTCGTAAGCATCAGCTCGCGCGCCCGGCACAGCCGCCGACCGACGACGAAGGCGTGCGGCGTCTCACCGAAGGTGCGTTTGAACGCCCGGCAGAAGTAGGCGCTGCTGCGCCGCGCCACCGCCGCGAGGTCGGGAATGCGGATCGGGCCTTCCAGGTGCGCGTCCACATAGGCCTTGATGCGGTTTGCCTGCCAGGCGGCCAAGGCGCCCGGCGCGGTGCGCGGCGCCGGGCCGAACGCCTTGCGCTCGATCTCCACCTGCAGCAGCGACGCGGCCCGGGTGAGGGAGGCGCGGGCCGCGTCGCGATCGGCCTCGAGATTGCGGCGCGCCGAATCCATCAGCGCATAGAGGCTGGCCACGAGGTCCGGCGGGATCGGATGGAGCTCGACGGCCTCGAACTCGGCGGCCGGCATCGGGAACATGGTCATCGCATCCTTCCAAGCGCGGCGGGCAGGAGGCCCCAACAGGCGCACTATGGTCGGGCCCGACGCAGGAGGCGCGTTAGGTCTTGCGAGCGGTGTGAGCCTCGGTGTTTGACGTTGTGAGGTCTCCACCGACGGCGGCGGAGGATCCGTGGTCAGCCCGCCGCACGCCCGGCGCCCTCGGCGCGGCCCGGCGTCGGCCCCACAACCGCTCCAGGACAAACCGCTGACGGCGCAGCCGCCGGATGAGGTGGTGGGCGCGGCGCCGCACCTGCCGGGCGTACTCGAGGTGCCGCGTGCGCTCGGTCGCGAAGAGGGCCTCTTCCATCGTGCCGGCGAACTCGGACAGCACCAGCGCGCGGCCCTGCAGGGTGCGCACGTCGGCGTAGAAGCGCAGCACACGCAGCGCCGTCCTGCGGTCGAACAGCCCGATGGATGCGGCGTTGTTGCTGAAGACCACCGTGTCGCCGGACTGCAGTAGGACCTTGAGGACCTGGGCGGCGGAAATCTGGCCCGTGATCACGCGCGTGGCGAACGCCGCCTCGTAGTCCATGAGCCGGCGATGCAGATTGCGGACCTCGGCCAGCAGCGCCAGGCGGTAGGTGTGGCGATGGACCGATCGCTGGCTCCGCTGGCTGAGGCGCGAGGTGGCGTAGCCGGTCAGCGCGCTCAGGGTCGCCGAGGCGAGGATGGTGACCAGGAAGGAGGGGCTCTGCATGCGCGCCCTGTCCTCCTCGCGAGCCGCGACCGGCCGCCGATATTCCCCGTCCCTTCCGCCGCGGTCTTGGCGATGCGGACCCCAATTTGGCGGCCTGCGCCCCGGCGGCGAAGGCGCAAGATTCGCCAAGGGGCGTGGCCGCCCTACAAGCCAGACGCGTCAGGGGTCGCGAAACTCCGGCTCAGACTTCGCGGGCCTGACGGGCCGAACAACAGGAATGTCCCATGCTCAAGGGCTATTCGGCGCCCCTCAGCCCCCTCGGCCACGCCAACCTCGCTCCGCGGCCGCCCTGGCACTATTCGAGCGACATCGTCGCCGCCGAATTCTGGACCCGCCGCGAGGCGGCTGAGGCCGTGCTGCCGCCGAACGTGACGCTCGACGGCGAGGGGGACGCGCGCGCCGTGATCATGTTCCTCGACTGGCAGTTCACCGGCCAGGACGACGAACTGCTCGATCCGGCGCGCTACCAATACCGCGAGACCTTCTTGCTGCTCGACGCCCGCTGGCGCGACACGCCGATCGCCTATTGCCCGTACATCTACGTCGACAACGACGCCGCGATGATGCGCGGGCTGACGCAGGGCTTTCCGAAGAAGCTCGGCGCCACCTTCCAGACCCGCAGCTTCGCCGCGCCGAGCGCCGCCGCCGCGCCGGTGGCGGCCGGCTCCCGGTTCGGCGCGAGCCTCTCGGCGCACGGCGAGCGCTTGGCCGACGTGCGTATCACCCTGCGCGAGGCGATCGCCGATCCATCCACGGTGTTCAACCGACCGACGGTCATGCGGCGCTACTTCCCCCGCCTCGATGGCAAGGCCTACGACCAGCCGGCCGTCGACCAGCTCACCTTGTCCCTGACGGACGATCTCCACATCGTCGACCTTTGGGCGGGCGAGGCGGAGGTGCGGCTTCCGGAGGTCCGGGGCGAGGAGATGCACGCGCTCGCCCCCACCCGAACCGGGCGGGGCTTCCGGTTCGGCATGTCCTACACGGTCACCGACCTGAAGATCCTTGAGGACTACGTCGCCTGACGAGCGCGCGAAGGCGATCAGGCCGCCGCTCGGCGGACAAGGGCGCCGGCGGCTCGGAGGCAGAACCGTGATGCCAGGAGCAAGGACCGCCAAGATCGCCAGGGCGTCCGGCGCCACCGTCGCGCCGCCTGGCCGCCCGGCGCGATCGCGCCGGCGATGGGGCGCGTTCCTGCGCAGCGATCCTCGCCGCGCGCACTCGATCGGAGCCTGTAGCGATGGCGAAAACCACAGCCGACCTGATGGCCGAGACGCTGCGCCAGGTGGGCGTGCGGCGGATTTACGGGGTCGTGGGCGACTCCCTGAACGGCTTCACCGACGCCTTGCGACGGCAAAAGGAGATCGACTGGATCCACGTCCGCCACGAGGAAGGCGCCGCGTTCGCCGCGGGCGCGGAGGCCCATCTCACCGGCGAACTCGCCGTTTGCGCCGGGAGTTGCGGCCCCGGCAACCTGCACCTGATCAACGGGTTGTTCGATTGCCACCGCAGCGGCGCCCCGGTGCTGGCCATCGCGGCTCACATCCCTTCCACCGAGATCGGCATCGACTATTTCCAGGCCACCCACCCCGAAAGCCTGTTCAGGGAATGCAGCCACTACGTCGAGCTCGTCTCCGATCCCGCCCAGCTGCTCCAGGTCCTCACCCGCGCCATCCGGGTGGCGGTCGCCCGGCGCGGCGTCGCGGTGGTGGTGATCCCAGGCGACGTGATGCTGCGACCGGGCGTCGGAACGCCGCCCCCTTGGATCCTGCCGTCGCCGCCGCTCGTCCGGCCGCGCGACGAGGAGGTCGCGGCGCTGGCCGGTCTGTTGAACCGCGCGGAGCGGGTGACGCTGCTCTGCGGCGCCGGCTGTAGCGGCGCCCACGACAAGGTCGTCGCCCTCGCCGAGAAGCTGAAGGCGCCGATCGTCCATCCGCTGCGGGGCAAGGAGCACCTCGAGTACGACAACCCCTACGACGTCGGCATGACCGGCCTCGTCGGCTTCGCCTCGGGGTATTGGGCGATGAAGCACTGCGACATGCTGCTGATGCTGGGGACCGATTTCCCCTATCGGCAGTTCTTCCCCCAGAACGCCCGCATCGCGCAGGTCGACCTGCGTCCCGAAGCGCTGGGCAACCGTTGCGCGCTCGACCTGGGGCTGATCGGTTCGGTCGGCGACACACTCGACGCGTTGCTGCCGGCCGTCGGGGCCAAGACGGACACCGCGCACCTCGACCATGCGCTGGCCGACTACCGCAAGGCGCGGCGAGACCTGGACGCCCTCGCCGAGACGCGCGGCGCCAGCGAGCGCATCCATCCGCAATACGTGACGCGCGTGGTCAGCGACCTGGCGGCGGACGACGCGATCTTCACCTGCGACGTCGGCTCGCCGGTCGCCTGGACGGCGCGCTATCTGAAGGTCAACGGCCGGCGCCGGATCGTCGGCTCGTTCAATCACGGGTCGATGGCCAATGCGATGCCGCACGCCATCGGCGCGCAGGCGGCCTACCCGGATCGCCAGGTCATTTCCTTCTCGGGCGATGGCGGCTTTACCATGATGATGGGCGAGTTCGTCACGCTGCTGCAGCACGACCTGCCGGTGAAGATCGTCCTGCTCAACAACGGAACCCTCGGGTTCGTCGAGCTGGAGATGAAGGCCAACGGCTTCCTCGACTTCGGCTGCGACCTGAAGAACCCGAACTTCGCGGCCATGGCCAACGCCATGGGAATCAAAGGCCTGCGGGTCGAGCGTCCCCAGGACCTGGAGGTGGCGGTGCGCGAAGCCTTCGCCCATCCCGGCCCGGCGCTGGTGGACGTGGTGAGCGTCCGCCAGGAGCTGATCATGCCGCCGGCCACCACCTTCGACGAGGCGCACAAATTCGGCATGTTCATGTTGAAGGCGGTCCTGGATGGCCGCGGGGACCAGCTGATCGACCTGGCCGCGTCAAACCTGGCGCGTTGAGCGGCCGCCGGGCCGCCCGCGCACGTCCTGCCGGCTCCAAGCCGAGACAGCCTCTAAGGAGAGGGAGAGGTCCTCCCCATCAGGATGTCCATGGCGCGGTCGGCGATGGCCATCACGGGCGCATTGGTGTTTGCGCTCGGGATGGCCGGCATCACCGAGGAATCGCAGATGCGCAGACCGGCGACGCCGCGCACCCGCAGCTCCGGATCGACGACCGCCATCGGGTCGTCATCGCGTCCCATCCGGCAGCTGCCGACGGGATGGTAGTTGGTGAAGGTCGACTGGCGGCAGAACGCGGCGAGTTCGGCCTCGCCGTCCATCGCCGGCCCCGGCGCAATCTCCTGGAGGATGATCTCCGAGAGGGGCTTCGTCTGCAGCACCTCCCGGCAAAAGCGAACCGCCCGCACCATGGTGGCGAGGTCCTCCGGCTCGGCGAAATAATTCGGGGAGAGTAGCGGCTGGTCGGCGGGATCGGCCGACCGCAGCCGCATCCAGCCTTTCGAGCGCGGGCGGATCAAGGTGGGGCACAGCATCACGCCGGGCGCCTCCGCCACGCCGGGCGGCAAGAAGCCCAGGCCATAGATCTGGATGGTGGGCTCGGCTTCGGGATCGTCGGGGTTGATAAAGGCCACTGTTTCCGACCCGTTGGAGGCCAACGGACCGTTGCGGGCGAGCGCGTAGCGCACCAGGTTGCGCACCAGGCGCCATCCGCGATCTTCGGCGAAATAGCCCTGCCCCGGCGTGCTGAGCGCCATGACCGGCACCATGTTGTGGTCCTGCATGCCCTGGCCGACGCCCGGCAGGTCGCGCACCACCTCAAGGCCGAGTTCGCGCAGGTGGTCCGCAGGGCCGATGCCCGAGAGCATGAGCAGTTTGGGCGTGGCGTAGGCGCCGGCGGCCAGCACCACCTCGCGCTCGCAACGGGCCTCCATAACGGCGCCGTTCTCGACATACTGGACGCCCACCGCGCGGCCCTTGTCGAAGAGGATCCGGTCGACCCGGGCCCGCTGGCGAACCGTGAGCCGCGGATCCCCATCCAGCGGATCGAGGAAGGCGTTGGCGGCGCTGCACCGGCGGCCCGCGGACGCTGTGATCTGGGTGTAGCCCACGCCGTGGGTCTCGCCGGCGTTGAAGTCGTCGCGCCGCGGCACGCCCATCGCCGCCAGGGTGTCGACGAAGAGGTCCCCCGCCCGGCAGACGTAGCGGTGGTCGTTGACCTTGAGGGGCCCTTGGGCGCCATGCGCCGGCCCCTTCAGCCGGCCGTTGCCCTCCTGCCGCGTGAAGTAGGGCAGCAGGTCCTTCCAGGCCCATCCACGGCCGCCGAGCTCGGCGTCCCAGCGATCGTAGTCGCTGGGACGGCCGCGCATATAGGTCATCGCATTGACCGAGCTGCCGCCGCCCAGCAGCGACCCTTGCGCGACGTCGACGACGCGGCCGTCGAGGGCGGGCTGGGGCACCGAGCTGTAGCGCTCCAGGTAGTCGCCGGGCCCGAACATCATCTTGAAGGCGCCGGCGGGGAGGTCGACGTAGGGCCGCTTGTGGCTGCCGCCGGCTTCAAGCATGAGCACCCGCGCGCCGTGGTCCCGAACGAGCCGGTTGGCGGCCACGCAGCCCGCGCTGCCGCCACCCACCACTATATAGTCATAGTCCATTCGCCAGTTCCTCGCGCGCGAAGCTGAAGCCTGGGGTCAGGGCCGTCGCCGGTCTTGCTGATTGACGGCCTCTTTGGAACGCGGGCGACCTCCGCGCTCGAAGGCGGTCAGGCGGCGGCGAACGCCAGGATGCGCTGGGCCTGCACGAGGTGGGGCCGGTCGACCATCTTGCCGTCGAGCGCGATGGCGCCGGCCGAGGGCTGTTCGGCGAAGGCGTCCACGATCCGCTGCGCGGCGGCCACCTCGCCCGGGCTGGGGCTGAAGCCGGCGTTGATCGTGCCCACCTGGGCCGGATGCAGCGCCAGCATGCCCGAAAAGCCGTCCCGCCGGGCGCGCGCCACATAGGCCGCCAGGGCCGCATCGTCGCCGAGCGCCGGGAAAACGGTCTCGATCGCGGGTGCGCCGGCGGCGTGGGCGGCGAACAGCGCCAGGCCGCGCACGAGTTCGTACGGCGCGGTGTAGCGGCCGTCCGGCTCGCGCGACGACGTCGCGCCGCAGGCGGCGGGCAGGTCCTCGGCGCCCCAGGTCAGCCCGGCCAATTGCCCGGCGCAGGCGCGGTAGGAGCCCAGCTCGAAGATCGCCGCCGGCGTCTCCGTGGCGATGGGAAGGACCGGCGGAAGATCGGTCCCGAAAAGGGCCGCGAGCGCCGCCAGCGAGGCCGCCCCTTCGGCCTTGGGCAGGACGAGCCCGTCGGGGCGCGCCGCGCGCAGGACCGCCAGGTCGGCGCCGATCGCCTCCCCGTCGAGCGGGTTCGTGCGCACGAACGCCGGCACCGGCCGGTCGCGCGCCAGCTGCTCGGCCACGGCCTCCCGCGCCATCGCCTTGCGGGCCGGCACGACCGAGTCCTCCAGGTCGAAGATGACAGCGTCGGCCCCGCTCGCCAGCGCCTTGGCGAAGCGCTCAGGGCGGTCGCCGGGCACGAACAGCAGCGAGCGCAGCGGCCTCATGATCCGCGCCGGGCGAGCAACGCCATGCGCAGGCACTGGCAGACGACCTCGTCGCGCTGATTGAGCAGACGATGCGCGAAGGTCACGATGCCGGCGTTCGGCCGCGACTTGCTTTCCCGCAGTTCCGTCACCTCGCTCTCGCAGCGCAGGGTGTCGCCGATAAACACCGGCTTGGGCAGGATGACCTTATCGAAGCCGAGGTTGGCGATCAGCGTCCCCAGCGTCGTCTCAGCGACCGAGAGGCCGATCATCAGGCTGAAGGTGAAGGTCGAGTTGACCAGGATGCGGCCGAACTCGGAGGCCCGCGCGGCTTCGGCGTCGATGTGCAGCGGCTGCGGATTGTGGGTCATGGCCGACCACAGCAGATTGTCGGTTTCGGTCACCGTGCGGCGGATCGGATGCTGGATCTTCTCGCCGAGGACCAGCTCATCGAAGGCCTTGGCCATGTCAGCCGCCCTCCGCCGGCGAAACCTCGGCCAGCAGCGCTTCATGCTCGACCTGCGCGCCGACGCTCGCCGGCAGGCGCGTCACGACCCCGTCGAAGGGCGCCGTCAAGGTGTGCTCCATTTTCATCGCCTCGAGCGTGAGCAGTTTCTGGCCCTTGGTGACCGTATCGCCTTCGCGCACGGCGACCGCGGTGACCTGCCCGGGCATGGGGGCAAGGACCGCGCCGGAGGACGCCGCGCCACCGGCCGTGACGGGCGGCGGACGGATCGTGAAGAAGTGTGGCTGTCCGGCCTCCACGACGACGACCACGCCGCCGCCGGCGTCGTGGGCGGCCAAGGCGGCGGGCGGCGGATCGTCGACCCAATGGGCGCGGCCCCGCTCGTAGAGGCGCACGCCCAGATCCGCCGGCGCGTTGAGGCGGAAGCCCGCGGGGCCGGCCGCATCCGCGCGGGCCAGTTCGTTGCGGCGCAGGCCCGCCGCAGCGGCGGCCAGGGCCCGCGGCGAGGGCGGCAGGCGCTGAGACAGCGCGTCGCCATGCCGGGCGATGAGCCCGGTGTCGACGTTGCCGTCCACGAAGGCCTCGAGCGACAGGCACGCATGCAGGAAGGCCTGGTTCGTGGGGCGAGGGCCGACGAAGCTGCGGTCGAGCCACTGCAGCAGGCCCCGACGGGCCGCTTCACGGTTCGCGCCGTGGGTGATCACCTTGGCGATCATCGGGTCGTAGAAGGTGGAAATGACGTCGCCGCGGGTAATGCCGCTGTCGACCCGCGCGCCGGGATCGAAGTGAAGGTGCTCGATCCGCCCCGGGCTCGGCAGGAAGCCCGTTTCCGGGTCCTCAGCGTAGAACCGCGCCTCGATGGCGTGGCCGCCGATGCTCAGCTCGGCCTGGCTTCGCGGCAAGACCTCGCCAGACGCCACGCGCAACTGCCACTCTACCAGGTCCACCCCGGTGATCGACTCGGTCACCGGATGCTCGACCTGCAGTCGCGTGTTCATCTCCATGAACCAGATGCGGTCGGCGCGCAGGCCTTCCGAGGCGTCGGCGATGAACTCGATGGTGCCGGCCCCGACGTAGTCCACGGCGCGGGCCGTCTGCACCGC
>Ga0307510_10008531_pt1 | contig 12220 bp, 10 predicted proteins | sample 12_EM_MG_FD_207224 | JGI IMG/M metagenome (GOLD analysis project Ga0307510, IMG submission 207224) | Populus trichocarpa ectomycorrhiza microbial communities from riparian zone in the Pacific Northwest, United States - 12_EM | ecosystem: Host-associated > Plants > Roots > Unclassified | place...
CCGGGGATCTGTGCGTCGAAGGGGATGTTGACGAACTTCGGGGTGAGACAGAGGAGTTTGGCTATCTCGTTGCCGAGGTCCACCCGCATGCCGACGATCTTGTTCGAGGCGTCCAGGTACTGCATGGGCGGCAGGGTCGCGTTGGTCGAGATCGTCAACGTGCCCGCCTTGACCAGGTCCGACTTGCCGACCTTGGGCGTGCAGCCGGTCGGGGCCGCGGCGGCGGACGACGAGGACGAGTCACCGCTGCCGCAGGCCGTCAGGGTCAGAAGCAGGGCGGCGGCGGAGGAGGCCGCGATGAGAAGTCTGCGCACGGTCGGTTCACCTTTTTCCGGTGCTGGTGGAACAGGAGTGCAGCCCGGCCTCGTCGAGCGCCTCGGACAGGCCGAGCAGCGCGGACGGGTCCTCCAGGGGGAGCAGCGGGGGGCGTACATGCCCTCCGGGCTGCCCGAGCAGCCGCATGGCGGCTTTGAGCTGCGAGGTGGGTGAGGCGAACCGTGAGCTGTAGTCGTCGTTGACGAGCAGGTTCACAAGCCGTTCGTAGCGTGCGGACCATTCCCGGGCGAGGGGCAGGTCGCCTGCCCAGTAGGCCTCGTAGAAGGGGACGGCGAAGCGGGCGCCGAGGCCACCGCCGTCGATGTTTCCGGCGCCGCCGAACTCGGCCATGACGGCCATGCCCCGGCGGTGGATGAAGCGGCCGAAGACCTGGACCTTGCCGGAGAGGGCGGCACAGGTGTCCGCGACCTTCAACTCGTCGCCGGAACTGTCCTTGACGGCCACCACGGTGTCCAACTCGGCCAGCCTGGCGAGGGTTTCGACGGTGATGTCGACGGCGGTGCCGCGCGGCCAGTTGTAGACCATGAGCGGCAGGTCGACCGCCCCGGCGAGAGTGGCGTAGAAGACGTGGATCTCGTCCTGGCTCGGATGGACGTAGGGCGGAGGGGTGGTGAGGATGCCGTCCGCGCCGATCGAGCGGGCGTGCTCGCCGTAGCGTGCGGACTCGGCCGCGGTGTACGCGCCGCAGCCGATCACCACCGGTATCTGTCCGGAGAGTTCGGCGACCGCGATCTCGGCCACTCGGCGGCGCTCCTCGGGGGTCTGGGAGAACCACTCGCCGGTGGTGCCGTTCACCAGGACTCCGTGCACGCCGTGCTCCGCGTACAGCGCGAGCAGTGTGCGCCAGGCGTCCTCGTCGAGGGAGCCGTCGGCGGCGAAGGGGGTGGGTGCGGCCGGCCAGTAGCCGCGCCAGGGGGCGGCGACCGAGGTGTTCATGGTGAGCTCCGATCGAGTGTCCGTCCCGTCAGGCATCGCCTTGTGGGGCCACTCTGTGGGATCGATTGCACAGCACCGTGGCACCGCCCAGAGGTGCCGGTCAACCTCGTTCTGGCCGGAAACTGCTGGCGAAACGTATTGTTTACGCCACCGACTCGACCGCGTCTGACATGATGGCGATCACGGCTCGGCGCGTGAGAAGAGCCGCATGGGATCGATTTTATGATCGGGGGTGGGCCGGTGGCCGTCACCTTGGACCAGGTGGCCGAGGCGGCAGGGGTCTCCAAGAGCACGGCCTCGCGGGTGCTCAGCGGTTCCAGTCGGGTCAGTGCGCAGACGAAGCGCGCGGTGCAGTCCGCGGCGGAACGTCTCGGCTACCGCCCCAACCGGATCGCCAGCGGACTGCGCACCAGGCGCAGCAACCTCGTCGGGCTGGTGATAACCAACCTGGTGAACGCCTCGTTCCACCGCATCACCGAGGTGCTCCAGCAGCGGCTGGACGAACGCGGCTACCAGGTGCTGCTGTGCGTCACGGACTCGGACCCGGCGCGCGAACGCCGTTACCTGGACATGCTGTTGGACCACCGCGTCGACGGCCTGATCATCGTGGGTACGGGTGACAACACCGAGACGGTCCGGGAGGTGAGCGCGGCCGGCATCCCCGTGGTCAACCTGATGCGTACGCCCGAGAGCGCGCCCGGCGACTCGGTGATGGCCAGCGACCGGGACGGCGCCGAACTCGCCGTCCGTCATCTCCTCGACCTCGGGCACCGGAACATCGCGTTCATCGGCGGCCCGCCCCACGTCGACTCCGGACGCGACCGCTACGCGGGATTCACCGCGGCCCTGACCGCCGCGGGACTCGAACCCGATCCCGCCCTGTGCGCGCGCGGCCCGTACACCGTGCCGTTCGGCGCGGAGGCGGTCATGCGGCTGATGGGCGCGGACAACGCGCCCACCGCGCTGTACAGCGCCAACCACGAAGCGACGTTCGGGGTGCTCGGAGGTCTGGTGCAGCTCGGGGTCCGGGTGCCGGAGCAGCTCTCGCTCGTGTGCCACGAGGAGGCGCCCTGGTTCCCGTACTGGCACCCGCCGATCACCGTCGTCGACAATGGCGCCCGCGACCTCGGCGAACTCGCCGCCGAGCAACTGCTGCGCCGCATCGACAGCCGCCCCGACCACGACGACCCCGTCCCGGAGAGCACCGGCCGACTCATCCGCGTCGGCTCCCGGCTGGTGGTACGCGACTCGACGGCGGCCCCGGGGCTGCCGGGCTGAGGACGGCCCTGTTTACCTCCGCTGTACGCCATGTGACGTGCGAACTTCGTACCGTTGGCGCTCTGACCAGGCTTTCCGGCCCGGCAAGGTCGGGGCCAAGGGTGGGGGGGCCTGCTGCGTCTACCTGGCAGTTCCCGGAATGGTACGGCCCGCAATGGTCCGGATTCAGTGAGCGTTTCAGGATCTGCCTGGACTTCAGTCGCGCCATGCCGCGTTCGACGGGAGCTCGGGCCTGGGCGAGGACGCGGTTCACGCTGCGCCGGGTGGGGTGAGTTCCCCGCCGGGCGGACGTCTCAGGCCAGTGGTGACGCGCCGGCCGGCACCGGTGCAGGCGTGGTCGTCGGCGGCGGGCCGAAAGTCGGTGGAGGGCTTGTGGCCTGCTCTGTTACGGTCCTGGGGCCGGCCGCGGGACTCCGGTGCGACTTCCGGAACCTGCCTATGAAGCAATGATTCGCAGCTCGTGCCCCCATTCCCCGGCCGGCGTCCGCACCTACGGGGGACGACGGGGGAAGAGTCGGATGGATTCGTACGGGGACCTCATCGCGGCCGACGACGTCCTGCTCTTCGTCAACGCGGCGATCACCTCCACCGGCCAGCGCGAATTCCACAGCGACGCGGGCGAGCAGCGACTGTCGTTGGACTTCCTCCACGCGTACATGCTGGGGAACTACCGTGACCTGTACGCGGGGGTTCTCGCGCTCGACATCAACGACCACAACGCGGTCCTCGTCATCCGGCGCCTGTTGGAGACCGCCGGTGAGGCCACCGCTGACCAGCGTCGCAGCGAGGGCCGGCTGATCGCGGGCCGGCTGGCGACACTGCCGCCGCAGCGCGTGTACGGGCTGTTCGACGCCCTGCGCCGGGCCCGGGTGAACAACCGTCGCAGCCGCGCGATCATGCGTGACTGGCTGTCCGCCCGGCCGGATGCGGCGTTCGACGCCGTGAAGTACCGCGGCGGCCTCAAGCGAGCCCTTCGCCATGCCCATCTCGCGCCCGCCACCGAGGAGTTGGGGGCGTTCGTGTTCGCGCCGCTGACCCGCAAGCACTACGAGACACCCCTCTTGGAGACCTGGCGGCGCGCGCACTACGAGCAGGCCGCACTGTACGAGCTGCCCTACACGGCCGCCGAGGGCTTCGCCGCCAAGCACGGCATCCCCCGGAAGGTGTTCCTGGAGCGCATAGCCCCGAGGATGACCCGCCTGGAGGCCCTGCGGCTGCGGGACTCCGCGCACAGGGCCGGCGCCACCGGGATACCGGCGGACCTGGCCCGGATGCCGCTGACCCGGTTGGCGACCTATGTGCTCTCGCTGCCGGTCGAGGACCGTCTGCGCCGTCGCGCCGAGCTGACCCATGCCCTGGGATCGGCCGCCGGCCGGGTCGCCGGACCGCACCGGGGAAGCTGGGGCAAGGTCACGGCCGTACTGGACGACAGCTTCTCCACCTTCGGCTCGGTCCACAAGCGACGCCGGCCACTGGCCGTCGCTCTGGCCTGCCACCATCTCCTCGCGGTCCTCGCCGGCGACTACACCGGGCTGTGGACGTCCGGGCGGACCGACGCGCTGCTGACCCGTCCGTACGGCCCGACGCCGTTGGGCCGCCGGATCCTGGATGCGCTGGACACCGCGCCGTCCAGACTGGTGATCGTCTCCGACGGCTGGGACAACGCGCCTCCCGGCCTGGCCGGTGAGGTGCTGCGCGTCTTCAGGACCCGGCTCGACCCCGAGCGCCGCACCAGCGTCGTGCACCTCAACCCGGTCTACGACGCTGCCGACTTCGACGTGCGCCGACTGTCCCCGACGGTGCCCACCGCCGGTGTCCGTGACGCCGAGGACCTTCCCGCGCTGGTGGAACTCGCCCAGTTCGCGGAGGGCCGGACCGGACTGGCCGAACTCATCACCTACATGGACACCCGGGCGACCCGCATGCTCGACGCCACCCACCAGGAGCGGGCGCGATGACCACACTCGACCTGACCGGCCTGACCACCCGCCCCTCCCAGATCTGGGGCGGCGTCCGCCTCGTACCGCTCGTACGCGACGAGCCCGTCGTCGACCTCCGCCTGAACCCACGGCTCTACGACGACACGGTCGGCCTCGTCGAGGTCGGCCCGCGACAGGCCTACATCTCCTACGTCCCGCACGGCTTCGTCGCCACCTGGACCGGCGACGGCACACCGGCGGCCGCCTACGGCACCCAGCTCTCCGCCGACGCAGACCCGGCGCCGACCGCCACGATGGGCCTGCGCATCCACCGCAGAATGGCCCGCCGCCAGGCCAAGGACCGGCTGCGCTTCCTCCCCATGCACCTCGCGCTGGAGGGCTACCTGGCACTGCACTTCGGTGGCCCCTCGATCGCCTGGGAGGAATGGTCGCAGCGCGCGATCCGCCAAGGACTCTCCCCACGCGTCGAGGAGGCCTACGCGGGCGCCGAAGCGCGTGGCCTCGCCGAGGCGTTGCGCGTCTTCGAGATCCACCCCGGCCAGTGCGGCGTGATGGTCTACGTCTCGGACGCGTTGGCGGCCGCGTTCGTGGTCCCGCATCCCGACGACTACCGGGCGCTGCACTCGTCGCTTCTCCAGGACCTGTACGGCGAACTGATCCACCACTACGCCCTGTTGATGCCGCCGGTACAGGACTTCCGGGCCCGTATCCCCGACGCGGAGATCCGCTCCCTGGCCCAGCTGCGCACGGCGGCCGCCGAACAGGAGCGCGCCTGGGCGCAGTTCCACGACACCACCATGGCGACCGAACTGCTGGAGCAGGAGTACACCTGGCAGTCGGTCCACCGGATGGGACGTTTCACCCTCTCCCGCTTCCTGCCGCAGTTCCGTCCCAAGCAGGGCAACCACATCGGCGAGGCCATCACCGACGACAGGGGCCGGATCACCTACCTCAAGACATTTCGCCTGTCGGAAAGCCAGGTCCGCCGGGGACACCTCCTCAGCAGGCTCGCCGCCAACGACTGGCATCTGGCGGACACCGCGGCCGAACTCGGCCTCAGCGACGATCAGTTGGGGCTACGGCTGGACTCCGCCGGCTTCGGCTTCCTGCTTCGCCAGGACATTCTGGACGGATACCGGAAGCAGCGACGAACCTGAGGCCACCGAGGACGGACTCGGAACAACTTCCGTGTGACCCCGGGCGTCCAAGCGGGTCGGGCAGGTCGGCACTGTTTGGCGCCGCTATACGCCATGTATGGTGAACCGTCGTCGCTATACATGGCGTATAGCGAACTGGTGCCTTGGAGTCCGTCTGATGAGCACGGCAGTGAACGAGTCGAGTCCGTCGGACACGTCCCCCGCGGCCCGCCGGAAGGTGTTGAAGGCCCTCAGCGGGCTGCTGCTCGCGCTGTTCGTCTCCACCCTCAGCAGTACGGTCGTCTCCAGCGCGCTGCCGAAGATCATCGGGGCGGTGCACGGGTCGCAGACGCAGTACACGTGGGTCGTCACCGCGACGCTCCTCACCACCACGGCGACGACACCGATCTGGGGCAAGCTTGCCGACCTGTTCAGCAAGAAGACCCTCGTGCAGGTGTCCATCGGTGTCTTCGTGCTGGGTGCCCTGGCGTCCGGGGTGAGCCAGACCGCGGGGCAGCTCATAGCCTCGCGGGCGCTGCAAGGGGTCGGGGTCGGAGGTGTGCAGGCCCTCGTCCAGATCACCCTCGCGGCGATGATCCCGCCCCGCGAACGCGGCCGTTACAGCGGCTACTTGAGCAGTGTCACGGCCACGTCGACCATCGGCGGGCCGCTGCTCGGCGGCGTGATCGTCGACACCTCGTGGCTGGGGTGGCGCTGGTGCTTCTTCATCGGCGTGCCGATCGCGGCCGTATCGCTGTTCATGCTCCAGCGGACACTGAACCTGCCCGTCCTCCGCCGTGAGAACGTCAAGATCGACTACCTGGGGGCGACCCTGATCGCCTCGGGTGTCAGCGTGCTGCTGGTGTGGGTGTCGTTCGTCGACAACTCCTTCGGCTGGGCCTCGTGGCAGACCGCGGTCATGGTGGCCGGCGGGCTGGCGCTGATCGGCGCGGCCGTGTGGGTGGAGTCGCGGGCCGCCGAACCCGTCGTACCGCTGCACATCGTGCGGCAGCGGACGACCGCGCTGGCGATCGTCGGCAGCCTCGCCGTCGGTACGGCGATGTTCGGTGCCGCGGTGTTCCTCAGCCAGTACTTCCAGCTCAGCCGTGGGCACAGTCCGACCGAGGCGGGTCTGCTGACGATTCCCATGATGGCCGGCATCCTGATCGCCTCCACGGTCGCGGGCCGGCTGATCAGCCGGACCGGGAAGATCAAGCCGTTCATCATCACCGGCGCCGTCCTCCTCACGGTCGGATTCGCCGTGCTCGGCACCATCGACTCGAAGACGCCCATGCTCCTGCTGGGCGTGGCGATGCTGTGTGTCGGGATGGGCGTCGGCATGACGCTTCAGAACCTGGTGCTCGTCGTGCAGAACACCGTGCCGCTGAAGGACATCGGCTCGGCCAGCTCCACGGTGTCGTTCTTCCGGTCCCTCGGCGGCACGATCGGTGTCTCCGTCCTCGGCGCCGTACTCGCCCGGCACGTCCAGGACCAGATCGCGCACGGTCTCGCCTCCGCGGGACTGCGGACCACGGGCACCGCCTCCGATGTCTCCGCGCAGCCCGCCGCCGTACAGGAGATCATCCATGTCGCCTACGGTGACGCCACCGCCCAGATCTTCCTCCTCTCGGCCGGTGCGGCCGTCCTCGCCGTGGTCGCCGCGGTCCTGCTGAAGCCGGTCAGCCTGCGCAGCAGCCTCGACCTGACCGAGAAGAGCGGGGGAACGGCGGCGGTCGCCGCGGAGGCGGGGTGACGGGCCGAACCGGTCGGCGATGTTCTGCGGGCGACCCTCTCTCAACCCGTCTACCTGGGTAAACTGTCGGAAACGCCAAGTGCCTTGAGGGGGAGTCGGGATGCCGCCGCACAGTCCTTCCGCGGCCGGGGTCCCGGACGAGGGCGAGGGTGACGAGCGGAGTGTGCCGCCCGTCCGGCAGGCGCTGTCGGACAGCGTGTACGAGCGCATCAAGGCGATGGTCATGGACCACGAGATCGCCCCCGGCGCCCGCGTCGGCATCGAGGCGCTGGCCCGCACCCTCAAGGTCTCACCGACGCCCGTCCGGGAGGCGCTGGCCCGGCTGGAGTCCGACGGTCTGGTGGTGAAGCGGGCGCTCTCCGGATACCGGGCCACGCAGTTGCTCACCCGGCAGGGTCTCGACGAACTCTTCGAGATGCGGCTGCTGTTGGAGCCGAAGGCAGCCGCGCTGGCCGCCGGCAACGCGACCGAGGCGCAACTCGACGGCCTGGAGCGGATCGTCGAGGAGATGCAGGCCCACCCGAGCCCGAACGAACGGTACGCGTCGTACCGCGACTTCGCCGCCCTCGACCAGCGCTTCCACGAGGCGATCGGACAGGCCGCGCACCGACCGCTGTTGGCGGACGCGGTGCAACGGCTCCACGCGCATCTGCACATCTTCCGGCTCAGCAAGGTGGTTGGCGCCTGGGGCCCGACCGTCGCCGAGCACGAGCGGATCGTACGCGCGGTGCTGCGCCGCAACCCCGAGCGGGCGGCCGAGGCGATGACGGAGCACCTCACGCGCAGCCTGGAGCGCCAGATCGAGGACGGCGAGGGGTCCGGGTCCTGAACGGCCCCTGCTGAAGCCGGAGTTGGGGGCCTGCCACCGCTCACTCCATGAGGAACACCTGCTCCGCCGTGGCCCACCAGTCGCCGGGGGCCGCCTCCGGCACGGGTACCTGACAGGGGGCGGTGAGTTCCCACCACCGCTGCGTGGCCTCGTCCTCGGCCATCAGGGCCAGGTCCGCCGCGAGATCGTCACCGTCGTACTCGAAATAGCTGAACAGGCGGTCGCCCAGCAGATGGATCGAGTAGTTGGAGATGTGGCTGCGCCGGATCCGGTCGAGCACCGGCCGGGGCACGTGACGGTGCAACTCCCGGTATTCGTCCAGCTTTTCCGGGCATACGGCGATGACCTGGGCCACGCGCTTCACGAACGCACCGCGTCGCGGTCGTGGATCAGGCGGATGACCCGGCCGCTCATGCGGTCGTAGTCGCGGTCGTTGTCGACCTCGCCCCGGATGCGGTGGTCCGTCATGACGACGATGCGGTCCGCGAGGGTGACCATCTCCGCGAGGTCGCTGCTGATGAGGAGGATGGGCAGGCCGTCGCGGGCCAGGTCCCAGATCAGTTCGTGGAAGGCGCGCTTGGTGCGGACGTCGACGCCCACCGTCGGCTCGTCGATGACGAGCAACTTGGTATCCGCGGCAAGCCACTTGGCGAGGCTGACCTTCTGCTGGTTCCCGCCCGAGAGCTCACCCGCGTTCTGCCCGAGCCCCGAGACCCGGATGCCGAGCCGGTCGACGAGATCCTGCGCGACGTCCCGTTCCTCGCGCGCCGAGACGAACCCGAGTGCCTTGGCGAGCCGCTTCCACACCGTCACCGTGATGTTGCGGACGATGGGCTGCTCAAGGAAGACGCCCTCTTCCTTGCGGTTCTCGGTGACGTACCCGATGCCGTACTCGTGCAGGGCCTGGCGGGGTGAGGTGATGCGGACCGGGCTGCCGTGGACGCGGACCTCGCCGCCGGTGACGCGGTCGAGGCCGAGCACTGCTTTCACCAACTCGCTGCGCCCGGCGCCGACCAGTCCGTACAGGCCGACGATCTCCCCGGGCCGGACCTCCAGGCTGATGTCACGGTGTCCGCCGGCCGTGGAAACCTTGTCCAGTACGAGAGTTGGGGTGGCGGTGGGATCGACCGTGCGGGGGCGCATCTCCGTCGCCGCGTGGGCGCGGCCCACCATGAGGCCCACGATGTCGTCGTGGGTGTGGTCCGACAAGGGAGAGGACTCCAGGACCGACTTGCCGTCGCGCAGCACGGTGACGGTGTCGCAGACCGCGAAGACCTCCTCCAGCTTGTGGCTGACGAAGACGACACAGGCGCCGCGGGCGGCCAGTCGCCGGATCACCTCGAAGAGGCGCTCGGTCTCCTGCGGGGAGAGGGAGGCGGTCGGCTCGTCCAGCAGTAGGACCCGGCTCTCGGTGTAGAGGGCCTTGGCGATCTCCACCAACTGCTGCTGTGCGACGGACAGTTCACGTACCGGGCACTGCGGGTCGAGGTCGACGCCGAGTTCCGCGAGGCACGCGAGGGCCGGTGCGGTCATCGCCTCGCGGTCGACCAGGCCACGGTGCGAAGGGGGGTTCTGGAGCGTGATGTTCTCCGCCACCGAGAAGCCGGGGATCAGGTTGCGTTCCTGGTGGACGACACCGATGCCGGTGCGGGTCGCCTCCAACGGCGAGCGCAGATGCACCTGTTGGCCGTTCCAGGTGAGGCTGCCGCCGTCGGGGGAGTGGACGCCGGTGAGCACCTTGATGAGGGTCGACTTGCCGGCGCCGTTCTCACCGAGGAGCGCGTGCACGCTTCCGGCAGTGAGCCGTAGCCCCACGCCGTCCAGCGCCCGGACACCGGGGAAGACCTTGACCAGGTCGTGGCATTCGAGGAGAACCGCGCCGCTCACTGGGCACCTCCGGTCTGCGGCAGGACGGCGCCGTCGGTCGTCGCGGACTTCTCCAGGCGCGTCTGGTGCAGCCGGCCACCGGCGACCGTACCCAGCACGACCAGGCCGATGAGGAGGTTCACCCAGCTCGGGTCCAGGGAGAACTGGGCGCGCGCGGCGTCGATCAGCCGCGTCACGAAGGCCGCAAGTACCGTGCCCAGTACGGCGATCGAACCGCCGGTGAGGGCCACGCCCCCGATGATCGGCGCGGCGAAGCTCGGCAGCAGCCAGTCGCCGCCGACGCTGCGGTTGACGCCGGGCAGCGAGGCCGTGGCGGTCACGGCGGCCACGCCGATCAGCAGCCCGGACAGGGTGTGCGCGGCCACGATCTGCCGGTCGGTGGAGATACCGGACAGCCGGGCCGCGAGCGGGTTGCCGCCCGCCGCGAGAAGCCGCCGGCCCGCGACCGTGCGGTACATGAAGGCGGCCAGCAGCGCCGCCGCGACGAGCGCGGTGACGAAGACGAGCGGGATGTTCAGCGGCGCCGCCGTGCCGAAGTCGCGCAGCGTGCGCGAGTAGCCGTCGACGGTACGGGTGCCGGTGAGCCGGTACTGCGCCCCCAGGAGGATCGTCATCGTCGCGAGGGTGACGATGAACCCGTTGATCTGGGTGCCCACGATGGCGACACCGGTCGCCAGGCCGATGGCCGTCGCCGTCAACAGGCCCACGATCACGGCGACTCCGGCGGGCACACCGTGGTCCGCCATGAGGACACCCATCAGACAGGCGGTGAAACCGCCCAAGGCGCCTACGGCCAGGTTGAGTTGACCCACGCACAGCGCCACCATCTGCGCGAGCCCGATGAGAATGGGAGTGGCCAGGTACTGGAGGAAGACCCGCACCGAGGGGCCCTCGAAGAAGGAGCCGGACGAGGCGATGCCCAGCGCCACGTATCCCACCACGACCACGCACAGCAGCATCGCCGCCGTGGAACGGGAGAACCGGCGCAGCGCCGAGCCGCCCCAACTCCCTTGACCGCGCAACGCGTTCAAGCGGTTCATGTCGAGCGCACCACCTTGCGATAGGACACCACCGTGCGGATCCGGTCGGCCGACAGGGCCAGCAGGAGGACACAGCCGAGATAGATGTTCAGGCTCTCCAGCCCGACGCCGAGCAGGTCGAGACCCTTGCGGATCACACCGACCAGAGCGGTGCCGAGCAGCGTGCCCAGCACGGACACCACCCCGCCGGTCAGCAGGGTGCCGCCGAGCACCGCGCCGAGGAACGAGGGCAGCATGAAGTCGTCGCCGATGGAGGCGCGGAACGTGCCGGTGCCCGCCGCCGCCATGAATCCGGCGAGGGCGGCGAGCAGCCCCGAGAGCGTGTGCGCGAGCAGGACCCGGCGTCCGGTGGGAATGCCGGACAGCTCCGCGGCGGCCGGATTGGCGCCGGTGAGCAGCAGTTCGCGGCCGATGCGCGTACAGCCGTAGAGGAAACCGAGGGCGAGCATCGCGAGGACGGTGAACTGGGCGATCTGCGGGACGGCGGGGGAGCCGCAGACGGGGCCCGCGCAGATGTCGGCGAGGGAGTAGGAGCGCAGGGCGTCGATGCCGGAGGGGTGGGTGGTGAAGGCGGCGTCGTCGGTGAGGGACGAGTACATGAGGGAGACCAGGCCCAGGAGGGCGAAGTCCATGGCCAGGGTGACGACGAAGGAGCTCACTCCGGTACGGGCGATGAGCCAGCCGGTGACCGCGCCGATCGCCGCCCCGGCGGCCAGGCACATCAGCAGCCCGACCTGCATCGGGACGCCGAGACGGTCGTAGCCGAGGCCCGCGAACATGGCGCCGAAGGCGGCCATCCGGCCGACCGCGAGGTTCATGTGGCCCACGGACAGGGCGACCATCTGCGCGAGCGCGACCACGGTGAGTGTGGCGACGTCGCGCAGGAGCGGGAAGAGCACCAACTGCTGGTCCAGGAAGGCCGGTCGGAGCACGCCGAACAGGACGCTGAGCGCGATGACCAGGACCAGCAGGCCGAGTCGCTGGTTGACCCAGAACGGCATGCGGTGAGGCGCCGCCTTCTCCTCCGGGACGGTGTCCGGCGGGCTGATCGAGGTCGTCATGCCACCCTCCGGTCGTCCAGCGCG
>Ga0307510_10008532_pt1 | contig 12219 bp, 11 predicted proteins | sample 12_EM_MG_FD_207224 | JGI IMG/M metagenome (GOLD analysis project Ga0307510, IMG submission 207224) | Populus trichocarpa ectomycorrhiza microbial communities from riparian zone in the Pacific Northwest, United States - 12_EM | ecosystem: Host-associated > Plants > Roots > Unclassified | place...
GTTCTTCTGCTGATATTTTTTCATCGCCGTTTGTGTGTGCTATAAATGCATTTCTGAATGTTGGAGCGGAGCTAGCTGCAAGTTGCGGCGTAAACAGAAATGGCGGTTGAGTTAACCTGTAGCTAAATATGCCATCAAGACGTGCCGAAAAAAAGTTGTTTGAATAATTGACAAAGTCAAGTCCGCCCGGAATACTGGCTGAAACAGAGGTAATATACTTGGTCGTAACGTTAAGCTCTTTTTTCTTTACACTCAGGTTCACAATCCTGTAACATACGGGTGTGTGTATAAGGGCACCTGTTTCTATATCATATAATCTCGTGCTGCCACTGCCCCGTAAAGCAATGTCATTTGCATGGTAGTGTCCTGTAAATATTATATTCATTCCCCATGCCCTTAAAGTATCAGCGTTAGCCTCCCAGTTATCTGTTACATAGTCGGGATCAAGTACACTTTGCCCGGCATAGTGCTCTATCATATTATGATGCATTAAACCCAAAACCATGATATTCTTCTGCTTCGCGATTTTCATTTGGCCTTGTATCCATTGCATTGTTTTAGACGTGATTTTTCCGGCAGTAACATCACTGTCAGGTTTATTCTCATTGTATTTACAATCATCGATGCCAAGTATCCATAAACCAGGAGCAGCCTCGGATACATAGCTCAGGGAATTCGGATCTTTTGACAGCGCATGGGAAAAACCAAAGTCAGAATAGATTTGCCGGAACTCTTCTGCACTAACTGAAGCAGTCGGGTATGCGTTATCCCCATCGTATCTGTTAGCAAAGGGATTATTAATATCATGATTACCCGGCACCACAAACACCTTAATATGTTCGCTTTCAAGTTCCTGGAATAAATGGGACACGGTTAAATGGCTCACCTTTTCCCCATCTTTGGTAATATCTCCTGCAACCAGCACGATATCAGGATGTTCGGCTTCGAGTTTTTCTAATACTTCTCTAAAAATGGGATCGCCGTATGGAATCATTTTCGGATCCCGGTTCATATAATCCGTTAATGCTTTTCCGGTGTCCGCGCCATTTTTAAGTAAGGAGGGGTCGAGGTAATGAATGTCGGTAATTACAGCAATTTTTAAGTGCCCCCCCGATGATGTTGTGGGTATCATATCTTTTTTACAAGACGAAATAATAAACACCAGTGAAATAATGCATAAAGCATTTCGTAAAACGTAATGCTCATACTTTTTTGTAATCTTGGAGTCCATTTTGAAAAGTTTTAAGTTTTACCTACTCTATTTACCAGGTTTTCGGTTATCCCTGTTTGTAAATATTTACATGTCAAACTTAGAACTACTAGCTGCTGGTAAAAAACTGATAATTACATGGTATTCAGCTTTTTAAGTAATAACCAGTATGCTAAGGTACTTTAACAAAGTATTGAAGTAATATTTGCAAATAACCCCGGTAGGATGCGGCCCGGAATTGAATTCTGCCAAAGTATTTTCCGGGCCTGCGATTTTTGCCAATAAAAACCTGCCGGTTCAAGCGGGACGGTTGCAACAAACCGTTGTAAGCGTCCCGCTTACACCCCCCACCCCGCAATACCAAAAATATTCAGCATATTTATTACCATGCAACGCAATGCCTCAACCGACGAACTCTACTTTGTAACCTTAACCGTAATCGATTGGATAGATATATTCACCCGGCGCTATTACAACGATTTCATCATCGAAAACCTGGCCTGGTGCCAGCAAAATGCAAACCTTAATATTTATGCCTATGTCATCATGACCAACCATATCCACATAGTGGCCAATGTTCCCGATGGTTCATTGGGCAATGTACTGGGTCGTTTTAAAAGCTTCACGTCAAAAAAGCTTTATGAGATGATAGCCGGCAATGTGCAGGAAAGTCGGCGTGATTGGATACTAAAAGCATTCGACCGTGCGGGTAAGTACAACCCGCTTAATGAAGGCCATCAGTTGTGGCAAAACGGTAATTACCCGGTTGTTTTATACACGCCGGCTGTTATCGAACAAAAAATTGATTATATACACGAAAACCCGGTAAGGGCAGGGTTTGTCGGCTCGGCGCATGAGTATTGGTATAGTAGTGCTAATCCTGAAAGTCCTTTGAAGGTTGTTTGGTGACGTCAGCGGGACGCTGACAACCGGGCGGGTTCAAGCGTCCCGCTTGAACCGGCGGGGGGAATTACAAATAACTCTTCAGTTCCCTATATGCCCTATCACTATGCCTTAGCCGAGCCAAAGCTTTATCCTTTATCTGCCTTACACGTTCCCTGGTAAGGTTGTATTTTTCGCCTATCTCTTCAAGACTTAAGGGCTGCGAACCTCCCAAACCAAAAAACAGTTCGACAATTTCCCTGTCCCTTTTTTCGAGCATAGTAAGGCTGCGCGAGATTTCGGTTCTCAGCGAATCATCCATCACTTCCTTATCAGTACCCGATCCTGGGTTTTGCAGCACGTCCAACAGCGTGTTTTCCTCATCGCTGGAAAATGGTGCATCAACCGATATATGCCTGCTTGCGCTTGCCAGCGTTCCTGCTACCTTTTCAACTGGTAATTCTAAAATTTCGGCAATTTCATCTACCGTTGCCGCTCTTTCAAGGTGCTGTTCCAATTCTGACGAGGCCTTGCTTATTTTGCTCAGGTCCCCTACCTTATTTGCCGGCAGGCGCACTATCCTTGCATGGTCGTTAATAGCCTGGAGAATGGATTGACGTATCCACCAAACTGCATAGGAAATAAATTTGAAGCCTTTGGTTTCATCAAATCGTTTTGCAGCCTTGATCAATCCAAGATTGCCTTCGTTGATCAGGTCGCCAAGGGTAAGCCCGGAACTTTCGTATTGTTTCGCAACAGAAACTACAAACCGTAAGTTCGCACTTGTCAGGCGCTCCAGAGCCGCCTGGTCGCCCTGTTTTATTTTTTGTGTCAAGACCACTTCCTCTTGCGGCGTCACCATCGGGATCTTTGCAATATCCGATAAATACTGTTGCAATGACGCTGATTCACGGTTCGTGATCGACTGACTTATTTTAAGTTGTCTCATTTATCAAAATACCTTTCTAGTGAATGCTAAAGACTGTGAACCTTAAAATGCGCGTAGTGATATTGCTTAAAAAAGCGGAAATAGCTAAAAGCTGATGCGGTCAAATGAAAGGAATCGCTACAAATCTTCAACGCACAAAGATACACACAAACGCTCCAAAATTTGTCGACTGGATGTAAAGAATTGGCTGAATATCAGAGCGAACCAACCTTGAAAGTCACGAATCGCCTTTGCGCATTACCCCTCCTCTCAGCCCCGCGCCAGGTTGAGAATAAAGGGATATATACAAATTTAAACATATGGAACCAGACAAGTGGTGACAGTGTTTTTACAGTAGTTGCGAAAATGCAAAATACTGTAAATCAGGTGTTCATAAAATATTCACGGGCGTTCATGGCGTGAACATGAACACTTTTTCCAAAAGAAGTTTTAACTTCAAAAATTGTTAGTGATATTAGCCCAAACCACCCATGGAAGCTAAAGAAACCCTGAAAGCCCACGTAGCTAAAATAGCTACACTTACTGATGAACAGTTTGATTATTTCTTCTCGCATTTTAAAAAGCAGAGTTTTAAAAAAGGGCAGGCTATAATTACTGAAGGCGATCATGTGGATTGCGAATATTTTGTTATTTCGGGCTGTTTAAAGTCTTTCTTCATCAATGATGACCTGAAAATGTTCATCCTGCAATTTGCCATGCCTACCTGGTGGGCCTCTGATTATAATGCGTTATATAATCAAACAAGGGCCACCATTAGCGTTGACTGTATTACTGATGCAGAGGTACTTTGTCTTACCAGTGACGACAGGGAAAAACTATGTAACGAACTTCATAATGCCGAGCACTTTTTTCGCTGGAGGACCAATAAAGGATATGTGGCAGCGAACAAAAGACTGCTATCCCTTATGAATAATAATGTAAAATACCGTTACGAAGAACTTTTAAAGCTATACCCGGAACTGTATAATATAGTTCCTAAAAATCTTATCGCGGCATACTTAGGGGTTTCCAGGGAAACTCTTAGCCGGTTGTACACTGCCTGAGATGTGACCTGGATCACATAAATTATGCTCTGCTTTCAAATGTGATGTAGGTCACGCAGTTACCCGGGATTTCCTGCCCATTTTTGTATTGTTAATTAAAAACAAAGAAATGGAAACTCAAAAATTTGAAATTGTAAGCACCCAAAGCAATATTGACTGGGTGGGCAAAAAGGTAACCGGCGCACACAATGGTACCATAGCTGTTAAAGAAGGTGAAATTCTTTTAAATGACGGTAAACTTACCGGTGGTAAATTCATTATCGATACAACCTCCATCAAAATCCTGGATATAACTGACCCTGCAACTAATGCACAGTTCTTCGGTCACCTGGCTTCTGATGATTTTTTCTCTATTGAAAAATATCCGGAAGCTACATTGGAAATTACCTCAGTTTCAGGCAACCACGTTGAGGGTAATCTGACTATCAAAGGTATTACCCACCCTGTTGCATTTGATGCAGCTGTCGATGCTAATGGGGATCAGTTAACTGCAGCCGGCAAACTGGTGATTGATCGCACCAAATATGAAATGAAATTCCGCTCAGGTAATTTCTTTAAAGATTTGGGCGACACCCTGATCTACAATGATTTTGAACTGAATGTAAGTGTGACCGCTAAAGCTGCGTAACGATCATTTTGATCGATGTGGCCAACTAAATTTTAGCACTATGTGGTACCAAACTAAAGCATCTGAAATACTGGGCATTCAATATCCTATCCTGCAAGGACCGTTCGGCGGCAACCTGTCGTCTGTTGAACTGGTATCAACGGTATCTAACGCCGGTGGACTTGGGGGTTACGGGGCCTATACCCTAAGCCCGCAGGAAATTGTTGAGGTAGATCAGCGGATCAAAGCAGCGACTAATAAGCCCTACAATATTAACCTCTGGGTTTCAGACACCGATGCCGTTGATGGCATAGTTTCGGACGAGCAGTTTAAGCAAGCACAGGCTCTATTCAAGCCTTATTTTGATGAGCTTGGAATTGAGTTACCCGGAAAACCTGCACCATTTAAATCCCGTTTTGAAAACCAGGTTGAAGTGATCCTGCACCAGAGGCCGCCGGTATTCAGCTTTATGTTTGGTATTCCATCTGCTGATATTTTGGAACAATGCCGCAGGCTCGGCATTGTTACCATTGGCGCCGCAACTACACCAGATGAAGCCATTGCGCTGGAATCAGCCGGAGTTGACCTGATCATCGCTTCTGGTTTTGAAGCAGGCGGGCATCGCCCATCGTTCCTGACATCTGCAGAGTCATCCACAACAGGAACATTCGTACTGCTCCAGCTAATTAAAGAAAAGGTAAAAACCCCGGTTATAGCCGCAGGCGGTATAGCTAACGGAAAAGGTGTTGCTGCAGCACTGGCGCTTGGTGCAGATGCTGCACAGATCGGTACTGCCTTCCTGGCAACCGACGAATCCAATGCGACAGCGATGCATAAGCAAATGTTGTTTTCGGATGCGGCTAAATATACTACCCTATCGAGGGCGTTCACCGGCAGACTTGGCAGAGGAATTACCAGTCGCATTGCAAAGGACCTGGTACACAAAGAAAAAGGCTTTCTACCCTTTCCACTGCAAACACAGTTCATGTCACATTTAAGAAAAGAGGCTATAGAACAAGAAAAATGGGACATGATCTTATTCTGGGGTGGACAGATCGCACCAATATTAAAACATAAAAAGGCCGGGGAACTAATGAAGTCAATACTCGAAGAAACTACAGCGTACTTCGACAATTTAAAGGCTTAAGATCAGGAAAACCCAATAGTTGCTAATAAATGGGCTTTTTATTTTGCGATCAGCACCTCCACATCATAGCCAATAAACAAACCGCTTTCTATTACCCCGGTAATAGATTTGATCTTTTGTTCCGTATCATCAGGAATATGGTCAAACCTGACGTCCAGGATGCAATTGTTGTTTTCGGTAATGATAGGCCCATCCTTACCTTTAGCAGCACGCAAGGTGATATCAGTTATCCCCATAGTTCTAAGTGCAGATTCTACATAAACAAGCGCACCGGGAAATACTTCAATCGGCACAGGAAAATTTGAACCCAGCCTGGTCACGATCTTGCTCTCATCAACCAGGATATAATTTTTTGAGCTCGAACGGATCAGCAGTTTTTCTTTAAACAATGCACCGCCCCTGCCTTTGATCAGCCTCTTGTTGGGGTCAACCTCATCGGCGCCGTCAAAGGCCCAATCGGGTTTATCTTCAAATAAGCCGGTAACAGGTATGCCCAGGTTACTGCAGGCCATTGTTATTTCGAGCGAGGAAGGAATGACCTTTACATTCAGTTTCTCTTTTTTAACCCTTTCGGCAATGGCAAACAGAGCCAGGTAAACAGTCGACCCGGAGCCTGCCCCTACTATATCACCATCGTTTACTTTATCTGCAATTTGTTGTGCAAGCCTTACTTTAGCTTCTTTATTAATAATATTATCTGACCATTGCAGATGGGAAAGGAGTTCGCTTTGCAATTTCATAGCTCTGTTTTACTGCAAATAAAGTACGGGAATTTTTTCGCCATGAATGCAATTCTTTTTTAATGAGATTGCAATAATTATTACTCAACTCAGAACAAGTCCTTCTTTTAATGCGCTATTGTAACGCTCCTTGTCAAACATGTATAAGTGCGGTGAACGGTGGGCGCCTATGCTCCGCTTTTCGTCCAGTTTTTTCAACAAGCCAAGCGCCATTAATTTTTTAGGGAAATTACTAATATCCAGCTTTTTGCCCAAAAGGGTCTCATACAAAGCGTGTATTTCTGAAAGAGTAAACTTTTCGGGCAGCATGTTATATCCTATAGGATAGTGATACAATTGTATGCGCATGGTATGCAATGCTTCTTTCACCATTTCATCATGATCAAACTCCAGTTTAGGCATGTCGTCAATATCAAACCATGCACAGTCAACATACATCATACCCGGCTGAGGTATAGACAGGGAGAAATCGGTTATTGCATAAAAGCCAACGGAAATAGTTTGATCGATCAGCCAGCTATCCCGTGATATATGTACGCCCGTCACTTTAAACCATAGTTCCTCATCAAAGTCATCCATTTTTGCACGGTTAGGATCTCCGAACGTTTTAAACTGCTGCAGAAAAAGGTTATCGATACCCGTACGCTCCTTCACATTTCTGTTTGCAGCTTCCACCAGCTTTTCAGTCCTTTTGATATATCCCCCCGGGAGGCACCAGCCGTTCAGAAATTTATGTTTGATCAGCAGCACTTTTAACTGTTGCTCATGATAACCAAAAATGGCGCAATCAATAGATACATGGGGAATATAATGCAAATACCCATTTAGAATAAAATCCTTTAACTCCTCATCCGAATTCATTTGATAAAATTAACAATAGTCTGATTAACCTTGTTCAAAAAAATTATTTAGTGAAAGTTACTAAATAATAAAATATTCTTTATAACTTCATTTTGTTAAATTTACTAAATAGGATTTACATCAAACCAATTTAAATGAAAACCACGAGAAGAGACTTTATTAAAAAGGCTGCTATTGGCGCAGCTGGTGTGGGTCTGGCAGCCTCCCTACCCGATTATTTATACGCAGGAACAGAGAAAGACTTGTTTTTTAAAATTGCTGTTTCGCAATTCTCATTTGCCAGCCAGTTTTGGACACAACAGCTTAAGCCGCTTGATTTCCCTGCAAAGGCCAAAGAACTGGGGATTACCGGTTTGGATTATTGCTCCATGTTTTTTGCAGACAAAGCAAAAGACCAGCAATTTTTAAAGGAATTAAAACAGCGCGCAGCAGATGCCGGGAGCTACAATCTTCGCATTATGGTAGATGGTGAGGGCGTTTTAGGCGATTTAAAAGATGACGTAAGATTAAAAGCTGTAGATAATCACCATAAATGGATAGACGCAGCTGCAGCACTAGGATGCCCAATGATAAGGGTAAATGTGGAAGGAGAAGGCAACCCTGATGATGTTGCTAAAGCAGCAGTCGATAGTCTTGGCCGCTTGATCGAGTATGGCAAGGGTCAGAATATTGATGTGATTGTTGAAAACCATGTTGGTATATCGTGTAATGCTGCCTGGCTTGCAGGGGTAATGAAGCAGGTAAACAGTTCGCATTGCGGCACACTGGCCGATTTTGGCAATTTCTGCATCAACCGCACCAAACCGGAAACTAATGATATAGCCGGGTATATGAAAACCAAATGCCTGGAGGAATATGACAAATACAAAGGCATTACCGAGCTGATGCCCTTTGCAAAAGGCGTTCACGCCAAATCACATGTTTTTGACGCAGGGGGCAATGATGCGGAAACGGATTTCGTCCGCATGTTCAAGATCATTAAAGATTCAGGTTTTAAAGGCTGGGTAAGCATAGAGTATGAAGGCGGCCTCCTTAAAATGTATACCAAAGACACCAAATACCTGGATGATTATGCAGGTACCACAGCAACCAAAAATCTTGTTGAGAAAGCGGCCCGTATGGCTTGAACCTAAATTAAACTTACAACAATGGAGATAAAAAAATCATCAACCATATATGATGTGGTAATTATTGGCTCTGGCGCAGGCGGCGGCATGGCCGGTTATGTACTGGCTAATGCCGGTATTAAAGTACTGATGCTGGAAGCCGGGCCTTTCTTTGATCCGGCTAAAGACTCGCAGCAATTAAAATGGCCTTATGAATCACCTCGCCGGGGTGGCAATGCCACGCGCCCAATGGGCGATTTTGATGCTGCCTTCGGCGGCTGGCAGATCGAAGGTGAACCTTACACCCAAAAAGATGGCTCTGAATTTCAATGGTTCCGTTCAAAAATGCTGGGTGGCCGTACCAACCATTGGGCACGCATATCCCTGCGGATGGGTCCTAAGGATTTTAAATGTAAAACCAGTTATGGCGTTGGCGACGACTGGCCCATCACTTATGATGAAATAAAGCCTTATTATGATAAGGTTGATCGCCTGATAGGTGTTTATGGGTCTATGGAGGGTTTGGATAACGATCCGGATGGCATCTTTCTGCCTGCACCTAAACCACGCCTGGGTGAGTTATTTGTAAAAAAAGCAGCAACAGGTTTAGGCATCAAAGTAATTGCAGGCCGTGGTTCTGTCCTCACTGCCCCCCTTCCGGGCAATAATGACAGGAAAGCCTGCTTTTATTGCGGGCAATGTAACCGCAGCTGCAAAATCTATGGCGATTTTTCATCATCATCCTGCCTGGTAATACCGGCAATAAAAACCGGTAACCTGAAAGTGATCACTAATGCAATGGTGAGGGAGATATTAACTGATAAAGAAGGTTTGGCAAACGGTGTATCCTATGTCAGCAAAGATGATATGCAGGAGTACCAGGTAAACGCGAAAACAGTAATACTGGCAGCCAGCACCTGTGAGTCGGCAAGAATATTGTTGAATTCCAAATCTGCACATCATCCCAATGGGCTGGCTAATAACAGTAACGTGGTAGGCAAATATCTACATGACTCCACACAAGGTGGCGGCGCCGCCATACTACCGCAGTTATTAGACAGGAAACGTTTTAACGAGGATGGTGTTGGTAGCCTGCATGTATATGCCCCCTGGTGGCTGGACAGCAGCAAACAAAAATTTTCGCGGGGATATCACCTGGAAATATTTGGTGGTATGATGATGCCCAGCTATGGTGGCTACTTTGGTTTTGAAGGGACGATTGTTCCATTCCTTAATGGTTACTTACCAGGCCGAGGTGGGAAAATGAAGCCGGGCGGCGGATATGGCCTGTCCCTGAAAGATGATTATCGTCGTTTTTATGGCACTATAGCCGGTATAGGCTGCCATGGTGCGTCAACCGCAAGAGAAGATAATTATTGTGAGATAGATCCGACAGTGGTGGATAAATATGGCATTCCTGTTTTAAGGTTCAGGTATAAGTGGGATGCGGACGATGTGGCACAGGCCAAACATATGCAGGAAACCGCACAGGAGATCATTAAAACGATGGGCGGTATATCCCTGGGACAACCGGCGGGGCCTGAAACAAATTACGGCCTGGATAAGCCCGGCAAAGGAATACATGAAGTGGGAACCGTACGGATGGGCGATGATGCTAAAAAAGCCCCGCTGAATAAATGGGGACAGGCGCATGACTGTAAGAATCTGTTTGTTACGGATGGATCGGTATTTACCCAGCAATCAGAAAAAAATCCCACCTGGACCATATTAGCCTTAGCCATGCGTACAGCCGAATACCTGATCGATCAGCGTAAAAAACAAAATGTTTAACCTAAGCAAATTACCGTCATGAACAGAAGAGATAGTTTAAAAACTTTAGGTATCGGCGCTATATCGGCCACGGCTTTATTGTCCGGATGCAAACCGGGTGCTACAGAACAAACTACTGCCGACAATAACAACGCCGATACCACTGGCAAACAGGACTTTGAGATAGCTCGTGACAAGGAGCTTCTCAAACAAACCTATTTTAATGCCCACGAAATGGCGACGATCACCATATTGGCAAACATCATCATACCCAAAGACGCAAGAAGCGGCAACGCATCAGACGCCGGGGTGCCTGACTTTATTGAGTTTATTGTAAAAGACGAACCTGAACATCAACTGCCTATGCGTGGCGGATTACGATGGCTGGATATGCAATGCCTCAATCACTACAGTAAAGATTTTAAGAGCTGCACTGCTCAGCAGCAAACAGAAATTGTAAACCAGATCGCTTATCCGCTTGCAGCAAAGCCAGATATGCAACCCGGCGTTAACTTCTTTAATAAAATGCGTAACCTTACGGCCACTGGCTTCTTTACCAGCAAAATGGGTATTGCCGACCTGGGCTACAAAGGAAACGCTCCTGGTAAATGGGAAGGTGTACCTGCCGATGTATTAAAGCAGTATGGTTTGGAAAATGTATAACCGAAACACGCATTTATAAAAATAAAGGATATGAGTACTCCTCATATCCTTTATTTAAGATATACAGACAATTGAAAAGTGAATTAAAGATCAGTTGAGCAAGTAAGCTCACCCATTAGCCGTATTTCGTTGTGCAACGTATCCAATCTTGTCAAAACCCTGTTATAGGCATCCCCGCCTAATAACAAATGGAGCGGTGGATTCTTTTCTCCGGCAACTTTTATGATAGCTGCCGCAGCCTTTTCTGGATCGCCTGGTTGCTGGCCGTCTCTTTTCAGGTATAATTTGCGTGCCTCTGTAATTTCCTTGTAGTCATCAATCTGATTTTTAGCAACTGCTATCGATTCCCCGTTCAGGAAATTGGTGCGGAATGAGCCTGGTGCTACCAGTGTAACTTTAATACCTAATGCCCTTACATCGTCAGCAAGTACTTCAGTCAGCGCTATAACAGCAGCTTTGGCAGCGCAATAAATAGACCAGCCCATGCCCGGCGCAAGCCCGCCTGAAGAAGATATATTAATGATATGCCCCGAGCGTTGCTTGCGCAGATAAGGCATTACATTCCTGATCACATTGAGTGTTGCAAATACATTGACATCGAAAGCCTGGCGGGTTTCCTCGTCTGTAAGCTCTTCAATAGTTCCTCCAATGCCGTAACCCGCATTATTGATCACCACATCTATCCGGCCAAATTCTTCATAGGTATGTTGCAGGGCCAATGCTATATTGCTTTCGACTGCCAGGTCGACCTGTAGTGGTAAAAAATTGCTTTCATTCCTGTTAACTGCTTTAATTAAGGCCTCTTTGTTCCGCGATGTGGCGGCAACAAAATGACCGGCGCATAATAACTGTTTCACTATGCTTAACCCGAAACCTTTAGATGCACCGGTAATAAACCATACTTTTTTGTTGTTATCCGTTTCTGTTCCAGTTTTCATAACGCAAAGCTAATCCGAAAGCAAGGGCAAAGCATTACATTATTCAAACCAATGGTTACAAAATTCAAACATTTCGGAAAGAAGACGGCGTCAATTGGGTTTGCTTTTTGAAGAAATTATTAAAATGGGTAGGCTCCTCAAAGCCAAGGCAGTAACCAATTTCGGACACATTCCAATTTGTGTGTTTCAACAGCGATTTAGCCTCTCTTAACAAACGTTCAGCTATATGACCGGTAGTGGTTTTACCGGTAGTTTCACGAATGGCCCTGTTCAGGTGGTTCACATGCACGGAAAGTCGCTGCA
>Ga0307510_10008533_pt1 | contig 12219 bp, 20 predicted proteins | sample 12_EM_MG_FD_207224 | JGI IMG/M metagenome (GOLD analysis project Ga0307510, IMG submission 207224) | Populus trichocarpa ectomycorrhiza microbial communities from riparian zone in the Pacific Northwest, United States - 12_EM | ecosystem: Host-associated > Plants > Roots > Unclassified | place...
CTTGCGAAGCATTTGGAAGATCACGCCTTCCAAAATGAGCGCATCGTTGACAGCCATCATGCCGACGCCGTCCACGCCGTACCAGTAGGGCTGGCTGCGGCGGGTGATGCTCGCATCCATTATGTCATCGGACACGAGGAAATATGCTTGGAGCTTTCCGCAAAGGGCTTACATGTCAGGACGCGCCGTGGCCAGGAAGGGGGAAAGAGAAAGAGAGGCGAACCCATTCGACGGCCCAGCCGAGGACGGCCGCCTTGAAGTATTCCGAGTCTGTAAGCTCGCGGCCCTTGAGGATAGCGACCGAGTCGACGACGCTCAGACCGCGGTTGAGTTTTCCACCTGGGACATTGTAGTCCATACTCTGCGTTTGGCAATGAGGACGAGAGCGCGAGTGAGGGATATATGCGTGGGTTACGCACACATCAGTAATATTCAATGGATTCCTCCGGCATGTGTTTGCGGAAGTCGGCGAGGAGGTCATTGCGGACGACGGTGTACACCGCCTCGAAACATTGCGGTCGGCAACCTTGTTCTTGGTGGCGGTGGTCACGGAGCGAACTAGGACAGGGACAAGAATTGGTTAGAGAAATCTACCAACGCTGCATTAATTGCATGTAGCAGTTGAAGGGCATTAAAGCATCCGTACAGGCACGTAGTCTTGCACGTAGTGTCACGAGAAATACGGGAGTAATCGGAGCCATGGGCATTGTCGTTCTCAGCCTCGTGTTCGGGCATCGTTGTCATTGCGAACACAACTCGGCCAGATGCCCCAACAAACTTATCGGATTTGGCCCTTTTCACGGATGGTGGCGTCATCATGTGCAGTACTTGCTTAGAATGACTACGAGCGGGGCAATCTGTAGGGTTTTCGATATTGTGTTGGCAGGATTTGGTCCTGATTGTATGTGTTGGTGTTAGTGTGCCCTTCGGCATCTTGCGGCATGGCCTCGTGGCGCCGGACCTCTGTCATTCAGGTTGCCCACAGCAGATCTCCGTGCCAAAGTAGGAAGTCTCCCCTCTCGCTAGACAAGGCCCTTCTCGTCCCCCGTCCTGCCCCGACGTTCCTTCTCAGCACTTTCAAGCATAGTCGGATCATGATGGCATTTCCGTCTAGTGTACACCTCCTCGTCTCCGAAGGGAGAGCCTGCCTGCTGGTTTCATATGGACACTCCTTGTTGATATGGGTATGGTATCGTGTTGGGTGTAAGAAATAGTGATGTTCGCATAGGCACCGGGCCTAGGTCACATGAAGACCTGTTGGCTATTGGGCCCGTTAAGGGCGGTGATGCCCTCGGTTTACGCTCCCCTTTTTCAGCATTTTTCCTTTCTCCTTGGATGTTCTTGCTCTCGGCGCGTATTTTATCGACGCTTTCAAGTAAACTTGTGCGTCCTCTTTTGGACTCTATCCCACTCCGCACGTAGCTGTATCTCGATTCGGACGTCAATACATCAACGTAAACCAGTCGATCATTCCGTGTGTCACCGCTTTATTTTCTTGGTATACGTTTGCTTATGGGGCTTTATCTCCAGCATGCAGTTAACGGCACACGTACTCGGGCTCCATTGACATACCAGTCGCCCTTCCGCTGCTGTTTTGCGGCTTCCTCGTCGAGAAGGAGAACGAGTCAGATCGGACTACTACAACCTCGCGTTTTATATCCTCCTGCCTCTCGGAGGGTACTTCCAGATCCAGGACGACTACCTCGACTTTTCTGCAGAGCCTGAGCTACTCGAGAAGATCGGGACGGATATCATGGACAACAAGTGTTTGTGATGCATCAACGCGGCCCTGAAATACGCGAAGTCGACGCAGCGTGCGATCCTAGACGCCGACTACGGCCGAAGCACTCGGGTGAGGCGCACGTAAAGATGGTCTTTCGCCAACTTCGCCTTAACAAGAAACTACGAGGAGTACAAGGATGTGGCGTACAAGTACATTAATGCACTCATTGATATGGTCCCCGAGGTGACGAGCCCATGTTGGGAGGCTATTCTCCGTTATGCGGTCTTCGCCACCTTGGGGTGCTTCCCGGTTTTTTCGCCTCATCCCTCTCGCAAAAGATCGCGTGTATTTTATGACAAAATACACACTTTTCTCAACCCCCTACCGCTCTGCCATGTGGCTGTTTCGAATAGGACAGGTTCAGCTCTGTTATTTGTTCTCTGTGGAAAGTTCTCCGCCGTATCCTCTTGCCAGTGTGCCCCGACCGGCAACCGCCGGGTTTCATTCCGGCCCGGAGTGCGGGCGCCTTTCCGAGTGGGCGCACTCCGTCAAGGATCATGGAAGCAAGGTTCAGTCGCGGCACGCAACTGCTCCCGGATACCTATGGAACGTGCTACCTCATAGGACATGGCGGGACCCATTCCGATGTCCGCCTTGCTGCGACCATGGAGGAACCACCCTTTCTCACATCCCGCCAACACGATATACGGACTGGCAGTTTATGGACCGATGGTTGCGCGCCCATCAGAGGAACCCGGCCCCCCTCCACTTTCCATTCCCATCGGATCACATGACGGAGAAGGGACCAATACTACGGGCTGAGGCACCGGTCAAGGAATCCTTCCGCGAAGTTTGCGCCGACGCGTACTACTGTGCGCTCAGGATGAGACAGCAACATATTTCGTGCACTAACTTGAATGTGTTCATTAATACTGTCTTAAATGGGGAGAGCCATCTGAGGTCCTAGGGACGCTGTTCTGCGTTGGATGTCTCCGCGCCTTCATGGATAAGGTTACCATGCAAGCGGCAGCAGCGAAGCCACGAACGAAATCAATTGACTAACTTGAAATTTGGCCTTAAACCCTCGCAAAAGATATGTGAAACAACCAACATTCCCCACCCTCTACTGCGCCATGTGACTAGTTGAAAACTGTTCGGCTTATGTAAGTTGTGCCAACGCCTGTCCCGCGAGGCAGCCTCCTTCTCACCGAACTCACCGAACGATTCTTTGTGTTGAACCGCCGTTCTCCCTTTCCGTAGCCCATCTCCTCCAGGCAAACGTAAGATCCATCGACTTCATGTCTTCCACTCGATATACAGTGACTCCCAACGTCCAATTGATCACCGAAGCATTGCATGATTATGCTAAGCAAACCGGAATAGATCTCACTAAGCATCCTTCTGCCGAACGGCTCGAACTCCTGGATTCTCCTGATGCCGTCCTTCGGATATTTCAAGAGCGAGAGAATGCTTTTGGAATGTTTCGCAATAGGAATCGGACTCTGATAAATTGCCTCCGCCCAGCAGTGCAGACCCTGCATGCGCTCTCAGGCGCCATCGGCGAGGCGGCTAGCCTAGTGAGCCACACGTGTCTTGTCCCCATTTCTTGTTTCATTTATGGGCGATTCAATGCGATCTGACCAGGGCTTCCCGCCGGCAAAAGCTATCTTTATTGGAATCGATGCTCTCCTCGCTCTACATACTACCCCGAATGTACTTGAACGGATCACCCGTGACGTATGGACATGGCCATGGCAGGCTGCCAGTGGGGTCAGTTCAAGCTACAATGCTCTCCTCGACTTCTTTGACTGCATCGGGAATTTCCTCAAGCGCCTTGATAGGTTTACCAGCATCCCGCCTACCAAGATGATGACAGATATCATTGTGAAAATCATGGCTGAACTACTCTCTGTGCTTGGCCTGGCGACGAAGGTGATCGAGCAGGGACGCCGCTGTAAGTGCACCGGTGCATACTCATCTCTCGTGGCTCAGTGAGTTATAGCGATATTCGCCAAGAAGCTGTCGGGCGAGAACGATATTGAGGCTACCCTACAAAGGTTGGATCGACTGACCCATGAAGAGAATTGGATGGCGAATCCACAGACCTTGGATGTGGTCCATCGTCTTGCGATAGAAGGTTCGTGGTACCTGTTCTGTTGTCGATAGCTCGTTGCTGAGCGCGCATTTTGTTAGATGACCTGGCGTCAGACAGAATTCAGCGGATCGAAAACAGTGTCAATATTCTGAAACGTTTGTCATTCCCCTTTTTGGTCTTGATTCGAGGACCGACGTTATCTTACAGGCCTCTGGTTGCGGAGAGATATACTGCAGTGGCTCTCTCCCCCCGACACTTCGATGAACCACGACACCATTTGGAAGGCTCACCATAGCGGAACTACATCATGGTTCTTGGAAAGCGACTTATTCAAACAGTGGAAGACGAAAGGATCGCTCTTGTGGGTGCATGGCAAAAGTATGCTCCTCCAACTACTGGCGTGCCATTTTTCATTGATAGTCCTGGTGTCATAGCTGGTTCAGGGAAAAGTACAATTCTGTGCGTGTCGTCTACATGGCTAATGTTCGGGATTTTGATATCGCGGATTAGTTCCACAATCATTCAAGACATTGATAATATGCGTGCAGCTGGATTGGCCATGCTGGCTTTCTATTATTTCGACTCTTGGGAATCCAAGAAGCAAGATCTATATGGCCTCCTGTCTTTTTTTTTTTTTTTTTTTTTTGAATTCAAATTTATTGTCTGTAGCCTAAGCCATTGGACATACTATGAGAGTGGTACATGCGCAGGACTGATGATCATCGTAGGTAGCAAGTGAAATTGGTCAATGATATGTAAAGGTGTTTTTCAAAGGGGTGGCATCCACCAAGGGTAAAGTAAGGGTGTGAGGTTAAGAAAATGACAGGGCCATGCTGTCGACTCGGCACTTACCAATCAGGGGGGGTCTGGTTGGGGGGGCAGAGGGCATAGGAGGCGGTTGGTGGCTCGGAGGAAAGCACCTAGTTTGTGGCCGCCTTCTTCAGTGCTGAAGACATAGGCATCCTGGGCATGTAGTCCGAAGATGCGGTGACAAGGGACATCATAGAGGGGGTATTGGAATAGGACATGGGCTGTTGTATTTCGAAACAGACGCCTCGGTCTAGGCCACTGCCGCTGTGGGTGAGGGAGTTGTGCTCAAGGTGAAGGGGGTGGTGTAGGAGAAGGGGTGGCTGGAGCTAGATGTTGCCACATCAGGTCATCGAATGATTGGACTGGGGAGGCTGGATCTAGGTCCCGCGCCTCATTGGTGAAGTTGCAAGGGCAGAGTGTGTTATCGTCAGCACCCTTCCGGAAAAGGCCTGAGTAGTCAGCTGTGAAGGTGTGGCCAGAAGCAAGCTGGATGGAGGTGGAGGAAGTGCCACAGTCCATGCATGATAAGGCACCAATGTAGAAGGGGGGAGGGCATCTGTCTGGGAGGATGATAGACTGCCAGATCCTGGCATCCTGGATGGTATCCATGTACTGGGACTGAAGGTTGCATAGGAGGCAGGCTTTAGGGTTGAGAAGGGGTGTGGGTGGAAGGGGGAAGATCATGTGCTGGGCCCCTTCCCTGAGATGATCAAGAACTGCCATGCCTGGGAGACCAGACCACTTGATGGAGTACCTGAAAAAGTCAACATGATGGGTGTCATGGGAGTCTAGGAAGCCCGATAGTAAAGAGAGAAGGGCTCGTGAGGAGGGTAGAAGTGTGTGTTTAGAAGTGCGAAAAAGCGAATTAGAGAGGGATAAATCCAGGAGAAAAATGCGGATGTGATTTGAAAAGAAGTCATATGTGAGCCCTTCAAGAAGCGCAGCGAAGAGCACAAGGGGGAGGGAATGACTGCACGTAGTACCACTGCGAAGCAGGGTCTGCCCCTTAAAAAGGAGGAAAGATCCTGTAAAGAGAGATGGTGTGCTGGTTAGTATATGAATAAAGATATGGAAGGTATCATAAGGAGGCGTTGATATGATAGTTTTTGTGGCATCCCGAGTGTTGCGATTTATTTTAATGACAGTATTATCACAAACCTGGGGGTGAGACCAAGATGGGGTGGATGGGTGAGATGGGAAGAAAAAGGGGGGAAAGGTGTGAGGTAGGATATGGGTGAGGGTGGTTGGGGGATTACAGGAAAGATGCCAGTCTGTGCTAGGATTGACGGAGGTTAGAGTACGAATAAGGGAGAAGGGGGGGAGCTTTTGGATGTGTAAGGTAAATGTGGATGTAAGTTTTTTGATTGTGAGGGAAATAGGGGGAATGGCCATAAGGTAATGAAGGGGGGTCATGGGCATCATCTTGAAACATCCGCTCATCCTCCAGACCAGGATGTTTTGGGCCACCTGAAGCATGTGAAGGAGGCCTTTGATCTGGGGTTGAGTGGAGTAGATGGGGAAGCTGTAAGTTAACACAGGCAAGATGAGTGCATGGAAGATTTTGCGCCAGTTGGCATAGTCTAAGCCTCAGACTGAATTGCCAAGGAGTTGGAGGGCACATGCTGTCGATTTGGCCCGATTGGCCATGATAGTGATGTGGTGGGACCAATCGAACTTATGGTGAATGAAGATGCCTAGGTACCTGATCAACTCGGTCCGACGGACAGTGTATGTGCCAGTGGGAGTGTGTGGGTGAATAGTGGTGACTAGCGGTCCATTGATGTGAGTGCGAGAACATGAGTAAAAGGAAATGAATTTGGTTTTATCATGATCACACTTGAGGCTGTTACGTCCAAGCCACTTGGTAATTTCTTGGAGGCCCAAGGTGACAAGTTTGGCTGAAGAGGTGTGTACCTTTGCGCAGCCAAAGATGGCGCCATCATCAACATACATGGCTAGGCCATGTCTTTTCCAGGTGGCATTGATCTTTTTAAGTAAGGGGGAGGTATAGATAGCAGATAAGATAGGAGAGAGTGGAGAGCCTTGAGGTGTGCCATGATTGAGATGGATCAGGTCTGATTTGAGGCCATTGAAAGAAAGACGGACTTGGTGATCAGAGAGGAAAGATTTGATCCATGTGCAAAGCAAGGTGGGGAAGCCAAGGTTCTGAAAAATGTGGACAATACATCTGATGTTGATGTTGTCGAAGAAACCTTGGATGTCAAAAAGAACAATGGATGTGACAAGGCCACACTTAACTGCAGCTTGGGCTTGGTGGGTGAGGCACAGGGTGGCGTCCACCATGCTGTGGTAGTCCCATGAGCCAAACTGGTTAGGGGGAAGAATGTTGAAGTCGTGAGTGTCAGAGAGGATGCGCTTAGCTATGATCTTTTCCAGCAGTTTCCTGCAGCACTTGAGGAGGCTGATGGGGCAGTACGCTTTGGGAAGGGAGTAGTCCGGTTTGTTGGGCTTTGGGAGGACCATGACAACTGCCTCATTCCACGGATGGTGTCCAAGCAAGATCATGGCATTAAAGATCTTGAGGAACCAGTCTGGGTGGGACTTAAAAGCCCATTTGAGGAGTTTGTAGTTGATTCCACTGGTGCCTGGTGCGGACTTGTTGGAGGTTGATTGGAGTGCGTTGGCAATCTCTGACTGGGTGATGGGGGAGAAGGCCCGGGTAGGGAGGGGAGGGGGGTTATCAGATTGGAAGGGGGTGACATGAGGTTGGTCCGTGACAAAGAACCGAGCCAACAGAGCATCACACATGTTGCCATGGTCCGGAGAAATGGTGGATGCACTTGTCAGGAGGGGAGGGATGCGTTTGACAGAATGGCCTTTCCGCCACGCAGCCGCTTTCCAGAGGTTCTCCGCAGTGGTGTGGTGGAGAAAGTCGTGTGCCCAGGTGTGTTTGGCTACAGCAATGGTATGTCAGAGGTGGCAGATGGGTCCAATTTTGTCTGCTCCCTGAGCAGAATGGACAAGGGAAAGGGCTACATTGCAGTCTTGGTTCCACCAGCAGACGCTGTGGGGGTCAGGGGCTTCCTTAGGGGAAAAAACTTTAGACAAGGCGAAGTCAATATCAGAGTGGGGCAGAAGCGTCGAGGGAGGCTATGTCCGTGATTGGAGGAGAATCCATGGAGAGGGGTCCAAAGACTTTGGTCCACAAGTTGATGAGGAGGTCATCAATGGCATATCCAGACAGTTGGGGAGGAGGGGCAATGGCTATGGCTTCTGCCGGGTACCATAGAAGGTAGAGTGCCACATGGTCAGAGGAAATGGAGTCCTCAAAGGAGATAAGGAGGGGGGAGATCTGGCCAGAGATTGCTGCAGCCTCATTAGTGAGAGCGAGATCAAGAACCGAAGGTTGTTGATCGTCTCTGCCACTATCCCATGTCGCAATGCGGTGCGGGTTCAGGAGCTCGAGGCCTTGGTTGTCAAACCAGTCAACAAGTCCTGTGGCCCAGGGAGATGTAGTAGCGTAAGGGAAGGACCAGACAGGGGAATGTGTATTAAAGTTGCCCATAAGGAGTGTGGGAATAAGTGGGTCAAGTTCAGATGAAAAAAGATGTAAGAGATTATGGTGGGGGCAGCCATGTGTACAGTGATAAACATTAATGATGCATAGGATCTCATCCTCAAAGGTAAAGTCCATAACCATAGATTCAACAGAAGCAAGTGGGTGAGTAACGTGGTTGACTAAGGAGAAAGTATGGACACCTCTTGACTCCACACCACCACAATGTCTCACTTTCCCATGGTTGAAAAAGCTGTAGAATCTCTCTTGAACACCATTATCTCCCTCAAACCACCTGAAAGGGTAGCCAAAGTCAGGCCTCACCTTCAAAAACTCCTCTCCCACCCCATTATCACACCACTCCTCCCCTAGGGCAATGCCCCAGCCCAGGAAGGCACCACCTCCAGCAATGCAGATCTCCTACATATCCGCAACACCCTCACAGCGCTCTCCAAAGCAGTAGACAGCCTACAGACAAAGGGCAACACTCCCTCTAAAACTGCCCCCTCACCTCCCTGCACCAAGGGCAAGGACCCCTCCACCCCCCAATCTCGCACCTATTTGGTGATTGCTGGATCTAGGCCCCCCAACCCCAGTCTGGTGGTAAACCTAGCCAACTTAGGGTTTGCAAAAAATGCCCAGCCATCACCAGAGTCCATCTGCTGCTTACTCAATGAGCAACTCAGTGTCATATCCCCCCCACAGGTCCAGCTGGCTGCCATAAGGTGGACAGCAACGGGCAACCTAGTGGTCACTGGGGGCCCCTCTTCCACTCCTGCATCCCTACAACTAGCTGCACCCCACATCAGTGACTACCTCTCAAGCAAATTCCAGCTGCCCTCTAACACCTCCATCCTGCCACCTAGGGCCAATGTCAAATGGTCCAAAATCGCTATCAATGGTGTCCCCACCAGCGTGTCCATAACCTGGGGCCCATACGACCCAGACAAGTGTCACAAAGCACTGGCAGCAATCAACCCCTCCTATGCCTCCCTCCACATCACCCAGAAACCCTTGTGGGTTTGCCTCCCCTCCTCCTACACTCATGGATCTGCCTCCTCCCTCTCTCTGGCCTTTGAGGACCCTGACAGATCTAAATTGAAGATACTACTGGCTGAGCGATACCTGTATATATTTGGTAACAGGGCCTTAGTCAAAAAGTGGAAGCAGCATCATAAAATCACTAAAGCAAACTCTAACACTCTTGCTGTTGAACATGACCAAGACAGCGATGCAGAAGATGACAAGGACATTGACAATTTCCTCACATCACCACTCTCCCCTGTCCCGGAATCCACACTCTCTTTTGCAGAAGAAGCAAGGTTACACACCCCAGCACCAGACTCACCATTCAGGACAATCCCAGCAACTACCAGCCCTTCCCCCTGGCGCCCAAGCACCCACAAGACTCAAGGTAAGCAATGACCCAAAGAAGGCCAATGCCCAAACATCGGCAATTGCAACGACACCTGGAGACCTCCATGTCCTCCACCAGGCATGCCAAGCATGTTCCCATTGACAGTTATCACATGCAGGCAATTCCCTTCCCCAACTGCATCAAACTACACCTAGTTCATCCACATCTCAATCACATTCCAACGTTGTACTGTCCTAAATAGCTAGTTACCTTTCCTGTACCCAAATTGCTATGTAGGGTTCTGTACCCCAAGGTGCACATAAAATTGATCCTAAAAAAAAAAAAAAGGAGAAAGTACATGCCAGATCATGTTTGACAAATATGGCAATATATACCAAGTCTGGGTCTGTAAAAGAAGGTAAGTAACATACCCACATGTTATTATTGGTAGCGCCAAAGATAGCGGTACCCATGGGGTCTGTATCAGACCAGGCCGTTTGCACAGTCCCAACCCAGGGTTCCTGGATAAGAATAATATCAGCAGTGGAGGTTTGTAAGAGTGTGTGAGTCAGGTCACTCTGTTGGTTGATATTAACCAACATAATCTGGATTGGTTGTTCAGACATAGTTGGTGGACTTATCCAAATCGCTAAGTATAAGTTTAGACTTGTCCTGTATAAGGTTGGAGATGTTGATGCCGCACGAGATGGCAGCAGCATGGGCCAGTTCTGGGAGGGAGTTAAGCTCAATGATGGACATGCCTGCAAAGTCTGCAGCTGTCCATTTGGCCACATCCTTTAGATAGGTCTGGAGGGCAGCGGGAACAGGACAGTTAGTTGGGTTAAGGAGGAGAGAAGGAGCAACAATGTCTGCCCTGGCAGGGGAGCATGGCGCATATGTGACAATGTCATCCTTGTCTAGCTGGGAAGATGGAATATGAGAAGGAGGGAAGGGGAGATCAACTGCCATTGGGTGGGAGAGGTCCTCGGAGGAGGAGTCGCCAGTGCGGTTATCCTCACACCTGTCGGGAACTCACTACTTATATGGGTAGCGAGACTCGACGACGGCGCAGAGTTGAAGGTGACTGATCCAAAGGAGCAGCAGAGAGATGTTGAGGAGGAAGAGGCAGAAGACAAGGAGAGGCAGAAGTGGATAGACTGTTGGCGACGAGGGGCGGGCTGCTGACAATGAGGGAGCTTTGAAGGACTCTAGTGTAGGGGTTGACAAGAGAACAGTCTAAGGACTGTTCACCTGAATTCGTAGGTCTTATATACTAATACAGGGTGGTCTGTGCGCAGTTTAGGGTAGGTACAATTACAGGTAACGGGGGACTGCGCAGTCAATGCGCAGCAACTGCGGATTACATTATACATCTTGATTAGGGACTAGCCCCAATGAGTCGCATCTTCGTTGATCGAGTCGCGTTGCGTGTTTGTTGATTATTTAGTGGATGCATCTTGTTGATCGTTCCCACGATCTGCCATGTGTTGATCAATGGGTTAGACGCACGTCCAAAGCGCGTCTTGTCATATGACAGTGTTGATGACCAATTCCTTGATAGGTCATGTGTTATCTTCCCAGGATCACGGGGTTGTAGATTCCCAGGGTCATGTGCTGATAAGTCATGTGATGTACGAATGGCAGAGGGGTCACGTGATGAGTCACATGTAGGGTCATGTGATATGTTCTCATGGTCACGTGATGCTGAAGTTATGGGTTTGTAGTTGAGACTGGGGGTCGCGAGTACCGCTTGTGACAGTATCCCCTCTTTAGGATCTCCTTGCGCCTGCAAGGCTTGTATGCATATCCCCTCTTTAGGGTGAGTACGGGCATGGAATTCCGCAAGTAATTCTTTGGCGTGGGTGAGTTCTCTGGCTGGAATCCATGAATTGTCTGCATCAGTGTAGCCTTTCCAATGGACAAAGTACTGTGTGCTCTTGCGATTTCTTGTGGGACGTGCTGCAAGGATCTTGTCGATTTCGTAATGTCCTTCTTCTCCTCCAACGATTTCTGGAGGGGGTCGCTCGAAATTGGGTCCATGTGCTTGTGTTTTGTGGTAGGGTTTCAGCAATGAGTTATGGAATACAGGGTGAACCCTCATGGTCTTGGGTAATTGCAACTTGCAATTTGTGGGTGAAGCCCATATGACCTTGAAAGGTCCATATCTTCATGGAGTGAGTTTCGCTTTCGGGTGTGTCATTTGTAGGTTGGTGGCTTCCAAGAGTACTAGGTCATCTTTGTGAAACGTGTAGGATAGTTCTTCGGGTCCTCCATTTCGCATTTCTTTAGCTGCAATCATGAGTGCTGCAGTGACTTCTTTGCATATTTGCTCCAGGTATTGGATGCGGTCATCCACACTTTGTAGTCTGGTTTGTAGTTGCAAGGGTGGTTTAAAGGTTGGCTGGAAGCCATACCAGACTTCGAAGGGTGATCTATGGGTGCTGTGGTGCAGTCATGCATTATGTGCAAATTCGATAATGGGGAGGAGTGTGGTCCAATTGTCTTGTTGGAAGTTTCCACAGATATGAAGGTATTGCTCGATAACTTGGTTAACTCGTTCTGACTCGCCGTCAGTTTGAGGGTGAAATGCGGTGGACAATTTCTGCTTGATTCCAAGCTTTCTCCAGAGTTCTTGTGTAACTTGTGCAGCAAATTGTGGTCCTCGATCCGAAATGATCACCTTGGGAACACCTGTTCTTTTCCAGACGTTGTCTAGT
>Ga0307510_10008534_pt1 | contig 12219 bp, 7 predicted proteins | sample 12_EM_MG_FD_207224 | JGI IMG/M metagenome (GOLD analysis project Ga0307510, IMG submission 207224) | Populus trichocarpa ectomycorrhiza microbial communities from riparian zone in the Pacific Northwest, United States - 12_EM | ecosystem: Host-associated > Plants > Roots > Unclassified | place...
AACAACCAGATCATCTTGGGGCGCTCGTACAACGCGGCCACCTCGGGTGAATTGATGTACAGGGCCAGCACCAGCACGCTCAGGTACCCCGCCGACGTTCCCAGGCTCTGGAGAACCTGCAGGTCCTCGACATGATACCCCCGCCCCGCCGCGCGCAGCCGCTGCTGTCGGCGCAGGGCATCGAGCTCGGCATACCGCTTCACAAACGCCAGGCTCAGGAAGAGGAAAACGGAAAACAGGAGTAGCCAGAACGACAGGGGAACGCTCGCCGCAGCCGCGCCGGCGATCACACGCAGGGTGTACAGACCGGCCAGAGCCATGGCGTCGACGATGACCTTCCCCTTGAGCCAGAACGAGTAGGCGCAGGTCAGAACGTAATACGTCGCGAACACGAGCTGGAATTTCTGTGGCAACGACAAGGCGATGAGGACGCCGACAGTCAGCAACAGCGGAAACAGGGCGAGCCCGACGGCAATCGGCAGTTCGCCCGAGGCGAATGGACGCTTCTGCTTGCGAGCATGAGCGCGATCCGCCTCCAGATCCAACAGATCGTTGAGAATGTAGACCGACGAGGCGCACAAGCAGAATGCGACCACGGCCAGCAGCACGGAAATCATTGAATCCGCGTTGCGAGCGGTATGGGCCGCCAACAGCGGAACCACGATCAGCCCGTTTTTTGTCCACTGGTGAGGGCGCAAAGCACGAATGGCTGCCTTCAGCATGCTCCCACGAGCCGGGAACGTGCTGAGCACTGACGTGGCGCCCGCAGCAGCGCGCGCCAGAGACGGACCGCCGATGACGATCGCTCCATTCGAGCGTTGCCAAACCTGCAGGTCGCGGCGTTCATTGCCGCAGTAATCGAAACCGCGCTCCCCGAAACGTTCTACCAGACGGGTCGCCTTGGCGGTTCCGGCGAGGTTGGTCCCCTCTTCTGTGGCAATGACGCCGTCGAAGATTCCCAGGTGCTCAGCCACCGGGTTGGCCAGTTGCGCGTGGGTGGCCGTACAGAGCCAAAGACTGCGGCCAGCCTGGCGCTCAGCCTTCAGCCACTCCACAAACTCGCGGTTATACGGCAAAGCGGCCGGGTTCAACTTCACGCGCGCCGCGATATTGGCTTTCAAAGCGGCCTTGCCACCCAACAGCCAGAACAGCATGCGAAACACGTAGAATGGGTTGCGCTTGATCAGCAGGAGCGCCGACTCGAACAGCATGTCGCTGCGAATGAGCGTGCCGTCGAGGTCGACGCACAGGGGCACTGGCAACACGGATGACTCGCTGACGGCCATTACGACACCGCCGGCGCCAGCGGGCGCTGCCTGAGTGACAGCACGGCCACCCAGCCCAGCACGACAGCGAGCCACAGAGTGACGATGCGGCAGGCCAAGGTCACGAACACCGCGTCGCCGATTGAAACTCCATGGGCGACCAGTAACGTCGTCATCACCGCTTCCGTGCTTCCCAACCCACCGGGAAGGAAGGACAGAGCGCCCACCAACACGGCAACTGCGTAGATTCCCACCGCCGCGACCATGGCCAGGTGCGCCGTGGAGCTGGCACCACTCAACACGCCCAGCCCCAGCCCCTCAAAACCCCACGCCAGCAAGCCCAGAGCAAAGCCCACTGCAAGCGGGACGGGTTGGAGCAGCGGACGGGTCGCCGTCAAGGTTGAGGTGACGCCGATCAGAACCTTGCGCAACAGGCGCGGCAGGCGTGTTGCGGACTCGAATTTGAGCCTCAGTGTACGCCAAGGCAACACGGACAACAGCATCAGGACAACCAACACCAGTGCGGCGGCCACGTACACGGCATTGCGATAGGCAGGCAGATCCGCCAGCAACAGCGCAGCCAGCGCTGCCATGGCCACGACATCCAGCAGGCGCTCGGCAAAAAAGGCCCCGGCAACACTGGACAACGGAATTCCCAGGGGCAGGTAGTAGCGTGCCCGGATCATCTCGCCCACTTTTCCCGGCGACAGCGTGTAGGCAAAGCCGGCAATGAATGTCAGGCCCGCAAACGGCAACGGCAGCGGATGTCCCAGCCGGGCGAGATACCAACGCCAGCGCAGGATCCGGAATACATAGTTCATCAGGGACAGGACTGCGGCGAGCGCCAGCAAATTCCACGATCGCAACAGGGGCGCAAGGGACACCTGCTGCAGGTCGCCCCGGAGCGCGAACGCGCACCAGATGACAAAAGCCAACACCAGCAGGTGCGGAACGTATCGCAGTGACCGGGCCAAGCGCACAACCTACGCTGTAAGAGGAAGCGAGTAACTTATAGTATTTTCCGCGCATTTGGCCCGACGAATCACGGGTTTGCAAGGGCGGGCTCGCTCCGCACTTTAAACGGTCCTCACGACGGGCGCATGACACATTGCGTACGGCACGAGAATTGCCTACCTGCTGCGCAACTGTGAGATCCAGGTCGCACTTTTTCCGTGAACCGTACCGGCGCCTCGAGCCTCATAGTGGAGTAACGTCGCGCGGTCCTGAATGGGCCCCGCTTTCGGGCCATTATTGATTGGAGAGCGCAAGACTGTGGCGGCGGTAATAGAGCCTTCGGGCCCTTCGGGACCCGGAACTGAGCAGACCAAGCGGATTCGATTCGGCAGTGTCGAGCCGGCGCTGCTGGCCGTGATGAAGCAGCTCGACCCGCTCGTAGCGGTCGTGTGCCTGCTCGGCTGCGTGTTGGCGCATGGCGGTCCCTTTACGCCGGCGCTGGGCGCAGTCTCCATCCTGGCATTCATCATTGCCGGTCGCGTGTTTCGGCGTGCAAACCGCGACGAAGAACTGGGCAGCGCGCCTACCACGACCACGTTCTCCCGGATCGTCCTCGAATGGGCCGCGGTCGTTTGCATCCTGCTGCTGGCGGGATTTGCATTCAAAGTCACTGCGCAGTTTTCGCGCGCAACGATGCTCACCTGGTTCGTGATTACGCCGTTTGCGTTGTATGCCGCCCACGTGGCGCGTTTGCGTGCCCGCTGGCTCATCGCAAACAGTGACTACGGTCCAACCTATCTGATCATCGGCGCCAACGGTGTCGGCTTCGAGCTGTTCCGGCGGCTGCCGCGCAAGGGTTTTCTGGGCTTTTTCGATTTTCGCAGCGTGGATCGGCTGCCCGACACCATCGATCCGGCCCACCTAGTTGGTCACTGCAAGGACGTCGCGGAATTCGCCCGCGCCCACGGCGTCACGTCGATCTATATCGCCCTGCCCCTGAGCAATGTGCCGCGGATCGGTGAGATGGTCCGCGAGCTTCGCGATACAACTGCATCAATCTACTTCGTGCCCGATGTGTTTGCGTTCGATCTGATCCAGGGACGACTGGTGGAAATCAACGGCATGCCCGCCATTTCGGTGTGCGATACGCCGTTTCATGGCATGGACGCCGTCTCAAAGCGTGTGACCGACATCATCCTGGCGAGCATCGGGCTGTTGCTGCTGGCGCCGCTGATGATGCTGATTGCCCTGGCAGTCAAACTGACTTCGCGTGGCCCGGTGCTGTTTCGCCAGCGTCGTTACGGGCTGAACGGCGAGGAAATCATTGTCTACAAGTTCCGGAGCATGACTGTCTGCGAGGACGGGCCGGTCGTTACGCAGGCCACCAAGTCTGACAACCGCGTGACGCCGCTGGGGCGGATCCTGCGCTCGAGCTCCCTGGATGAGCTACCGCAACTTCTCAACGTCCTGGAAGGCACCATGAGCGTTGTGGGTCCCCGGCCACACGCCGTGGCTCATAACGAGCTGTACCGCAAACTCATCCATGGATATATGATTCGGCATAAGGTTCGCCCTGGAATTACCGGGCTCGCGCAAGTGAACGGACTACGCGGCGAAACCGAAACGATTGAAAAAATGCGTGAGCGCGTCCGTTTTGACCTGGAGTACCTCAGTCACTGGACGCCGTGGCTCGATGTGAAGATCATTTTCAAGACGGCCTGGGTGCTCGGGCGCGATCAGAACGCCTATTGAAACGCTTCAGGACCGGCTCGGGACCTTCGTCGGCCTGCGCTTGCTGTACACTTCACATAACTCGGGCCGACTGCTCTCACACAGAGCATTTCGGGCAAGGCCGCCCCAAATTCGGACCGGCCCCGATATACATTTCTGTAAAAGATATGTAACAGCACGAGACGAAAGTCGGGTATAAACTACTGATAAGTTGAGCTCCAGCAGGGCCGGCTTCACCGGGCAAGAAAAATTGTGTGACGCGGCACGCGATTTGCATATTGCGAACCGTGCGTCACAAACCGGTGGTGTTATTATTTTGAGCGTGTAGGACGACGGCGCGCTCAGAATAAAAAATAAAGTGCGACAAACAGAACCAACTCAACAGTTTTTTCTAGAACCAGCGTCCTGTTCAGATTTTTTGTAGGGAGAAATTAAAGTGGCTGCGGTCGTCGGTGAAGTCGGCGGTTCGGTCCCGGGCGCGAATAGACAGCGGCGCATCGGCCTCGGCAGCGTGGAGCCGGCGCTGGTCGCGGTGCTCAAACAACTCGAGCCCCTGGCGACGGTTCTCACTCTCACAATCTGCTCATTTGCCTTTCGCGTACCCTTCACGCCCGCCGTCTGCGCGGTGGCGTTGCTGACGTTCTTCATTGCAGGACGGGTCTTCGGGCGCACGCACCGGCACGAAGAGCTGAGCGGCAAGACACCCGCATCGGTGTTTCTGCAGATCGTCGTCGAATGGGCCTCCGTGGTCTGCGTGCTGTTGCTAGCGGGCTTTGCCTTCAAGGTCACGGCTCAGTTTTCCCGATCCATGATGTTGACATGGTTCGCTGTGACACCACTGACTGTTTATGCAGTCCACCTGGCCCGCCTGCGCGCCCAATGGTGGATTTCCAACAGCGAGCTGGCGCCGAGCTACCTGATCATCGGCGCCAACAGCGTCGGCTTCGAGCTGCTGAAGCGCCTGCCCCGCAAGGGCTTCCTGGGCTTTTTCGACTTTCGCAGCATCGACCGCCTGCCGGACACGATCGACCCCACCACTCTGATCGGCCACTGCAACGACGTCGCCGCCTTCGCACGCAAGCACGGCGTGGGCTCGATCTACATCGCTCTCCCACTCAGCAACGTACCGCGAATTGGTGAGATGGTACGTGAGCTTCGGGATACCACGGCGTCCGTGTACTTCGTGCCCGATGTGTTCGCGTTCGATCTCGTACAGGGCCGCCTGGTCGAGATCAATGGCATGCCCGCCATCTCCGTCTGCGACACACCCTTCCATGGCATGGATGCGGTAATGAAGCGCGTGACCGACCTGGTCCTCGCGAGCTTCGCTCTGTTGATGCTGGCGCCGCTCATGCTGTTGTTGGCGCTCGCTGTCAAAGCAACATCCCCGGGACCGGTATGGTTCCGCCAGCGCCGCTACGGCCTGAACGGCGAAGAGATCCTGGTATACAAGTTCCGCAGCATGCGCGTGATGGAAAACGGCGCGACGGTGACTCAGGCCACCAAGGGCGATAGCCGAGTGACCCCGCTCGGGCGCATCCTGCGCTCCACCTCGCTGGATGAGCTGCCACAGTTGATCAACGTGCTGGAAGGCAAGATGAGCGTGGTCGGGCCGCGCCCCCACGCTGTCGCGCACAACGAGCAGTACCGCAAGCTGATCAGCGGATACATGATTCGGCATAAAGTTCGCCCCGGCATCACCGGCTGGGCGCAGGTCAACGGCCTGCGCGGCGAAACCGAAACGGTTGATAAGATGCGCGAGCGCGTGCGCTTCGATCTGGAGTACCTCAGCCACTGGTCGCCATGGATGGATATCAAAATTATCTGCAGGACCTTGTGGGTGATTGCGCGCGACAAGAACGCGTATTGAGCGACTTGACATTGAGTCGGAGATTGAAGGGCAAGTGTCTGAACAGACGGGGTAGAAGGCCGAGGCTTTAGGCGCGCTGTGTTATGTCAGGGAACTGGCTCACGCGCACTTTCGCACTTTGGCGACGCTGTTCACACTTGGAGTAACTTGCAACGGGTTGTGCTGACGCCGATCACAGGCCGCGCATTCTCGTGTAGCATGCGATTGTTGGGGAAAGGATAATAATTGCACATGGTGTCCGGGTCGCACCGGCGCGCCACCTCCGAGGTGGTGAAGCCGGAAACGAGTTGGAATGCAGGCTCGGATCCTGTGGACAGCCGTCTTATGGCCGATAATTCAACTGGGAACCAAAGTGCTCACCTGCTCGCGCCGCCACTTCGAGTGCCGGCTGTGAAGACTACAACGCAAAGTGCCTACGCCGAGTCTATCGGGCTCACCGATACCGTTGTCCTGCGGGAAGTCGTCCACGTCATCGACGACTTCGGGCTCACCGAATTCCTGAAGGTAGCGGCCGCTTATGGCCAGGATCGCTTCGGCTACGTCGTAACGCCGAATGTTGATCACCTGATCCGCTACCACGAGGACGCCACCTTCCGGGCGCATTACCGCGCCGCCGAGTACATCCTCATGGACAGCCGCTTCGCGGCCCGCCTGATGTACCTGTTGAAGGGCGTGCGTCTGCCGGTCTGCACCGGCTCCGACCTCACCGCTCACCTGCTTGCCGAGGTGATCCGGCCGAACGATCGCATCGTCATGATCGGCGGCAGCAACGAGCAGGCGGCGCAGATCACGACCCGTTTCGGCCTCACCAACCTCCGGCATCACAATCCCCCGATGGGATTCATCAACGATCCGGTGGCGGTCGAGGCGTGCCTGGACTTCATCGAGCAGTCCGGCCCCTTCCGGTTCTGCTTCCTCGCCGTGGGTTCGCCACAGCAGGAAACCATCGCTCAGGCGCTGCGCGCCCGCGGCGTCGCCCGCGGCCTGGCCCTGTGCATCGGCGCCTCTTTGAACTTCATTACGGGCCAGGAACGTCGTGCGCCGGTATGGATGCAGAAGCTGGCGCTCGAGTGGCTGTACCGGCTCCTGCAGAATCCCAAGCGGCTCGCTCGCCGGTATCTGGTACGCGGCCCGCGGATTTTCGCTCACCTGCGCCGCTCGCGAGTGATTCTGCGCAAGGCGACCCAGTCGACCTGAGACGCGGCGTTCGATAGCGCCTCGCGCGCCTATGCCTCCCTCTACAATAGAATGTTTGAGGGAGGATCCTGATGCCCGATATCTCCATTGTCGTGCCTACGTTTCGTGAGGCGGAAAACGTGCGCGAGCTGCATTCGCGCCTGGCCTCCGCGATGGGCACACAGAGCTGGAGCTGGGAGCTCATCTTTGTCGATGACGACTCGCCCGACGGCACAGCGGACCTCGCCAGGAAACTCTCAGCCGAAGACCCCCGTGTACGCTGCGTGCACAGGATCGGCCGTCGAGGACTCTCTACGGCCGTTGTAGAGGGTGCGCTCAGTTCCTCCGCGCAGTTGATCGCCGTGATGGACGCGGACCTGCAGCACGATGAAACGGTGCTGCCCGTGATGGTGAACGAGTTGCAGGCCCGGGATCTCGATATTGTGGTGGGCAGCCGCTATGTCAGCGGTGGCAGTACCGGCGACTGGGCGGCGAGCCGCAAGAAAATCAGCCGGTTTGCCAGCCGCCTGGCGCGGGGGCTGGTCCCCGAGACCCTGCGCGATCCCATGAGCGGCTTCTTTGTTGTGAAGGCAACTACTTTCCGGGATGCGGCCCGGCAGCTTTCCGGGTACGGCTACAAGATCCTGCTCGACCTGTTTGTATCGGCGGGACGGCCGCTGCGCTTCGCGGAGGTGCCCTACACGTTCAGGCCGCGCGCGCACGGTGAAAGCAAGCTCGATTCGCTGGTGGCCTGGGAGTACCTGATGTTGCTGGTCGACAAGCGCATCGGCCACATCATCAAGCCGCGCTTGTTGTTTTTTCTGTTCGTCGGCGGCTCGGGTGTTGTCCTCCACTACATCATCCTCAGCACGCTGTATATCGGGCTGGGCGTAGCCTTTCCCGTGGCCCAGTTGGTGGGCACTGTGTTGACAATGACTTCCAACTTCTTTCTCAACAACCTGTTCACGTATCGCGATCAGCGCCTGCACGGCGGCAAGCTCGTGCGCGGGCTCATCAGTTTCTACGCGGTGTGCGGCATGGGTGCGCTGGCGAACATAGGCATCGCCGCCTATGCATTCTCGCAAAACCTGGAGTGGGCGCTGTCCGCCGCCGCCGGCATCGTCGTGGGAACGCTGTGGAATTATCTCGCCACGGCGCGCTTCACCTGGGGCGCGCGCCAGTAACCGCCCAAAGAGATGCGCCGCCGTTGCCTCATTGTGTCGCTCGTTGTCGTGCTGCTTGCAGGCGGACTGTTGGCCGTTCCTGTCTCACGACACGCACTGCTCAGAAGCGCAGGCTGGATGCTGGTCGCGGAGGATCCGCCCGCGAGGGCCGACATCATCATCGTGTCCACGGACTCGTTGGCGGCGGGCATCCTGGAAGCCGGCAAGCTCGTTGCTGCGGGCTACGCCTCGAGAGTCGCCCTCTTTGAGCGCCCCCCTACCGCGTTACAGGATGAGCTCAAGCGACGCGGGTTGCCGTATGTCGATCTGCAGGCTGCGTCGATCGAGCTGCTGCACGCGTTGGGAATCACGGCAATCGAGACGATCCCTGCGGTCGTAGGCACCAATGACGAAGGCGAAGTGCTGCAGAAATGGTGCGACGCAAAGGCAATCCGCTCCGTTCTGTTCGTGAGCGTGACCGATCATTCACGCCGCACGCGCCGCGTGTTGGGTCGGGCGCTGGCGCGGCACGGAATTGCTGTCACGGTGCGGTGGGCGCGCTTCTCACAGTTCGATCCTGACACCTGGTGGCAGAGTCGCAACGGCCAGAGAGTGGAAATAACGGAGTCGCAGAAGCTGTTGGTGGATGTTCTGAGACACCCTTTCTGAAGGTTTTCCGCGATGTTCCGGAATAACCGGCAGGATCGCGCAGTCTGTTACAGAGACTGAGAAATCATAAGAAGCTTGAATCGGGTCAACTTTTCGGGTGTTGGCACGTCCAATCCCGTGCCGGTGTGAGAACACCGCTTTGATATTGTCCCGGTGTGGCGATCGTGTTCGGGTTTTTCACCCTCCCTGAGGCTCGAACGCTGCCGTCAATCCTCTTACTGAGCACCGTTGGAAGCCGCCCCGTGAAGGGGCGGCCCTTTCTTACAGTCAAACCAGGCTTTCACCAACCTTATCGTTCGTTTTGCCTCACGGCAGCGGCGCTGGCGCCTTCAGATAGGCGTTGTCCAGCGACTGGAACTGGCCGCCATCGCTGAAGATGGTGGTCTGGTGGATCTCACCCGCGCTGAATACGACTCCGAGGCCGCCGACGGCCGTGAGCTCGGTCGGGTGGGTCAGGAAATACTGCTCGCGATTGTCACGGTAGTGATAGTCCGAGCCACCCGGAGTGCCGGAGGGAACACCCATCGGCGTCTGCCACCAGATGACCGGCAGATTGTTGAGGCCGGTGTGATACAGGTTCACGTTGGCAAAGTGTTCCTTGAATGTCGGCGACTTCTGGTTGGTGGCATCCCAGTACCAGATCGCACCCGTTCGCACACACTCCGCCGGTTGCGGCGACTTCTCGAAGCAGCCCGCATCGCGGTCGAGCGTCTCCGCCACAATGAAGTCTGCATTCTGCGCACCGAGGGCCTGCATGAAGGAAACAACAGCGGGCACGTTGCCGTTGGCGCCCCAGTCTGACGGCGGGAAGCCAACATACGCCTTCGGCGCGTACTGGCGCGCCATCTTCACCAGACAGCCGGCAACACCAGCGACGTCGTTGGTGAGGCCCGCGCAGTCGGAGTTGATTGTGACCAATGCTGATACCGCGGACGGCTTGCCACCTGACTTCTGCTCGGCATAACCCCAGAAATCCGGCTCGAGGTTCACCAGTGCCGGCTTGCCGTAGTTGGCAATCTGTTGATACATCAGGCGCACATTCGACCAGTAGCGTGTCATGAACGCACTGTTGGTGAGGCTGCCCAGGTTGCCGTCGCCGTTGGTCGCCATCTGGTACAGGGTGAACATCGGCACCGCACCGACCGAATCCGCCGCGCTCGCAACGATTCCAACATAGGCGCCCGCAGGGCTGTTCCAGGTGGTCCAGTCGCCGCTGCCGGCACTGACCAGGTATTCATCCCAGATATCCGGCTTCAATGCCTGGGACATGATTCCCGAGATGGCATTGTTGTTGCCCTGGCCGCCGAGGCCCACCAACAGCCGGTTGGGCTTGCCGAGCTTCGCGGCCAGTTTCGCCGCGGAGCTGGTACCTGTGGTCGTGCCACCGCCGCCACCTGTACCGCCACCGGTGCCCCCACCAGCGGTACCACTGCCGCTGATCGTCACTGTCGCGGCAGCAGGCGTGCCCTGCCCGGCCCACAGCGCATGGCTCAGTGTCACCTTGAAGGTTTTGTTACCGGAGAACGCGGTCGCACTGATAGGCACCGTGAACGACTTGCTCGCAGCATCGTTCGCGCCCCATGCGAGCTGACCCTGTTTCGTGGTGTAGTTGGTCCCCGCAATCGCCGTGCCGTTGGCCGTCGCATAGTTCACCGAGGCCGTACCATACGAGCCGCCGATCCGCTTCACGGTTACCGTCACCGACCCCTTGCTCTGCGCGACGGCGTAACTCGCAGCTGACAACTCGACCACGCCGCGGTTCGCGGCGGGCACCTGCGCGGCGCCCATGAGAAACGAGGCAGCCAACAGGACAGTCATCGGCTTGGTGTTGGAGAATCGGTGGCTCGGCAGCATCATCTTGTTGGTTCCGCCTGTGTGGGTGGTCGTTGTATTGAGCGGGGACTTGTAAAGGCATCCAGCTCTCGAAGCAAGACGTCGCGATATGCAGACGCCTCCTTTGCCGACAGACGTGGACTCGAGCGTTCGCGCGAGTGTTATGGGAGGCTGTTTTTATAGTGCGAAGCCGAGCTCACGTTGGATTTTGGCGATGTTGTAAACCCCGCCATCCTGCGCGCGGACTCGGGCCAGCGTATGAATGCGGAAGGACTTTGGTTTCGATGCAGGCCGCCGGCCCCGTGATGGAGCGATCGGCAAGGAATTCGGCCGCGAAGCGCACATGAGTGCATCCAGGTGCAGCCATCCTCTATGGGCGGGCGATCCACGTGCAGCGCACGTTACGGCAGTGCACGGTCGGACGTGGAAAAGGGCTAAAATGCGGACTCGGACACGCTTCCCGCCGGCCCAGCGGATCGGTACGGAGGAAGGTGAGATGTCGCGCAGTCCGCAGGCGGTCGGAAATGCTACCGTCGAGACAGGCTCCGCAAGAGAGCTATTTGGAGTCTGAATGAGCGATAGTCATCCGGGGCGTGGTGCAGGTACGGCTCCGAGGCACCGGTTTCGCCCGGATATTGAAGGGCTGCGCGCGGCTGCGGTCCTTCCCGTCCTCGCCTATCACGTCAGCCCCTCGGTGGCCCCCGGCGGCTTCGTGGGCGTCGATGTGTTTTTCGTCATTTCCGGCTATCTCATCAGCCAGTTGCTGTGCGCCGATATCGAGCAGAACAAGTTTTCCATCGTCGGCTTCTACGAGCGGCGCATCCGCCGGATTTTTCCGGCCCTCATGGCCATGCTGGCTGTCACCTTCATTCTGGGGCTGCGGTACTGCCTGCCGGGGGAGCTGGACGACCTTGCCCGCAGCACCATGGGTGCAGCCCTGTCCGTGTCCAATATCTACTTCTGGATCACGTCGGGCTATTTCAGCGGCGATGAGCTGAGCAAACCGCTGCTGCACACCTGGTCGCTGGCGGTGGAAGAGCAGTTTTATCTCGTCTGGCCACTGTTCCTGTTTGCCGGCCGGCGGTATTTCAACCGCTGGCTGATTCCGCTGACCTGGTTGATTACCGCGATTTCTTTGCTGGTCGCAGCGATCGGCGCCTTCTATTTTGCCAACCAGACTTTCTTTGCTCCGTATACACGCCTGTGGGAGCTGGCCGCCGGCGGACTGCTGGCCATGGGCGCGGTGCCGGAAACGTCCCGGCCGCTGCTGCGTAACGTGCTGGCGACCGCAGGGTTCGGGCTCATTGCCGGCTCGGTGTTTTTGATTCACTCAACCATGCCGTTTCCGGGGCTGCTCGCGCTGCCGCCGGTTGCGGGCGCATGGCTGATCATCCTTGCCGGTCGCGGCGGCGATTCGCTCGTGTATCGCGCGCTGTCATTCAAGCCCATCGCCTTCATAGGCGCGATTTCCTATTCGCTCTACCTGTGGCACTGGCCGATCAACACCTTCCAGCGCAACTACGCGTTCATGGGCGGCTATGACTCCTGGGTAAACAAG
>Ga0307510_10008535_pt1 | contig 12218 bp, 8 predicted proteins | sample 12_EM_MG_FD_207224 | JGI IMG/M metagenome (GOLD analysis project Ga0307510, IMG submission 207224) | Populus trichocarpa ectomycorrhiza microbial communities from riparian zone in the Pacific Northwest, United States - 12_EM | ecosystem: Host-associated > Plants > Roots > Unclassified | place...
ACACAGTCTATGCGGATGACCAGGGCAATATCGCTTACTGGCATGGGAATTTTATGCCAAGGCGGGACAATGCTTACAACTGGTCGTTGCCGGTAGATGGCTCTATTGCGGCTACGGAATGGAAGGGATTGCATGAGCTGGATGAGATCGTACACGTCTACAATCCGGCTACGGGCTGGATACAGAACTGTAATTCAACGCCTTATTCTCTATCGGGCAGTAGCAGTCCTGACCGGACCAAATACCCGGCATATATGGCTCCTGACGGAGAGAACTATCGGGCTTTGAATGCAGCCCGGTTGTTGGGTGGCGCATCGGAGTTCACGCTGGATAGTCTTATCGTCAAGGGGTATGACCGGTATTTGACTGCTTTTGATGTATTGCTGCCGGCTTTGTTCGAGGCTTATACCGGAGCTCCCGACTCCACGAAGAAAATATTACAGGAGCCGATAGCCATCCTGCAAAGATGGGACCGTCGTTCGGGTGTTCATTCTGTTGCGACGACTTTAGCAGTCGAGTGGGGTACAAGGATGGCTTCTTATGCGCCACGGCCGAGGACATCGGAAGATGCGTCCAATGCTGTTGGGAATATAACAGCGGAAATATCTGCATCCACGGCATTGCAGAAGACGGGCGAATTGAGTGCGGTGCTGAATGAATTACGGCAACGATATGGTTCGTGGAAAGTGGAGTGGGGTGATGTCTGCCGGTATCAGCGTTTGACGGGAAAGATCCTCGAGACTTATGACGATACGAAACCGAGTCTTCCGTCGGGTCTGGTAGCCTCTTCTTTTGGCGCCCTGCCATCCTTTGTGAGCCGGGTGATGCCGGGGACGAAAAAGCGGTATGGATATTCGGGGAACAGTTTCATTGCCGCAGTGGAGTTTGGGAAGAAGGTGAAGGCGAAAACGATTGTGACCGGGGGTGAGAGTAGCGATCCTTCTTCATCGCATTTCTCGGATCAGGCGTCGATGTATCTTGGTGGTTGGTTTAAAGACGTGCTTTTTTACCGTGAGGATGTGTTGAAGAATATGGAGAAGAAGTATCAGCCCGGGGGGGAATAAAAGAACAGGCCGCCCTGGATTTTCTACAATTACCTGAGGCATTAAGGCGGCCCATTATTCCGTCACTTAACCGGAGTGCAGACACCATACCCCTGGCCGGGGATAATCAGACAGAGATTGACACAACATTCATAATTCGCCAGGCAAGGCTCACCGATCGCCTTGCAGGGAAGCGTGCCGCCCGTAACTTTCTTCAACTGTTCCCTCGACAGCGTTTCAATACATTCAAACTGGATTGATCTAAATTTTATTTTTTTCATAATTACAAAATTTGAAAGGACAATGATAAAACAACCCCATACAAAATGTATGAGGATTGTTTAGCAGGAGTTTGAAAAGATGTGCCTGCGAAGGCCATAAACCTACCTGGAGATGTAAGCGCAGGTCAGAGTAAACATATTGCAATAAAGGCTCGCGCAACAATTATGTAATGTAACGGAACACTGCGCGCCAAACGGCTGACAAAACATTGCACTGCCGCCGGAAACTTTCTTTTGCTCGTCTCTTGAGAGCTCGGTTCCGAGATCCTTAAACTTTTTCATGATTAAAATTTTTATAACAAAAATGGCACCTACTCTGTTTACAGGTTTTCGGTTTCCCCTGTTGTTTGCAAACAATTATTTAAATTTTGTAAAGATTCAAACTAACGCTATTTCACTCTTCGGGACCGTCTGTATCTGCTGCTGATGCTGCACAGTAACAATAAGCTTTGCTGCAGCCCTCGATAGGTCCGAAACCTGGTAAACACCGGGTAATTCGTATCCATTAACGAATATGGTAGGGGTAAACTGTATATCAGACTTTTTCACCCACTGGGCATGCATCCGCAGAATTTCTGCTACGTCATATTGCCCGACAACCGGATATTGCTTCTTAAACTTTTCAAAATCCATCCATTCAAACCAATTCGCCAATACCTCCCGCTTCAACATTGTCGAACTACCCACCGCTCCACCTGCATGAAGTAAATAGTTGAGCATATATTCCAAGACCTCTGCGTTGCTGTCTCCTTCAGTATTCTGAGTCACCGTAAACCGTATCGTCAACCCGATTTGATCACCCACGTTATCGATCAGCTCATGGAGAAGTTTGTGGGCTCTGGCGCATGGGCCGCAATAAAAGCTACAAGCCACCAGTACCTGCAAAGCCGCATCAGGATTGCCCAGTTGTAATTCAAAATCAAATGGCGCCGTCACTATCCTTCGCTGGCCCCTCAACAGTAACCAAAAAATATCCGGATTGTCCTTAAACCGCAAGGCCTCCCACAACTGGCTTTCCGCCCTATCTCTTGTAGTTGTTGACTCCTTAAAAGCCAGCCAGGCTATCCCACTCAGAAGAAGAACTGCGGGAATGATCAAGGCTGTGTGCCAGTCAAAAACGGGTGGGGAATAGATAAAGCTATATAGAAAAAGAAAGAATTGTATAGTCAAAACTCCTACGATCCACAAACAAAAAATACACCATTTGTTCTTAACAAACTTTTGATAGTAAACGGAGAAAAATATAAACGGAACAGAAGCAGCAGCGATAAAGGACCACCATGTCTTAATCGCATCCGCATTCGACACCCCCCAAGCCGAAAGAAATAAAAACAACTGCGAACCAAAATAAATGAGCCCTATATCCGAAAACTTTAACCACTTCACCAACCCTGGCGAATCAGCACTGATGATCGAATTGCAATCGGTCGTCTTCGTCGTCCTGCAGAATCTCTCCATGATCCTGCCGCCTGCTCCACGCTCCTGGAGCACGATCAGAATAGCAAAAAAAAATCCTACCAGCGAGGAAATAAGCAAAGCCATATTTACCAGGCTAAAATGCTGATAAATTGAAATAAAAGACAATCCCCCGATCATGACCACAGCGAGGACATTCAGCAATGACCAACGCTTCTCCATTTGTAAATATTTTATATTCTCATTGTCAGTCAGGTCTCCTTCCTTTTCGGCCAATATTACTACTCCATCCCAATCATCATAAAACGCAGGATGTTCGGAAGGAATCTTCCCAGCATCAGCCACAGTCAGAAAACCCCCACCGTTGCTTCTTAAATGAGCGAGAAATGGTATATCGAGTTCAGCAACCTGCTCTTTTGAAAGACGAACAGCTGTGTTGGGAATATTCAGCTCATTCAACGTATCGGCGATGCTTAAAAGTGAAGGATAATCAGGGTGAGATTCAAGGCGTTTCTTTAGCAATTGTTTGGAAACAGGAATACCAAGAAGTTTAAGCCAATTGGAGATTTGGGCTTCAATAGTGCCAGGCATAAGGTTATTTTATGGTTAGGACCTTCGAACTGAGAATACATTCTAAATGTAGAGATAATTTATTTTTTTAAAAAACATTTCTTTTAATCCACTCTAACGGATATCGATACTGTAGTCTCAGTGCAGTATTGGACATTCAACAATGCAAACATTCCTTTCAAAAGAAGAATGTTTTCTATATTTGGAACAATCTATCAATACGCCATGCCTTTTCCTTTTTACAAGCAGTTGAATGCAATGGATTGTGCTCCTACCTGTTTGAGAATGATCTCGAGCTACTATGGAAAACACTACAGGTCTACAACACTCCGAAACATGACTGGCTTCAGCAAACAGGGAGTCTCGCTGTTTGGCCTTGGCGAAGCCGCTGAAAAACTAGGATTCAGAACAAGAGGCGTGAAATTGACTTTCGATCAATTGAAAATGGCGACGCTCCCTTGCGTCTTGCTGTGGGACCAAAATCATTTTGTCGTGCTGATCTCCATTTCCGACAGAAAAAGGAATGAAAAAATAAAAATTGCCGATCCGGCAAGAGGGCTCATCATCATCAAAAGAGCAGAATTTCTTGAACACTGGGCTCACATTCAAAATGAAAAAATTGAGCCCGTGGGCATTTGCATGCTGTTTGAACCCACGCCTGCATTCTATGAACAACCGGGAGAAAAAGAACATAGATTCAATGCAGGCCGAATTTTGGGTTACCTCTATCAAAGCAAATGGGAGATCACTCAGATCTTCCTTGCGCTCTTCCTATCCGCATTACTATCCTTAACTTTTCCCTATCTCACGCAGAGCATAATAGATACTGGCGTTTCCACACATAACCTTCAGTACATCGTGATCGTCCTCCTCGCGCAACTGATGCTCACATTCAGCCGTACGATTGTAGACTTCATCCGTAGCAGGCTGCTATTGAAGATATCCAATACCCTTACCCTTTCTATTCTCTCTGACTTTTGGATCAAGCTCACCCGAATACCCGTTTCGTATTTCGATGTTCAGCACGCAGGCGATACTATGCAGCGCATTGGCGACCACCGGCAGATACAGGTCTTTCTGACCGGAACTGCCCTCAATACTCTATTCTCGCTTCTTAACCTTTTTGTCTATTCTATTGTGCTGGTCAGATATAGCACACAATTATTCTTTTTGTTTATCCTTGGGGCGATTCTTTACTGGGGTTGGATAAAGGCATGGCTGCCTGCCCGGCGAAAATTGAACTATCAGAGCTTCCACCTATCGGCTAAAGAGAACAATGCCACCTTGCAACTGGTTCAGGGCATGCCTGAGATAAGACTAAACAACGCAGAACAACAGAAACGGTGGAACTGGGAGAATATCCAGGTAATGATCTCTAAATTGAACTTCAAAAACCTCAGTTATAGTCAATGGCAACAGGCCGGCGCTCTTTTCATAAGCCAGACAAAAGACCTTCTTATCAGCTTTCTCGTTGCAAAAATGGTAATAGAAGGTAAGCTCACGCTGGGTACCATGCTTTCCGTCCAATATATTATAGGCCAATTAAGTAACCCTATCGAGCAGCTCATCACATTTATGCAAAGTGCCCAGGATGCCAGGATCAGCATGGAGAGATTGAACGAGATACATCAGTTACCGGATGAAGAGCCCTCAGACCAGGTTTTCAGCGCGCGTCTGCCAGACGATAAACAGATCAGCATCAACGATCTCTCGTTCACTTACCCCGGAGCAGGTACTGATGCCGTTTTCGAAAACATCTCACTGCATATACCAGAAGGAAAAGTAACCGCTATCGTAGGAACGAGCGGTAGCGGGAAGACAACCCTGTTGAAGGTCCTGCTCAAATTCTACGACCATTACGAGGGAGAGATTACCATAGGAGATGTCAACTTCAAAGATATAAGCCCCTCATTCTGGCGAAGCCAGTGCGGTGCTGTGCTACAAGATGGATATATTTTCAACGATACCATCGCCGGCAATATAGCGGTAGGATCGGAGAACATCGATCACGGCAAATTGATCCGAAGCTGCAAAACAGCTAATATCGCGGATTACATCGAATCTCTTCCCAATGGATTCCAAACCCAGCTCGGTGCGGATGGCATTGGGCTCAGCCAGGGACAGAAGCAGCGATTATTGATCGCAAGAGCCATTTACAAAGATCCACAATATCTTTTTTTCGATGAAGCTACCAATGCACTGGATGCGAATAATGAAAGACAAATAGTCCGGAACCTGAAAACCTTTTTCGATGGAAAAACCGTGGTGGTGGTAGCACATCGCTTGAGCACGGTCAGCAACGCCGATAAGATTATCGTACTGGAGCAGGGGAAAATTGTGGAAGAAGGCTCACATAAAGAATTATCCCTGCTAAAAGGCCGCTACTATCAACTAGTTAAAAATCAGCTGGAACTTGGCAATTAAATCCGTTTAAAATGAAAAAAGTATTCGATAGGAACAGCGTCCTTCGATCGGAATCCATGAAGGAGATGCTGAATAAAAAGCCCGACTTCCTGGAAAAATGGGCTCTTCTGATCTTTCTGCTGATCTTTCTCACCGTCATAACAAGCAGCTGGTACATCCAATACCCGGACAAGATCGAAGCCAATGCCATTTTGACCGCCGGCGACAGCTGCATTAACGTGCAAATCACAATAACTCAAGACAACCTGGACAAAGTGGACACCGGTTTGCGGGTCCGATTGCAATTGGCTGCTTATCCTTACCAGCAATTCGGCTTTATTCCGGGAAAACTAAGGTCCATCTCCAAAGCCGCAACTGACAGCGGCTATTCTGCAACAATTCTGCTAACGCAGGGGCTTCGCACGGATCATAATTTTCAGATCCCGTACAAAGGCACATTGAAAGCAACAGCAATTATCATCACCCACAATGTGCGGCTGTTCGAAAAATTATACAATAGTTTCGCCGGGGCAGTAAGAAACAAGTAATAAAACAGGTAGGGAGGCAATCTACATCATCTTTCTAATTTAAAATCGGGATCTACGGCTGGCCGTCGGTCGGTGTTGGCTACTTTCCATCCTGTACGGTACATCCATTGTGCTATGCGGGTGATCTTCTCTGTGTCGATACGGGAAGCTTCATCGCGTGGAGTATGATAATCCGGGTGGAGGAGGGAAGTAAAAAAGATCGCGGGGATGCCGGCGCGGGCATAGGGCAGGTGGTCGCTGCGAAAGTACCAGCCTTCGATATGCGTAGCTTTGTCATAAGCGGTGTCGAGGAGGAATTTTGGTCCTTCCTGATTGGCGGCAAGACCCATCGCCACCAGTTCAGGTGAATTGCGGTGGGGAGGCTGTACGCCCAAAAGTGCGGCGCTGTCGAGGCTGTTGCGACCGATCATATCACCGTTGAGTACGGCGACAAGCGATGACTTAGGGACGGTGGGATGGGCTGCATACCAGCGGGAGCCGAGTAAACCTCTTTCTTCTGCACCATGCCAGATAAAGAGGGCTGAGCGTCGTCCGGGTTGTTGATGAAAGGCACGGGCGATGGCCATCAGGGCAACGTTGACACTGGCGTTGTCGTCGGCGCCGTTGTAAATCGAATCGGTACCCGGATAATTTCTGATGCCGTCATGGTCGAGGTGACCGCTGAATACGACGTATTCTTTTTTCAGGATCGGATCTTTGCCGTCCTGGATTGCAATCACATTTACAGAAGGGTATAGAAAGTGTTCGATGTTTAGCTGTACGGTGAGATTTTGCGCCGGGGCTTTTACAAGGGATAGGGCGGAAGCGTGCAACCATAAGATGGGCTGTCGTTCGGCGACTTTATCTCCGGCGTCGCCTTCGTTGGCATAGGTACCGTGATCGGAATAGGAGGCGTTCAGTGCCCAGCTGGCTTCGGCAAGCGTATCAGCGATGAATATGACGGCTGCGGCGCCTTTGGCCAGGAGGCCTGTAGCATAACGGCGGGCAACGTAACCCATGTAACGGCGGGGTGGAAGGGAGACCTGTAGGTTAAGGCCTTCGGGTGAAGCGATGAGCGCGACGGCTTTCCCTTTAAGATCGGTACGATTGGTATCGGCTTTGTCTATGAAGACGATGGGTGCGTTGACGGTGGCGGGTGCTGTTTGAGGGACCTGTACTTCTGTCCATAGCTGAAAGCTATGTGTTCCGATGGATATGGTGCTGGCGGGGCTGATCCGATTGCGGGCCATGGAGAAGAACTGGAACCAGGTTCCGTCATCTCCGCCGGGGCGAAGGCCCATGGCGCTGGCTTTTTCTGCGAGCCATACGGCTATTTTCAGTTCGTCGAGGGTGCCGGCTTCGCGGCCGCGGAAGTGGTCGCTGGCCATTTCGAAGATGTCGGTTTTGATGTCCTGCTGGCGGATGGCTGCTAATGCGGGTGGCGTTTGGGCTTTTGCTGTGGAAAGAATGAGCATAGCGGATGCTATGAGGATGGTGCAGTAGAGTTGGAGTTTCATGATTTAAACTTACGTTATATCGTTGAGAAAATAGAGGCTTTTTGGGATATTGTTTTGCTATTTATTTTAGTTTTATTATGCTAAATAAAGTAGTAATTTAGTCGTCCTAAAAAGTGTTGTATGGAAAAGAAGTTGGTCATTGACAGGCAGTATAAGAAGTGGGTGGTGGAGTTAAAGGCAAGGATTCAGTCGGCGCAGATAAAGGCGGCGATTGCTGTGAACCGGGAGCTGTTGGAATTGTATTGGGAGCTGGGGAGGGAGATTTGTGAGAAGCAGAAGGTAGCGAATTGGGGGGATGGGTTGATTGTGCAGTTGGCGAAGGATTTGTCGGCGGCTTTTCCGGGGGTGAAGGGGTTTTCGAGAGCGAATTTATTTTTTATAAGGAAATGGTTCCTGTTTTATGATGGGGCAATTGTCGCGCAAGCTGTGCGACAAATTGGAAATGTCCAACAAGCTGTTGGACAATTGGGGCAGGATGAATTTGTCTCACAAGTTGTGAGACAAATTCCGTGGGGACATAATCGTCTGATAATCAGCAAGTGTTCGGATGTTTCGGAGGCCTTGTTTTATGTTAAGGAAACGATCAGGAATAATTGGTCGAGGGCGACATTGGCTGCACAGATGGAGGGTAAACTTTACCGGCGTCAGGGGAAGGCGATTGACAATTTTAGCTTGACGCTGTCTGATGAGCAGTCCGGGTTGGCGAAGGAGACGCTGAAAAACCCTTATAACTTTGATTTTCTTATGCTTGGCAGGGAGGCGAGGGAGAGGGATCTTGAAACTGCGCTGACAAATCATATTCAGAAGTTTATTTTGGAACTGGGGCAGGGGTTTGCTTATATGGGAAGGCAGTTTCCTTTGAAGGTAGGTGGGGATGATTTTTATCTGGACCTGTTGTTTTATCATACGCGTTTGCGGTGTTATGTTATTGTGGAGTTAAAGGCCGATGAATTCAGGCCGGAATATGCAGGGAAGCTAAACTTTTATCTGAATGCGGTAAATGCCCAACTGAGGCATCCGCAGGATCAGCTGTCGGGTGAAACGGGGAAAAAAACAGGATTAAAATTGAAACAGAGGAGAATCCGCGCACGAATTTTGGAATGCTTTTGAGTGCGAAGGCATGACATGGAGGCGATGGTGGGTAAAACTTAATGGAAATCTAAAACACATCGTATGAAATCAACGCGTCAAGAAAAAACAGGGGAAGAAAAAGGAGTTACACCGGCAACGGGGGCGACGACCGGGTCGACCGGATCGTCAGGTGGTGGGAAGGGCGGAGGAGTGGGGGCAGGTGCCGGGTCGCATGTTCTTTTGTCAGGAAGTATGCGTGCGGTACGACCAGGGGCAAATGTTCTGGGAATTGCGGACCCTGATGAATGGATCGAGCTGACGATAAAGGTCAGGCGGAAAAACCCATTGCCGGAGATAAGCGGTCCGATAAAACCAATTAGTCGGGCAGCATTGGCTGAGCAATTTGGGGCTGCCCCGGCTGATATGGAAAAAGTAAGGACAGTGCTTACCGGCCTGGGGCTGAAAATATTGAAAGAAGACGCGATCAGCTGTAGTATCCGGGTTGGCGGTGCGGCTGAAGTTATTGAATCGGTCTTTCAACTGAAATTGTTCTTTTATGCTCATAAGTCGGGTAATTACCGGGGAAGGAAAGGAGACGTACAGATCCCGGCTGAATTAAAAGATATTATAACCGGCGTATTTGGCCTGGACACTCGTAGTATGGTTAAGCGTCGTCCTATCAAGAGGCGGCGGACCTCGCTGGATCTGGCGGAGAGGGCTGCTGCCAGCAGGTCGTGGTTCTATCCGGCAGAGCTGGCGACTATTTATTCTTTTCCGGATGGTAACGGTCAGGGGCAGACGGTCGGTTTGATAGAATTCGGCGGTGGTTATTTTGAAAGCGATCTGGCTGCCTTTTGTAAGAATGCCAATGTTTCGATGCCTTCTGTCCGGACGGTCTCTGTCAACAACACTCCGACAAATCAGAAGGATGGGGCGGAAGGAGAAGTCATGCTGGACGTGGAAGTTGTCGCGGGTGCCTGTCCAGCGGCAAACATAGTGGTCTATTTTTCTTCGTTTGATGAAAGTGGCTGGGTAAATGTTATCGATACGGCCGTGCACGATCAGGAGAATCCATTGTCGGTGTTGTCTATCAGCTGGGGATATGCGGAAGATGCGCCCGGCGCCTGGTCCAGCGCGGCACTGGATACCATCAATGATACCCTGAAGGCTGCGGCGTTGCTGGGTGTCACCATCTGTGTAGCGGCAGGAGATGACGGATCGGACGACCAGGTGGGGGATGGTCATGCACATGTCGATTTCCCCTCTTCCAGCCCTTATGTACTGGCGGTGGGTGGAACCACGCTGAAAAGATCGGCGTCGGGCACCGTCACTGAGACTGCCTGGAAGGACGGCGATGGCTTGCGACAGGACAACGGTGGTAGTACAGGCGGAGGTGTAAGCACTTATTTTCCCCGCCCGGACTGGCAGAAGGTGACAATTAAATCGGTCAACCCCGGGGCTATCGATGGCAGAATAGTGCCGGATGTAGCTGCCGATGCCAGCGCCAACACGGGTTACTGGGTGGTGGTGGATGGACAGGGTGGGGCGAGCGGTGGCACCAGCGCTTCTGCGCCTTTGTGGGCGTCGTTGATCGCAAGAATAAATGCAAGTCTGGGGACACCGGTTGGGTATCTGAACCCATTGTTGTTTCAACAGAGCACCGACGGGACGACGATTGGCGCATCCGGATTCCGGGATATCTTATCGGGGGATAACAATACGGCTTCGATAGGAGGATATAAGGCAGGCGCAGGATATGATGCGGTGACGGGATGGGGAGTACCGATAGGGACGGCGCTGCTGAACGGATTAAAGAATGTGGTAACCCAAAAGTGATAAATGAGAATTAAAAAAAATCCCCCGACATCGGGGGATTTTTTGGTTATATTATTGAAGACAGTTCGCCGTCACATTGGTTGGTTTTGTAAACAAAACATTTGTGACCTTCGAAAGATTTGTCTGTGAGGTCGTACTGATGTTGTAGGTCATGATTCCGGCATAGCCATTGTTCTTTACGAACGTGGAAGCGGCGGTCTGGTCGGAACCACCGATGTCGACCCCGATGCTTAGCTTGGTCTTTGCCATGCCGGCATTGACATAAGGCTGTAACCTTGACGCATAATTGGTGGCGCCATAGGTCATTTCCCATCCATAGTCAAGAATGTCGCCTGCTTTTTTGCCCATATAGGTCGCGCTGAAATACTGGATGTCGTTGAACAGCGCCTTGGTGATATACTTTGATGTACCGAGACGGGTCCTCAGCGCTGTGACGGCTAAGACCAGCGAGCTGGCATTTGTCGTACAGGTAGAGTATTCGTCGTCGATGTCGATGCCGTCCAGCCCATATGTCGTCAAAGCATTCGCACATTGGATGGCAAAACTGTCGGCTGTGGCATAGGTGGTGAAACAGCCCCATCCGGCATTCTCGTGATTGCCGAGAACATCCAGCAGGACCTTGATGCCCAGTGACTTCAGATAGGCTACGTTGCCGGAGTTGAGCGTACTTTGTACCTGCGGGTTAAAATACAGAACAGGTTTGCCATTGGCATCGGCATTGATGTTGGCTGCGAAGATGACGGCAAAACCAAAGACCTGTTTTGCGGGGCTGCCATAGATGTAACAGCCCGGGTTGTGAAAGCTGTTGGAGTTGACCTCCACGTAAGCTGTAGTGAACGGTGTTGTCAGCGCAGTGCCGTTTGGCGAGAGGACAGCTCTGGGAGAGGTTGTCGTACCTGCTGAAGGTTGAAGATTGCTTTCTTTGTCGTAGCGGGTGCAGGCTGACAGCAGCATGGACAAAGCAATTGCTGTGGAGAAGGTTGTTCTATTCAGCCGGACATAATGTCTTTTTAATGGCCGGCTGTAATCTCGCGGCATTTTGAATTTGATAGTGCTCGATTTCATATGGATTGTTTAAATGGTTACAGAGGAGCCGTAAAGGAGTAACCGAATTTACTAAAAAAATTACGGATCAAGTGGATCATATGGGTCCATATGCAGGGATTCCATTACAGGATAGAAGGTGATATCGTGTATGGAGATGTGTTGTTTGTCGCGATAAGGCAGATAACCCAGCTCACGCAGATTGCGCTGGTCGAAGGAAGGTGCGGCTGCATAGTCTGTCTGGGATTTGGTAGTAACGAATACGGAAGGTTTGGTGAGGGGGATTCCATACCGGATCATGAGACGGTCGGCGTTGCGGATATTTGTAGTGGTATGTCGTGCGTGCGGGTCGATGATGATCGCAGACGCGGGAATGCCAAAACGGGTCATCAGAAATTTTTTCATTTCTATCGCCTCACAATACGGGCCTCTGAACGGATAACAGAAGCCGCCGCTGACGATGATAAAGGGCGCCCAGTTGTTTCTATACCGGTTAGCGGCTACGGCGCA
>Ga0307510_10008536_pt1 | contig 12217 bp, 10 predicted proteins | sample 12_EM_MG_FD_207224 | JGI IMG/M metagenome (GOLD analysis project Ga0307510, IMG submission 207224) | Populus trichocarpa ectomycorrhiza microbial communities from riparian zone in the Pacific Northwest, United States - 12_EM | ecosystem: Host-associated > Plants > Roots > Unclassified | place...
AGTATAGAAAGGAGAACGTTGCGGCAGTTCTGTTTATCTTCATCGCGAAAATCGCAATAAAAGTAAGCTACGGTCACCGGTCCTGATTCGCGTCGTTCGGTTATATCTTCGATTATTGAAGAACTGTCAACGATGTGAATTTTAAGAGACGACGACTACGGAAAATAGCATACCAAAGCACGCTCTTGCCGGAACCCGCTTCGAATTCAGCAGTCAGCGAGGTGTGACGTAGCCGGAGACAAGAAGAGACATACGCTTGCCATGAACCCAGAGAAGAGCAGGAGATGACTTCCACTCTTCGAACATACTTCCTTCGAAAAACCACGCTGCTGTTCCCTTGTAGTGGGCCTTGCGCGCAATATTGTGGTTTGTCGACGGGTCCGGAGAAGAGAGCCACTTTTGAAGGTCCCGTCGCAATTCCCTCGCTGCAAAATGATAGAACCGTAAGAACCAGCAGGGGCTAGATAAGGGATGACGAACACTTCTCTTCGTCTACGTTTTGTTGTATGATTGCTTTCGCTTCTTTCCCATCTAATAGATCTGTGTTCGGGAATGCGAATATGGCCGGGAAACCGCATCTTACGCACCGTCAATTAGCACCGTCACCTTTTCGTCCACCCTCTGCGTGACCTTCAAGACTTCAGCAGTCGCCATTCGAGCTTCCTCCTGAGTGAGTTTATCCAGCTTTCTCAAGGCGTCCTCGATATCGCTCTTGCCCAGTAGCCTCTTCATAAATCTCTCTGATGAAAATAAGTCAAGAACGATAGACAGATGTCGACCTACTCACTCGATCGTCGCTCTTTGATCTCCTTGGTTGCGATCGCAAGAATTGCAAGTACTTCCACCATGATCTCTACGATCATATCCGTCATTGCTGCAGTGGGTTGTACTTCTGTGTATGACTCGAGGCGTTTAAAGAACTTCTCGATCCGCGAGAAGATATCAACGAGCATGTCTTGACTCGAATTGACATCTTTAGCCGCCTAAGTGACAAACAACATCAAAACGACTCGCACCGAAGGATCGAAGCGAATACTCACCAAGAGAAGGACACCGATCCCGGAAAAAATCACTGTGGCAGGTGAGAAGACCTAAAAGTGATCAATCAGTCTGCAGATTCTGAACAGATATTAACTTTGAGAATTACTAGGCCGACACCCTCGCCAAGAGTAGCGGAGAACGCAAACAGGACGTTCACTGTCGGGTCGAGCCATGTTCTTAGTCTCTCATCACCACTGCGACTTCGATCAAATTGCTGTACAAGGTCTTGGAGAACGGAGAGGATGGTGACAGAGGAGTCGCAAGACTGTATTTGGGTTGCAAGAGGGTGATCGAGAAGCTTGTTTTTCGTGGTCTTCTCGTATTCTTCCAAGGCGGCATCAAGAATAGGCTTGAATTTAGAGGAGGAGGAGGTAGAGGCCATGGGAGAACTTTGAGACATAGGTTGGGATCGATTTAGTTTAGCCGCTTTGACGAAAAGATGACAGGTTTAGCCTCCGCCCCACCACCACGTCCTGTCACGAAGACGGAGTTCACGCTTGTCTACGACACGCGTGCAGGCGATCTGTCCGCCCCGTCTGGTCGTCGCGGCGACGCGGCTTCCTACGTCCGCGCCATCCAGAAACACGTCAAGGATGCCGGCACCAAGCAAGCCGAATTGATCGGCGGTCGATGGACTAGCCAAACGTCACGCAACTTCGTGCTGACGTTCAATGGCAACCCCTCCCTGGATGACGTCCTGCGTCTCCGCTCTACGTTCGCGCGCGTCCTCGGACCGCACTACTCCATCGTTCCGTCGCGCGGCTACACCCGCGTTGTTTTGAACTCTGTCCCCACCATGCGTGAATCGCTCGGTGCCCCTCTACCCTCTGCTGCGGCTCTCCGCACGGAACTTGCTCGCAATGTTGGTCTCAAGGACCTCATTTTGTTGGGCGAACCATACTGGCTGACGGCCAGACAGCCCAATGCTCGTCATGGCTCGATTTCTGTTGCTTTCCTTGATCCCGACGGTTCGCGTCTTAAGGACATTATGCGAAACCCTCCATTCCTCTTTGGGAACCGCACCACTCGACCTCGTAAGTACGAGGCACGCCCATTGATTACGCAGTGCACGCGCTGCTGGGCACTTGGTCATGAATCTTCCCGTTGCCCGCGTCCTAAGGACACGATTGTTTGCCCCATCTGTGCTGGCGCTCATGCCAAAGATGAGCACCACAAAAAGTGCCAGGCAGTGTCCAAGCACACTGAAGTTTACTGCACCTGCCCCATTATCTGTATTAATTGCCGGCGGGCCCGCAAACCTGCCAAGGGCCACTCTGCCCTGTCCCTCTCCTGCCCCCTCCGCTCTAAATTCCGGTCCCCCATCGTGCGGACAGGCGACTCCTCCGACGAGGAGAAAAAGGGTGTTAATGCGGCTGCGGCTTTGCAACGCGCTCCCTCCCCCGATATCGTGATGCTCTCTGACGGAGAGTCCCCCGCACCCCCGATCGTCGCCCCTGCATCGTCACTATGATTGATACACCCATATCGATCGTGTCGGTAAACATGCGGCGTCGAAATCCGTTGTTCATTGCCTTCCTTCAGGCAACCTCCGCTGATATTGTGATGGTCCAAGAACCTTGGTTCGGCCATCTCATCCCCTCCCGTTCTGATACCAACCCTGACGGGGATGTTACTCGGGGCTTCGCTGCCCACCCAGGCTGGGAGTTCTTTGCTCCAAAACACCAGCCGGGTGACATCTGCAAAGTTATGACTTGCGTCCGACAGTCTCTACTCATGTCTCGAGACGTTCGCATGGTGTCACTGGTTGACCACCATCTTGCCTCCCCAACCTCTCAAGCCTTAGAAGTCTCCATCTCTGGTACGTCATTTATTCTCGTCAATATTTACCACCACGTCGTGAACCACCGGCTGTCTCTTGGCCTTATTTTACGTTCTCCCCTGGACTCCCTTCTCCCTACTTATGTCGCGGGAGACTTCAACACGCACTCCTCCACCTGGTCCTTCCTGGGGGCCACGGTGTCGAGTTGGGCTAGTTCCCTTGAGGACTGGTTCGAGGATTCTGACCTCTCGCTTGTCAACCCCACAGGGTCGGCGACGCGTCGAGGCGAATCCGGACAGCGTGACTCCATCATCAACCTGACTCTGTTAAATGACTCCGCACTATGTACTGGCAGGTTTTCCCCCGTCTCCGTCTCGTTCCCCGACTCACTCGGATCTGACCACGCCGCTATGCTTATTACTTGGACCCCTCCCTTTGATCCCCTTCCATACGTTCCTACGATTCTCCCGGGTTTTGTTATCAACAATTCGCTGGTCGCCTCTTGGACCAAAGACTTTGCCTCGTTACCTACGCCTCCCATTCATGACATTGCCTCCCTTTCCCGTGCCGCGGATGCCCTCGACACTGACATTTATGCGGTGTCGGGGAAGTTATTCAAACGACAGCACACGCCTGACTTCCGGGGCCTCCGCTGGTGGAACATACATTGTGAGGCCGCCCTCACCGCTGTTACTTCCATCCGAGGCAAGTCACGCCATGATGCCATCAAGGCCCTGCGACAGACCATTGCCGAGGCCAAACGCGGGTGGTCCAATGACAACCTCACCACGGTCACCCGCGACACCCTGTGGAAGGCCACTGCCTGGCGACACGGACGGCGCGCTAACAAAATCCCCCCCCTCCTGAAACTTGATGGCACCCTTGCCACGTCCCACACGGATCTGCGCCAAGTCCTCTCAGACCGGTTTTTCCCCATCGTCCCGAAACCGGTCCCTGACTCTGACCTGACTGACCCCGCCCCCCTCCCCTCCCGATCTTTCTCACCGATCTCTGACGAGGAAGTCTCCCATAACCTCTCACACACGTCCAACAAGTCTGCCCCTGGCCCCTCAGGTATATCTTACAAACTCCTGAAGTGGTGCCATTCTGCTGCCCCCTCACGCCTAACCTCGCTATTCAATGCCGCTATAAGCCTTGGACATCACCCATGGCGTTCGGCAACGGTAGTCCCCATTCCGAAACCCGGTAAAATAGATTACCGAGTTGCGAAGGCATACCGCCCCATCTCCCTCCTAGAGTGCTGTGGCAAACTCTTGGAACGGATTGTCTCGAAGCGCGTTCTCCTAGACGCTGCGCGCTTCCAACTCTTTCCCCCCCGTCAATTCGGATCCCACGATTACCACACGGCGTCTGACACTGTGCTGAGCATGGTCCATACGGTCCAAACATGTGTCAAGAGTGGTCACGTTGCGGCCCTTCTCCTCTTCGACATCCAGGGATTCTTTGACAACCTCCACGTCAACCGCCTCGTACACGTCTTTCACATCCTTGGGTTCGCACCATCCCTATGCGATTGGGTCCGCTCTTTCCTCACAGATAGGCGGATCTCGCTGTCCTTTAATGGCGAACCCCTCCCGGAGGTTGTCCTTAATCATGGAACCCCCCAAGGCTCCCCTCTTTCTCCCATCCTCTCGGCCATCTACATCCTGCCCCTTCTCCGCCTCACAGAAGCCTGGCGTTTTCGATCCCTGTCTTCCTACGTGGACGACGGCGCGATCGTCGCTACCGGCACCACACACCACTCCGTCATTCAAAAATGCTCTGATGGATTCTTCATCGTCGCGGACTGGCTCCTACGTAATGGCCTCCGCCTTGACCCTGACAAAACGGAATTTATCGCATTCCAACCCCGCCGAGCCAACCCCAAACATGTCGGTGCTCTCTGGCCGTCGATTGACCTGCGGATTCCCAGCGGCGGGACTCTCCAGGTTCGTCGATCGTCGCTGGTACGATACCTTGGCATCTTCATCGACGACAAGTTCAACTGGGAACCGCATGTTAAGATCATGGCTGCACGAGCACAATCCTCTTTCCAAGGTTTACTCCTTGGCAACTCTGTTCGAGGAATCGACTTCCATAACTGGCGTCTCGTCTTTCATGCCATCACGCTCCCGGTTCTACTTTATGGCCTCCCAGTATGGTCACATCGCGCGCCGAAATCTCTTGTCAAAATCCTCCAAGTAGCACAGAATGTCGCTGTGCGTAAAATCAGCGGCACTTTCCGCACGACCCCCGTTGAGCCGTTACACAACATGCTCGCTATCCCCCCCATTAAATACACCATCGCCAAGTACCGCGAGGCATTTACTAACCGCCTCTCGAAGCTCCCCCCCACTGCTCTCCTTTGTACACTCCCCTCCCACGACCCCTCCGCCTTCTATATCCCTCCCGCTCCAATCCCCACCCCGCTCACCTCCCTCCTGCCTACCTCCTTCCCCGTCTTCTGCATCCCCACAGGTCTCACATGGTCTCACCCCTGAGTTCTCTCCACCCTCAACGCCCTGGCCATGCCGGCACGTTCCGCTACCATCGTCGACCTTGCCAACCAACCCCCTGCGGACCACAACTTGGTCCACATCTACCCCATCCCACACCCTGACCACTTCGTTGTAGCCTTCCTAACCTTTGCTGATGGTACGTGCATTGAATGCGGTTTCCGCGCCAGTCATGATCGCACCATAGCAGCGGCGGAAGCGGCAATCGCAGGCGTCCTCTCCCTTGGGCCCCACCCCGGGCGACATACCATAATTTTTGTTCCGAACTGGAACCTCCACCGCCCTCTCCTCTCCCTTGCGAAGCATAAGTATCTCCCCCAGGCCACCCTGTTCACGGGTGCTCTAGGCATGCAATGCTTCCTTCACCCCCACATCACTATCTCCATCCACCACTTGGCCGTCAAGCTTAATAGAAAGCCCACACGTGCCGACCCCCGCCTCTTCCCCTGCAACTGGCCCGGTCCTCAAGGCAAGGACTATAACCTCGCTGAACTGCGAGTTGAGGCCCAGCTACACCGGCTCCCTGATGTTTCCCCCCCACCTCTCCTGAAGACCCTCCCATTCCGACTGTGGAAAGCAGATCAGGACAACCGCGCGGATCCGCCCCGTTGCAAATGGACAGGCGGCATAATCCCGGTTCCTGAATCTTCCACCCCCTCGGACCTCATCATAGGGTCTCTCTCGCTTGGACAACGCCGCGCCATGTGTGCCGCCCTCCAGGTTTTCTTTCAACACTGTTTCTGTGGGGCCTACTCACAACGCATGCGCCCTACTTCTGGCGACACCATCATCTGCCCCTGCTCATATTCGCAAACCCCAATCCCGATGACCAAACTGGACCGTGACGGCAACCCTCAGTCGAAAGCTGAGGTGACCCGAGATCGGCCCAGGGGGCGAGCGTCCGTCGCGCGGCCTTATGCCACGCCTCGTTCCCTCGTTTCCATCGCTAATCGTGGCGCTGGTTTCGAAGCACTCATGGCAGAACAACACGCCAACCCACGCCTTACCCCCTCCCGTACCCCCTCCCCTGCTCAAGGTAGCGCACGCCTTCCGGCGGCCCGCTACGGCGGCCCACGGCGCTCTCAGCGCCGAATGGCTCACCCTCGACAGCGTCTTGACTCCCATGTTCTCCATTCTGCTTCTCATATTTTATCAGACTGCCCTTTAGTCTCGATTTTTCGCTCACGCATTCTTAAGGACTTCTCCTTTCATTACTTATTCTGGACTGTGAAAGGCGCTGAGGCGCTTGCCACCTTTCTCGTACGTAGTAACTCCCTTCTCCGCCCGTTACCCCCTTGCCCGGACCCCCCTTGAATCCTTTCTCGGTTGGCTTGAGGCCTGAAGCACTTAGTGCTTTTTGTTTTACTTATATCCGTTACGCTCGACAGTCCGATATATACTCCCTGGGTCACTTATGTAGTGTTCTCGTAGCACCGCGATGTCTTGTTGTGTAAACAGTGGACAATAAACTTCGAATTCAAAAAAAAAAAAAAAAAAAAAAAAAAAGATGACAGGTTTGTGGCGGATAAGCGCCAAGCCCGCGGGCCGGCAAGCAGCCTTTACTGGCTCATTCTCACCCTCCCACGACAGTCCCACGACGCTCTCAAAATTTGACCCCCACCAGGCGGTGCTGGGCCCTACTGTATGACTTAGAACGCCGTTTCTTGCCTTGGATTATACTAATACCTACTCGTCGCCCAGAGCCTCGGCCGGTGGCGCACACAGACCAGACTATCCGGGTTGTGAAGGTTATGACTTGGATATCTTCAAAGCCGTGCTCGGCCCACACCAGTTCCGATACTCCCCTCACACCCACCCCATTTACCTAAAACCTGATATTCCCGTCGCGGCAAGAGAGTGGCGCTTGTGAAAACCGAAGAGCGTCTTGGAGACCCCTTCCGATGCATTCAGCCACCCCTTTTGTGGTATGGAGCGGCGCTGTGTATTTATGTGCATCGCTCCTTCTCCTCTGAGACGCATGCACCGCAATTTTCTCAAGCGCACGATGCGGCATCTATTAGGAGATATGGAGTACAGTATTCGACTTTCCACCATGTGGTGAATTCGAGTTTCTCTCCCCTGCACCATTGGAACCTAGGACTTCTCGAGATTGGGGGAAGACTGACTCTCTTCCTGAGAATGTTCGCTTTCCTGAAGAAACGTGACACTGGTTGATCATTCCCCGCAGACGAGCCTCGTTGAACATATATGACCATACACCTCTCATTTAAGTCATTTAAACGACGAAGTACGTGGATCCTGTATGTATTTTACTGTATCCGACAAGCTTCCGTGCCAGGTGATGCGCATCATTTAAGCTCGTACGGATAGAATGAGACCACCGAAATCAAGCAGAAGGGGATAGATAATATTTAATGTTTCCATTCGTGGCTCGTGCGCCCATTACGATACTGTACCTAGTACTCATTCCATTTGACACGGCCTCCGTAAGCTGTCCGTATACTATCGCGTCGTAGGTGTTTGAAAGCTTTTGAAAACTTGCCTCGGAAATGTACTTGCTGATGAGTGCAGACTTCCGGCTTTCTGTAGGAGGTAGTTATGCTTCTAAACTAGACATCTATGAAGAATAAAGGCTGGATATGAGAGGTTGTGTTATGAGGAGCACCCTGCCGGAGTATTTGACTGCGAATCGTAGGTTTTTGAAAATGTTTGTCACATCGGTCACGGCGCCTGTTGGGCCAATTGACTCTCCCACGCTCGGATACTGAATGGATGATAGACACTAGATAGTCACGCCCCTTTCAAAATCTCTGCTATGTATGCTACAGTCACTTCCAAGGCCTGAGATTTGGCACAGAGCTTCGTATATACATGGTATTCGATCGTATCAAATTTGTTTTGCAATTTTCCAGCTTGAACATGAGCCAGACATGATTTTCTGCTGATTACTCGAAATCTTCCAAAGTTTTCCTGTTGTTTAACCAAAACTGGGTGGATTTTCTTCAAACAAAAACCACAGATAACTTTGTATTCACTATGAATACTCATCCCGAGGTATCCGAAGGTGCAGGTTTAGGCAGGAGGGGCTCTATTTTCGAGTTTTCAAACACCTACGACCTTTCAAACCCAGCAAACACGATAGTACACAGTATCTGCAGGCTTGACGCCGAAACCAAAATGAGGGGTACGTACGGTACCTGGGCATGCCACTGGTCCTTGAACAATGATCGCCCTCTCTCCACATGTTCACCGATTGTCAATGAGAAAGAACACAAAAAGGTACGATACTGCACCCCAACAACGGCGCCCGCCCACTCTGAGCCACGTAGCTTGTGCCAACTCGAGCTCGATCTCAAAGCCACCAACTATCATTCACCAGAGAGCGGTACCGACTATCCTGACCCTTTCTGGGCCCATGTTGGGCAATTGTCGAGTGCGAGTGTTGATGTTATCCCGCCGTCCCGCGTGCAGGACGGATGTTATGGGGGTGGCCAGCGTGTGACGGGTAAAGGTCGCCTACTGTAGTTCCACGCCAAGACACGGAATGTATTTGGTTTCCCTTGCATGGACTCCTGGTGACGGAACACAGTACCGAAGCGATGTGAGAAAAATGTGACCATTGGGATAACCGAAGCTTTCACCCGAGTGACGTGAAAAAGCGAGGTGATGAGAGAGGACGTTCGAACTTCAAACTATGACGGAGACGGAGAAGAAAAGAAAGATATCGTGGAGATGACAGAAACAAAAGTGATGTCAAGGCGAAGAGTGGGTCGGGCACCAGGTCAAGAGCTGCGGAAGAATGACTTGTTTATTTGTTCTACGCGGGCAGTTCACATGTCAGTACAAGTTTAACCTAATCGGGTTAACTCATTTCCCATTTCGATACCCGATATGACACGGGTCCTGTGACCCCAGTTCAGGACCAATTATATCCTTCGAGCCCAGCACTATAAAGCTCAGTCGTCCTGGCAATAATGAGCCCCGGGAGTCCCCTGTTCAAGTTTCTCTACCCCTAGGTCATCATGTTTCTCCTTACGAGCGTCGTCCTCTATGCCATCGTTCTTCACGTTGTCCATGCTCTTCCTCTCGAGAAACGTATCGTGATCAACCCCCAAATCACGAGCCCTAACGCGGGTACCGTCTGGACCCCAGGAAAGACCGAGTTGGTGACGTGGTACGTTGGTTTTTGGGACTATCTAGGTGTACACGGTTGGCCAACTCGAGGCCTAGGAATGCTTCAGCTGTTCCGGCCTCAGGGAACTTCCCCGGCACGATCCTTTTTGGCCACCTGACCCCCGGCAGCGACTCGGAGAATCTCGACGTTGGTACGCTTCTATCATGTCTCTTGCTTAATCACGTTTCTGATGTGTCTTTTCTTAGACCATCCTTTGGCAAGCGACTTCTCCCTTCGGGATGGTTCCGTCAAGGTCACGTGTCCATCAGTCCAACCCGGGAACACCTACATCATCGTCTGTGAGCATCTGTTACCGGCTCAAACACCTTCCTCGACCTAATGGTTTTCATGCCCTTCCACAGTGATGGGGGACTCTGGGAATGCGAGCCCTCAGTTCACCATCTCAGGTCCGGACGATAGTTCGGGATCCCCAGCTTCGCCCAGCAACCAGCCTTCGCCTTCGCCGACCGAAACTGGGACCGCGAAGCCTCAGCAGGCGCCTGCGACATCTACTCCGTCTCCGTCTCCCACGGACCCAGCACCGAGTTCTGACTCATCGGCACCGTCCTGGACACCGGCTGTGGCAACGTCGAGTTCGGTCACCATGCCTCCTCCTGCACCACCCCCCTCTGTACCCGCTAAATCGAGCACCTCCTCATCCGGGACATCCTCGACGTCCTCCGCCTCGGCTGTATCGAATTCACCAGCCGCTGGCTTGAATACCAATAACGCTATCGCCCGGACCAGGAACGCGGGTACCATTGTCACCTGTGCAGTTGTCGCCGTTTTCACGATGTTGTCCCTCTAATGATCAGACCAATTCCTGATCCCGGATGGACAGGTGACGTGTCTTTTTACGCACTGATATCTCTCACATACTACTCATGGGACTTACGCATTACTTGACGCCCGTATGCAATTTTTATGACTGTTATTTTCTTGGATGCAATTTCTCGCCATCCTGGTTTTTGTTTATTCAATCCCCCTTCTGGACTCGACGTTTTGGACATGTTTCAGTACTCCATCATATAAATATCTTGCAATGAAGAATTTGTCGCTTAAGAATGAACCATTTTCGTCTAAGTTATGCAGTCAGGCGAAGCGTCGAATTCGAGAAAGAATGTTTACATGAGCAAAATGTGATATGTTCTTATTTTAGTAGTTCTGATACACATCCTAAGGACGCCTAACAACCAGATACTTAACAATGCTAGGTGGGCCCCAGGAAGCGGCGTGGTGTGAGGAGGTTCCAAGGTGTCGTGGTAAGAATTTCCGCAGTTCGAGTCCTCTTAAGCCCCAAATTGGGTCGGGTCGTGTACTCCAGACCAAATTCGAAAGATGTCATGTTCCCAGGTAAATCGACTGTTTCCTCCCCTCTTCTACATTTGGCGACATACCCGGAGACCGGACATGAGCTAATCAGTTCTGCCAAGTGTATTTGGCAAGGGGGAATTCCTCCAAACTGTCTTTCTGGTGACGTTCTCACCCGGGTATAGTAAATGACCGAGACATGCTTGCGCGACAAGTGTAAGCGATGGTCGTAGAGACATCGTAACGGCGGGAAATAGGGAATCACGATTTTCGGCGAGGAGGAGAAAAGTCAAGAATTCCTTGACCGAGAATTGGAGAAGACTGTGTGACTCGAGATTTGCAGACATTGACCAGGGCAAGCAATACGGAGCAAGTAGACAGCACACATCTATTGGATCTTCCAGGCGCCAATCCGCGCGAAATTTCGAATAGGGTGCTGCCTTTGAATCAAATGCAAGAAATTCCGCTAGCTCCTCGACACTGTGTGGGCGGGAAGCCATTGCGGCGCAGAGGAACAGCCGTCGTTCAAATTCCCAGTTTGTGCTCTTGATATCTCGCAACACTCGTTCGTATGTCCCATCGAGTGTGTCTGGTAATTCGGCTAGAGCTTGGCAGATACGCACCGGAAGGCAGTCGCTGAGGTACTCCAGTTGACTATACACCCGTCTGAACCTACAGCCCGAGTAGGTGGATGAGCGAAAACTGTGAAGAATCAAACCTGTTTCTTCGAGCATATAACTATGTAATAATAAAATGAAAGTCTCTGGCGGCAGTTTCGTCGAACTCACGCTCGCGCAAGAGCGCCAACAATGATCCAACATTCAACCTGTCTGTTGTCGTCGCGTGTCTTGGTTACCCTTGTTTGTATCAATCTTGTCTGGCCTGCTGGCCTGGCAACCTCTGGGCTCTCGTCGGTCTGTGTTGGTATCACTGGTTGCAATCATATTCACTAGCATGCACCCATCATGTACATTACGGTATCACGGTATCAATAGATCCGACATCTATAAAGTCCTGGAGGTCATGTCTGTTCATAAAAAAAAAAGATACCCACAAATTCCTAATCTGATCCCGTGGCCCCATACTCTGACAAAAATCTCGCCATCTCGACATGCCCGTGCGTCAACGCTAGTTGTAATGGTGTCCTACCTTCGTTGTCTTTGGCATCTATGTCCGCACCATGCTTGAGTAGCAGGTGCGCACCCTCAACTGTCCCCTTAGTCGACACATATCCCATTTTCTCCCAGTGTGACGAATAGTGCAACGGGGTCGTTCCCGTGTCGTTCTGTGTATTTGCATCGGCGCCATGGTCGAGAAACAATTGCATTACATCGAGATGATCGTGATGGATGCGGCTAGGACTCGCTGCTAGGTGTAATGGAACTTCTCCCCAATCATTACGAGCGTTAATATTAGCCCCGTGACCAAGTAGCG
>Ga0307510_10008537_pt1 | contig 12216 bp, 9 predicted proteins | sample 12_EM_MG_FD_207224 | JGI IMG/M metagenome (GOLD analysis project Ga0307510, IMG submission 207224) | Populus trichocarpa ectomycorrhiza microbial communities from riparian zone in the Pacific Northwest, United States - 12_EM | ecosystem: Host-associated > Plants > Roots > Unclassified | place...
CGCGTCGCACGACGCCGGCGCGATGCCTCGCCTCTCTTCCTTGACCTCGACCACATTTCTCCGGACGCGGCGGCTTCGCGCGCACCCGATGCGCCGCTCGGGCTGCCCCGTATGCGGCAGCTCGGCACCCTGGTTGCAGCCGGTGGCGCGGCCGGGTATGGAAATCCGCACTTCCAGTCGACGACGAATCCGTCGCCCAAGTTCGCGACGCGCGGATACGAGGGCGAACGCGTGACTCTCGAGCTCGAGCTGAAGCTACTCGCCGACGTCGGCCTCGTCGGCGCCCCGAACGCAGGGAAGAGCACGCTGCTCCGCGCGTTGACAGCTGGGCGCGCCCGGAGCGCTGTCGCTGGGTACGCGTTCACGACTCTGAACCCTGTCGTTGGCGTTGTGCGCGTTGCGGACGATGGGACACTCGTCGGTGGCATTGATGGGGACGGTGCAGTCTATGACGAGACGGCCATTGAAAGGCAGCGTGAGCGAGAGCTCATGGAGAGTGGTGCGTACGCGGACATGCCGACACGTAATCAGATCTTGCATACTCGGGACGGCCACGAGCAAGTTGAGGCGTTCAGGTTCACCATCGCGGACAATCCTGGGCTGATCGAGGACGCGTCGAACAACGTTGGGCTCGGCCACTCGTTTCTGCGGTCCATGGAGCGCTCGCATGCGCTAGTCTACGTCGTGGACCTTTCCGGCCCTGCACCGTGGGATGAGCTCCGCATGCTCCAGCAGGAGCTAGAAAAGTACAAAGGTGGGATGAGCAAACGGGCACGAATGGTGATCGCAAACAAGGCAGACCTCCTTGCTAGCGACGGGGATCCAGAAGAAGTACGAATAGCCCGCGCGAAGCTTGCACGGCTCGAGGAGTTCGTAAGGGAGATGGTCTATGATGACCGGGTGCTCGATGTTGTACCGATTTCCGGTAAATACAGTCAGAATTTGCGTAGTGTGGTGCAGAAACTACGGACATACGTAGAAGAGGCAAGATCAGCAGCATCTCGGACATCACCTATACACACGTCACAATCATAATTCATCTCGTTCTACATTTTCCATACATACAATACATGTTTTGTTGATCTACCCGTACGCATTTACTTCAATCGTTTATCTCTCACTCAACTACCTCTCCCGCGTCCCTTGGACGACCTCCTCAGTCGATTTAACCGTTCTAGCACTGCCTCGACGTCAATCCGTCCTAAGAGCTTTTTTGCAGGTTTTACTGCGTTGCATTGAGCCGAGTGAGATACCAGACAGGCAGGACTTATTCGGTCACTTTTGTTTGATCCGTTCGTAACCAGCGCAAGCGTGGGACGTAGTTCCGTCGTTATTTTCATGAAAATTTTGGCCGTAGCTCTGGTTGGGGCGACTAGTATGAAAATTTGAGGCCGTTCATGAAGTTATCAATGGATTTAAGCAAGTCAACGAGGGCTTCGTGGTCCAGATCAACGTCCTTGACCGCCTGATAAACGTGGATGTCCCACGAATACGCACGTAGGTAATAAGCAAGGGTCGTACAGAGAGCAAATATTGCATTGGCAGGTGGTAACAACTGAAGGATAAACCATCAAAGAGATGGGATATCTAACAGTACATTCCGACATACCAGGCTGATAGCATATCCATGGGTGATGGCCGTGATGCTGGCAGAAAGCGTATACAGGACAGATACAGTACGCTTGCCAGTGAGCGATATCGTACTAGTAATTCTGTCCTTCCTTCCCCAGAATTCACTGAATGGCCGTGCTTGTCCTTGAAGCACAGCAGTAACGGGCTCGCCAGAGTCACAATTCTAGAGCTGCTACGCGAGTGGGTGGCTGGTCAGTACCGGTCAGTGCTAGTCTTGCAAGGCAGACTCGAACAAGACTCGAAAACGAGATGATTGCGAAAGGTCACCTATATTGCAAGCGGGAGAGTGTTGTATAAGATTAAAAGGGAATTTGTCTCGCTAGAAGAGATAATGGTACGGGAATTGGTGATCAGGGAACGGAGTGAGGGGACTCGACGACCTTCAGGTTGAATTGAATCGCGAGACGTAAGCCAGTTTCCTAAAACGGATGGAAAGAGTTGACATTTCGGCTTGTTTGTGTGGCGTGACACGACAGGCGATGCCAGGCATTTTGGCCGATAGTGCCATTATGACGCAACAAGAAGGTACAGACGATAGAGCGATGTGTTCAATTTCGTCTCCTCAACCGCTAGGCCTTGAGATCTTGAGACTTTGAGATCGCACGACGCAAATAGCAACAACTCCAGCCTGGTCCTGACTTATAGCAAGTTGAACTTGCTGGGCCCTTCTTGATGACAGGATGAGACGACGGAGGTCTGGCCAAAGGTGCGTGGTTATCCCTATTAATATTGCTATGCCACTTGACTGATGCGGCTTTTGTGCAACCAGTTTTTTCTTGTTCCGGGGTGACGGTGCCTTCTGTGTCGTTTTCTTGGCCTCAACATCCTTTTCAATTCGAAGATCTCCCCAGCCGTCTTCCCTCTAGGACCACAAGGCAGATCCTCATAAAGATGTCCAGGAGTGGTGCTCTTTCAAGCAGCTGTATTACTCTCGCCTGGAATCCCTTACCGCAGCGCATTGACTTCCGAAGCTCGAGGTGTGATCTGGTGCGATTGAGGCAAGCGTTACACAGGATAACGAAGATCCTACAAGCTCGAGGTGTGATCTGGTGCGATTGATGCAAGGATCACACAAGATAACGAAGATTTTAGATGTTCTATGCATGATCTGGTGTGATTGAGGCAACGCATGGAGGCTTGCATGCATCATCATTGCCTATCCGCCGGCTTTCATGCATACCCTTTCCCAGATCTTTGTCAGAAAGCACAGAATATTCTTTTTTTCGGAAAATATGGAATACAGTTTTCATCGGATTCATTACGCTACATGCTGCAGACCAGCACATTCACAGGCATTATCTATACACAGACAGGAAGAGCATTGTACAACAGAGGAATCTTCTGGTGGTGGTGGCATTGGGGCGTTATTCTAGCAGGCTGAGTCTGTGTCAGTATCTGGATCAGTCTGACAGTGATCCGCGTCGTCGTCCTCGATCTCCACCTTGCGCTTCTTCGGGGGTGGCCCCTTAGTGTCGGGTTTGTTGAACTCGCACGCCTTCTTGTGGTAGGATTTGTACCATTGTGGGTAGTTTTTAGTTGCGAGGTAATGTACCTTCCAACTGTTGGCGCAGAGTTGGAGAACGGGCCACTTGTTTTCCATATCGCGGGCATATTGATCTTGTACGCTCCTTGGGGCGTCGCCCCATTTTTTTGGCGCCATTCCCCATGAGTAAAGGTCGATCCAAATGGATCTTGCGTAACGGCATATGTCCTCCGCATCCCTTCCACCGATCGATTTTCCGTCGGACTGTTCAACATACGTCATGGAGACGTTTTCACCTTGGGCGCATCGTGTCCTCCCTCAGGGGCCGGCTTTATCTGTCGGGTCTGATGAGTCCTTTCTCTTAGACTCTACCTCGATCCATCCTTCCTTGGTCCAATAATTGACATATGGGTAGTCGTCTTGTGAGTACTAGTCTGTCACTGTCTGTGAGGGTGGTCAAGTCAGCGCGAATAGTCGAGAAACGCCCCGACAGAGAAGGACGCTTACCCCCTGCAGATCTAGGCGGAAATTGATGTCAATGTAGAGCGGAGTGCTTTTTCCAGGGAAGTTCTCAAGCTTGGCTGTGGGAATTTCATTTATGAATGCTGTGTACATGAGGCTACCAATAGCCTCGCGGTAGGGGATCTTCTGCATATAGGCCGCCTCGGCTGCGTCGGAAGGTGCTTGCGCTCGAGTGCAGTTTGCGCCGAGAACCATCGGAGTCGCGTACAGTTTGGCATCGCTGAGGGAAAAGCGTTCCAAGATAGTGTCGATATAAGATGTTTGCCATCATCGCGAGAGCCGCGGGGCGTTATAAGAATTTTCCCAAACTGCTGATGTGGGAAAGGGAGATAGTGCGCGCTTCGCGATCGCGCATAATTTTGATGCCTAATAACCAATGAATTCCGCCTAAGTCTGTCAGTGCGAAAATGGTGTCCAGGCGTGTTCTGTAATTTGCGATAAGCTCTTTGGAAGTGCTGGTAATAAGGCAGTCGTCGACGTGGATGGCGAGCATGGTGATGTTTTCGTCGTCGTGTCACGGTGCGTAGTAGGAAACTCCGGGATCGGCGTCGTTGACTTCGAATCCTAGGTCAGCGAGAGTGTGGCAGAGCGTATCATACCATTTGCGCCCGGCTTGTTTGAGTCCGTAGAGGGATTTGCGAGTGTTAGAACCAAAGGTTTGTGGTGAGACTGGGAATCGAACCCAGGTCTGCTCTCGGGATAGCACCTGGGTCCCATAACCTTTGGTAGCCTAAGATATTTGGGCAGACTAGAGATTGAACCCAGGCTTCCTGAATAAATACCAGGTGCTCTACCAACTGAGCTACCTAGCCATGGGAATCAATGTAGATTGTGTCATATCTGGATTACATGTCTCTCATGTAAGGTATGAGCAAATTGCACTTCCAACATGCCCCCTCAATCTGGCATATCTTTGTAGCATTTGAAGGCAACAGGTCTCATACTGGCAGTCCCCCACTCATGTGCATTCACTGGCACAAATTACGTGCTTTGCTGTTATTTCTGAAAATGCTGTGTTGCAACAAAATTAGGCTGTATTTGAGTTGATCGAGTGGGGAGGGGGCGTGGGAGAGTTGGACATAGTTGGTTCAAACGGTTATAACGTGCTTCCAACTCGGTGCCACATTCTTCAAACCCTCATATCGTTTGCTATGTCCCCCGATCCCCCCCAGCATGGGCTCGAGTGGAAGTACGAATTGTTCGCTGTTGTCCCAAGCTGGACTAGCGAACCTGACATGGCTGTCGCAAAGGAAATAGCTATTCGTCACCTCCCTGTTATCACCTCCAGCTACGAGATCCGCTTCTTCTCCGCGGGCGCTTTTAACAAGTTATTCTTATTACATCCCCTCGACGACGCCGGAGGCACGACCGAGTCATTCATAATGCGCATCAGCCTCCCCGTCGATCCGTACTTCAAGACGGCCAGTGAAGTTGCAACACTCCAGTTCGTCCAGAAAAACACGTCCATACCCGTTCCGCGAGTCATTGCCTTCGACGCCTCTGCCGATAACGAACTAGGTTTTGAATGGATCTTGATGTCCAAAATTCCGGGAGTCTCTTTGCAATCATTATGGGATTCTCCTGCTCTCGCGTGGGAGGGGAGGGTACAGATAACAAAGACGCTGGCTGAATACGTGAAACAACTAAGAACTTCCAAGTTCCCCCTCAGTGGAAACTTATACCCATCAAGTCGGCCTGAGTTCGAGCGGATTGGTTGGCTCAAGAACTCTTCGTCGGAAGCACGGTTTGTTCCACTCCCGGACGACATTGAATTCGCACAAGGTCCAGTGGTGACCGTCCCGTTCTTTTCTGGAAACCGCGTCCGTCTACGAGACGACCACGGGCCGTTCGAAACTTCTTTCAAGTACCTATCCTCCCTTTTGCATCTCCACATCGCCTCCGCCACAAGTTGCAAGGTCGCTGCGATCGGGGACGACGAGTACGACGAAGATGATATCTTGGAGCTGGAGAATACCATCGCCGCCTACGAGTCCTTACTCTCCATTCTCCCCACTTTCTTCCCTCCAGATGCCAGCACCCCTGAAACATTTTCCCTGTATCATAATGACATATCGACTGATAACATCCTCGTTGACCCTACTACGCACCGGATCACGGGAATCGTGGACTGGGAATGCGTCTCTCTAGAACCGTCTTGGAAAGTTGACCGGGTTCCGCAGTTACTGGATGGACCTGAGGTGGATGATGGCTCGCCGATACCTGTTGTGCCACCACCGCCAGACGAATCCGCAAGTGACATTGACAAAGAGTCGCGAGACCGCCTAGAAACGATGCTTCTGCGACGAATATTTTACGAGGAGGTTGGAGGCAAGCCAGATCACGGATCACGGGAGCGGCTGTTTGAGATCAAGGTTCAGCAGGTAGAACTCTGGCCGACCATTGTGAGGAATTGGGTGAACAGGGTACAAGAAGGCTTGGACCCGTTCCCTACGAAGATAGACGCGAATACGTTCTTCTGGCCCGGGCGTTGAAGGGAAGCGGGGAATTTATAGTCAATGCAGGGCAATAAGTGGCGGTTAGGCTAGTTGTACAGTGGGTACGCATGTTCTTTAAAATTGGCTTGGAGAGTGCCTTGTGAGATAGTATACCACACGCCACCCATCATGCTGGTTCAAAATGTGTATTCGCTTTACCATTCCTCACCATAAACAGCTGGTGGTGGTGAGGTTTGTCACATGACCGCGTACATTTTCACCGATTTTAGTGTGTGACGGTCCTTCAATTAAGTTAAGTTACATGCACATGCAAACCTTACTGAACTTTCGCGTGGCCAGTTCTCAACTTCTCATTTACGTCTATACTCTACGTTTTCTTCGCCCGAAGCTCAAAAATTTGCCCAATCGGTCCTTGACGAACATAGTTCGTTAGAAGAGTCGAAGGATGGCTTACTTCTAAAACGAAAGACTGAGTGCCAGTGGAAACGAAGGCAGCGGGTATGATTCAATCTTATCTCCGCTAGCTCATATTTCAAGCCTCACTCTCGGGTAGAAACATTCCTCGACCACCTCATTGTCCATGTGTGTGCAGGTATGTAAATCGCATCTCTCTTCCTACCTAACTTCGATACAATCTTGTTCCCAGGGCGAGGCGGAGACGGTTGTGTCGCTTTCCACTGCGAGAAGGTCAAACCAAATGGTCATCCCTCCGGCGGTAACGGCGGACGACGTGGCGACGTCTACACCCTCCCCGATGAACATTTCACGACACTCTCCTCTGTCCTTTTGCGAGTACCGGGCAATACCAGTGGTCAGGGCATGGGAACGTGGCAGCACGGCCGCACCGGTGCACCAGTGATCCTGCGGGTACCCCTTGGTGCAGTCGTTCGCGGACTCTAGCGTGGCGATCCACGACGGGTGCAGGACGAGTGGGCGGCCGAGGAAGAGGCCTGCGCTGGGCTCGACAAGGAAGAGCGCTGGCAACGCTGGCGGGAGCGCCACTGGGTACACTACCCGACATACGAGGTCGACAACACTGCCCTTCCGCGTTCAAGGAAGCAGAGTGGGATCTCTGGCAAGCGGAGCGCGAGATGCGCGTCGCACGACGCCAGCGCGATGCCTCGCCTCTCTTCCTTGACCTCGACCACATTTCTCCGGACGCGTCGGCTTCGCGCGCACCCGTTGCGCCGCTCAGGCTGCCCCGTATGTGGCAGCTCGGCACCCTGGTTGCGGCCGGTGGCGCGGCGGGGAATGGGAATCCGCACTTCCAGTCGACAACGAATCCGTCGCCCAAGTTCGCGACGCGCGGGTACGAGGGCGTGACTCTCGAGCTCGAGCTGAAGCTACTCGCCGACGTCGGCCTCGTCGGTGCGCCGAACGCAGGGAAGAGCACGCTGCCCCGCGCGTTGACAGCTGGGCGCGCCCGGAGCGCTGTCGCTGGGTACGCGTTCACGACCCTGAACCCTGTTGTTGGCGTTGTGCGCGTTGCGGAAGATGGGACAGTCATCGGCGGCAGTGATAGCTACGGTGCTGTCTATGACGAGACAGCCATTGAAAGGCAGCGTGAGCGAGAGCTCATGGAGAGTGGTGCGTACGCGGACATGCCTACACGTAATCAGATCTTGCATACTCGGGACGACCACGAGCAAGTTGAGGCGTTCAGGTTCACCATCGCGGACAATCCTGGGCTGATCGAGGACGCGTCGAACAACGTTGGGCTCGGTCGCTCATTTCTGCGCTGCTCCATGGAGCGCTCGCATGCGCTAGTCTACGTCGTGGACCTTTCCGGCCCTGCGCCGTGGGATGAGCTCTGCATGCTCCAGCAGGAGCTAGAAAGTACAAACGCAAGATGAGCGAATAGGCACGAATGGTGATCGCAAACAAGGCAGACCTCCTTGCTAGCGACGGGGATCCAGAAGAAGTACGAATGGCCGGCGTGAAGCTCGCACGGCTCGGGGAGTTCGTGGGGGAGACGGTTCATGATGACCGGGTGCTCGATGTTGTACCGGCTTCCGGTAAGTATAGTCAGAATTTGCGTAGCGTCGTGCAGAAACTAAGGACATACGTAGAAGAAGCAAGATTAGCAGCATCTCGGACACCATCTATACACACTCTGTCCGATACCTCACAGTCATAATTCATCTCGTTCTACATTTTCGATACATACGGTACATTTTTTTGTCATACAAGCTTTGTTAATCTTGCCCTTACGCATTTACTTCAATAGTTTATCTCTCGCACTCAAATGTCTCTCCTGCGTCCCTTGAATGACCTTCTCAGCCGATTTAACCGCCGTAGCACTGCCCTGACGTCAGTATGTCTTAAAAACGTTTTTGCAGGTATTACTGCGTTGCATTTAGCCGAGTGAGATATCAGACAGGCAGAACTTATTCGGTCGCTTTTGTCTGATCTGTTCGTAACCAGCGCAAGCGTGGAAAGTAGTTCCGTCATTATTTTCATGATAATTTTGGCCGTAGCTCTGGTTGTGGTGACTACTGTACAGTACTATTAATATCGAGGCCGTTCATGAAGTTTTCTAGGGGATTAATATTTAAGCAAGTCAACGAGCCAATCAATTATTATTATATTAATAATAATAATGGTTAAGCCAACCATACCATCATACCATCAAGTTGACCAGCGCAGCGTTAGGTATGTGGTATAATACATACAACCCGGCAGGTGTTGAGCCAGCAGGCAATCATGGAACAATTTATCTGAAAAGCATTAAAACCTCCATCATTTTTCACTGCTATCCTTCGGGAGTCTGGGTCCTCGTATCAAACGTCTACAAAACCAAATGGTATCATGTAAGTTGATTAGCGCTTACTAGTAGCCGTCATGGAATGTCACCTTTCGCCCTATCATTGTGCAAGTCATTGTGCTCATGATCAAGGTCCAGGTGGACAGCCGCCGAGCACCATCATCGTGGTTGTGCGTGTGGAGAATTCAGTTGTCTGGACGGATTCAACTTGTAGTATTATCCATCATGATGCGGGCTGCTCAGGAACAAAGATTTTGTTGTCGGAGATGGAGGCGATGGCGAATTGGGCGCAGCACCGAACAGACCGAAGTCACGGACCCGTGTTGTCGGTGGCTGGTCGATAGGCAGTCATATAGTCATACCCCAGCATAAGATGATGCCACGATGATAAATCGAAATGATCAGACAGGTTACTGATGATCCCATGCAGCTGTTGCCGGTCGTCTACCAAGACGCTCTGCCGGCTGTCGCCGGTTTGGTTTGGACCGCCGTTCCGAGTCCGAGTCGCGGCAAACATTTGCCAAGTTGTTTGTATTTTTTTCGAAACCATCACATCGCTGAAACTGACTCAACTTACGGCACAATAGCGAGCCTAACGCCCATCTCAGACCTACAATAATGGGCCTAAGTCGTGGTTCAATACCGTAAGCGTTACGTCTCGTCTGAATGGAGCCACACCCGGCGGTGACCCCAATAAGGGAAAAAAAGTGCTCGCTGTGTCCCACTCCATCTACTTGATTCAATTGGTGAAGCAAATTGTAATGCGGTACTTTTGGACCACTGACGGTTATTATGACTCGGAAGGGCGAAGGGGTGGAGATTTCTTCGCCCGCGAGCTCAAATTCTGCTCGGCTGGTCCTTGACGGACATGGTTCGTTAGAAGAGTCGTAGGATGCCTTACTTCGAGGACGAAAGACCGAGTGGAAACAAAGGCAACGGGTGTGTTACAATCTTATCTGCGCTAGCCCATAATTCAAGCCTGACTCCCCAGGGGGAAACATTCCTCGACCGCCTCATTGTCCATATGCATGCAGGTATGTAGATCGCATCTCTCTTCCCACCTAACTTCGATACAATAATACAATCATGTTCCCAGGGCGAGGCGGAGACGGTTATGTCGCTTTCCACCGCGAGAAATTCAAACCACATGGTCCTCCCTCCGGCGGTAACGGCGGGCGAGGTGGCGACGTCTACATCCTCCCCGATGAACATCTCAAGACACTCTCATCTGTCTCTTCGCGGGTACGGGGCCATGCTGGTGGCCAGGGCATGGGAACGTGGCAGCACGGCCGCACCGGTGCGCCAGTGATCTGCGGGTACCCCTTGGTACAGTCGTTCGCGAACTCCAGCGTGGCGATCCGCGACGAGCGCAGGACGAGCGGGAGGCCGAGGAAGAAGCCTGCGCTGGTCTCGACAAGGAAGAGCACCGGCAACGCTGGCGGGAGCGCCGCTGGGTACACTACCCGACATACGAGGACGACAACACTGCCCGTTCCGCGTTCAAACAAGCAGAGTGGGACCTCTGGCGAGCGGAGCGCGAGACGTGCGTCGCACGACGCCGGCGCGATGCCTCCCTCGCCTTTCTTCCTTGACCTTGGCCTCATTTCTCCGGACGCGTCGGCTTCGCGCGCACCTGATGCGCCGCTCGGGCTGCCCCGTATGTGGTAGCTCGGCACCCTGGTTGCGGCCAGTGGCGCGGCCGGGTATGGAAATCCGCATTTCCAGTCGACGACAAATCCGTCGCCCAAGTTCGCGACACGTGGGTACGAGGGCAAACGCGTGACTCTCGAGCTCGAGCTGAAGCTACTCCCCGACGTCGGCTTCGTCGGCGCGCCGAACGTAGGGAAGAGCACGCTGCTCCACGCATTGACAGCTGGACGCGCGTGGGGCGCTGTCGCTGGGTACGCATTCACGACCCTGAGTCCCGTTGTTGGCGTTGTTCAAAAATTTCGCTACTACGACTGCACCGAACATCGATGGTGGTGGTTTAAGCATTGCTTGTAGGCGAAAATGATGGATCACATCACAGCCCAGCCCACTGAAATCTTGACTGAAATTGGCCGCGGTCATGATGTATGCGGTCACGTGAGAACCTCCGCCATTTTCTTGTTCTCCCACCTCATTTGTTTACAGTGAGGGTGAGGAATGGTATATGTATGTGAATACAAATTTTGAACTAGCATGACGGATGGCGTGTCGTATACTTATCTCACAAGGCATTCTTTTCAAGCCAGTTTTCAAGAATATGCGTACCCACTGTACAACTATATAACCGCCACTTATTGCCCTGCATTGACCATACGTTCACACCACTGCCAAATGCTTCCCTTCAATGCTCGGGCCAGAAAAACAAGTCCGCCTCTGTCTTCGTGGGGAACGGGTCCAAGCCCTCTTGTACCCTGTTCACCCAATTCCTCGCCATGGTCGGCCAGTACTCTGCCTCCTGAATCTTGATGTCAAACAACCGCTCCCGTGATCCGTGATCTGGCTTGCCTCCAACCTCCTCGTAAAAAATTGTCGCAGAAGCATCTTTTCCAGACGGTCTCGCCACTCTTTGTAAAGTACACCTGCGGATTCGTCTGGCAGCGTAATAAGCATCTGCGAGCCATCATCCACCTCAGGTCCATCGAGTAACTGCGGGACCCGGACAACTTTCCAAGACGGTTCTAGAGAGACGCATTCCCAGTCCACAATTCCCGTGATCCGGTGCGTAGTAGGGTCAACGAGGAAGTTATTCGTCGATAGGTCATCATGACAAAGGGAAAATGTTTCGGGGGTGCTGGCTTCTGGATGGAAGAAAGTGGGGAGAATGGAGAGTAAGGACTTGGGGCCGCGATGATATCCTCCATTTCGGAGATATTACATTCGGTGTACTCGTCGTCTCCGATCGCAGCGACCTTGCGACTTGTGGTGGAGGCGATGTGGAGATGCAAAAGGGAGGATAGGTACTCGAAAGAAGTTTCGAACGGCCCGCGGTCATCTCTTAGACGGACGCGGTCTCCATAAAAGAACGGAATGGTCACCACAGGGCCTAGTGCGAATTCAATGTCGTCCGGGAGTGGAACAACCGAACAAAACGTGTTTCCGACGAAGAGTTCTTGAGCCAATCAATTCTCTCGAACTCAGGCCGACTTGATGGGTATAAGTTTCCACTGAGAAGGAACTTAGAACTTCTTAGTTGCTTCACGTATCCAGCCAGCGCCTTTGTTATCTGTATCCTCTCCTCCCACGCGAGAGCAGGAGAATCCCATAGCGATTGCAAAGAGACCCCCGGAATTTTGGTCATCAAGATCCATTCAAAACCTAGTTCGTTATCGACGGAGGCGTCGAAGGCGATGACTCGGGGAACAGGTATGGAC
>Ga0307510_10008538_pt1 | contig 12215 bp, 10 predicted proteins | sample 12_EM_MG_FD_207224 | JGI IMG/M metagenome (GOLD analysis project Ga0307510, IMG submission 207224) | Populus trichocarpa ectomycorrhiza microbial communities from riparian zone in the Pacific Northwest, United States - 12_EM | ecosystem: Host-associated > Plants > Roots > Unclassified | place...
AGCTAGTATTAAGTTTTTTTTGACCGAGAGACAAAAATATCATTACATTGTTCCGTAACTTTAGTTTCCCAATGAATTTTAACTATTTTTTAATTAAAACTCAAATGGTCTTTCGTTTTTTTTTAAATTTTTTTTTTTACTTGAGATAGACATTGAGGATGCATAGTTTATTCGAGTTTAGAACTGTTTAAGTTGAGCTTCCAAGTTAAAGAATAATAAATTTCCAGCAACATGATAACCAAGTATATTATTGAGAGATAGGAAGAAATATTCCTGAGGTGTTGTGCTGCCGGTTTTGGGTGAACGGATCTTTTACTATAATACTGTTTTAGATTTTTTATTTAAAAAAATATTTTTTTTTAGTAAATATACAAGTATAGATATAAATGACTTATTTAAAACTCAATTTAAAACATGGAAGAAGTTAATATCATATATAAAAACTTATCTAAAAATTACATGACCTTCAAAACTAAAATAGACGAGAATAATCATCTAGTAGGTGGCTCAGTGGTAAGAGTTTGAGACTAAGATGTTTGCTCTCCTGTGATCTCATATTTGAGCCTTATAGTTTCTAATATGAAGGTCACTGGAGCCTATGAGATTAGTCGAGGTACGCGCAAACTGACCCGGATATCCACATTAATAAAAAAAAAGATGAGAACAAATAATCGGATTTTAAAATTTTTAAAAAAATAATTTTTTTTTTCAAAACTAACATCAAAAACAACTTCAATTTGAGAATTCAAGTTTATTTGAATATTGCACACCTAAAGTCAAAGAAATCTCCTTAAAAATAAAACACAAGTACAATTATAATAATAATTATAAAATAATCCCGAGCTTAGTAATTTATCAACTCAAAACCTATTATTTTATTTTTTTTATTAAAACAATATCATTTCAATAAAAAAAATATAATTTGAATTAACCTATCAATTCATGGCTCAACCCGCGCTACCAACCCTGAATCGAGTCAACTTTAAAAAATCTTGCAACAATAATTGATTCTAAAATTTATATATATATAAAAAAATGTTAGGTGAATTTCTGATTAAAAACCAAGAAAAGGAAATATCATCATCTATCTTTTTTTTTATCCAAAATAGTCCTTTTCGTTTGATAAATTATGATACATCAAAAAGACTAATCATTAACCAGCCATTATCCATAGTGGAGAGAATGGAGAAGTTCATTTCCTCGCACCAATCATCCATGGCCTCAGGCTCAGCTGGGCAGAGAGAATCTCTGTTGAGGTCAACTTTGTCCTGACATGGGCCCCGCCACAAACCCCGAAACCTTTTTTCTTCTTTTTTTTCTCTTAACCTCACCGGTTTACAGACAGCAAAAGGGCTGCACCCATCAAAATTCTTGGGACAAGTGTCACCTGTACATCCACGTGGAACAATCTTGGACGTCTATCTTCCAACGGCTATCTTGGGATGCATGTATCCACTGTCCACAGTGGACTTCTGGGCCCACCTTTGGCAGACATTTTGACAAAAAGAAAAGGTTATTCCTATGAATTGCAGAACCAAATAATAATAATAATAATAATAATTCGAAAGTAGAAAAGAAGTTAAATTTCTTATTAAAGAAATAAAATAAAGTTGAAAGAAGAAAACAAAAGGAAGAGAAAATCATATCTTAGTCCCTATATGTTTAACAATTGATAAAAAAGTCTTCTTAATTTATAAAATCACAAACCAATCCCTTAACCTTCAATCTAACAGAGGGCCTGGATTACAATTGTTTTTAAAAATGTTGGAATTAAAAATGGAATTTCTTGAAGAAAAAGGACTAACCTGTTATTCTCTTGGAAATTCGGAAACTAAGTTAAAATCTAGTAAAAAAGAATGACTATGTTTTTTTGGAGTGGAACCCGCTTAGGATCTTTGACAGGGACACGAGTTTCATTTTTTCTGTTTCTATGTTGAGCTCTGCCGCTGAGCAGTTCTGTTCTCCTCTCCCTTTGTTAGATTCTTTTCCTTTTCCTTCTTTTGATTTATTTATGTAGCAGTCAGTAGTTGTTTTCAAGTTAAAGAGAGACTTTGTTTTCTTTTGGGTCATTTTAACGAAAGAGACTTCAAGTGTCTTCACTTTCACACCACCATCAACATGGCTTTAAGCTATAATGACACTATCACTTATCAAATTTGACAAGGTTTGATCTTCTTGTTTTTGTTTTTGAAGCTGTTGCCTCTTTCTCTTTTTTTTTTTCTGAATAGCCATGGTTCCTGCCCAGAATTAGCCAAAATAAGAATGGCTAGTTTTAGTTTTAATCCGGGTACCTCCGATGATGCTTTGGTCTTCAAGTTGCTTGTGTTTTGAGCAACTTTTTAATGGTGCAAAAGTATTGAGCTTTTGTTTGTTGGCAATACCTCATTATTTGGGTATGTGCCATTTTGTGTTGCGGTGATTGTTTTAGCTAAGTGATGAACTTGGGTTTAAGAGGTTTTGACAGATAAATCTTGGTTCTTTGAGTTTGAGTTAGTATGGAGGAGGTTGAGGAGGCACACAAGGCAGCTATCGAGAGCTGCAATAGAGTTATTGGCCTTTTGTGTCAGCCAAAGGATCAAGTTCAGGGTAGGAACTTAATGGTGGAAACTGGAGAGACTGTGTTTAAGTTCAAGAGAGTAATCTCTCTTTTGAGCACTGGTTTAGGTCATGGAAGAGTAAGGAAGTTGAAGAAGTTTAGATCATCTTTGCCTCAAAACATCTTCCTAGATAGTCCTAATTGCAAAACAATTTTAGCACCAAAACCTCTCCAGATGGTGCCTCCAAATTTTCTCGAAACCCCACTTGGTGACATGGATGCTAAGTCTAAACTTCCTGTGCAAATTGCCCAGAAAATGTTTCTTGAAAACCCAGTACTTGAATTGAACTCAAACACCAGGCCTCCCCTACAAATTGCACAAACAAAACCACCACCAAACTTTCAGTTTCTCCAAAAACATCAGCAGATACAGAGGGTGCACTTTCAGCAACAGCAGCAACAAATGAAGTATCAGGTTGATAGGGTGTATTCTAGGAGTAATAGTGGGATAAACCTTAAGTTTGATGGGTCTACTTGCGCACCAACCATGTCGTCCACAAGATCATTCATTTCATCTCTGAGCATGGATGGTACTGTGTCTAATTTTGATGGAGATTCATTCCATTTGATTGGCATGCCTCACTCATCTGATCACATCTCACAACAAACAAGGAGGAAGTGTTCTGGTAAAGGAGAAGATGGGAATGCGAAATGTGCTAGTGGTGGTAAATGTCATTGCTCAAAGAGGAGGTAAGAGCAAAATCCCCATGTTATATTCTATGTTTGATTTTTTTGTTGATCTTGATTGTAATCACCTCTCTTTGTCTTTAGAAAACTGAGGGTGAAGAGATCCATTAAAGTTCCTGCAATTAGCAACAAGGTGGCAGACATTCCTCCTGATGAGTATTCATGGAGGAAGTATGGACAAAAGCCAATTAAGGGCTCTCCACATCCTAGGTATATCTGATTTAAGCTTCACTCTAATATCCTCCTATTTTTTTAGCTTTATGATCTGCGGTTGATCATTATGTTAGATTGTCTTAGTTTTCCTTTGTTTTGATGTGATAACAATTTACATTCCTACGAGTCGGAGGATTTTTTTCACTTTCACTTGCCAACGTTATCCGGCACAACTCTGTGCTCCGGAAAAATCAGCCGATAAATAACTTCCTAAGATTGCTGTCTTTTAGGTAGCTGATTAATTGCAGAATAAGTATCATATAGTTTATACTATTAAAAAAGTGTGAATGTTTTGCATCACTTACATTTACCTTGGTTAGCTATCAGAAATTGTCAGTGTATGCTGCTAAAGTCTGAATTGTTTAGATGAGCAAGTTTACCTGTTTTATTCAAAAATATTTGTAATGCAGGGGATACTATAAATGTAGCAGTCTGAGAGGTTGCCCAGCGAGGAAGCACGTTGAGAGATGCCTGGAAGAACCTTCAATGCTGATTGTAACCTATGAAGGTGACCATAACCATTCTAGGTTGATCTCATCGCAGTCTGCGCATACATGAAACATAGTTGATCTCTTCATTTGATCTCACTTCAAGAACTCGACTTCCAATAGTTCAAATCCAACCAGAACCATTTGGAGTTTCTTTGTGAATTACTACTGTATATAATATGTTCAGACCTGAGATGGGATATGATGGAACAGATCGTCATTCATTGACAGGGTTTTTAAGTATTTAGCTTTAGGGTTAGCCTGGTTTGAACTGCTCTTATATAGAATAGGGATCACAAATTGTAAACTTGTACTTCCTTCAAAATCCAAGTTTTATTTTTTATCATTGCATTTGCAAATCTAAGTTTGTTTCCGTGCCAGGTTTTCTTCTATTTCTTGTATGCAAAACACGACAGGATGTTTTGCGAGTATAATTTTGGCTTACATTATTGGCATGGTGATCTTCATATGTCAGCGTTTTTCGGCTCTTTTTATAAAGTAATTAACTTAATGCATGCTGTTTTATCTGTGACAAGCATTCCCTTGGCATCTACAGAGAAATAAAAAGAAGAGTTGCTCCTGACTTTACAGTGAAATAAAGAGAAAACCAGGGATCCTATTCACCTGTTTAACAACAGTGTGGCATGTTAAAAGCTTTTCCTTAATTTTCTGGTATCAAGCACAGCTTCAAACAGGTCGCCTGCTTATCCAAACCCTGACTGCCATCATTTTCATGGCTACTTGGGGAGCTTATGTTCTCAAGCAACGTGTAAACCTCTCTGAGCTGCTTTAAGCTTATTCATCACGACAGACGTTGAGCAACCTATCAGATGCACGCAGAAGAATTCATAGTAGTTAGGGAATGTCATCTCCTATAATCTGGTCAGCGTACCATCCCTGTTGCTCTGCCAAATTCCTCATGGAGGAGAAATACAGGTAAAATAACTTGTGGAATCTTCATATTCACACTTTGGGCACCATAACTGAGTTGGCTCTCTATTTCTCGCTTAAGTTCATACGAGCAGCTCCCTCTTCTGTGAAGGAAACCAGCCCAGAAACACAAGTCACAAGGAGCATCACTAAATCTTTGTCAGAAAGAATGTTTTGCACAGCAAGTCCTAAAGTGGCAGCTTTCAAACGGAGTCCAAAGTAAAGAAAGCAACCCATCATAGCCTAGGCCCTAGAGCAATGACAGCAACTTTTCCTTTAAATCGTGCCAAACCCTGGCAATTTTGGCCCCGTGCGTAAAGCATATTTGCAACTCGGAGGTGTTTGTTTTACAGCAAATATTTTTGAAACAAACAGTAATAAATAAATAATATTTTCCAATCATCAAATAAACCACAACCACCGCCGCAACCATCCACCACAACTGTCACCACCATTATCATCATGGAAACCGAACTTCCTTGCCCTAGGGAACAAAATGTATGGCTCTTTACCACACACTCATTTTGGCTGTCAACAAATGTTTACCTTGTCACCAACTCTCCAATTCTACCTTCATCCTTTACACCTATATTGGGTTAAAAAAGACATGGCTAGACACTGAAGAGGGCATGGTGCTGTGATTTGGCTAGATGGTAATCATCAATCCCTAACCTTAGGATAGCATTTCTAACTCACCGGTGGCACCTTAGCAACAGATTGTTCAGTTGTGCTCCGTATACCATTTTATTGCCTTTATTTAATATTGGAATTCGAGTTTCCCAGTGACGATTTCTTGGGATGGACAAAGCCAATTTAAACTTGATTTCGAGTAATATTAACTTTGCTTCTGCTCTTGATTAGTTCAATTTACACTTTTCTTTAGTTCAATAAGCCAAGTTTTATTGAGATGAAAACTCAGGTTCGCTGGATATAATAAGAGGAAATTTTAGGTGGATGTCCTTCAGCCAAAACGTGCACACCATAGCTATCAAACTCAATCCAACCCAAGGTGGCTGTCATCCGAAGTTCAGCCACGGCAAGGTTTTTTTTCCAACGGTTTTAAAAGTTAATCCGGATAAATTTGTATCACTTGATGAGTCAACTCACAATTTGGTTGATCCAACTAATTCTGATTTTGGGTTTAGCCATTGTCCTGACCAGTCTTTTAAAATCACCATGTTTTCCAAACACTTGATTAAAATATGAGAGTTTGAAAAGAGTAATTTGAAACAGCTTTCACTAATAATATAATTTCTAATGCAATCGCATAGCTTCCCTGGATATGCTTATGTAATCATAACAAGTTCACAAGAACAATTCATCAAAAACCTAATTAGAGAAAGAAAAAAGGTGCAGAAAAATCCACATCCACCCAAAGTAAATGCCCCATTTCACTAGAGAGGAATGAACCTGAAAGAGCGTGTTGCACCAATACCAGGTCTTCCATGCATAACGGGCTTGTAAGAAACTGAGAACCCAGAAAGATAATGGCCAATCATCTCGGGCACAATGATCATATTTCTAAGATGAGTCCTCAAGGGCTCTGGCTTCTCCCCATCTGGGGCCTCCCTTTTCTGTTCCAAGCCACAAAAAAACAGAGTAGACCACAGACTATACTCAAAATATACCATACCATGAGGGTTTAACCGGAAATTTAAAATATTCTTGTAAGGCAACTTGATTTGGGAACCAGCTTTAGAATCTCTGTTTTCTAAATGGTCACAGTTTGATGCATTTTTCACAAACAAGTCCCAAATGAAAATTCAGTGACCTGAACTGCACATACATGAATACATGCATGAAAGGGTATGGAAACAAGCACACAGAAACACCCAAAATAATTTTTGCAGAATGGTTACACTGCAGAGGCAGTCATCAGAACTCTGTTCAATTAATAGCTATACATATCATTTCTAACTTCTATTGAATAAACCAGCCCTTCTGTTATAAACTCGAGCTTCTTCTTCGATAACTTTTCAAGCACCATTATTGCAATTGCAGAGCAAACTTGATAAACACAAACAAGAGACAAAGAGTGAAGAGATAAAGTAAAGAAAACACATCCCATAATGTGAAATGAACACATGATAACACTACTCAATACCAAATTGCACAGTGTGAATTGCTATCTTATGAAGTCATAAACAAATACAGAGAGATATAGAAGAAAAGAAATTACCTTACAGCTTTACGCAATTTCTTGATCGATGTCATTGGCTTCCTCTTCACACCTCTTTGAAACCCGTCGTTGCAATAAACCCAAAACCCTAAACAAATTAAAAATAACGAGAATAAAAGCATGAGAACTAACAGCCCATCTAAAATTTCTGAACTTTCTAATCCCAAAATCTTATTACCTGCAGCCCGCTCCGGCGGGAAAGAGCTTGACAAGTACATCGGTGGACATGTCAAGGAGAGCATCTAAATCAACGCCTCTAAAACTGAACTTCTTGAAAGCTCTCTTCTTTGGCTACCCTCTCGCCACTGTTACTTCCGTCTCCACACCCACCTGACATTTATATTAAAAAAAAAAAAAGATGAGAAAGGAAGCAAGCGAGAGCAAAGGAGCGGAGATTAGAAAAAAAATTTGGACCATTTCTCGATTTGTGCGTGTCATCCTTGCGCAGGGGCCATGCTAATCTTCTCTGTATCGTTCCAATTTTATCGGATGTCCCCGAAGGGACAACTGCTATGTTTCAGCTTCGCCAATATAAACACGTCATGTGTTCTCTAACCAGACGATGTGGTATATCTAGTCCCGTTGCGACTACGCGTTTTGCTCAGTTGGGTTGGCCCTCAACTTGATTACGTGACCACCAGTAAACAATTAATGGGGCTTGACTTGGGGCGATGAAATATTTGAGCCCAGCCTTGTTTTAGGTGTCACCCGCCTGTATCTATGCCTTTTGCTAAAGGGCACAGTCACTACCCGTTTAACAAAAATTAAAATTTACTTAATTGAGTTCAAATTATATTAAAATAAGTTTAAACTATAACGTTTTTCGCTGTTCATAACGTATATTCTTTAATTTTGGTCTCAATTCTTAATATTGTGTTATTATCTTAACTTTAGGTCTTATTATGTCTATATATGATTTATTTTGAAAAATAAACACATCAGAATAAAAAATAATAAAATTTTATTAGCTTCAAAGTTGAAGGTTGTTTATGAAAACATTTACCAAATTTTAATTGTATTTCCTAGCTATGCAAATATCTTAAATAGTGTTCCTTCATTGTTTTACAATAAAAAAAAAAAAGACATTGATATGTTTAGTTAAAAAATTAAAAATAAATATGTTTTTAAAATAATTTTAAAATAAATTTTTATATTAAAAAATACAGAGAAATAGATATTTTTATCTTTGTTATTTTCATTATTATTGTTGTCCAGCAATCCACCGCGGGTATGATAAAAAAACAATTAAAGTAAAAAGAAACATTCAAGCTTATTTAATATTTTTCTAATATTTTAAACTATATTAGAGTTAACCGAGCCAGTTTAATGGGTCCAAAAACAATATGATTTAAAAAGATATTGGATTACAACATATTACATCGATCTCAGTTAATCTTTCAAATCCGTAATCCGGGTCATGAGATCATGATAACTGTATTTAAAATAAATCAAAACAAATCATGAAACTTAATTTCAATCAATTCAATATTAAAAATTAAAATTAAAAAAAAAATTAAAATGGACCAAAACAACAAATCAAGCCAACTACAAAGTTGAAAAGTTTTTTTTGACAAACCCTTATTACAAGATCTTGATCCTTGAGATCAAAACTGTTATTTCATCAAATTTCTTGTTCTTGAACTTCATGTATCCATATCTTACATCTTTGATGATTTCCATGAACGATTTTATTCTGCTGAAGCATATCTAAACCTCGCACACACATTCAAAAACATGATTATCCAAATATAATATCATAAACTTTATGCAAATAAGATAAAACAAGAGTTTATGACAAGTTAACTTTTGAGCTCTTATTAAATACACTATAAAAAAGAAATCAAACAAAAAACAACAAGTAGTAAGAGCAGCGAACAAAGTGAAATTAAAATCCGCATATTCTACAAACACAATTGTATTTGCAACAGCTTGAAATGATAATAAGATCTCAAATGCAATCGCATATCTTCTCTGGATATGCCTCATGTAATCATCACAGGTTCACCACAACAATTCATCGAAAAACTAATTAGAGAAAGAAAAAAGGTGCAGAAAAATCCACAGCCACCCAAATTAAATGTCCCATTTCACTTGAGAGGAATGAATCTGGAAGTCTGTGTCCAGGTCTTCCATGCATAACGGGCTTGTAAGAAACTGAGAACCCAGAAAGATAACGGCCAATCATCTCGGGCACAATGATCATATTTCTAAGATGAGTCCTCAAGGGCTCTGGCTTCTCACCATCTGGGGCCTCCCTTTTCGGTTCCAAGCCACCGAAAAACAGAGTAGACCACAGACTATACTCAAAATATACCATAACATGAGGGTTTAACCAGAAATTTAAAATTTTCTTGTAAGGCAACTTGATTTAGGGGCCAGCTTTAGAATCTCTCTTTTCTAAATGGTCACAGTTTGATGCATTTATCACAAACAAGTCCCGAATGCAGCAATCTTTATCAATCACTTATTTTGTAAAGCTTCATCAACGTAAATTGAAAACTCAGTGACCTGCACATACATGCTTGCAAGCATGGAAGGGCATGGAAACATGCACACACAACATGCACACTGAAACTTGCACCCAAAATAAGTTTTGCAGAAGTTACACCACAGAGGCAGTCATCAGAACTCTATTCAATTAATAGCTATACATATCGTTTCTACCTTCTATTGAATAAACCAACCCTTCTGTTATAAAATCAAGAGCTTCTTACTTCATAGCTTCGTTAAGTTTTCAGAGTTCTTAAAAGCTTTTAAATATCCGGCAATGCATTCATTAGTATGAAATTGAAAATTAGTAAGAAAAACAAATATTAACCTATTTCTATTGTACCCATACAGGGAATTTATGTGATTGAATGACTATCTGGTGCTGACTCTTAAGTAACATAATCAACAGCAAACAGCCAATAACACCGTTGGCTTCCTCTGCACACCTCTTTGAAACCTGTCGTTGCAATAAACCCAAAACCCTAAACAAATTAAAATAAACGGAAAAAAAAGCACGAGACTTAACAACCCATCTAAAATTTCTGAACTTTCTAATCCCAAAATCTTATTACCTGCAGCACGCTCTGGCGGTAAAGAGCTTGGCTACCCTCTCGCTACTGTTACTTCCGTCTCCACACCCACCTGACATTTATATTTAAAAACAAAAAAAAAATTGAGAAAGTAAGCCATTGAATGAAGCAAGCGAGAGAGCAAAGGAGCAGAGATTAGAAAAAAAATTTGGACCATTTCTCGATTTGTGCGTGTCATCCTTGCGCAGGGGCCATGCTAATCTTCTCTGTATCGTTCCAATTTTATCGGATGTCCCCGAAGGGACAACTAACAGGTCTCTGCTTCGCTTACTTAAATACGTCATGTTTTCTCTAACCAGACGATGTGGGATATCTAGTCCCGTTGCGACTACGTGTTTCGCTCAGTTGGGTTGGCTCTCAACTTGATTACGTCACCAGCAGTAATCTATTATTTTGGTCTCAATTCTCGATATTGTTTTATTATTTTGACTTAATGTGTTATTATTTATACCTTGTAGAAATATTTTTGGAAAAGTAACCCATTTCAAAATAAAAGAACAAAAGATTATATTAGCTTCAAAGTTAAAGGTTGTTTATGAAAAACGTTTATCAAGCTTGTGTTTATTTACTATTTCACAATAGAAAAGATACAAATAATAAAGATAATAAATAATATATTTAGTTCTAGAGATAAAAATAAATATATTAAAATTTGTTTAAATAAAATATATATTATTTTATTTTGACCTTAATTCTCAATGTTTTATTATATTTTCTTTCGGTGTTACTATTTTGAATGATAGGAAACATAACATGGGGCGAGGCATGAGTTTTCCTTTTCTATTTCTTGAAAATATCTATTCTTGGTCATGGAAGGTCTAAAATATTGCTTCTATTTTATAAAATTAGGATGAAATTAGGAGGTTGTTTATGAAAAATGTTTAACCTAATTTTAGTTGTATTTTCTAGCTATACAAATAAAATCGGTAGCGTTTATTTACTATTTCAAGATAAAAAAAAAACAAAAACAATTTGGACAAAAACATATATAGTTAATGAACAAAAACATAAAATAAATTTGTTTTTGAAACGGTTTTAAATAAATTTTTATATTTTCAAATAAAATCTATGACCCATTGTTTTTATCTTTTTTTTCGTTTAAGAACAGTAACAACTGGCATGTTTCGGAATCAATTTTGCAAAAAACTAAATGGTTGTCCATGTTTCACTGCGGGTAGTTCATAATTAATGTACATTAATTTTGTTAAAAAAATATATTTGAGAGCAATATTCATGTGACCATTGCCTCATTGAAGAAACTTGAGAGGCAATTTGTTCATCCACATAAAAACATATACCAAAATGGAGCTGATCGTATGAACCTTCTGCAGTGTTTTTTGATCTGCATATGGCACTCTCTTCAAGTCATGTTGTGTTTAGCAGAATCAATGCTTATCACCAGCCATGATTTTTCTGTGAAAACTGAATATGTGCCATGTGTTTGCAGTATAGATGTTCTCCCTCCAACTTTCGAGGGACAAACGTCTATGAATAGGCAAGGAGTGGTATACAAAGCCATTAGAAGGGAGCTTCTGAGCACATCTAGATCGATGCTTGTTTTCTCAAGCAGAAAACCAGGATAAATGCTCGTTTTCACATGTTATCAAACATTTCTAGCTGAGAGAAACAGCAAGAAAGCAAAGCATGATTTCCTCAAAATCCTGTATAGCTGATTCTAGCAAATTAACAAACGATTGATGGTCCACGAGCATTATTTATTTTGGTTTATTTTTTTGTCACAACTGTAGCCTTACCACCATACTTCACTTGGTCCATTCTATGTCATGCACTAGCCACAATTATCAAGCCTCGTGATACGAAAGCGTAAACATATACAAGAAGAAGAAAAAAATCACCAGCAGCAGCAAATTTATCAAATCACCAATCAGTCACAAATCCCAATCTCGAGCACCATGATTGAAATTGCAGATCGATCTTGATGAACACAAACAAGAGACAAAGAGTGAAGAGATAAAGAAAAGAAAACACATCCCATAATGTGAAATGAACACATGATAACACTACTCAATACCAAATTGCAC
>Ga0307510_10008539_pt1 | contig 12214 bp, 15 predicted proteins | sample 12_EM_MG_FD_207224 | JGI IMG/M metagenome (GOLD analysis project Ga0307510, IMG submission 207224) | Populus trichocarpa ectomycorrhiza microbial communities from riparian zone in the Pacific Northwest, United States - 12_EM | ecosystem: Host-associated > Plants > Roots > Unclassified | place...
AACTCGGCAGGTCGTCCGTGCCCCATGTTCAGGCCCGCCTCGCGATATCGATATAATGCCGTATTCATGACACTCCGCGCGGGGTTTGCAAAGATCGTCTCTATCTTCCCCCATCATCATAGCTGAGTATACAATCACTATACCGAAACATCCCGCCATGTCCTCTGCACCCGCTAGCATTGATGTTGGCGTACCTGAGGACGCGCAACACTGGCACCGCCAAATCTCCCCCAACATTCCACCTTATTGGGTGTACACCAAGCCGATCCAGAAGTCTCAGCAAGATGACCGCGAGTACAGGCTGATCCGACTGGACAATGGCTTACAGGCTATGTTAGCACACGATGCGACGGCCGACAAGGCAGCGGCCAGCTTGGATGTCGCTGTCGGCCATTTACACGATCCTGCGAGTACTCAATTCGCCGCCTGCTGTCATACGCATGTGAAATACGTGTCGCTGACAAGTGGAATTCTTATAGGATGACATGCCAGGGCTCGCGCATTTCTGCGAGCATCTTTTGTTCATGGTGCTCGTCGCTCTCTGACCTCGAATGCTATTCCATACCGACATATCCCAACAGGGAACCGAACAATTTCCGAAGGAGAACGAATACTCCGAGGTACGTCGCTACCTTATCCTCAGGAGGCCTTCTGACGACTCTGCAGTTTCTCGCCAGAAACAACGGTTCTTCCAACGCGTTCACTTCGTCGACAAATACGAACTATTATTTCAACGTCGCAACGCCCGCGCTAGCTGGCGCTCTCGAACGCTTCTCTGGTTTTTTCCACTCTCCGTTGTTTTCACCATCTAGCATTATCCGTGAGTTGAACGCAGTCGACTCCGAACACAAGAAAAACTCCCAGAACGACAGGCGGCGTGCTTCTCAGGTCAACAAGCACCTCTCGAAACCAGGCCACGTATGGAGCAAGTTTGGTACTGGGAACAAAGTGACGTTGACCAGTGCAGCGCGCAAGTTGTTTCAAAAGGGCGTCAGCGTCAAGAGCAAAGCTATCGATGGTTGTGCGAGCTTTCAAGCGACTGGTGAAGGACCTTCCGTGACTTCGTCAACCCTCCCGATTTCATCACCTCCAATAGGTTCTGGTGAGAGTCTAGAGTCCAGTGATGATGGCAGTGGCGGCGCCATCAGTCGAGAAACCCGCCGTCGACTTATCGAATGGTGGAGCAAGGAATACTGCGCTGGCCGTATGAGGCTATGTGTCATTGGCAAAGGTATGGTCTTTTGTGTCTGGGCCTAATCGTACTTACTCTAACGCAAGCCATGTACCTGACAGATTCCCTGGATTGTTTGTCTGAATTGACGGCCACCTTATTCTCACCCATCCCAAATCGTGGTCAGGTTCCTTTACTCTCGATCTCCGATCATCCTTTTGGCCCTGAAGAGAAGGGCGTACGTTTTGCTCTCATCGCGCGTCTCTGTCATTTGGCTGTAACGACTCCGAACATAGACCTCGGTCTTCGTTCAAACGATTAAGGACTTCCATGCCATGGAAATATCTTTTCCGATAGATGAACAAACCACTCATTGGCGCTTCAAGCCGGGAAGTTACCTGGGCAACATAATCGGTCACGAAGGTGCCGGTTCGCTGCACTCGTATTTGAGAGAACGTGGATGGATCACGACGTTGAGCGCTGGCGTACAAGAGCTCGCACGCGGCTTAGCATCCTTCAAAATAAAGCTCTATTTGTCACAGAATGGGTTCCGTGAGTCCTTTCGTAGCCTCGTATGTTGTTGCCACTGACAAGGGAAATCTCAATAGAAAACTATCGAGAAGTTGGCATGGCCACATTCAAGTACATGTCCATGCTGCGTTCGACCGACCTTAGCCCGCCTCACCAGACAGAAGTATCTTCCCTATCTAACATCCGATTCCGGTTCTCAGAGAAACGACGTCCTGACGATTATGCGGTGTGGGTAGCCGAGAAACTGTCATGGCCAGTACCTCGCGAGTTGGTCATCAAAGCACCCCAGGTTGTCTCTGAATGGGACACAGATAGTATCGCTCTAGGTGTAGCATGCCGCATGCTGGAAGGATTGAGCGTAAGGAACAGCCGCACGATTCTCATGGCGAAGAAAGAAAATTTTCAGAGGTTAGTGGGGACGCAACAGTGGGAGACGGAGCCATGGTACGGGACGCAATATCGAGTGGAGCGGTTAGACGATGCCTTTGTGCGCGAGGTACGTCGCTCACCTCTTCGAGTTTGGGGCGCTTCGAATATCGTGCTCTCGCAGGCCGAAAGCGCAAACACGATTGATGTTTTTCATCTCCCTCGGCCAAATGAGTTCATTCCTGAGCGACTAGACGTCGACAAGCGGGAGGTTACTCAAGTATGCCTTTCATCAGTCTTGTAGCTGAACGACATTTTCTGAAGCGAAAATGACTTGTAGCCCCAGGCGCGTCCCCACCTGATATATCAAAATCCGCGTACGAGTCTTTGGCACAAGAAGGATGACCAGTTTTGGGTGCCCAAGGCTCGCGTTATCATTGAAATGCGCACTCCGGTCGCGAACGGCTCTCCTGTCGCCTCTGTCTTGACAAAGTACGTTGATGACACCGTCTTTGAACCTGCTGGCCAATATTCAGACTCTGGCACAGAGTATATGCCGTACTTGTGATCGACGCCCTTAATGAGTACTCTTACGACGCAGATTTAGCCGGTTTGACATACTCGTTCAAGGCATCATCACTCGGGTTTTACATCTCGGTCTCTGGGTACAATGATAAATTGCACGTCCTTCTGCGGGATGTGCTGGGGAAAGCGAAGAGCTTGGAGGTTCATGCAGACCGGTTAGAAGTTATGGCAGAGAAGGTGAGCGGCGTTTTTCGACTCTTATCAGACACTCAATTGGTGGCCCCCACTCTCGAAACATAGATCAAACGAGATTGGGAGAACGTTTTCCTCGGTCGAAGTTATCAACTGTCAGATTACTACGGACGATACATCATGAACGAGAGGCAATGGACAATTTCAGAGAAACTACAAGTCTTGGGCTGTAAGTGATTGGCTTGAGACATCTACTGGTAGAAGGAAGATTCGACCGTGTCCTTTACCCGGCAGCTATTACTCCATCGCATGTTCAGCAGCACATAGAAGCATTATTGTCAAGACTGGAGACTAGAATGCTTGTAGTTGGGAACATGAACAAGGACGAGGCCATTACGCTCGCCAAAATGACAGAAGAAATCATACAAGCAAGTCCTCTCCCAGGTGTGGGCCCTGTTGACTTGTCGTTAGAGCTTCCAGAAGGTGTGTCCTCCTCTACCCTACGTCTCTACTCAGTCGATGATCCATGGATTTGTTCAGGTACCAATCATGTTTGGTCATCTCCGGTGCCCAATCCCAATGAACCCAACTCTGCTCTAACCTACTATGTCCACTATGGATCCAAGATCGATCGTCGCCTGCGGGTCACAGCTGCATTACTCACCCAAATACTGTCTGAGCCGGCCTTCAACATTCTCCGCACGAAAGAGCAACTCGGTTATATTATCTGGGCAAGCATGTGGAGCGCACCTGGTGACAACGATGTAGGCCTACGCATCCTCGTACAGAGCGAACGTGGCCCCGTGTACTTGGAAGAACGTGTGGAGGCGTTCCTGGTCCATATGAAGGGTGCGATCGAACTGATGACAGACGAAGAGTTTGCGGAGCAGAAGGATGGTCTGGAGAGAAAGTGGCGGGAGGTGGCAAAGAACCTCAACGAAGAAGTCAGCGGGTTTTGGGCGCACATCGACTCTGGCTATCTAGACTTCTTGCGCCGTAGGCCGTCCCCTTTCACATAGTTTGCCAGGTCTGACTCAGGCAGCCTATAGGCATCGAAGACGCAGCGTTTTTGAAGACGATCAGCAAGCAAGACGTACTGTCTTTGTTTCTCAGTCGTGTCCACCCATCCTCCAAGTCTCGATCCAAGCTTTCGATCCACGCCCAGTCACAGAAACTACGGCCAAAACACATCAGCCGTGCCGCCGCTGACACTTTTGCACAGGTCGTGCAGGAAAATGGGATTCAGGTCGAAGAAGCTGGCTGGAGCTCTTCTCTGTTCACGGATGGAGAGCCGACGGAGGCCCAATTCTCAGAATATTGGAAGAACGCACTAGCGGATGCTCCCGAAGGAATGTCGGACAGGATTTTCGCTGCGCTGCCCCATCTATTGGAGCGCTCCCCTGCGGAAAAGGATGCGCAAGGTTCGCTGACGAAGGACGTGATACACATTGATGATATCCATGCCTTCAAGGAGGGTCTGAAAGTTTCGGAATATCCGAAGCCACTGGCGGCTTGGGACGACATACTCACCTCGAAGTTTTGATCGGGGTCAGGCCTTTACTTCCATAGCACTCCTTGTAACCTGGATCATTCGATGCATCCGCATGCCTCATCTAAATTCTAAATATCAATAAAATGCCCCTTCCAATCACTAGGACAGTAAGTGACATTAAGGCAGAAATCATAATTAGGATGTCAAAGTAGCAGCGTGTAGCAGTTGTGGCGTCGATACATGGTTCTGACCCTTCGCCCAGACCGATTATCAATCACGTACCAGTACGTGCCGTAGTGCATTAGACGAGAGGGCATACAATCGTCGCGCGAGGTGGAGTGGGACCAGTAAGATAATAACACAGCGGGATCTTTAGACAGAGTACACAGCAAAAGCGAAAGCGGCAAAAACAGAGTGTCATGAGAACTGACGGGCAAAGTGGAACTCGACGAAAAACGGAACTCCTACTGCGTGCGTTCTACTTCTTCCGACCATTCTTCGCAGCACCCGCGGCTTTATTTGGCGCTTGCCCGTCGTAGGCCGGGACCTGCTGCGTGGCCTGGTGTGAGTCGAAATTCTTGGCTCTGCGAAAGAGGAGCACGTGAGGTTCTGGGGCTATGCAGGGGGCAGTGGTATCAGAGATGAGGCGCATGGCGCGGCAAGCAGCTGGGCGTACCGTGGACCTCATAGTGTTCCCACCCTAAGCTCTGAGTGATCCCGATCCCCCTCCATTCTGCTTCCGATAAGAGGCGGAGCACGCCAGGATCGTCCGCATTGAAATAGGCCTTCGGGATCATTTTGAACAGGGGCTTTGGCAAGATGACATGCCGATATTCATACTCGTCATCGGAGTAACGATCAGAATAATGGATACTGAAGGGTCGATAAGACGTCAACGATGCGCAAAGGTGGAAGGGGAAAATGCACTCACTTTGCAATGTACTCTTTAATCTTCTCTGCTTCTGCCTCTTTCTGCTTTGCGAGCTGCTGTTGTTGTTGCAACTGGGTCTGTTGGGTTTGTTTGGAAGCCATGGATGACTTTGATTTCTAAAAATATCAGAGGCGTTGCGATGGTAGTAATACAGATGATGGACGTGACGTGACTCAGAACGCGTGAATCCGCAATTCGTATGGCCCGCGTGCACTGTCCAGCCGCAGCACGTGATGGGAATTGTGCGCGTCTCATGGGAACTCGACTCCCAAACAGAGCTAACATCCCCTTGACACCATGATGGAGGACGAAGACCTATACGGCATTCCGAGCGATTACTATCATTCAGAACCAATGCTTCAGCATTATACAGAGAGCGCACCGACTTCATTCGACGACTTTCTTGGTCGTGACGAAACTTTCGCTGATGATAATTCATTTGAAGATTTTAGTGAATGTATGCGCGTTGTTGGAGCCGGTCCAATATAATGCCAAGCTAACTTTCATGCTATGATAGCCCCATGGGATCCCTCTGCGGAACTACGATTTCGAGTTGCATCCGAACCGAGACTCTTGGACGCAGGTGCACAAGATCATCGTGAACTAGGACCAAGCTATCAACGCCCTTCCGGACTACTGCCTCACTCAAGTTCCCAGGAGTTCGGTTTGTCTGTTTCACATCGCGACCAGAGTTCTCAATGTATGCACTCATTCACTTGCAAATTTCTTCTCACTAACGGTTTTCTATGAGTGTACGAGCCGTGGAACTCGTGCTTCCTAAGTGGCTCCGTACAAAGTACGCATCAAACCACGTCCCGCCCACACAGACCACAACTAAAGGACGCTATTCAATGCGGCTTTTCAGATAGATACCCGGAACAAGAAGTTAATAGCGAACGTAGAGAGGGAAACTTGAACCAACCCAATGCCGGGGGCATACAGCTTCGTCAGGTTTCAGAATTGCGTCAGTAACTATGATTCTTGCATCGCAGGTCCGCAGAGGTCGTTAATCCCCTTCTTAGCTGATATGTATCGGGCCTTGTTCAGGTTTGGTGTGTTTAATGCAGTGCAATCGAGCTGCTTCGACATGGTAAGAAAGTGAGCTCCTCAGAGGGCGGATGACATCTATGGCTATTACAGGTCATGAAGTCCGATGAAAATGTGGTGAGCGAGATCACGACATTCTGACTCTGTTTGGCCTTTGGACACAACATTTACTCTAGATAGTGAGCGGTAGGTTCATCCAGCGCGATAAAACGTGGCACAGCTGCATACCTCCCCCCCCCATCTCAGCGCCCACTGGTAGCGGAAAAACCGTCTTGTTTGAGCTTTCCATAATTCATATGCTTATGAATTCGTCGGGTCGTGGCGTCGCAGAAAAATGTGTTTACGTGGCTCCGACGAAGGTGTGCTCATTGATTTTGTTCGGGATCTATCGCTCAAAGAACACAAGGCCTTGTGCTCTGAAAGGACCAGGGACTGGACAGAAAAGTTTGGACCGCTCGGCATAAGCTGTATGCGTTCCCTCATGGCAATTATACCCATGATCCTGATATCGCGCAGGCTGCGAATTGACCGGTGACACCGTGCAGCCCAGCAGGGTTATTTGGGGAGAACTAAAAAATGCAAGAATAATGTTGAGTATTCGTTTTTTTTTGTTGCCCTGGTGTGTTAACTATTCTCATTAGTATTACTACGGTGATGGCCACCATCAACCTGTCCCGGATGCGGTGTCTGATAATATATGGTAGGCTGAGAAGTGGGATAGTCTGACGAGGAACTGGTAAGTGACAACAAGGGATGAAATCAAAACGCCTGATGATACAGTCCGCGGTAGGTCAAATCACAGCCAGCTTCTCTCTCGAGTCCACCTATTCCTTATCGACGAGGTGAGCTGTTCTTACGATGTACTTCCAAACTCTAAGCACCGTAACCAGGTCCATATAGTTAATGAATCACGAGGAAGCACCCTCGAAGTGGTGGTATGTCGTATGAAGATGCGAGGCTCGGCTGTGCGCTTCGTGGCGGTGTCCGCTACGGTTCCAAACATCGACGATGTTGCTCATTGGATCGCAAGTCGTCATTCGAATGGTGCTGCCGCCAGCTTCCAGGTATCCTGACGGCCATGCTGTTCTCGCCTGTGTGTTGACTGTTGAACAGTTTGGAGAAGAATATCGACCCTGTCAACTCTCACGGTTCGTATACGGGTTTCCAAGGGGCAAGAGTCAGAACGATTTCTTGTTTGCGCAGTCCCTGAACTATCGACTGTTCCCACTTCTTCAACAACACTCCGCCAACAAGCCAATATTAGTTTTCGTGTCAACTCGGAAGGGTAACTCCGTTATACCCATGTCACACTAAACTTGCATCAACGTACTGTAGGTGTTCTTTCCACAGCAGAACAACTAATGGTGGACTACAACAAGGCAGTTGAAAATAAACAAGCGTTGCCCTGGTCACTACCGAAGAGGTTGTTCACTCTTTTCTGTAGGGAATATGGGCTTATACCGTTTCTAGGATTGAAAAAACATTTCAAAGCAAGCAACTTGAGCGTAAGAACTGTAGCAATTCGCTAAGTGACCACCCGTAGACCGCTTCTTATGTTGTAGGACTCGCCGCAGTTGGCATTGGTGCTCACCATGCCGGACTGGAATTTTCAGACAGGCGGCTCGTCGAAGAACTATTTTTACACAGGGTTCTGCGTGTCGTAGTCGCAACTTCGGTAAGCTGCAACTTTGCCTACATCTTTCATAGTGGGTGCAGCGTTCATCATCTCTTCTAGACTCTTGCTGTTGGTGTGAATCTCCGTGAGCCACTCCATGGAATCAAGCGTTTGCTTCGCCGAATACCTTCCCCCAGCTGCCCATATGGTCGTAATCAAAGACGTCAAATTATTCCAAAATGGCGTCTCCCAAGAGTACTCGGACCTGGATATCACGCAAATGATTGGACGAGCTGTGAGTTCGACTCGCCTGAACATCATGTGTGATATGACATGAAGGCTCGTTTCTTGACCAGGGACGACCCCAGTTTGGTAGATCCAGTCTTGGTTTAACATACTCTTGCTAAATGACTTGTACAGATAAGGAAGGCGTGGCCCTTATTATGTGCGAATCTGGTCTTGAGAGCAAATATCGTGCTCTTGGACATGGCCAGACCACTCTGGAGAGTTCTTTGCATAATAACCTCACAGAGCATTTGAATTCAGAGGTTGGCCTCGGAACTATCAAGGATATGGAGACAGCAAGGGAATGGATACGCCACTCATTTCTGTTTCGCCGCTTGGCTCAGAACCCGCATCGGTACATGTCAAAAGATCGACCTTGGAAGGACGGACTGGATGGCATGATCTCAAAGTGTATCGACGACCTTAAGGTCGCAGAGCTTCTGACTTATGTAGAGGGGAGATCCCCGGAGCTGCGCTCAACAGAATTTGGCGAAATCATGAGCAAAGTTCGCATTCTAAACTGGTTCGCTCAATTTCAGCTTATTTCTGGACAATAGTTCTACCTTAGGCAGGCTACGGTAACAAAACTTCGCTTTTCGGTTCGTTATGCTGACCCTCTAATTCCAAGATGACTGTGATCATGAACCTCCCAGCCAAACCCACGCTGCGGGACATGGTGAGAGCCTGTCTGAGGAAGCTTTCTTAGTCCACTCAGCCTACATTCTTCATAAAAGTTAGAAGCTCTTGCGGCCTCGGAAGAGTGCGTCGAGTCTCGAAATTCTGGCTCCATCTTAAGCTGTGACCCAGATTCTCCGAGTTGAGGATGCGAGCGGGGGATAAGCAGGTTGGCCATCGTGTGTTTTTGCGGAAAGAGACAACTAAGCTTCCTAGGTCTTCAATAAACTCCGAGAGCACGACGATATTCGCTTCAAAATTGGGCGAGTCGAAAAGATCGCGGACAAAGTGTTTCTGTTAACCCAAGTAGTCCACGACCATAAGTATGGAACCTCGCTGACAATATTGAGCGCCACCAGGCTGCGTTGGGGAGGATATCTCTGCACTCGACGGAATATAAATCCGGGGAAAGCAACGCGCTGCTCGATTCCGTCGTTGTATTTCGTCACGCCAGTCGGATTGCCAGAGGTAGGATGCGTGGTTGCCGTTGTAACTTCAGCTGAGTCCTTCAGCCATGGTCGAGGTTGCCATAGCAAAGCAGAATGGGGCCCAGATTAAGAACGGGTTGGAGTTGTAAGTATATGGCGACTTACGGTTTTATCAACCACTTTGTTCACACATGTTTCCATAAAGGGCTCGCAACATCAATGCAAAAGTCTGGGAGGATCGACCCTCAGTGCTTTGCCAAATTGAAACAATCGGCGAGAAGTCGTAAGCCTTGGCCCTTGCAATCGCTGTCTCGAATCACGGCTCATTTTCTTCGCTTAGCATGAAGGTCTCATGAAAGTGACACTCACTGTTCAGACACAAACTCACGTACTGCTAGATACTCGCTGAACACGGTATCACTAACTTCGAAAAAATTCGTGGGCAAGATCCCGTCCGAATTGATCTGGTACACTTCCCAAAATGGTTGTCTTTTCATTATGCTTACCATTGAACAGCTGCTTAACAAAAAGCAAGCTTCCGGGAACAAGATTTTGTCTGCGGCCAGAGAGCTTCCACACTATTTCGTCACCATTCATGAGCTAGCCGTCGAACGCAATACCGTGGCAAGCGGTAAGGCGGTCGATGTGGAGGTAGACATCCATTGCTCGGTCACTCTAGGAAGCGCCTCTTCTTCTAAGTCTAAGGGTCAAAAAAGCCGTTATTACCACGACATGACCTACATCCTAACGGTGACATCTGACTTGGATTTTGTTGATTTTCGAAGGATCCCGTTGAGTGACCCTCCAGGACATGGTTCATTCGTTCTCAACTTACAAAACTCCTTGCAGTACGAAGGCTCTCCAAGAGCCGAAATCGTTCTCTGTCACAGCCCGACTTACGAAGCCGAGCCAAAGTATATTGGTCTATATGTCCTCGGTGAGCCTGATTTGCCCAGTACACATCGTTAACTACAACGAATGTAGGACGCTATTGCTGGCGTGACCACCAGTTCGCAGTACAAGCCAAGGATTGATACTGACAAATTTCCTGTTTTGGATACCCGGCCGAAGACCGACATGGTATGAGGTTGGGGGAGGCATATGCCAGCGCTAATCGTATCCCCGTGGTGACAGGAAATGGTGCTTGATGGTCTTGAAGACAACGTAGACTTTTGGATGATGGACCTAAGTGATGATGAAGTCCCAACCCCGGGTTCAACCCTGAACCACTCCAGTAAGTATGTCCATCTATGCCGGGTCTCCCACTCCGCTGACATGAATGCAGATTATGCGACGGAGGACGGACAAGGAGCAACAGTGCCTTTTGGCAGTCCAGACGCTGACAGGCGGGTGGAGAAAGAACGAAGCCTTGCTAGACCAGAAAAGCTTCCTAATGGGAGATACAGGTGCGTACTAGTAACATTGGGCACCTTCAACCCTCTGACTGCACACCTCCAGGTGCAACCATCCCTGCAAGGATAAGTCCACCTGCGGCCATTTGTGGTGTGCTTCACTTCATCCTCCCACTTACTGATTCTGACTTGAGAACCATAACGAAGTTGTCGTGACGGCGTTAAAAGGCCACCACTTACCTCGAGACAACGTGGTGTAGGATCGCAGCCCCGGACGGACCCATCGGCCAAGAAGAAAGCGCGACAAACGATGGTGAATGATTCTGCCTCACGTCCAAAGAGTGCCTCTCTTGTTCAGGCTCCCTCTCGACGTCTCGGTGCTAGTCTTCGAAAGCTTGAAGCCCTTCACAAAAGCTCTGGGACTGACTCACGTTTGGGGATCCCTAAGGGAAAGCGGATCAAACTTCTCCACGGTCCCACGAGCGACAGTGTTGAACACGCGAGCAGGACGACGAAAATAAGGCCAAACTTTGATATAGAGTTCTCGGATTTGAAGGAAAACGACGACATGACTGATGGGATGTGCCTGGAAGAGATTTCTGACCCAGATGAGTTGCCGGAACCCCGTGAACTACTCCGAGCTAGCATTCGTGGTGCGGGCGAAGTTGAAGGAGACCTGGCTTCTTGCGCTTCTGATTACTCGGACTCTGACATGGACGCTATTATTCGCGACGCTCATCTAGATGGTATCACATCAACTGGAATACATTCTGCGAGGTCACGGGATATTTCAGCATCTAGGTCTATTCAGCAGGCTCTTGGATGCAAGGGGCGCAAAGATCATGACTGTACTGTCACTATATCCAAACGGACCACCAGTGGGCCAACCCCATCTGCGGGGACCACGGGCCCATGTTTGCGACCACAGGTACGAATGCATGAGAGGTTGGGATTTTCCGCTCTGATCAATGACCAGAAGAGACAAGATATTGATGCTCCTTCACGTCTCTTTGATCCGGATTCGGATGCAGAACTCGAAGCTCCAAATTCGCGCTCTGCTGTCGATGACTTTGCCGTGGAGCAAGAAGACTTCGTTCTCGATAAATCGCTTTTCGACTTTCTCGGCTCGGAAGCGACCAAGAGTCCTCCTGAAGTACCGTCGGTTGATCAGTCTTCACCCTCGGTGGAAATACAGCAGCTTTCGCCCCTGGACTCCGAAGAGCCCTCTTTCTATGTTGCTTGGATAAAGATGCAGAGGGAGAAGTACGGAGAAGACTGGAACCCCGTGCCCATCTATCCAGCTCCCGAGCCAGAACCAGAACGCGATCATCTTGCTGAATTCGAAGAGTGGCTAGCGACTACAGATAGTATCGAGTTCATCGACTAGACGGAATACCAAAACCTTGGAATTGGGGGATAGAATTGACTTTCTCTCGCCGTTATCCATGATTGAATGTGACTAGTGTCTCCGATTCAAATGTTGTTTATGTGAGATGGGATATGCAATAGACAGTCATTGTTCCACTTGACACATGTCCGTCTTCGGAGCAGGGTTCAATGCCTGAGATGAGAGTTCTATTACTATGATGGATGTACTCTATGTG
>Ga0307510_10008541_pt1 | contig 12209 bp, 13 predicted proteins | sample 12_EM_MG_FD_207224 | JGI IMG/M metagenome (GOLD analysis project Ga0307510, IMG submission 207224) | Populus trichocarpa ectomycorrhiza microbial communities from riparian zone in the Pacific Northwest, United States - 12_EM | ecosystem: Host-associated > Plants > Roots > Unclassified | place...
TGCTGCGTCCAGAGGAGAAACCACTTGTCGTCTTTGAGACACTTGCTGAGGCTGCTCTCGACTTGCCAAAGGTCAAGCGAAGTTCGGTTGGCAGTATCAGTTCCATCGCTAGCAACCTGTCACAACACCACGCTATCAAAAACTTGCCGATGAATGACTTCACAAACGACACGGCAGTCAAAATTTACCTGAACAGGCGCTCAGAATCAGCCTCCGATGAGGGCGGAACGATGGAAGGTGATGCTACGACCAACAACGAGTCTACGCCAGGAGAAGGAGAGACCGGGGTCCGCCTACGCCCACGCCCACACAACCTCAGCACCGTCGGCGTCTCAGTACCCTCAGAACGCTTCAGCAGCCCCTCATTCCGTTTCGCACTCCAATTGTTGATATATCCAGACGATCTACCGGATGACATGGTGTTCGATCCCCTCACTGAAGCGATTGTATTCAAGAACACCCTACGTGACCGTACTCAGGCAGCAGCGTCATCTGCGCCGTTCCGCCGCAAGATCTTTATGTTCCCAAAGAATATCATGGTTGCCGAAGTCATTGAGATCGGCTTGGAGAGATTTGGGATCCAAGACGGCGTAGTTGACGGCTGTGACGGGGTTGAGGACAAGAACACAAAGCGACGCAGTTCATCACGTGTGCGCTATGGACTCAATGTGCTGCTCGACGGCGAGGGTAGGTGGCGTCCTTTGTCCCAACCGCCTTTCATGCTCACTTTGTTTAATAAGTTCTAGAGCGCGATCTGATGCCCTCTGGAAAGGTCATCGACTCTTACCCACGGGGACCGAACTATCGTCCGGCCAACCGCAGTTTTAGTGAGGCCAAACGGCGTTCAATTGACTCCATGCAACTCCATGGCCAACCTGATGACGTTACACCAGACGACCCTGTTTTCGTCCTTAGCCGAGCTCATACTTTAATAATTTCAGTAGGCTAGTGATAAATTAGGTATGTTGGTGTTACTGCAGTCCATTGATGCAAGCAAACACCTCCGTCTCCGACTGCGCGTACTATAGTACATGTCCAGCCCGACTTCACGGAAGTCCTTCGCCTCTGCCTCTGAGTCCTTGCAGCCGTAGTTGGCGTTAAGGACCGCGCGCTGTTTCGGTTCGGGTGTTTGGGGATCGTATCGACTCACTATGAACACTAGTTGTCCATGAAGTCCGTGCAGATCTTGCCGGTTTGATTGGGCATCCCAGGAAATGTCCAGGTAGCCGCCCTGGACTTGGAAGTACTCTGAGAGCGCCGAACGCAGGCTTGTCGTAGTCCAGATCCGACTTGTTCTTCTCTCGAGGCGAAGCCACAGAGGAGCAGCGCGAGAGCGACCGGGGGATAGAAAGAGTACATGACAGTGTTTGTAGAGCACAGTTGTCCTGTGCATGTAGTTCATCAGGAAATAGCGCACCTGATATGTGATGCTGGAGAGAATGTCGTGCTTGTCAAGGTTGGCTATGGGCAGATGGAGCCTTCTTCTGGGGCGGTGACTAGGGGAACGAGCCGATCTACGTCTTCTTGATTATGAAACGTGCAGCGGCGGGTTACTAGGGGTTTGTCTCGAGACGAGAAGAAGGGGTTACTGGCGTCAACGTAAAACGCTTCCTTGCGGAAAGTGCTTGCAAATCATTTGGAAGATGGCTCCTTCCAGAATGCGCGTCATGAATGGCCATCAAGCCAATTCCCTCTGCACAGTACCAGGCGGGTTGGCGACGAGATACTCGCATCCGTGATGTCGTAATAAATGAGGAAGAAGACTCGGAGCGTTTGTGTACTGTACACCATCTCTGGCGGCGCCGTGGCGGGTTGTGGAAGTAAAAGAAGAGGCGGACAATTCAACGGAACAGACCCTGAAAGCGCGTGACCCCGAGAAATCGTGACCGGGTAGACGATGTTTAGACAGGGGTTCAGTGGTTAAGGTCTCCGCCCAGGACGTCGTAGTTCATGCCCTATCGGACGATGGGCAGAGCGACTGCATAGGAATACAGTAAGCGTGAGCACGTACACGTTGATGACCCAGTACTTAATACTCCTCAGGTATGTTGTGCAGGAGTCGGCAAGGAGGTCAATCCTGATTGGGGGTAACTGCCTTGGCCTTGGAGGCGATGATCAGGGGATGACAGAGGGATGGGCAAGGATCGGTAGAGACACCCACTGCCACATTGTATGGGGTAGTTAAACGGTAAAAATATACCCAGGGCACGCAGTGTGTGTGCCACGTCAATTAGGTCTTCAAATTTCGCTGCGCTTCGGCATATTCCGAGATCCGCCTCAATTTTCGTTAAAATCCCAAAGAGAATTCCTTCGTCTACCCGCTATTCTTCCATCCACATCCAGGATAATTAGCAATTCCAAGGAGTGATGAAAGGGACAATAATTGAAGGGTGGGCTTACCGTCCTGATTACTTTTGACTGCTCGAAAAGACGTGCTATTATACTCTACACCCTACAAAAAGTCGTCGCCTGAGTGACAAAGCCTGACAAAAAAAAAAGCAGAATCGAAAGGGAGATTGTAGGAACATACGCATTGTTTATACAGTACAGTACCGTGTGCAAGTGACTGCACGATCAACGTGGCGCGGATCTACCCGGTCCCCGTCTCCGCACGCTCCTTCGGTTGGGATGATGGGGGCGCGGCTACGGCCGCCACACAGCCGCTGGCCCTATTCCTGTGCACCCCCTTGTACTTGCGCAGCATGAATACGTCTCAACTACTCACATCATTCCCATCCAATGGAACTTCCTTCCCCACGTTGGCCAAGGTCTCAGGATACTCTCGACGCATGTGAAAAAGGAGTCTCCTACGATCATTCGTATCCCGCTCAAACGTGGGGTGGGGCTTATCCCTCCGACAAGGAACCCTCAGCGATTGAAGACAACTCTGGCCCAGGTGAGCATCATGTCGACTATGCCGACGATGGCGACAGCTCTTCCTCCTTGTCAGTACCCAATCAATCAATCGACTTTGACCTAGTCTACTCAATACATGATTTCGCCGCAACCGTCGAGGGTCAGGCCAGTGTCTTACAAGGCGATAGTCTCGCCCTTATGGATGATAATAATCCCTACTGGTGGCTCGTTCGCGTCCTCAAATCACAAGAGATCGGTTTTATACCAGCAGGCAACGTAGAGACTCCATTCAAACGTCTCGCGAGGCTCAAGCACCGCAACGTTGATGTACGTCCCCTTTGCTTAATTCCACTCCTCTCAATTAACTCGTGTGACAGCTGGCTTTGACTACCCAAGTAGGAAGGCAGGATGACCTTCAAAAATCTCACGATCACTTTCGCAACAACATGTCTTCCCGCGCTGGACCCAATCAGCAGTCACCATCCCCTCCATCTCGCAATGACCTACGTGCCATGACCCGCTCACGACAGCATGCACGAAATTCCGTTGTCTTCACCCCTGCTCCACAGGTTCACAGTTATCCTCCCGCAGTCTGGGAAGACGATGAGGAAGTTTACGATGATGACGATGAGGACGGGTGTGAGGACGCCGTCCGCTACGAGCATGAGGGTCTGTCCCTTGCGGAGGAGGCTGAGTTGGCAGAGCAAGAACGCTACGGAGGCGTTGACCCAGATGATTGGATGAGTCGGGAAGAGGCGCTACCCATCCCGTCACGAGCGCCTGACCCTGCCGAAGAGCAGCGTCGCCAACAGGAACTCCCTACTCACAAATTACAGCAGCAGTTGCAGCAACAACAAGTGGTGGAGCAGCGAGCTGCCCAACAGCATCAGCAACAACGCCAACAGATCGAGAAACAACGCGGCCAGCAGCAGATCACGGCTCAAACAATGGCTCGACAAGACTCCGCCACGTCCACCCAGGGACCGGGTCGGCTGTCCGTACGCCACCAGGGTTTACGCGAACGGCTGATTCTGCGGCAAGACTCTTCTTCCGTGTCTCCCTCCTCTTCTTCCGCTCCCGCTCGTCTCATGGATCCTATTGACGCATCGGGGACGAAGAAAATAAGCCTGACACCACTGCTCGTACGGGATAACAACCAGCTTAGTCAGCCGCCACCAAGCCTAACTGACCCAATGCTTCCTAGTGGAGTCATGCAACGGCAAGAGGAAGAGAGCGAGCGAGCCCGCGAAGAGATTGGCGCACTCGAAAATGCTGCTCATAAGACCAAACAAACCTCAAGCGGTTCGCGCGAACAGCTGATTCTGCCGCAAGACTCTTCTCCCTTATCTCCCTCCTCTTCTTCCACTTCGGCTCGTCTGAGTCGTCTCATGGATCCCATTGACGCATCGGGGACGAAGAGGATAAGTCTGACACCATTGCTCGTACGGGATATCAGCCAGCTTAGTCAGGCGCCACCAAGCCTACCTGATCCGATGCTTCTTACTAGTGGAGTCAACCAACGGCAAACGGAAGAGCGCAAGCGAACCCGCAAAGGGATTGGGGCACTTGAGAATGCTGCTCGTAATAAGGCCAAACAAACGTCAAGCGGTCGCCCCGAGGGCGGAGCAAATTTTCGCAAGGAGCCACAGGCTGGTGACGACGACATCTCGAGAGGAAACGACAAAAAGGGGAAGTCCGGTGGACTGTTCGACAGGCTTTTCGACCGGCGTAAGGACACATACAAAGAGAAGGGCACCAATGATTCCTTCGACATCAGCTGGCCCATCAAGACACGCAGCTCAGATGAGTCTGGCCGGTCGAGCAATCACACCGACAACAGTGGGGGCCCACAAACTCCGCCACGAAGGGGCCCAGCACTGACAAACACATCGCCTCCTGTGTCCCAGCATACTTCGGGCCTCCGCCAGCGGGATAGAGAACAAGAGGTATCTCCCATGAATTCAGAGCAGGGGAGTATTGCATCCACTTTATCACCGACCAGCGATGATCGCCATCTGCGCCCCGGATTTGCCTCGATATTGGGCGATATCAACGGAGGTGTGCTTGATGAGATCCCACTGCACCCGATGAGTGAGCCCACCCCTAGCTCCAGTGGTGCGTCGGACACCAATATCCCTCCTCATGAAGCCTCCTTTGAGCTGCATGGAAATTCTACGGCCACTCAGTTAGAACTTACAATGCAGCTTCTATCCGAGTTTCTCCCACCCTCCATTACTGTCGTTCGCGCCGTCGAGTTAAATGGTGCCCTCAAGGAATCTCTCAGGAGAGCACAGGGCATGTTGAACGAGTACCTTCACATGGTTAAAAAACGTGATGATTGGTGGAGAGCCAGGCTCGTGGAAGAACAGCGATGTCGGGCAGTTTTGGAACAGGGCTTACAATCAATTGTTCGAGAGGGGGGGGTGGCAGAGCGCGGGCTTCGTGGGTACCTGGGAAGACACACTGGCATCGATTCAGATATTTCCGATTGGAAGGGCTTAGCAACTATTCAGGCGCGACCTCCCACACTTCCATTGGAAGAACTCGGACAGGGGCACCAAGAACATATACAGGATACAACAGTCCAGCCACCTTCAACGAGACGACGGTTGTTTGTTACTGAGTCTACAGTAGGGAGCGGAAGCTTAGATGCGGCCCATACTGCCAGTTCGTTCACTACGCGCTCTGTTGTCAGCTCCACATCCACTCCCTTCATGGACACTGGCCATGTAAATCGCGATGGCGCACGGTTGCTGCAAACTACGTCTACGTCCTTCACAGAAACTTCCCTGCAGGTGCGTTGACATAGCCGAACTCCCACACTCTAGATAGTGGCGCCCTCATGCTTCAACCCAGGATATTCTAGATGCTGTATTAAGAGTACCTACTGGCTTTGCTATCTCTAGCGATGCCCCTGCGCCCAGTAAAGGCACTCTGTTGTCGAATCCCCAACAAACACACAGGAATAAGTTTGATTCATCTGTCCTCAACCCCGATATCGAAGGTTCTGTCTGTAGCGGCGATGATGTAAGTACGATCCGCAACGATGAAAATGACAACTGTCAGGAGGAGGTGTTCTTCGACATTGAGAGTGTATGCGATAATGGTCCGCGCTCGATGAAAACGGCAAGTCATACACTGATGCGCACGCTCATGTTGTTTAAGCCAGACTGACCGAGTTGATGATCAGATGTCAAGACGCTCGTTTTCAGTCCAGAGCGAGGTCAGCACAATTCGCAGTGGTATATCCGGGCCCTTTGGTCAGGATGATGTTTCATTGTATATGGACATCGAATATACCGGCCACACCAATTAATATGGGTCAGATTATAACATGGGCATTATTCACATCCCTTAGGGCCAGATGTAGAATACCATATCTTCATGGCTGACACCATACCTTGGTTTCTATCTCTTCAAATTCTAGACAAAATCAATTCATCCGGTCGCTTTTTGTAGCGCCTAGTGCACTGCAAGTGGTGTATAGGGTATTTGAGTATGCTCCGAGAAGTAGGAGAGCGCCGAACGCATGCTCGTCGTAATCCAAATCCAACTTGTTCTTCTCTCGAGGCGAAGCCACAGAGGAGGAGCGAGAGCGACAGGGGGATAAAAAAAAGTACATGACAGTCTTGTAGAGCACAATTGTCCGGTGTACGTAGTTTGTCAGAAGGGCGCATCTGAGATGTGACGCTGGAGAGAAATTCGTACTTGTCAAGGTTGGATATAGACAGGTGGACCCTTTCCTCTGGGCCCGTGATTAAGGGAACGAGCCGATCCACGCCTTTTTGATTACAAAACGTTCGGCGGAGGGTTACTGGGATTTACTCTCAAGACCAGAAGAAGGGGCCATTGAAGTACGTCACGTATAAGATTTATGAGGTCAACGTAAGATGGTTTGTTGCAGAAAGTGGTTGCAAATCATTTGGAAGATGGCCCCTTCCCGAATATGCATCATCTACGGCCAAAACGCCAATTCCCTCTGCACAGTACCAGAAGGGCTCGCAACGACAGGAAATACTCCCGTCCATGATGTCGTCATAGATCAGGAATTGTGGAAACTAGTAAAAGTATATTTGGGGTGAAAGCGAGCAAAACACGCGAAGGAATGTGTGAGGGAGCTGTGTAACGAGCACTTCAGTTGGGCTCTAGGAAGCACACACTGAGGGTGCCGTCACACAACTACAAAAGATATTTAAGGGACTATGAAACGGATGCTAATTAAGCTATGTACTGTATCTGGGCCTGGACCAAGCAGGCTGTCTACTAGTAAGGATGTGCTAGCACGCTGCGCACCGGCAGTGTGCGCTGTGTGGTCTTGATCCGATGGTCCTGGCCGGCCGCCACTTCCGCGACAGGAATAAGGCTTGGGGCGTTTGTGTAGGCCTTCTGTGGCAGCACCGTGGCGGGTGTGGAAGTGAAAGAAAGAGGCGGACCCGTTCAACAGAACAGTGAGGCATCCCAACTCTGAAAGCGCGTGACCTTCGAGAATCGTGACCGGGTGGACGATGTTCAGGTCAGGGTTTAGTGGTTAAGGTTTCCGCCTAGCACGTCGTAGTCCATACCCTGTCAGGCGATGGGCAAAGCGACTGCATAAGATGACCATACAGCAAGCTTGGGTCACTGGTACATACGCATTGATGACCTAATACTCAATACACTTCTCTGGCCCAGGAGGTCATTCCTGATTGGGGGTGACTGCCTCGTCCTTGGAGGCGATGATTAAAGGGATGACCCGGAATATGGGCAAGAATTGGTAGGGACATCCACTACCACATTGAATGCGGTAGTTAAACGATAAAAATATACCCAGGCACGCATGCACCTGATCATGGCACGTGTTCACGCTATCCACAACTTTCGCGGCGGTTCGGCATGTTCCGAGTTGCCTTCAACTCTTTCATCTAGCCGTGCCACCTATTCTTTCATCTACTTACGATATAACAAACCCTGACAAAAAAAAAAGTAGAATCGAAAGGAAGGTTGTAGAAATGCATACGTCGTTGTAGAATACCTCGCATAGGTGTTGCGCCAGGATCCGGGAGTGGCGCGGAACTACCCGATCGGTTCCGGTCTCCGCGCTATCCCCAACTTGAACCAACTTGAACTCGAAAAGCCCCGGAGTCTCGCACGCTCCGGGGGGGTTATGATAGACGCTACACAGCCGCTGCGCCTATTCCTGTGCAACCCTTTTGTACTTGATCATCATGGATATGGATACCTCTGGGCCACGCCACTCGCCTCCTTCCCCGCGTGGACCATGGCCTCAGGACACCCTCAACGCACGTGAAAAAAGGATCTCATACGATCAATTGTATCTCGCTCGAATGTGGGGTGAAGTCTATCCACTCCCCGAGGAGCACTCAGTGTTTGAGGACGACTCAGACCCGGATGAGCACAATGACAATGACGACAGTTCATCATATCCGTCATTCCCCAGCGGATCAATTCACTTTGATCTGGTATACCCACTACACAAGTTTGCCGCAACCGTCGAGGGTCAGGTCAATGTCACCAAAGGCGAGGTCTTGTCTTGATGGACGACACCAATAGCTACTGGTGGCTGGTTCGCGTTCTCAGAACACAAGAGATCGGTTACATACCAGCAGAGAATATAGAGAATCCATTCGAGCGTCTCGCGAGGTTCAATAAGCCCCGCAACATTGATGTACGTCCGCTTTTCCTACTTCCATGACGTACTCTCAAATAACTCGTGTGACAGCTGGCTTCGCCTACCCAAGCAGAAATGCTGGATGGTATTCAAGAGTCCCACAACCGCTTCCGCAACGACATGTCTTCCCGCGCTGGATCCGATCAGCAGTCATCATCCCCTACATCTTGCAATGATCCACGTGTCATGACCTGCTCACGACGACATGCACGACGTTCTGTTATCTTCATCCCTGCTCCACATGTTCACCGTTATCCTCCCGCGGTCTGGGGAGATGATGAGGAAGTAGACGATGATGACGAGTGGGACGTTGGCTGCTATAAGGATGAGGATCCCTTCCTTGCGGAGGAGGCTGCGTTGGCAGAGCGAGAACGCCGCGGAGGAGGTGACTCGGATGATGGGAAGAGTTTAGAAGAGGCGCGCGCCGATCCGTCACGAGCCCATGGCCCTCCTGAAGAACAGCGTCGCCAACAGGAACTCCCGGCGCAGCAAATACAACAGGAGTTGCAGAAACAACAAGAGGGGGAGCAGCAAGCGGCCCAACAGCATCAGCAACAACAACGCCAACAGATCGAGGAACAACACGACCAGCAGGAAGTCATGGCTGAAACAATGGCTGGCCAAGCCAGCGCCACGTCCACCCAGGCACCGGGTAGACTGTCCATAAGCCAACAGGGCTCTCGCGAACAGCTGGTTCTGCCGCAAGACTCTTCTTCCGTGTCTCCTTCCTCTTCTTCCACTTCGGCTCGTTTCATGGATCCCATTGACGCATCGGAGAGGAAGAAGACGAGCCTGAGACCATTGCTCGTACGGGATGGCGATTAGCGTAGTCAGTCACCACGACAGGCGCGACCATGCTCAATTGGCGTAATTCTCCGTAGCGAATTAATGCAACGACAAGAGGAAGAGCGCAAGCGAACCCGCGAAGGGATTGGGGCACTTGAAGAAGCTGCTCCTATATTTGGTTATTGATAATCTACGCTTGTTAGTAAAATTATTGAAATGTTGTGATTATCATTGGTTTTTGACATGCAGTGACCGTTCTCGTAGTTGGGCCCTTTGACAGTAGGCATGGTGGATGTGTTCTGGGATGATCGATTGGAAATGGGGCTGGTGTTCCAACTGCGACGAAATAGAGACAAGTGAGTGATGTTTGAGGGTTCAACCAGGACCCATTGGGAACAACCGAGACCCAACCGCGGGCCTGATCGGTTTCAACCGCACCGGTGCCCACGTGTGATGGGTTGGCTGGTAGTTGCGATTTGTGTTTCTGCTCAAGCCTATCAACCACAAAAGAACCGGTTGCGAACAGCAACAGCCAATATTTTGCATTCCGTATTGGATTTATTTCTACCTAATTACAAACGAATACAATTGTCCTCTGCGCAATAGAACCACACGTTCTCCACGAATCCCTCAAGAAGGCCGCACGGAACTCGCGTGATCAGTGCACCATCTCCATCTCATCGCGATCGTGCTCCATCGTTGGAACCACGTAGAGGGCTACATACCTGCCCAAATTGCACACAAAACCGTCGTTCAGCATCTCAACCCATTCCCACCATCGCAGACGGAGGTCGTGTTTCAATACATCACCATGTGCGTACAGCAGGTGACGGCATATCTGTGGTGGTGAACCTCGGGCTTGACCTGCGCCGTGTGGGACGTCGAAAACATGGCCGCTATCGTAATACAATGTGCCCTTTCTCACAGAAATTATAACAATCTTGTGACACAGAAGGGTAGCAGAGTGCGCACGACACGGCGGTGGCAGGACGCCCCGTAACTTTGAGTCAGTGTGGGATTATCACCTCTGTAAGCCGGAGTAAATTACTAAAGCCATGAGCTTATTCGACCCTGCCAATGACCCGATGACTGTACTGTGTGTGACCGCACCACGCACCAATGTTTAAACATCACACATCCTTGAAACATGCCCTGTTGTCGAAGCTGCCAAAAATCCACGGGACACCGCTGGCGAGTGTGACAGTGACCGCACCGGAGTCGTATATGGTATGTAGCCCCAAGACCAACGCCTTGATCCGATGGGTCATGGGAATGGGTATAAGTTTGTCATCCGACCCATTCGGGAGATGGGGCATCGCAGGTGAGCGAGTAAGAGTACCAAGAGCCAGAGAGCGGGGTGGGGGCCATGGTGACGGCATCCTGCTAGGCACTATCAGCCCCGAGGGTTGCCACCGCCGGAGACAACTCGACCAGATGTAGGATCTCGCACTAAGGAATCAGGGTGATGGTGGGGGGATGATGCGTACGGGACCATCATGGGGCCGCGAGGGCGGGAGGCTCGGCTCGCTCGGGCCGTTCATCGGCATTTCCCTGCCATGGAGTTGGCACGCCTCTGTGAAACAAAGTGAACCATGGCGGGGCACGTACTAAACGAACCCCTTACGCCTGCTGCCGCAAGATCCGAAGATCAAACAGTCGATCTGCAAGGGCAAGTTCAAATCGCTCCTTTCCCTCCCTGGTCCCCCAAATCCTGTGGTTTGACAGATTGCAGCCATCGCCAAAAGCATCGTTGTAGTCTTCATATGTCCATGCTGGTTCACCTGTGCCTTTCGTATGCTTGAAGAGACCTTGCATGAAGTGTTCTGCAAACAGCTCATCAAGGGGGCGAAGCGTCGGATCTTGAATATAATCTAGTTGGAGACTGAGACCATTGATATCCGCATTGCCACTAGTAAATGCAGTGATACGGTAATTGTTCTGTGCAGAGAGTGAGTCATGAGGAGAAAACTGTATCCTTGAATAGAACACACGTTCGGGTCTACTCGAAATTCGTAATTGTCCTATGCATCATGTAAATCGCTTCGCATGGTAATCACGTTCTGCACTGAGTCGATCTTTGTCCAGCCACCTACGTAGGCTTCATCTGCCGTGTCAGTAATCTCACTTGGGTAACCTTTGCGTATCCACTGTGGTGGTGTTGGTATAAGTTCAATAAGTATGCGATAGCCACAGATTAACGGAGAGCTCACTTCAACATCATGTGCCCGTAGAAATATGTGCACAACTTTGAGATGACTGTATGTCTGTGTTCGCAAGCCCGGTATAAGGCATTTACCATCTCTAGCATGTCCACGGGTGTGGTAATGAGATTCCTGTAAGAGACGAAAAAAGTGAGCCAACTCTCCATTAAAGGTCTGAAGATGTGCTGACACGGACAGGGGTGTTGAAATTGGTGGGATTGCGAGGGCGAGGGAGTCGGTACAAGTCCAACGCGAACAGGCCCACCAGCTAGTCATTAAATTGGAAGTCTGACGCCGCGAGGAGTCAATCCACTACTTACTGTTGGAGAGCAATATGTAATGTCCGGGTTGTACAATCTGGGCCCCAGACGGACATGGTGCACCGTGTTGCTGCTGCACCAGGTCATACTGGAAAATTGTCCAAGCTGTCGTTGTCACAGTCAATGTGGCTACGTATCTGTAAAACTCGTCCCGCTGGAGAGTGCCGTATTGCCAGAATCCTGACTGTGTGTCAACGCTGCGAACAAAGTGATCGATGGAAAGGAGATACCGGCAATTACAGCTCCCTCAGAATCGAACACTTCCACATTGCGTCTCTGCAGTCGGGGCGGTCCAGCTCCAGGGTCCATATTTTCAGCAAAAGCAACAGAAACTTAGCCGCGCCCCTGATTGGCAGGCATGATCGGTTGCAACCGGAC